>Ga0207676_10003793_pt1 | contig 10687 bp, 6 predicted proteins | sample KBSSwiS72_FD_184307 | JGI IMG/M metagenome (GOLD analysis project Ga0207676, IMG submission 184307) | Switchgrass rhizosphere microbial communities from Kellogg Biological Station, Michigan, USA - KBS Switchgrass S7-2 (SPAdes) (version 2) | ecosystem: Host-associated > Plants > Roots >... | reverse complement strand
AACCGAGTGACGACTACAGACTTTGGTGAAGGTGAAGTTGACGGAAGTGGCGGAGCAGAAGTTGATTCGAAGTACCGCCTCATAATCCTCGCGGCGAAGCGCAGCAAGCAGTTGCAGCGCGGCGCGCAGCCCAGAATTGAGATCGATCCTCAGAAACACAAGCCGACGCGCATCGCGCTCGAAGAAGTGATGCGCGGCCGCGTGCATTTTGCCATCAAGGAAGAAGGCGACGCGGATTAGATCTGTGGCTTACATGCCCTTGTAGTCCGGGCCACCGCCTCCTTCCGGTGTGACCCAGTTGATGATCTGGTAAGGGTCCATGATGTCGCACGTCTTGCAGTGCACGCAGTTTGAGAAGTTTATCTGCAGGCGCCGGTTGCCGTTCCCACCATCCTCAACCATTTCGTAAACAGCAGCGGGACAAAAACGCTGGCACGGATTGCCGTACTCTTCTACACAGCGCGTCGAACAGATGTTCGTGTCGAGCACGTGCAGGTGGACCGGTTGGTCCTCGTCATGGCCCACCGCCGCGTGATAGACGTCGGTCACCTTATTAAAGGTTAACTTGCCGTCGAAACGAAGATTCTTGTAGCGCTGTTCGAGGCGATCGCCGCGATAGCCGTACGACGACAACTTCTTCATCTCTTCGTGACCGGCAACAGCGCGATCGCGATCGAAGATTCCCCAGGCGCGCCCGCCAGTCACGAACTGCAACCCCGAATTGATCAATCCCAACCAACGGCCATGCTTAAAGGCGGCGTGAAAGTTTCTCACTTTGCGTAACTCGGGAATGATCCAGCTCTGGTTTACAACTTCTTCGTAGCGCTGCAACTGCTTCGCGGAATAGTCGCGCGCCTTTAACGCTTCGAAAATGACTTCAGCCGCGAGCATTCCACTCTTGATTGCGGAGTGAATTCCCTTCAGGCGTTGTGAGTTGAGCAGTCCGGCACTGTCGCCCACCAGCAGCACGCCGTCCGCATACATCCGTGGCATCGCGAAGTAGCCACCCGCCGCGATCGTCTTCGCGCCGTAGCGAATCATCTTGCCGCCGTCGAGCAAGCGCGCGATGTACGGATGAGTTTTGTAACGCTGAAACTCCGCATGCGGATCGATCAAAGGATCTTTGTAATCGAGGCCGGTGACGTAACCGATATTCAACACGCGATTCTGCATGCCGTAGATCCAGCCGCCACCGTAAGTAGCCGAGTCAGAGGGAAAGCCGAGCGTGTGCGTGACTCGTCCGGCCGGATAGCGATCGTCGGGCAACTCCCACAGCTCCTTAACTCCGAGGCTGTAAACCTGTGGCTCGCGTCCTTCATCAAGTCCCAAGCGCTCGATGAGTTGCTTGGTCAGTGAACCACGTGGGCCTTCACCGAGGACCGTGATCTTTGCCTGCAGATCAACGCCAGGTTCGTAGTTAGCTTTTCGTTTGCCCTCTTTGTCGATGCCCTTGTCGCCGGTGCGCACACCCAGCACGCGATCGTTTTCGTCGTAAAGCAAATCCGCGCCCGGAAACTCCGGAAAGACATTCACGCCCGCCTCTTCACACTTCTCACCCAGCCACGCCGTCAGGCGATTAAGCGAAACAATGTAGTAGCCATGATTCTTCAAAGGCGGCGGAGTGATCGGTGAACGCACTGCGAACTTCGGCGTCAGATACAAAAAATAATCTTCTTTAACTGGCGACTCGAGTGGCGCGCCTTGTTCTTCAAAGTCGGGAATAAGTTCGCGCAGCGCTTTCGGATCCATCACCGCGCCGGAAAGTATGTGAGCACCAACCGCAGCGCCCTTCTCGATCACCGCGATCTCGACATCGCCGAGCGAACTATCTTGTTTTACGAGCCGCGCGAGATGAAGCGCGCCGCTGAGATTGGCCGGACCAGCGCCGACAAAGACAACATCAAACTCCAGAGTTTCACGTTCCATAACCACAGATTACACAGATTGGTCTGTTTGTTTCAATCGGCGTAATCGGCGTAATCTGTCTCTATGCCTAATCATCTTGTTAACGAAACCAGCCCTTATCTCTTGCAACATGCGGACAATCCGGTGGATTGGTACCCGTGGGGTGAAGAAGCGCTTGCGAAAGCGCGCCAGGAGAACAAGCCCATTCTGCTCAGCATCGGTTACTCGGCCTGTCACTGGTGTCACGTGATGGCCCACGAGTCGTTTGAAAACGAAGCAATCGCGCGACTAATGAATGAGAACTTCGTCAACATCAAAGTCGATCGTGAAGAACGCCCCGATCTGGATCAGATCTATATGAACGCCGTGCAGATGATGACTCATCACGGTGGTTGGCCCATGACTGTGTTCCTCACGCCGGATGCAGTTCCGTTTTACGGCGGCACGTATTATCCGCCGGCGGATCGTTACAACATCCCGGGATTTCCCAGAGTGCTGATGGGTGTTGCTGAAGCGTATCGCGATCGACAGGATGAAATCCGCGACACCGGCACGTCGCTGATCAGTGAGCTTCGTCGATTAAGTGAAACTGGTGGCTCCGATCAGCCCATCGGTCCGGAGCTGCTCAATGCCGCTTACGTAGGCATCGTCAGAAACTATGACTCGGTGAACGGCGGCTTCGGTGGCGCGCCGAAGTTTCCACCGGCGATGACCCTCGACTTTTTGCTGCGCATACATGCACGCACAGGTAACCAGGATGCGCTTGCGATGGTGAGCCACACGTGCCGGAAGATGGCTGAAGGCGGCATGTACGATCAGCTTGGCGGCGGTTTCCATCGTTACTCGACCGATTCGAAATGGCTCGTGCCGCACTTTGAAAAAATGCTTTACGACAATGCCCTGCTCGCGCGGCTCTATCTCCATTACTTTCAGGTCAGCCAGGATTCGTTTGCGCGTGAGACAGTCGAGGGCATTCTCGATTATGTGTTGCGCGAGATGACGCATCCTGAAGGTGGTTTCTATTCGACTCAGGACGCCGATTCAGAAGGTCACGAAGGAAAGTTTTTTGTCTGGGACAGCGACGAGATTCGCGCGACACTGGGGGAAAAGGACGCTCGTGTCTTTTCTGCGTACTACAACATTACCGAGTCAGGAAACTTTGAAGGCAAGAACATTCCGAACGTAACGCGCTCGGCGGAAGAAGTAGCGACAGCGGTTGGAATCTCCGAGTCTGAGTTGCTTGCGTCGTTGCAAGAAAGCCGGCGAAAACTCTTTGACGTGCGTGAGAAGCGAATCAAACCTGGGCGCGATGAAAAAATCCTGACGGCGTGGAACGGTTTGATGATGGCCAGCTTCGCCGAGGCCGGCGTAGTGCTGAACCGGCCGGAATACACGGAAGCTGCACGGCGCAATGCTGCGTTCGTGCTTTCAAGTCTTCAGCGCGATGGCGCGTTGCTGAGGACGTGGAAAGATGGCGTCGCGAAGTTCAATGCCTATCTCGAGGATTACGCGTTTCTGATCGAAGGGCTCGTGACGCTGTTTGAAACGACGGGCGAGTCTCGTTGGTTGAAGGAAGCGCTGGCGTTGAATGAACGGATGATTGATGAGTTCTGGGATGACGATAACGGTGGCTTCTTCTTCACTGGTAAGAGTCACGAGAACTTGATCGTGCGTTCAAAGGACTACTTTGACAACGCGACGCCCTCGGGGAACTCCGTCGCTGCAATAGCGCTTTTGAGACTCGCGACGCTGACGAACAACGACGATTATCGCAACCTCGCGACCGCCGTGTTGCGGGAAGTCGGTGACCAGGCGCGACGATATCCGTCAGCGTTTGGGTACGCGCTCTCAGCGGCGGATTATCTGCTCTCGACGCCGCAGGAGATAGCCATCGTCGGCAAGGATGCGGCTGACATCCGTTCCCTGCTCGCAGAGGCGTGGCGCACATACCTGCCGAACAAAGTTGTCGCTCCGGGTTTTGTGGAACAGATTGATGTTATTGCGCTGCTGGAAAACCGTCCGCTAATCAACGATGCAGCCACAGCCTACGTGTGCGAGCACTACACCTGTAAACAGCCTGTAACAGACGTCGCGGGCCTGAAGGCGCAGCTCTCACTTCAATAGGCGCAAATCCTTTCTAACCTGACCTCTCAAGCGCTTGACGGCAAGCTCCTCTCAGGTCTATATTTACGCAGTGCTAAACAGTGTTGGCACCATACCAAGCGCGTACATCACCTACAACTTAGTTCGCAAGTCTCCAGTTTTCGGAAGGATTGAGCCCCAGCAATGCTTAAAACCAACCCGCGGAGCACCGCTCTCATGGCCGGCATCACCGTCGTGAGCGCGCTTTTGCTTTTGTCGGCGGCGATCACCACCGCCGACCTGGCCCTGTTCACGAATGTCGGTATCGGTTCCTGGCTTTTGCTCCTCATCATCACTCTCGCCACCAGCCCGCTGACGGTTCGCGTTAACAGCAACGACGGCATTCTCAGAAGCAGAGAATCGATGGCGGATTCGTTTGTCTTATTGGCCGTGATGCTCTACGCGGTGCCGCCTTCAAACACCGCTGGCCCAGCGGTGTTGCTGGCCGCACTCGTCGCTTTCGTTTCCACTTACGGCATCGCGACCAATCGTGAGGCATTGCTTAAGACAGGCATGGCGGTCGTTTCGACCTTCGTCGCCGCTTCGTTCTATGGTGTTTTAGTCGAGCTGTTCGCGGGACGAAGCGACGTGCCCGTAGATGGTGCTCTTCCATTAAACGTGTTTCTCATTCCGCTGCTGGTGCTCGCCGCGCTGCAATACGCTCTCAGCACGATCGCGACGGCGTGGTTTCTGAGTTTCGAGGCCGGTAAGTTTACGCTTGTGCCAACACCGGAAACAGTCGTTTGGACGCTGACGACAAAACTCGCCGGCGCCGCATCTGCTGTTCTCTTTTATGCCGCGGTTTTGAATAAGAGTCTCACTCACGCGCTGCTCGGCTTATTAATCTCAGCTCTGGTCTACCTGCTCTATCGCTTCAACGAGCGACGCCTCGAAGAAATTCTTCACGGCGAAGCCGAACGACGTCGCCATGCTGAAGAGATGGCGAATATTCACATGAACACGATCGAGTCGCTCGCGATCGCGATCGACGCGAAGGACCAGACGACGCACGGTCATGTGCGTCGCACACAGATCTACGCGACCGAGATGGGCCGGCTCTTCAATTTGCCCGAATCTCAGTTGCGCGCGCTGCACGCCGGCGCTCTGCTGCACGACATCGGCAAACTCGCCGTCCCTGAATACATCCTCAACAAGCCGGGCAAACTCACCGAAGCAGAATTCGCGAAGATGAAGATCCATCCAACCGTCGGTGGCGACATTCTCAAACGCGTCAACTTCCCTTATCCGGTGGAAGACATCGTTCGTTATCACCACGAGAAGTGGGACGGCAGTGGTTACCCGAAAGGGCTCAAGGGCAATGAGATTCCGCTCGTCGCGCGCATCATCTCGGTGGTTGATTTTTACGATGCGACGCGTTGCGACCGACCTTATCGCAAAGGGATGAAGCGTGAAGAGTCGCTGGCACTGCTGCGCAGCATGATTGGGAGCGCCTTCGATCCGAAGGTAGTCGAGATGTTCATTCAGCACGTGGAGGAATTTGATCGGATGATCGACTCGCACGACATCCAGGAGCAAGTTGCTTCCACGCCCGCAGTCGACAATCAAACCGCGACGAAGCCCGACGCGGGTCTCGCACCCGATTTCCTCGGGGTGGCTGAAGAGGCTTGTGCGTTCAGAACTATCAGCGAAGCGCAGCGCGAGGTGTTCGCGCTTCATGAGATCGCACAAACGATCGGGTCATCTCTGAACTTGAGCGACACGGTCGCGCTGGTGGCGAACAAGTTGCGAGCAATCGTGCCTTTCGACACGTGCGTCATCTATCTAGTCGACGATCCTTCGGGTAAAGCAATCGCGGCGCATGTTGTCGGCGAAGAAGTCGAGGTATTCAGGCGACGCCGCGTCAATATCGGCGACGGCATCACGGGTTGGGTGATAGCTAACTCGCGTTCGATGTGTAACGCGTCGCCAGATCTTGATCTCGTGGGAATTCCCGATGAAGTTGCGAAACGTTTTCGCGGTGTACTGGTCTCGCCGTTGCTGCGTGAAGACGGCGCGTTTGGAGCGATTGCACTTTACTCACAGAGCCGCACCTCTTACACGACCGAGCACGTGCGTTTGTTGGAATCGGTTTGCCAGCACGCCGCCAGCGCTCTGAACAATGCTTTGACTTACGAAAAGACCCGCGAGAGCGCATTGATCGATCCCTTGACGGAACTGCCGAATGCGCGCGGTTTTTACATGATGCTCGAACAGCGTATCGCCGAATGCCAACGGATGAACAAAGAGCCGCTGGCGATCGTGTGCATGGACATCGACGACTTCAAGATCGTCAACGACAAGTACGGACATTCGATCGGCGATCGTTTACTGGCGAGTGTGGCGGGTGTGGTCCGTCGCGAACTGCGACAGATGGACATACTGACTCGCTACGCCGGCGACGAATTCGTAGCCATCATGCCGATGGCCTCGAGCAAGATGGCGGCAGCGATCAGCGAACGAATGCGAAGCGCGGTTGAGGAGCAACTGTTCTCGGTTCGCACCGGCACGATGGTGGGACTCGGAGTGAGTCTCGGCGTCTCCTGTTTCCCCGACGATGGTGAAACTTCCGAAGAATTGCTGACCGCCGCCGCACGCCGCATGCAGCACGACAAAAACGGCCGCAAAACCGTCCTCACTGTCGCCAGCGCCGGCCTCAGCTCCATCGACATGATGACTTAAAGCCACAGAAAAGATTTAGCCACAAAAAGGCACAAAGGCATTTAAGAGAAAGAATCGGGCGCGCTCAACGTGCAAACAGGATTTCTCTTTTGTGCCTTTTGTGCCTTTTTGGGGCCAACTGCTTTTTGTGCCTCTTTGTGGCATAATTCGACCTTTTATGAGCACACCCACAGAAGTAGACAAAAAACAACTCAAACGCGAACGCGACGAAGCGAAGGAGCGACAGAAGGATCGTCTGAGCGGACTTTCCAGGGATCAACTCGTCGAACTCTATCGTCAGATGGTCTTGATTCGTCGCTTTGAAGAAAAGTCAGCCGAAGCTTACGTAGCCGGAAAGATTGGCGGCTTTTGCCACCTGTACATCGGTCAGGAAGCTGTCGGCGTGGGCACTATTTCGGCCATTCGCAAAGACGACTATGTGCTCGCGAGTTATCGTGAACACGGTCTCGCGCTCGCCAAAGGAATGACGGCGCGCGCGATCATGGCGGAGCTATTTGGCAAAGCCACCGGCTGCTCGAAAGGCAAAGGCGGCTCGATGCACATGTTCGACAAAAGCCTCGGCTTCTTTGGCGGACACGCGATCGTCGGCGGTCAAATCCCGCTCGCCACTGGAACAGCTTTCGCCACGAAATACCAGGGCACCGATCGAGTAACGCTCTGTTACTTCGGCGAAGCCGCGGTGAACCAGGGCGCGTTCCACGAGTCGCTCAACATGGCCCAACTCTGGAAACTCCCCTGCATTTATATCTGCGAAAACAACCGTTACGGCATGGGCACTTCCCTCGCCCGCGCCATGTCGCTGCAGAACATCGCGCAAAAAGCCTGTGCTTATGAGATGGCGTCAGAGTTTGTCGATGGAATGGACGTACTCGCCGTGCGCGAAGCGACGTTGCGCGCGGTCGAACGCGCGCGCAAAGAGTACCTGCCGACGCTACTCGAAATACGCACTTATCGTTTCATGGGCCACTCGATGTCAGACCCAGGCAACTACCGCACGCGTGCTGAAATCGAGAAATATCAGGAACGCGATCCGATTAAACTCTTCGCAGCCACGTTGCTCGAAGAAAAGGTAGTCGACAACAAGGTACTCGAAGACATCGACAAGAAAGCGCGCGAAGAGGTTGAAGACTCTTTGCGTTTCGCCGATGAGAGCCCGTTGCCAGATCCAGAAGAACTCTACACAGACGTCTACGCCACCCCGATCGAGCCAGGCCGCAAATAAATCATGTCGACAATCACGATCCGCGAAGCACTTAATCAAGCCCTGCGGGAGGAATTGGCCCGCGATGAAAACGTCTTCCTCATGGGTGAGGAAGTTGCCGAATACGACGGCGCTTACAAAGTAACCAAGGGTCTGCTGCATGAATTCGGCGGCAAGAGAATAATCGACACGCCAATCACCGAGCTTGGCTTTGCCGGGCTCGGCGTGGGCGCGGCGATGGCGGGACTCAGGCCGGTGGTCGAGTTCATGACTTTCAACTTCTCGATACTCGCTACCGACCAGATCATCAACTCCGCCGCGAAGATGCTTTACATGTCTGGCGGACAGTTCAAGATTCCGATCGTGTTTCGTGGTCCAGGCGGCTCGGCGTTTCAGGTTTCGTCGCAGCACTCGCAGGCGATCGAATCGTGGTACGCGTACTTCCCGGGTTTGAAAGTGGTGATGCCTGCGACGCCCGCGGACGCGAAAGGACTTTTGAAATCATCGATCCGCGATGACGATCCCGTCATCTTCATCGAACAGGAACGAATGTACGGTCACAAAGGCGAGGTTCCCGACGATCCTGACTTCACGATTCCATTAGGCGTGGCCGATATTAAGCGTGAAGGTACAGACGTCACGATCGTGGCTCGATCGTTGATGGTGCCGGTCGCGCTGAAGGCCGCGGAAGCGCTCGAACAACAGGGCGTATCCTGTGAAGTGATCGATCCGCGCACGATCAGACCGCTGGATATCGGCACGATTGTCGAATCAGTCAAGAAGACAAACCGGGTGGTGATAGCCGAGGAATCGCATCCGGTTTGTAGCGTTGGCGCTGAGATCAGCGCGGAGATCATGGAGCGTGCTTTCGATTATCTCGACGCGCCGGTGAAACGCGTGTCGGGCGCTGACGTACCGATGCCTTACGCGAAGAATCTCGAGAATCTTGCAATACCGGACGCGGAGCGGATCATCGCCGCTGTTCGCGAAGTCGCCTATTTGGATTGATAGTTAGCCACAGATTCACACGGATTGGAACACGGATAAGGAATGGCCACCAAGGTAATCATGCCGAAACTCTCCCCAACGATGGAGGAGGGACAGATCTCGCGTTGGTTAAAGAAAGAGGGAGACAAAGTCTCCATGGGCGAGCCGCTTGCCGAAATCGATACCGACAAGGCGACGATGGAAATGCAGGCGCTCGGAAACGGCGTGCTGCGCAAGATCCTGATTGGCGAAGGACAGTCAGCGCCGTTGGGTCAGTTGATCGCGGTCATCGGTGAACCTGACGAGGACATTGGGTCATTACTGTCTGCAGCACCGGCTCAACCGCAACCGGCCGAACAGAAGGAAACGGACGTTCCGCCGCCTGTACCGGATGTGGCTCCGCCGCAGCCACAGGCGAAAGTGGCTGCCGCTACGAGCCGTGCTCCGGCTCCACGTCCAGTTGATAACGGCCGTCAGCCGCAAACGGCTGCGTCGGACTCGGGTCGCATGATCGTTTCGCCGTTAGCGGCGCGCATGGCTGCTGAGGCGGGCATCGATCTGCGTTCGCTGCAAGGCAGCGGACCCGGCGGGCGCATCATCAAGCGCGACATCGAGGAAGCGCTCAGCCAATCGCAAGCCGCGCCGGACGCATCCAGTTACCCGCGCGTCGTTGAAACCACGCGCTTCGGCGCTTCGGCTTATCGAGACGAGCCCGCCAGTGAGATCCGAAAGGTAATTGCGAAGCGGCTGGTTACGTCGCTCGGTCCGGTGCCGCACTTCTTTCTCACCACAGAGATCGAGATGGACCGCGCGGCTGAAATGCGTCGCGGCATCAACGCTCTCGATCCGGATCTGAAGATCAGTATCAACGACGTGATTATCAAAGTGGCCGCCACGGCGTTGCTGCAACACTCGCAAGTCAACGCTTCGTTTCAAGACAAGTTTGTTCGGTACTATGAACGTGCCGACGTCGGCGTCGCCGTCGCAATCGAAGACGGTTTGATTACGCCTGTTGTTCGTTCAGCCGATCAAAAGTCGCTCAGTCAAATCGCCGCGGAAGTACGGGAACTGGCGGAACGAGCTCGTTCGCGGAGGTTGAAGCCTGAAGAGTACACGGGCGCGACCTTCTCAATCAGCAATCTCGGCATGTTCGGCATCGATGAGTTCACGGCGGTGATCAATCCGCCCGAAGGCGCGATACTCGCGGTCGGCGCCATGAATGCGAAACCGGTCGTGCGCGACAACGAGATCGTCATCCGGCAAATGATGCGCGTGACGATGTCGTGCGATCATCGCGTGATTGATGGCGCGACCGGCGCGAAGTTCCTGCAAACCTTCAAGAAGATCCTGGAGAATCCGCTGTACCTCGTAGTCTGAGCCATTTGCGCGGATGGATACAGATCAGAGGCACGAAAACCCCAGCGCCCCTCATCTGGCGCTAATCGCCGTCCAGGTGCTCTTTGGCACCTGGCCCATCTTCGGCAAAATCGTCCTGCGATCGATGTCACCTTCGAGCCTGGTGGCCTGCCGTCTCACCGGCGCGGCGCTCGCCTTCGCATTGCTACAACGCAAGCTCACGCCTCTTTTTCGAATGCCTTTGAAAGATTTTCTGCTGCTGGCCCTGTGCAGCATGATGGGCGTGGTTGGAAATCAATTTCTGTACGTCAAAGGTCTCTCACTCACAACCGTCATCAACTCAACACTGCTGAGCACAACGATTCCCGTGTTCGCGATCTTTGTCAGCATTCTATTTGGCTACGACCAATTGTCGCT
>Ga0207676_10003782_pt1 | contig 10697 bp, 8 predicted proteins | sample KBSSwiS72_FD_184307 | JGI IMG/M metagenome (GOLD analysis project Ga0207676, IMG submission 184307) | Switchgrass rhizosphere microbial communities from Kellogg Biological Station, Michigan, USA - KBS Switchgrass S7-2 (SPAdes) (version 2) | ecosystem: Host-associated > Plants > Roots >... | reverse complement strand
CGACGAGGTCGACAAGCTCGGCGCCGGCGGCTTCCACGGCGACCCGGCGTCGGCGCTGCTCGAAGTGCTCGATCCGGAGCAGAACTCCACGTTCCGCGATAACTACCTCGCGGTACCGTTCGATCTGTCCGGCGTGATGTTCATCTGCACGGCCAACGTGCTCGATACGATCCCCGGCCCGCTGCGCGATCGCATGGAGGTGATCCAGCTGCCCGGCTACACGGCGCAGGAGAAGCTGCAGATCGCGAAACGCTACCTCGTGGCGCGCCAGCTCGCCGCCGCGGGCTTGAGCGCCGAACAGTGCACGTTCGACGACGATGCACTGCTGACGATCATCCATGACTACACGCGCGAGGCCGGCGTGCGCAATCTCGAGCGGGAGATCGGCAACGTCGTCCGCTATGTGGCGATGCGCATTGCCGAAGGCACCGTGCAGCAAGTGAAGATCGGCTCGGGCGATCTCGCCGCCATCCTCGGTCCGCTCAAGTTCGAGGCCGAGATCGCGATGCGCAGCAGCGTGCCCGGCGTCGCCACCGGTCTCGCGTGGACCCCCGTCGGCGGCGACATCCTGTTCGTCGAGGCCGCACGCATGCCGGGTCACGGCAAGCTGATCCTGACGGGCCAGCTCGGCGATGTCATGAAAGAGAGCGCGCAAGCCGCGCTGTCGCTGGTCAAGGCGCGCTCGCCGGAATTCGGCATCGCGCCGGAATTGTTCGAGAAGTCGGACATCCACATTCACGTGCCCGCGGGCGCGACGCCCAAGGACGGCCCGAGCGCGGGGGTGGCGATCTTCGTCGCGCTCGCATCGCTGTTGACACGCCGGCCGGTGCGCAGCGACGTGGCGATGACGGGCGAGATCAGCCTGCGGGGGCTCGTGCTGCCGATTGGCGGCGTCAAGGAAAAAGTCCTGGCGGCGCTGCGCGCGGGCATCACCACGGTGCTGCTGCCCGCGCGCAATCGACGCGATCTGGACGATATCCCCGCCGATGCGCGCGACCAGCTTTCGTTCGTGTGGATCGAGCGCGTCGACGAAGCGGTCGCCGCTGCGCTCTCGCCGGAATCGGTCGCGATTGCGGCGAACTGAAGAGGACCGCGCGACTTCGCTGCTTCGCGGCGGTTCACGGCCCTGGTTTGCTCCGCCAGCGTGGTGAACCCGACCTCTCGGTCAAGGCGCACCGTTCACGCACGCGGGATGCCTCGACTACAATGGGCTGACCATGGTCAAGAAGCTCGAGGTGGCCGCTTCCGATCTGCGCGGTGTCAACCGGTTGACCATCGAAGGCATTGGCGGCGTCGTCGACCTGGTCGAGGCGATGCATCGCAACATCGCGAGCTTGCCGGGCATGCTCGCCAAGCCGAACGGGAACCGGACGACCGGGATCACCGGCCTGGTCTACCGCAGCATCCGCGGCGTCGTCGGTCTCGTCGGTTCCGGGCTCGACATGCTGCTGGCGCGGCTCACGCCATTGCTTGGTCAGCGGAGCACGTGGCCGGGACGCGAGACCTTCCTCGCCGCGCTGAACGGCGTGCTCGGCGATTACCTGGCGGCGTCGCACAATCCGTTGGCGATCACCATGCGCGTGCGTCGGGACGGTATCGCGGTGCCCGGCGAGGGCCAGACGCTGGCCGCGGCCATTCCGCACGCCGGCGGCAAGCTTGTCGTGCTGCTGCACGGCTTGTGCATGAATGACCTCTCGTGGCGTCGCAAGGGACACGATCACGGCGCCGCGCTGGCGCGCGATCTCGGGTATACGCCGGTCTATCTGCACTACAACAGCGGCCTGCATGTTTCCACCAACGGCCAGGCTTTCGCCGGACTCCTCGAAGACCTGGTGCAACAGTGGCCGGTGTCGCTGACCGAAGTGGTGCTCATCGGGCACAGCATGGGCGGTCTCGTCGCTCGCAGCGCGTGCCACTACGGCATGCTGGCGCGCCACGAGTGGCTGCCGAGCCTTACCAGGCTCGTCTTGGTCGGCACGCCGCATCACGGCGCACCGCTCGAGCGGGGCGGCAACTGGGTCGATATGCTGCTGGGCGCGAGCGCGTATTCCGCGCCCCTGGCGAGGCTGGGCAAGATCCGCAGCGCCGGCATCACCGATCTGCGCTTTGGCAACCTGGTGGACGAAGACTGGAACCAGCGCGATCGCTTCGAGCTCGGCGACGACCGCCGCGCGGCTGTGCCGCTGCCAGAAGGGGTCGCGTGCTACGCAATCGCCGCCACCACCGGCAAGGCGGCGGGCGACCTTTCCGATCGGTTGCTTGGCGATGGCATCGTGCCGCTGGCCAGCGCGCTCGGCCGCCACGCCAAGCCGGGGCTCGCGTTGGCGTTCGACCCGCCGCGGCAGTGGGTGGCCTATGACACCAACCACCTCGATCTGCTGAGTTCGGCGGCGGTCTACGCGCAGATCAACCGGTGGCTGGGAGAGCCTGCTTGATGCGTCATACTTTCATTCGGGAGCGCTTGTGCCGGTCGCGGACCGGGGTGCAACCTTCGCCATGCCCGCGGCCCATGTTGGAACGGAGCGGAAGATGAAGTTGAACGACGTCACGATGACGGAACCGCCGATCGCAATGCCGCCGCAGCCCATTGCCGAGCTGGTGCTGCTCGAGAAGTATGCGAAAGGGGGTGAGCGTACCGTCGACGAAGTGCGGCGGCGCGTGGCGGCAGCGCTGGCCGCGGTCGAGATCCCCGAAAAGCGCGCGCATCTGGAAGAAGCCTTCTACCGGGCGCAGGTCGACGGATTCATCCTCGGCGGCCGCATCAATTCCGCGGCCGGGACCGACCTCAAGGCCACGCTGATCAATTGCTTCGTGCAGCCGGTGGGCGACAGCATCTCGAATGACGACGGCGACGTCGGCATCTACGCAGCCCTCAATGAAGCCGCGGAAACCATGCGGCGCGGCGGCGGCGTGGGCTACGATTTTTCGCGCATTCGACCGCAAGGCGCGCACGTCAGAGGGACCAACAGCCGCGCGAGCGGCCCGCTATCCTACATGCGGGTGTTCGACGAGTCCTGCGAAACCGTCGAGTCGGCGGGCGCCCGCCGCGGCGCGCAAATGGGCGTGCTGCGCTGCGATCATCCCGACGTGGAGGCGTTCATTCACGCCAAGGATCGCGGCGACCTGCGCAACTTCAATCTCTCGGTGACCGCCACCGATGCGTTCATGCAGGCCGTCATCGCCGATGAGACATGGGAGCTCGTGCATCGCGCGACACCGGGCGCGGAGCTGATCGGCGGCGGCGCGTATCGCCGCGGCGACGGATTGTGGGTCTATCGGCAGGTGCGCGCGGCGGAATTGTGGCGGCAGATCATGGCCAGCACCTACGATCACGCCGAGCCGGGCGTGCTGTTCATCGACGTGATCAATCGCGACAACAATCTTTCCTATTGCGAGGTGATCGAGGCCACGAATCCGTGCGGGGAAGAACCGCTGCCCGCCTACGGGTGCTGCGACCTGGGCAGCATCAACCTTACCGCGTTCGTGGACGCGCCGTTCACCGCGGAAGCCCGGTTCGATTTCGAGCGGCTGCGCGCAGTGACGACCATCGCGGTGCGGATGCTGGACGACGTGCTCGACGCGACGGTCTGGCCGTTGCCGCAGCAGGAACGCGAGGCCGCGGCGAAGCGTCGGATCGGCCTGGGCTTCACGGGGCTCGGCGATGCCTTGTTGATGCTGACGCTGCGTTATGACGCGGACGACGGCCGACAAATGGCCGCGGCGATTGCGCGCGGGATGCGCGACGCCGCGTACCGGGCCTCCGTGGAGCTGGCCAGGGAAAAAGGGCCGTTCCCGTTGCTCGACGCCGCGCAGTACCTGGCGTCGCCCCGGTTCGCCTCGCGCCTGCCCGAGGACATCAAGGCGGCGATCCGCGAGCACGGGCTGCGCAACAGCCATCTGCTCGCGATTGCGCCGACCGGCACGATCTCGCTGGCCTTCGCCGACAACGCCTCCAATGGTATCGAGCCGGCCTTCAGCTGGTTCTACACCCGGAAGAAGCGCATGGCCGACGACTCGCGCCGGGAATATCAGGTCGAGGATCATGCGTATCGGCTGTTCAAGCGGATGCACGGCATCGAGGACGACGTGACCGTCGTCCCATTCGATCCCGCGGACCCCACGCCGCCGGGGAGCGTCCGGGGGGATGGCGATGGCAAGCGGTACGCGATGTTGCCGCCTTATTTCGTGACGGCGCTGCAGATGTCGGCACGCGACCACATGCGGATGAGCGCGGCGGTGCAGCCGTTCGTCGATACCGCGATCAGCAAGACCGTGAACGTGCCGATCGATTACCCGTTCGCCGAGTTCCAGGACTTGTACCTGGAAGCGTGGCAGAACGGCCTCAAAGGGCTGACGACGTATCGCCCGAACACCGTGATCGGTTCCGTGCTGGAAGCCGCATCGCAGGCGATCGCGCCGCAGGACTTCGATCCCACGGATCCAGATCGGCGGATCCGGCTCGAGAAGGCGCCGCAGCCGCCGCTCGCGAGCTTGCGCTGGCCCGGCCGCCCGGAACTGGCCAATGGAAATCCGTGCTGGACCTACGCGGTACGCCATCCGCTCGGCGATTTCGCGGTGTTCATCGGGCATATCGAGAATGGACCTGCGTATCCGTTCGAGGTCTGGGTCAACGGCAGCGAGCAGCCGCGAGGTCTGTCGGCCATCGCCAAGACGCTGTCGATGGACATGCGCGCCGAGGACCGGCAGTGGCTCGACATGAAGCTCTCCGCGCTGCAGAAAGTCACGGGCGACGATGCCTTCGACATGGCGATGCCGCCTTCCGGCGAAAAAGTGCTCGTGCCGAGCCTCGTGTCCGGCTTCGCGCGGCTCATCCGCTATCGCTGCAACGAGTTGGGTGCGTTTGCCCACGAGGGCACAGAGAGCACGCCCGTCGTCGATGCGCTGATCGGCCTCAAGGAGCCGAAGACCGGGCCCGACGGCACGCTGAGCTGGACCGTCGACGTGATCAACCACAACACCGGAGACGATTGCGTGTTGTTCCTGAAGGAGCTGGTGATGCCGGACGGGCAGCGGCGTCCGTACTCGATGTGGCTGTCCGGCGAATACCCGCGGGCGCTCGACGGCCTGTGCAAGGCGCTGAGCCTCGACATGCGCGTGTTCGATCCGGCGTGGATCGGGATGAAGCTGCGCAAGCTTTTGAACTATGGCGAAACCAACGGCGCGTTCCTGGCCCGCACACCGGGCGCGAATAAATCGCAGCTGTGGCCGTCGACGATCGCGTATCTGGCGCAGCTGATGATTCATCGCTACGCGATGCTCGGCATCCTCACCGACGAAGGTTATCCGCTCGCGCATAGCGGGATCCTGGCGGTGCCCGCGATCGAGCGCGTAGTCGGTGGAGAGTTGAAGCCGCTGGCGGGCCGGAAGTGCCCGGAATGCGGGAACAAGACGGTGATCCGCAAGGACGGTTGCGATTTCTGCACGGCATGCGGCTATACCGGCGCATGCGGTTAGCGATCAGTCCCACGCGATGGCCGGCTACGGCAACGTCCTCGACCTGATCGGCGACACGCCGCTGGTTCGGCTGCACAAATTCGATACCGGCCGCTGCGAGCTGTTCGCGAAGCTCGAATCGCACAATCCCGGAGGCTCGATCAAGGACCGCATCGGTCTGCGGATGATCGAAGCTGCTGAGACTGCGCAAGAGCTTGCTCAAGGCGGCATGATCGTCGAGGCGACCGCCGGCAACACGGGATTGGGGCTCGCGCTCGCCGCGCTGCACAAGGGCTATCGTCTGCTGCTGGTCATCCCCGACAAGATGAGCCAGGAGAAAGTCTTTCACTTGCGCGCGCTGGGCGTGGAGATTCTCATGACGCGCTCCGACGTCGGCAAGGGACATCCGGAGTACTACCAGGACATGGCCAAGCGCATTGCGGCGGAAACGCCGGGCGCCTACTACATCGACCAATTCTCCAACCCGGCCAATCCGCGCACGCACGAGACATGGACCGCGCCGGAGATCTGGGACCAGATGGAAGGGCGGGTCGACGCCGTGGTGTGCGGCGTCGGGACCGGCGGAACGCTCACCGGCATCGGGCGCTTCATGCAGCGCGTCGCGCCCGACGTTCGCATGGTCCTCGCCGATCCCAAGGGGTCGGTGCTCGCCGACATCGTGACGACCGGAACGCACGGCGAAGCCGGCTCGTGGCTGGTGGAGGGGATCGGCGAGGACTTCGTTCCGGCGAATTGCGACCTGCGCCTGGTCAGCCATGCCTACACCATCTCCGATGCCGAGTCGCTGCTCACCGCGCGCGACCTCCTGCGCCGCGAAGGCATTTTCGGAGGCTCGTCGGCGGGCACGCTGCTGGCCGCGGCACTGCGCTATTGCCGCGAGCAGAAGAGCGCGCAGCGCGTGATCACGCTCGTCCCCGACGTCGGCAGCAAGTATCTGTCGAAAATGTTCAACGATTACTGGCTGATGGAGCAGGGGATCCTGACGCCCGAGCGCAAGGGCGATCTTTCCGACCTCATCGCGCGGCGGCATCGCGAAGGCGCCACCATCACGATCGGTCCCGACGACATGCTGAGCACGGCGCTTGCGCGCATGAAGCTCTACGATTTCCAGCAGCTGCCGGTGCTGGAAGGAGAGAACGTCGTGGGGATCATCGACGAGTCGGACATCCTGCTGACCGTGTACGGCCACGAGGAGCGATTTCGCGAACCGGTGCGCCGCGCGATGAGCACGGATCGAAACCTTGCAAGTGGATGCCGACGTCGGCGATCTGCTGCCGATTTTCGACAAGGGTTTCGTGGCGATCGTCCTCGATCGGACGAAATTCCTCGGGCTCATCACCCGCTACGATCTGCTCACCTATCTGCGCCGCCGCGCGCAATGACCCTGGGGCTGCCATGAACGACCAGCACCGATTTGCGACCCGCGCCATTCACGGCGGCCAGGCGCCGGATCCCACGACGGGCGCCGTCATGACGCCGATCTACGCGACGTCGACCTACGCGCAGCAAAGCCCCGGCGTGCACAAGGGCTTCGAGTACGGGCGGACGCAGAACCCCACGCGCATGGCCTTCGAGCGTTGCATTGCCGATCTCGAAAGCGGGCGCCAGGGTTTCGCGTTCGCGTCGGGCCTCGCCGCTTCCGCCACGCTGCTCGAGGTGCTGCCGTCCGGAAGCCACATCGTCGCGCTCGACGATCTGTACGGCGGCACTTACCGGTTGTTCGAGCGCGTGCGGCGCCAGTCGGCAGGGCTCGAGTTCACGTTCGCCGACATGAGCGACCGCGCCAAGCTCGAGGCGGCGCTGCGGCCGGACACGCGCATGATCTGGGTGGAGTCGCCGAGCAATCCATTGCTCAAGCTGGTCGACCTCGCGATGGTGGCGGAGGTCGCGCGGGCACGCGGCATCCTGGCCGTGGCCGACAACACGTTCGCCACCCCGTGGGTGCAGCGGCCGCTGGAATTCGGCTTCGACGTGGTGCTGCATTCGGTGACCAAGTACCTGAACGGCCACTCCGACATGATCGGCGGGGCGATCGTCACCGGCGACAACGCGCAGCTCGGCGAGCAGTTGGCGTTCCTGCACAACGCCGTGGGCGCGGTGCTGGGTCCGTTCGACGCTTTCCTGGCACTGCGTGGGCTCAAGACATTGCCGCTGCGCATGGCGCGCCACTGCGAGAGCGCGCTTGCCATCGCGCAGCGGCTCGCGCAGCACGACAAGGTGGCGCGCGTGCACTACCCTGGATTGCCGGATCATCCGCAGCATGCGCTGGCCCGCCGGCAGATGAAGGCTTTTGGCGGGATGGTCACCATGGTGCTGCGCGGCGGCCTCGACGATGCGCGCCGCTTTCTCGAGCGGCTGCAGATTTTCGTGTGTGCGGAGAGCCTGGGCGGCGTCGAAAGCCTCGCCGAGCACCCGGCGATCATGACGCACGCTTCGTTGCCGGCGGAAATTCGCGGCTCCCTGGGGATCGACGACAGCCTGGTGCGACTGTCCGTCGGCATCGAGGACGTCGACGATCTGATGGCGGACATCGAGCAGGCGCTGCGATAGCGGAACCGGGGCTGTGCTAAATTAATGCGCGGCGCCGGAACCACGCCCGTTTCCGCGCGCCGATTCCTGCGGAGACCGATAGCGTATGCCACGCGGCGTGGACGAATTTTCGATCGACGAGATCCGGCAGCGTTACGTTGAAGGCAAGGAGACGATCTCGGCACAATTGTTGAGCCGGCTCCAGCGCGATCCCCGGCAGGGCGTGCGCCACCTGTACACGGCACTCAAGAAACGCTTCGAGCGCGAACGCGACGAGCGCCTGCGCCTTGCCTCCATGCGGCACTTCGAGCTCGTGTTGTGGAGATCCGGCGTGCGCGACATTGCCGGCGTCGACGAAGTGGGGATCGGGCCGTTGGCGGGGCCGGTGGTTGCCGCGGCCGTCGTGTTTCCGCCGCAAACCGACATCGCCGGCGTCGACGACTCCAAGCGCCTCGACGCTGCCACGCGCGCGCGGCTCGCGCTGGAGATTCGCGCCAAGGCTTCCGGCATTGGCATCGGCATGGCCTCGGTCGAGGAGATCGACCGCATCAACATCTACCACGCCGGACTGCTCGCGATGCGGCGTGCGGTCGAAGCGCTGCCACGGCCTCCGCAGCATGTGCTGGTGGACGCGCGCACCGTGCCCGGCGTCGAGGTCCCGCAGAACATGTTCAACAAGGGCGACGGCATCAATTTCACGATTGCCGCCGCCTCGATCGTCGCCAAGACCGAGCGCGACGCCATGATGGAAGCGCTCGACCGCGAGCACCCGGGCTATGGTTTTGCCGCGCACAAAGGGTATGGAACACCCGAGCATCGCCAGGCACTCCTGAGACTCGGGCCGTCGGCGATCCACCGGATGTCGTTTCCGGTGATCCATGAGTTGCGTGGCGAATACTCGGCGCTTTTCTATGTGCTGAAGAACCAGCTTGATGCCGCGCGCTCGCGCACCGCGCTCGACGAGCTGGAAGCCGCGTTGAAGGCGCAAGCCGCGGAGCTGGCCGAGAGGGAGTGCAAAAAATTGCGGCTGTTGGTTGCCAGGCGCTGGAAGATGGTCGGGCCGGCGGCCCGCTAGCGGGCTGTTGAAAATCGCGCGCTCACCTCTTCTCAGCCTCATTTCGAGCGTAGCGATAAATCTGCTTCCCAACTAAGTCAGTGGTTTGCCAAAAACAGATTCCTCGCTTCGCTTCGGAATGAGGCGGATGAGAACGATTCGTCGGCGCTTTGCAACAGCCGCTAGCGGGTTCGCGGCTGCGCCATCGCCTTGCGGCCCCATCGCCAGACGTACTGGGTGCCGGAGGCCAGCACGGTGCCGAAGACGATGGCGAACAGGATCCTGATCCACATGCCGGTGTCGATCCAGCCCGCGGCGATCGCCATGACGAGCAGCAGTACGGCGAATTCGAGGAATGTGTTCACCTTGGACAGGCGCGTCGGCTTGATCTGAAGGCGCCCGCGCGCCAGCCGGTAGGCAATCGCGCCCACCACGATGACGATGTCGCGGCCGATGATTGCGGCCGCGAGCCAGATCGGCAGCAGGTCCTGCCAGGCGAGCACCACGGTCGCGACGAACATGCTGAGCTTGTCGGCGACGGGATCGAGCAGTGCGCCCAGACTCGACACCACCTTGAGTCTTCGCGCGATATAGCCGTCGGCAAGGTCGCTCACCGCGGCGACCAGGAAAATCGGCAGCGCGATCGCGTAGGCCCCGGATGCGGCGAAAAACGCCATGACCGGAACCAGGCCAAGCCGCAACAGCGTGATCGCGTTGGGAAGGTTCCGCCAAGGGTGTCGTTGCACGGTCTTCGTCCTACATGAGGTTGGGCGATCGTCCGCTTCGGCTAAGCATTCGCAACAGCGAAGCTAAAGGCCCTCAGCCCGCGTCCGGAGGTTTGCCATGCCGTACCGCGACATTTCGGAACTGCCCAAGGCGCAGACCGATCAGTACACGCCGCACCAGAAGGAGGCTTTTCTCAAGGCCTTCAACAATGCCTATGAGGAATACGCCCACGACGAGAGCCGCGCGTTCGCCGTCGCGCACCACGCCGCCAAGCAGGCGGGAGCGAAGGGTTAGAGCGCTGGCGCGTCGATCGCGTTACGACGCGCTGGCAGGCGGCCGCGAGTCCCCTCGGCGCGGTTGGTAGTAGTTTTGCGAATGGGTCGCATGGGCGTCGAGCAGATCGCGCGTATCGCGGACGTAGCGGTCCTCGCAATGAACGGCGATCATCACGGCGCCGTGGCGGATGGCGTCAGCGAAGTATCGTGCGCTCGTGAGGCCGAGTCCCGCCGATATCAGCGCGCGCACCACCGGTCCTTCGGGATGCTCGAGCGAGGACTGCCGCAGCAGCGTCGCCAACGGGCCGCCGGCAAGGACTTTGGCCTTCTTGGCCACATCGACTGCAGCGGCGGCGCCTGGCGGCCCGTGGCTGTGCGATTGTCCGTCATCGCTCGCTGCCAATTCGAAATCCTCGTGCATTGCCGGGGCATCGAGGTGAGCGTCGCGAACCACGATGCTGATCGTGTTGCGGGGATACCCGGCATCGATGAGCTCCGCGACCGTGCGCTGCACTTCGACCAGGCTGTCGAACATGCCTACGACCATCGTCATGTTTCCTCCCTGATGTGAATCGGTGACGCCAGGAACGACTGCGCTGGCGCGCGCCCGCCGCCAGGCGGGCGCGCTATCCCATTAC
>Ga0207676_10003781_pt1 | contig 10697 bp, 8 predicted proteins | sample KBSSwiS72_FD_184307 | JGI IMG/M metagenome (GOLD analysis project Ga0207676, IMG submission 184307) | Switchgrass rhizosphere microbial communities from Kellogg Biological Station, Michigan, USA - KBS Switchgrass S7-2 (SPAdes) (version 2) | ecosystem: Host-associated > Plants > Roots >... | reverse complement strand
CGCGGTCAAGTTCACGCCGCCGGGTGGGTCGATCGATGTTCATCTCGAACGCAGCGATTCGCTGGCTGAAGTAAGAATTGAAGACACCGGACCAGGCGTGCCGCCGGATTTCCTGCCGCATATATTCGAACGGTTTAGTCAGGCTGACGGATCGAGCACGCGTAAGCATGGTGGGCTCGGGCTGGGTCTTGCGATTGTGAGGCACCTTGTCGAGCTGCATGGGGGAACAGTTTCGGCGGCGAACCGTTCGCACAAAGATGGCGCGGTCCTAACCGTGAAGGTACCCACGATGGTCAGCGTTTTCAGTGAAAATCCGTCGTCTAAAACGTTGGGTGGCCGTTGAGTTTTCGTAGCACCGGCCCATTGCCCGAGTTGTCGACGACTGACGCAGTTCCCGACGGATTGAAAATGTAACTATCTCGCGCACGCACCGCGAGGTTTGGCTGTCGCGCTCGCACTCGGATCTGGCGTCTCTGTCCCGCCTGAGGTGGACGCTTCGGGTAGTAGCCGATGCTGTACTGTCGTCGCAACTCTTCCGCGACATTCGCAAAAGCGTAGGTCATGTTTTGTAGTGAGTCAGCCTGGTACTCACGGCCGCCAGTGCTGTTGGCGAGTTCGAGCAGGAACTGGGCGCCGATTTCATAATCACCGCGCGCCGTTCCGCGCCCACGTCTGGGACCTGGATAACCACCACCAGGATAACCGCCGCCGCCACCGCGCCGTACGCCCCCACCGAAGATGCCACCGAGAATCTGATCCCAGATATCAATCTGGCGCCCCACGGGAAAGTTTCCGCCGCTCATGTCCGCAGCAGTGTCGTATCGCACCGGATAAATCAGCGCATCGAGTTCCTGCGCGTCCATGATGTTGCTGTCGTAACTCGCGCGGCGACTCGTGGTATCGACGCCGTCGGTGAAAAGCACGATCGCTTTTCGTCCCTGTATCCGGCTTAACTCCTGATTGATGACCATATCAACCGCGTCGTAGAGGCGCGTGCCGTCGTCCGTCTTCGCGCGCTGAATCGCGCGCCGCAGTTTTGCGCGATCGGTGGTGAGTTCACTGAGGACCTTGATGTCGTCGTTGAAGGAGACCACCATTACTTTATCGTCAGGACGAAGTTGATTGACGAAACTGATCGCTGCGTCCTGAATGTCTTCGAGTCGAAACTGAGTGGACGGGCTTGTGTCGAGCATCAAGACTACCGAGAAAGGTTTGTCGACCGACTGAAAGAAAGCGACTTCCTGTTCGACTCCGTCTTCCCAAATGCGAAACTCTTCTTTCTGAAGATTTGGCACGTAGCGGCCATCGCGATCCATGACGCTCACTGGAATCGTAACCAGCGTCGTATCAACGCGGATGACGTCGCCGGCGCTGACTTCTTCGGGGCCCGTCGGAGTTTGATCTTTTTGCGCGCCAGGTTGGCGATTGTTGGGATAGTTCGCGCCGCCGAGCACCGGTGGTTTGTTCGGTGCAGGCGCTTCGGGTGATGAGTTGGTCTGAGGCGTGTTGGTGCTGGGACTCGATTGGCCGACGCGTCGTGGCCGCCCTTGTCCGAATCCGAGAGCTATTGATGCCGAAAGTAGGGAGAGGAGCAATAAGAAAACAAATAGCTTTTTCATAGCAAGCTCCAAAGGGCGCTAGGGCGGCGCCAAACCGACTTTGATGCGATCGGGACAGAATGGATGCTCGCGGTTTTTGAACACGTCAAAGGGAGAGAAAAACCGGGTTTCCCGAGGGAAGAATAACCCTTCGGGCTTGGGCAAGCAAGAACGATTCGGATGGCTATTCTTCCGTCGAGCCGGAGGCGGCGCTGGAGAGGGCGTTCCAGATGAACGGCAGCGTAGCCCACGTCTGGCCGCGATGCTGCGGTCGAAATCCAAAGAGAACGACGCGACCCTTGCCCACCCCAACTTCAGCGAGCGCAATCTGCCCGCGCAGTTTGTCTTCACCCAACAACCAGCCGCTGAGCAGCACGTTCTCCTTCGCATAGCGCGCGATCACACGCACATTCGCGCCGTCAGTCACCGCATACGCTGAACTATTGATGAAGTAAGCCGGAACGGTCGCGGACATCATTGCAGCAATCGGGTTCTTGTTGTCGACGTCGAGCCCCACGATCGAGCCGGGGCAGTAAAAGTCCGATGACTTCACGCCCTCCAGCACGTTCCGCAACGGCAGGTTGAAGGCTCTGATCGAGAGATCGCAAGCATTGTCAAAACAGATCAGCATGCCGCCGCTGTTAACAAAGTCTTTCAGGTTCTTAACTCCCGCTTCAGTGATACCGCCGGTGTACTCCTGCGGCAACGTTCCTGCCGCATTGCCGGTCACGATCTGTGTGCTCGACTGCGACGGCAGAATAATGGCGTCAAACTTTGAATTGAGCGCGCCGGCCTTGATATCCGAATCACGCAACTGCGAATAGGGCACGTTGAAAGTGTCGAACACGTAGCGCGTCCAACCCTCATCCATGTTGCCCAGCGAAGCTCGATAAATTCCCACCCGCACCGGCTGCTTTACCGGGTTTTTGATCGGCGACTCGTCGCCCTTCTTTAATGCGAGTGCGAGATCGGCGCGCACCTGGTTCACGTCTTTGATCTGAGTCAACTTTCGTTCACTCGCAGTTTCTTTGATTGCAACTACCGCGGGCGCGTCAACGCCCATCTGCAACGGCAGTGTCCAACCCGCAACGTCGTAAGGACGCTCGGCGTCACCAAGCGGCGTCAAGCGGTTCGGATAGATTTGCGGCTCGAAGAGAGTGACGACATTTGTGTGTTGCGGCTGATTGAGAAAGACGATGTAACTGCCCAACGGCACTTCCTGCATCGGCGACATTGGTCCAGTGATCCGGTACGCGCCAAGTTTCTCCGTCACCGGATTTGTTCGCTGCAAAACTTGTGAACTCAACACAACGTGAAGCTCTTGATCGAGTCGAAAAACTTCGATGCCCTGATCAACCAGACTGCCGACCATCTTCGCGACTGCTTCGTCGCGAGCTTGTCCCGCCGGAATTAGATATGCGACAACATCGCCTTTATTTTTAGGTGACTCGCTGTTCTTGCGACCAAGCTCATAGAAGTTGCGCAAGTACTCGGTGCGAAACTTCGACGCCATCGACAGGATGGATCGAGCTGCGATCATTTCCATCGCCATGATGTTGCGCGGATGCCAGTCGCCCGCCGGCCAGGGATCGGGGAAGTTGGTGGTGGCTTCGGTTGCGCTACGCATACCGCGCGTGCTCGAGCGTGCGAGTTGCTCGTTTGTGACCGTTGCCGGCGACATGATTCTGGCGCTGGCTGCTTCTGAGAGAATGCCGATCGAGTTATGAAAGTAGGGTGCTGTGCGAAAGCCGCCGTGCCACCAGGTGTCGTAAAGCGCGTTGGTTAACACACCCTCGAATCCGGCCGCCTGAAGATCGGCGGCTACTTTGTGACCGATGAGTCCTACCTGGCGCAGTAAGAGCGGCGAGATGTTTGGATTTGCCGGATCGTAAAAAGGCGGAATGAAGAATCTCGACCCATTCGAGCCCTGCTGATGAACGTCGTAGACGATTTGCGGAAACCACTCGTGCCAGAGTAAACGAGTGATTAGTTGCGTCTCTTTGAGATTGAGCATGAACCAGTCGCGGTTGTCGTCGTGACCGGCGTAGTGATGATAAAGCTCGGGTGGTTCTTTTCCTTCGTACGGCGTGCCAAGCGTTTTGCGATACCAGTTACCAACGATGTCGATACCGTCAGGATTTGGCGAAGGGATCAAAAGCAAGATGGTGTCTTGCAGCATTGCGCGCGTGTCAGCATCCTGCGCGGTCGCCAGTTCGTAAGCGAGCTGCATCGACATCTGTGACGCGACGATCTCGGTCGAATGAATCGAGCACGAGATCGCCACTACGACCTTCCCATTTCCGAGTAGACGATCGCGCTGCAGGTCGCTGGTGATCTTGCGTGGATCGGCGAGGAGCTGCTGGATCTCTTTGTATTTGGGCAGCGCCAGTATATTCTCACGCGCACTGATGAACGCCACGATCAGCGGGCGCTTCAGTGTCGATTGGCCCAATGTCTGCACCTGAACGCGATCGGATGCGCGATCCAAACGTTCAAAGTAATCTGTTATCTGAGACCAGCCGGCGATTGTGCGATCCTCGCCGGGCGTAAAGCCGAGCACGGATTTCGGAGAGGGAATGGCGGCTGGTTGGAGAGCGGCTCGTTGCGCGAACGCCGAACCGCTAAGAACAGAAAACAGCAACACCACCACGCAGGCGACGACCAATCGATGGCAAATCATTCCAGAGTTCCTTTGTCTGACGACTTGATAAAAGCGCGCGCTGCAACCGAGAAAACTATGGCGCAGGAGTCTAGCACAGCCGGGCATCGCAGTTTTATTCGGCGCGTGCATTACTGGTGGTCGTTGTTTACAGCGGGCGCGCTGCTCGGGTTGCTCGGGCCGCCGATCCTGCTGTTTTCCTGGATCGTTAATAAGCACGGTCTTGTTTATCCGTGGGCAATTTTTGGCGCGCGCTGGTGGCTGCGATTGAGTGGCGTGCGCGTCAAAGTCACCGGTCTCGAGTTCCTCGATTCAAAACAACCTTACGTCTTCGTCGTGAATCACCGTTCATACCTCGACACTGCAACGCTGTTCGTCTACTTGCGGCGGCGCATTGGCATACTGGCGAAGAAAGAATTGTTGAAGGTGCCGGTGCTGGGTGTCGGGATGGGGTTTGTGAATGTGATGGCGATCGATCGTACCAATCGCGAGAGCGCGATACGGACGACGGAAGCGGCGGCAAAGCGAATTCAATCGGGCGTCTCGTTTGGAGTTTTCGTGGAGGGGACGAGGGCGAAACCCGGCGAGCTATTGGCGTTCAAGAAGGGCGCGTTTTATATGGCGAAGCAAGCTGGTGTGCCGGTGGTGCCGGTCGCGATTAAGAATTCAGATGTGTTGATGGGCAAGGGAACTGGGGAAGCGCGAGCGGGGACCATCGAGATGGTGGTGATGTCGCCGGTTGAGACGAGTGGTGTGGATACTGACGAGCAGATGAATCAACTGGTGGCGACAGTGCGCGCGAGAATCGCTGCTGAGTTAGGGACAGGATGAATCCTGTTCATCCTGTCCACCACAGCTCACTGGAAATCGTAAGTCAACGTCCCTGCAACCTTGACCGTGATCCCATCCTTCGTCATGGGTGCGAACGTCGCCAGGCGCGCCGCAGCTTCCGCGGCTTCACGCAGTGCCGGTGGGCCATCAACCGCATGTGCCGACGTCACCTTCCCGTTCTCATCAATAATCACGCGCACGTTCACTTTGCCGGAAACTTTTTGCCTGCGCGCTTCCTGCGGGAACACCGGTTTCGGTAATGAGAGAGCTTTGGAATTCAGCATGCCAACTTCAAGTGGCTTGGCAACGCCGCTGGTTGAAGTCGACGCCTCGTCTGTTTCACCAATCTCAGTAACCTTGAGTGTGCCGTGCGTTACGGTGAAGTCAGTGTAAGTGACTTTCATGCGCACATGGACCGAGTCGCCGTTATCAAATATCAACTCCTCGTCAGCATACGAAAAAGTTGGGAACCAATAGTGACCATCAATGTATTGGCGATACGTCTCGACACTAGGAAATTTGTTGTCCTTGGTTTCCGGCACGCCCTTGCCTTTGGTTTTCACGATCTGAAGATCCTGATCATCAACCCAGACGCGACCTTGAAATAACCTATCCTCCGGCTTCTTCGACTTCGGCATGACCTTGGGCGTTACATCAAAGATATAAAGATTGAGTTCGTCGATCTTTTCTTTGCCGACATAGCGAAAGTTGTAGAGCGGGATCTTCGCGGGCTCGAGAGCGAAGGGATTAATCCCGCCGAGGTCTTCGATGTCTTCCTGAGTGATCGATCCCAATGTGGGCATGGGAAAGAAACTGATCTTCTCGTAACGATTTCCTTTGTCGTCAAAAGTGAAGTTTGAAACGCGATGATACTCGCCAGTCACCTGCCCACCCATGCCGACGCTTTGAAAGAGCGCGTCGCGTTTGAATGAATAACTATTGAGCGCGTGACGAAACTCTTGTTCCTTTGCAGTGAAGGCGCGAATGATGCGATCAATCTCCACCTCATTCATTGGTCCATTGACCACGGGTGGTTGGGCCTTCGCCTGAGCCTGGCCCAGGGTGCTGACAGCGGAAAGGGCCACGAGGGCCAATGCGGTAACGATCGTACGAATCCTCATGAGTTCGGTCTTCATATCCATCCTAAAAGAGGGTTTTGTGTCCCGGTCGCCACGGAACTGACTGTCCTCAGATGCCTCGACAAAAGAATCCTGTTGCCAGCCGGGTACGCGGCCAATACTCCGGCTGGAGCGAGATTGCCATTTTCCTGTTGCAAAGTTTCGTGCATCTAGTGTAAGGTGCCTTTACTAGAATAAGTTATAACGTGACTAGCGGCACGAAAGGCAATGAAAAGGAGCCCGAAAGACCTCGAAAAGAAAACTCGCGGCTCAGCTAGTTTGAAAGATAAGTAAGATTTCTCAAGGTCCTCATGTCGGCAACAGGCACTCGTCCAAAAACCGTGGAGCTTTACGGCGCGGGAGCGCAGACGTGACGCCGAGCGGCGGCGTTGCTTACACGGCGCGGGCGATAAACCAGGCTTTGGGAGGAGCTTGGTTTTACGTGGTCTGAGGCCGATGATGTGCGCGGTGGTTAGCTGCCCCTTCTGGGCGGGGTGGCTTAATAAAATCACCGCGCACACCCCAGCTTTGAACCTTCAAAACCTCGGTAAATCTGGAACTCGTTTAATCCTGTCAAACTGCTTTTTCTTTCGTCGTTACGCGTCGACAAAGTCGACCATAACCGAGTGGGGAATTATGCCACATCGATGACCCTCGGTCAGTAACAGGCGCACTGCTTCACGTCCACGCTCTGTGTAGTCCAAGGTCAGCTCGTTCACCCACATCGCCACAAATCTATCTGCCAACTCGGGCTCCATGTCGCGCGCGAACTGCATCGCGTATTGCAGCGCGTCCTCGCGATGCGTCAGCGAATACTTAATACTCTCACGAAGCAGCTTTGAAACTCTTTGAATCCGATCGGTTCCGAGTTCGCGACGAATAGCATTCCCGCCCATCGGCAGCGGCAAACCGTGTTGTTCGTGCCACCACTCACCGAGGTCGAGAACTTTGTGGAGTCCCTTCGACTCGAAGAACAGTTGTCCTTCGTGAATCAGCAATCCGGCATCGCAGGTTCCGTTTTGCACCGCATCGATGATCTTGTCAAAGGGAACTACTTCATATTTGAAATCCGAATTGAAAATGCGCAGCGCCAGAAATGCACTGGTCAACTTGCCCGGAATCGCGATTTTCAATTTTGGAATGTCCGCGGGCGTGGCCGGTTGCCGCGAGACCACGATGGGTCCGTAGTTGTCGCCAATCGAAGCGCCATGGGGCAGCAACGCGTATTTATCGTGAATGTAAGCATACGCGTGAAAGCTGATCGCGGTGACGTCATACGTGCCTCGCATCGCTTCCTCGTTTAGCGTTTGAATGTCTTTAAGAAGATGTTGAAAGTTCAGGTCGCCGGTGTCGAGCTTGTTGGTCGCCAAACCATAAAACATGAACGCGTCATCGGAGTCTGGTGAATGTGCGAGTGTAATAGTTTCTGACATGTTGTTAGACCATACTGACGCTGCTTCGGTCGATGCGGTTGTAAACAGTGTCTCGTTCGACTGCTTCGAAGCCGGCCTCTTCAATCAGGCCGATGAGTTCGGTCTTACTCATCTTCACTTCGTTGTTCGCTTCGACGGAGTAACTTGTGGTCAACTCACCACCTTCAGTGATTGTGCCGTCGATATCGTTGGCGCCGTAATGCAGCGCGACTTGCGCGAGACGTTTACCGAGCATTACCCAGTAGGCTTTGATGTGATCGAAGTTATCGAGCATCAGACGCGCCACGGCCATCGTCTTGAGTGAGTCTACGCCGGATGGTCCAGGCAAGTGGGCCAACTGCGTATCCGGCGGATAAAACGCCAAAGGAATGAAGCACTGGAATCCGCCTGACTTCTCCTGTTGTTCGCGCAGCTTCACGAAATGATCGACGCGATCTTCGATCGACTCGATGTGCCCGTAGAGCATCGTCGCGTTGGTTTTAAGGCCGGCGGCGTGAACTTTCCCCTGAAGCTCCAGCCAGCGCCTGGCGTCGCATTTGTGTGCACAAATCATCGAGCGCGTTGGTTCGCGAAAGATCTCGGCGCCACCACCAGGACACGAATCCAAGCCCGCTTCAATCAACTTTTGAATCACTTCTTCATCGCCCATCTTGTAGAAATGCGCGAAGTGATCGAACTCAACCATCGTGAATGCCTTGAGGTGTAGTTGTGGATACTGGCGCTTCAGCGATGAAAGTAAATCGGTGAAGTAACTGAACGGCAGTTTGGTATTTAACCCGCCGGTGATATGCAACTCAGTCGCACCTTCGGCCACGGCTTGAGCCGCGACTTTCAAACTATCGTCGATGTTGTGCGTATAAGCGTCTGGCTGACGGGGCGTGCGGAAGAAGCCGCAAAACTTGCAATCAGCGTAACAGATGTTCGTCGGATTGAGATGGCGATTGACGTTGAAGTATGTCGTGCGACCGTGTCGTCGTCGTCTGACAATGTCGGCGAGTTTGCCGAGCCCGGGCAGATCGTCCGTGCCATACAGCGCCACACCGTCTTCAAATGACAGTCGTTCGCCGGCGTCAACGCGCGTCGCTATCTCGTTCAGTTTCTCGTCGTGTGAAAAATTCATTTCCATACTCACTCATCGATTGAAGAAAACGGCAGTTCCGAAAGTTGCCAGCAGTATGACGCTGACAAAAGCGTTGGTGGTGAAGAAGGCGGCATTCAAACGACTCAAATCATCGGCGCGTACCAACCGATGTTGGTAGACCAGAAGACACGCGGTCGCGATTACACCAACCAGCGCAATGGGCCCGAGTTTAGTGAATATAAATAACCACACGAGCGCCACGAATGCACACGCATGAAGCGCGCGCGCGGTCCATAGCGCGTGGCTAATACCGACACGCGCCGGAATGGATTTCAATCCCTCACTGCGGTCAAACTCGTAATCCTGACACGCATAGAGCACGTCGAAACCGGCGGTCCAAAGCAGGACCACGAGCGACAACAACAAAGGCACCGGACTGCCGATCTCACCGCGCACTGCGATCCACGCGCCGGTCGGAGCGATTGAAAGAGACGCCCCGAGCACGAGATGTGAAAGCTGTGTCCAGCGCTTCGTCAGAGAGTAGAGCAGTACGCAGGCGAGCGCCACTGGAGCGAGAATCAGTGTCAGGCGGTTCAGCATCGCCGCGGCCAGTAAAAAGACACCCGCAGCAACCACGGTAAACACCCAGACGAAAGCGACGGAGAGTAAACCTGCCGGCAGCGCTCTCGACGCCGTGCGCGGATTGCGCGCGTCAAAATGTCGATCGGCGATGCGATTGAAAGCCATTGCCGCTGACCGCGCGCCGACCATCGCCACCACGATCCAAAGGATCTGCCAGGGCGACGGAAGCCCGTTGGCGGCGAGCACCGCGCCCAGGAATGCAAACGGCAACGCGAAAAGCGTGTGCTCGATCTTGATCATTTCCAGCGTCAGGCGGGTGTTTTTAATTAGGGTGGACACGATCGGTCAGATATTGCCACAAAAAGCACACAAGTCATAAAGCCTGATCTCAGCTTTAGTACTCTGAACGGAATACGAGCTAACGCAGGGCGGTGTTCTGGCTCAGTGCTTTGTATGCCTTTTTGTGGCATCTTTAGGTTGATGGATCTGAACGAACTCGAGAGGCTTTTGGCCGCATTCAAGAGCGGGGAATTACCCACGAACGAAGCGTTGGAACGCATCAAGAACCTTCATTTTGAAGATATAGGTTTCGCGCGTGTCGATCATTCACGCGCAACGCGGCAGGGCTTTCCGGAAGTGGTTTTCGGCGGCGGCAAAACACGCGCTCAAATCGTCGGCATCGTTGAACGGCTGGCGCAGCGGTCGCCAAACATTCTCGTGACGCGCACCGACGAAGACACGTTTGGCGAGATACGCAACGTGGTCACTGACGCCGAGTGGCACGAATCGGCGCGGCTGGTTCGCATCCGTCGAGACAAGATCAACCAGGGCGTCGGATCGATCGCGGTGGTAACCGCCGGCACCAGCGACATCCCGGTCGCGGAAGAAGCGGCGCTGACGGCCGAGACGATGGGCAACACGGTGGACCGTATTTGGGACGCCGGCGTCGCGGGCATTCATCGCGTCCTCTCTGAACGCAGTCTGTTGCAGCGTTCGCGAGTCGTCATCGTGGCTGCCGGTATGGAAGGAGCATTGCCCTCGGTCGTTGGTGGATTGGTCGGCGTCCCGGTCGTGGCCGTGCCAACCAGCATTGGCTATGGTGCATCTTTTGGAGGAGTCGCGGCGCTGCTCGGTATGTTGAACTCCTGCGCTTCAAATGTCACTGTCGTGAACATCGACAATGGCTTTGGCGCTGGATTTGTCGCGAGCCTCATCAATCGTCGTTGGACGGTGCCCGTTGAATAGATCAGTTGCTCGTACCCGGCAATTAGTTTTCATTCTGATCGTTCTTTCGCTGGTCTCGAACGCGTGCATTTCCGCGCGCCGCACACCAAACCTCGAACACATCTTCGCCTCCGCCAGATCGCGGACCGGAAAGCGCCCCGTGATCGTGAT
>Ga0207676_10003779_pt1 | contig 10698 bp, 8 predicted proteins | sample KBSSwiS72_FD_184307 | JGI IMG/M metagenome (GOLD analysis project Ga0207676, IMG submission 184307) | Switchgrass rhizosphere microbial communities from Kellogg Biological Station, Michigan, USA - KBS Switchgrass S7-2 (SPAdes) (version 2) | ecosystem: Host-associated > Plants > Roots >... | reverse complement strand
GGCCGCCCGATGCCCGCGGCGACCGGTGTGTTCGACCATCCAAACCGGCGGTCGAAGGATCGGGGCGGTGGGGCGCGCTGCGTAGCGAAGTATTAGGAGAAGAAGTCGGCCGCAGGCCGGCTTCGGGGGACATGAGCGGAGCAGCGCGCCCCGCCGCCCCGATCCATCCCGCCGACGCATTTGCGTTGCATGGAAAGGTGTAGCCTCGATGGAATGAGTGAACGAAAAGAGGGAGCGCGTCGATGAAGATCGCGGTGCTCGGCGGCGGGCATGGGTGCTACGCGGCGGCGGCCGATCTGGCCGAGGCCGGACACGAGGTGCGGCTGTGGCGGCGGGACGGGGCGGCGCTGGCGCCGGTGGTCGAGGCCGGCGGGATCGTGCTGGTCGACGAGCGCGGGCGGCGCGAGGTGGCGATCGCCATGGCCACGGCCGATCTCGGCGCGGCGCTTCGCGGCGCCGAACTGATCGTGGTGCCGAGCCCCGCGATCGCCCAGGCCGACATCGCGCGGGCGATGGCGCCGCATCTGCAGGACGGCCAGGTGGTGTTCCTGCCGCCGGGCACCTTCGGCAGCTTCGTCATGGCGCGCATCGTCCGGGCGCAGGGCTCGCGCACCGAGGTCGCCTGGGCCGAGACCGGAACCCTGCCCTACCTGGCGAGGAAGCTCGGGCCGCGCGAAGTGCGGGTGACGATCCGCGCAGTGCGCCTGCCGACCGGCGTCTACCCGTCGCGGGGGGCCGAGAAGGCGCTGGCGGTGATCGGCCGCGCCTATCCGTCGGTGCATGGCTGCGGCGATGCCTTGTCGGGGGCACTGATGAACGCCGGGCCGGTGATCCATCCGCCGCTGATGGTGATGAACGCGGCGCCGCTGCAGCACTTCGACCGCTGGGACATCCATGCCGAAGGCACGCAGCCGGCGGTGCGCGCCGTCACCGACCGGCTCGACCTCGAGCGGATCGCGGTGCGCGAGGCGCTCGGCTACGGCGCGCCGCACTATCCGCTTGCCGACCACTACGCCAACGATCGCTGGATGTACGGCGATGCGCACAAGAAGCTCGTCGACTCGGGCGACTGGCGCGAGCACATCGACCTGCACACCCACCGCTACGTCACCGAAGACACCGAGCTCGGCCTGGCCTTCCTCGCCTCGGTGGCGCGCTGGTGCGGCGTCGATGCGCCGATCGCCCAGGGCCTGCTCGCGGTGACCGGCGGCTTCCTCGGCCGCGACCTGCGCCAGGGCCCGCGCACGCTCGAGGCGCTCGGCCTGGCCGGGCTCGACCGCGCGGCGCTGCAGCAGCGGCTGCACGCCGGCGAGTAGGGAAAGACGACGAGGTCGATGGCACGCTATGCCGCCTTCGGGGCCGGCCGCATGGGTCGCGGCATCGCCATCGCCTTCGCCTATGGCGGCCACGACATCGCGCTGATCGACTCGCGCCGCCGCGAGCCGGCGGCCGCGGCAAGGCTGCGCGACGAGGCCTTCGCCGAGATCCGGCAGAGCCTCGACAGCCTGGCCCGGCTGGGCGCGATGGACGCCGGCACGATCGACGCCATCGCCGCCCGGGTGCAGTGGGTCGACGCCGCCGGTGCGCCCGCCGCCCTCGCCGCAGCCGACATGATCTTCGAGGGCGTGCCCGAGACGCTCGAGGCGAAGCGCGAGGCGCTGTCCGAGATCGGCCGCCTCTGCCGCGCCGATGCGGTGGTGACCTCCACCACCAGCAGCATCCTCGTGACGCAGCTCGCGCCGCTCTGCGCGCATCCCGAGCGCTTCCTCAACCTGCACTGGCTGAACCCGGCCTACCTGATCCCGGTGGTCGAGCTGAGCGTGCATCCCGGCACCAGCGCCGACGCCGTGGAGCGCACCCGTGCGGCGATGGGAGCGATCGGCAAGATCCCCGTGGTTTGCGGCGTCGCGCCCGGCTACATCGTGCCGCGGCTGCAGGCGCTGGTAATGAACGAGGCGGCGCGGATGATCGAGGACGGCGTCGCCAGCGCCGAGGAGATCGACCGCGCCACCCGCTTCGGCCTCGGCCTGCGCTTCGCGGCGATCGGCGTGGTCGAGTTCATCGACTTCGGCGGCGCCGACATCCTGCACCACGCCAGCCGCGAGATGGCCGGCTCGATCGACGCCGCACGCTACGCCGCGCCGCCGGTGATCGGCCGGATGATGGACGAAGGCCGCCTCGGCCTGAAGAGCGGCGAAGGCTTCTACGACTACCGCGGCAAGGACACCGTCGCCTACCGCCGCGACGTGCTCGGCCGCACCCTGGCCCAGGTGCGAAGCGCCGGCCTGTGGCAGCCACCGGGCGGCACGGTCGCAGCAGGCGCGACGCCCGCCATCCGCCGCGGCTACGTCCGCGTGCCGCACGGCCAGATGCACTACGCCGCCTGCGGCGACGACGACACGACGACGCCGCTGCTCCTTCTGCACCAGACGCCGCGCAGCTGGCGCGAGTACGCGGCGGTGCTGCCGCTCGTCGGCGCGCACCGCCGCGCGATCGCCCTCGACACCGCCGGTTTCGGCGAATCCGATCCCGTGGCCGAGGCGAGCATCCAGGCCTGGGCCGCTGCCGCGCTCGATGCGCTCGACGCGCTCGGCATCGCCCGCGCCCACGTCGTCGGCCACCACACCGGCGGCGTGATCGCGGTCGAGCTGGCGGCGCGCGCGCCGGAGCGCGTCGCCTCGCTGGTGCTCTCTTCGACGCCCTACACCGATGCCGGTTTCCGTCGCGCCCGCGCCGAGCGGCCGCCAATCGATGCGGTCGAGGCCAGCGGCGACGGCCACCACCTCGCCGCGCTCTGGCAGAAGCGCCAGCCCTTTTATCCCGTCGACCGACCCGAGCTGCTGCAGGCCTTCGTCGCCGACGCCTTGAAGGCGAGCGGCGACGTCGAGGCCGGGCATCGCGCGGTCGCGTCGTACCGCATGGAGGAGCGGCTGGCCGCGGTGCGCGCGCCGGTGCTGCTGCTGCATGCCAGCGACGATCCGTTCGCCGCGCTGCATCTCGACGAATGGCGCCGCCTGCTGCCGGCGGCCGCAGTGACCACCCTCGCCGGCGGCGTGCCCCTGCCCGACCAGTGCCCGCGCGAGTTCGCCGCGGCGGTGCTCGCCTTCATCGACACGCTGCCGTGAGGGCGGTGCGGATTCACGGCTGGGGTGATGCGCCCCGGCTGGAGGAATTGCCCGAGCCCGAGCCGCGGCCCGGACGCACCCTGGTCCGCATGGCAGCGACGACCGCGAGCCACCTCGACCGCTCGATCGCCGCTGGCGGGTTCCTGCGCCATCCGCCATTGCCCTACGTGCCCGGCGTCGAGGCGGCGGGCACGGTGCTGCAAAGCGATCGCTTTCCGGTCGGCACGCGGGTCTGGCTGCGCGGGGCCGGCCTCGGGACCGTCGAGGACGGCACCTGGCGCGAGACGATCAGCGCCCCCGACGCCGCCATCGGCCTCTTGCCGGAAGCGATCGCGATGCCGCTCGGCGCCGCCTTCTTCTCGCCCTGCACCGCGGCCTGGGTGGCTCTGTTCGGTGTCGGCGCGCTGCAGGCCGGCGAGAAGGTGCTGGTCAGCGGTGCGAGCGGCGCGGTCGGCTCGATCGCGGTGCAGCTCGCGCGCACGGCGGGGGCTCGGATCGCCGCGGCAATCGATGGCGCCGATGCCGACGCCATCCCACTCGGCGAGGACGTCGAGCGCGTCCGCCTCGCCGACGCGAGCGGCGCCGCGCCGGCGTTCGACCTGCTCATCGATACCATCGGCGGCCCGCCGCTTCCTGCCCTCCTCGCTCGCCTCGTGCCCGGCGGCCGCGCGGTGCTGGTCGGCTACACCGCCGGCCGAAAAGTCGAGCTCGATCTCGCCGAGCTGATGCAGCGCGACCTGCGCCTGCTGCCGCTCAACATGCTGCGCCGCGAGGCCGAGGCGCGGGCCGCGGCGCCGGAGCTGCTCTCGCGCCTGGCCGATGGCCGGCTGCGCCTCGCGTTGCGCACCTTCCCCCTGTCGCAGGCGGCCGAGGCGATGGCCTGGATCGCCGAACGCGGGCACCGGGGTCGCGCGGTGCTGACGCCGGACCCTGCAGCCTGACCGCGACGGTCCTCGCGCGAACCGCTCAAACCTCGCGCACCGCCGCGATCGCGTTCTTGTAGACGCCGCGCGGCAAACCACCGCGCTCCAGCACCGTGACCGCGATCCGCACCTGGAGCTGGCTGCGGACCACGTCCTCGATCTCGCGCGCCAACGTCGCGCGCGCGGAATCGTCGAGCGCCGCCGAAGCCTCGACATCGACCTCGATCGGCTGGTCGAAACGCACCTGGTCGCGCCGCGCCTTCCACAGCCGCAGCATCGGCTCGATCCTGCCCGCGAAGCGCTTGACGACGAGGTCGCGGATGGCGGTCGGGAAGACGTTCATCCCCTTGTAGATCAGCATGTCGTCGGTGCGGCCGATGCAGCGGATGCGCGGGCCGGTGCGGCCGCAGGCGCAGCCCATCGCCACCACCGCGGCATGGTCGCGGGAGCGGTAGCGGATCACCGGCGTGGCGTCGCGGGCGAAGGCGGTGTAGACGATCTCGCCCGTCGCGCCCTCGCGCCACGGCAACGCCTGGCCGGTCTCGGGATCGATCAGCTCCAGCATCACGTAGCGCCGGGCGTTGAAGTGCATGCCGTCCTCGAGCTCGCACTCGCCCCACATCGAGGGGATCACGTCGCCGAGGCCCATGGTCTCGCGCAGGTGCGTGAGCGCCAGGCCATCGACGATGCGCCGGCGCAGCTCCGGCTGGCCAAGGCCGGGCTCGCCGCCGCCGATCACCTTGCGCAGGCGCGAGGCGATGCCGGTCTCGCGCCCGACGGCATCCCACTGCTCCGAGAGATGGAGCGCGAACGAGGTCGTCGCCAGCAGGGCGGTGACGCGCAGGTGTCGCATCTCGCGCAGGATCCGCTCGGTCGGAAAGCCACCGAGCCAGCACAGGGTCGCGCCGATGCGGCGAAAGCCGTCGGCGTAAGGCAGGCCGCCGGCGACCATGGGCAGGCCGACCAGGTGGGCGACGATGTCCTCGCGGCGGACGCCGGCGGTGAACCAGACGTTGGCGACGGCGTCGCCGATCATCTCCACGTCGCGTGCGGTCAGCGCGTAGTAGAGCGGCCGGCCGGTCGTGCCCGAAGACGAGATCGCCTGGACGATGTCGACCTGGGGCGCGGCCTGGTTCTCGCCGAAAGGCTGGTCGTCGCTCGCCGCGTCCTGGGCGGCGCGCAGGTCATCCTTGAGCGTGAACGGCAATGCCGCGAGGTCGGCCGCCGAGCGCAGCGCGAGATCCTCGGGCACACCGGCGTGGAGGCGCGCGTACAGCTGCGAGCGGCGGCGCAGCGCCGGCAGCATCCCGTCACCTGCTCCGCCTGCCAGTCCTCGAGCTCGCCCCATGGCCGGGTCTCGAGCTCACGGTTCCAGTACTCAGCCATCGTTAGCGTCCTTCGGCCGCGGCCTGTCGGTCCCACGAAGCCGACGTCACGCCGCGCTCGCGCAGCCTGAACTTCTGCACCTTGCCGTTCTCGGTGCGCGGCAGGTCGGCGACGACCTCGACATAGCGCGGGATCGCGAAGTACGGCAGCCGCGTGCGGCAGAAGGCGACGAGCTCGGCCGGGTCGATCGCCCCGCCCTCGCCGGCGACGACGGCGGCCATGACCTCGTCCTCCGCCAGCTCCGAGCGCACCGGATAGACCGCGACCGCCGCGACCCGCGGATGGCTCTGCAGCACCTGCTCGACCTCGTACGACGAGATGTTCTCGCCGCGGCGGCGGATCGCGTCCTTGAGGCGGTCGACGAAGCGGAACGCGCCGTCGGCCTCGCGCACCACCCGGTCGCCGGTGTGGAACCAGAGGTTGCGCCAGGCGGCGACGGTCGCCTCGGCCTTGCCGAAGTAGCCACTGGCGAAGGCGAACGGCTCGTCGGCGCGCAGCAGCAGCTCGCCCGCCTCGCCCGGCAACAGCTCGACGTCGTGCGCATCGACGACGCGAGCCGCGAAGCCCGGCCGCAGCCAGCCCATGCAGCCCGGGCGCCACCGGTCCGGCGCGCTGGCGATGACGAAGTTGGTCTCGGTCGAGCCGTAGCCTTCGAGCAGCGGCACGCCGGTGCGCTCGCGGAACATTGCCGCGGCGCTCGCCGGCACGCCCGGGCCAAGGCCGATGCGTACGCGGTGCGAGCGCTCCGCTGCCGAAGGAGGCTGCGCCAGCAGGATCGGCACCATCGCGCCGAGCAGATAGACGACGCTGGCCTCGCGCGAGAGCATCGTCGGCCAGAACGCTGAGGCCGAGAAGCGCGGCTCGAAGACGACGCGGGCACCGGCGAGCGAGGCCTGGGCGAAGGTGTTGAGGGCGTTGATGTGGAAGAGGGGCAGCGTCGTGCAGAGCACGTCGCCGGCGACGACGCCGAGGATCTCGGCGCTGTGCACGCCCCACCAGTGGTACTGCGCGTGGGGACAGAGCACGCCCTTGGCCGGGCCGGTGGTGCCCGAGGTGTAGAGGATGGCGAGGATGTCGGAAGGAAGGATCGGCGGCTCGGCCGTGGGCACGGGATCGGCCGCCGCAGCTTGCAGGGGCAAGGCCGGCCACGCGCTGCAGGCGACGCCTTCGGACGACGTCGCCAGCGCGGGGAGGTCGCCGGCTGCGCTCTCATTCACCACCCAGATCGTCGCCACCGCGGTCTCGCCGAGTCCTGCGTTCGCCAGCCGCTCCACGAAAGCGCCTTCGATCGCCAGCAGCCGCGCGCCGCTGTCCTTCAGCAGGTAGCCGATCTGCGGTCCCATGGCCGCGGCGTTGATCGGCACCGCCGCGGCACCGAGCCAGCCGCAGGCGAGGAAGGCTTCGAGCAGCTCGATCCGGTTGGTGAGCATCAGCGCGACCCGATCGCCGCGTGTCACGCCGGCGGCGACCAGCGCCCGGGCGCGGGCCGCGACGAGGCGAAGCAGCCCGCGGTGCGACCAGGTCGCATCGCCGAACGTCAGCAGCGGCCGGTCGCCGTGCCGCTCGGCGCCGCGCTGCAGCATCGCCGGCACGGTGCGTTCGGCCGGCGGCAAGGGCTGGAGCCGCGTCTCACTCGCCATCGGCCGTCCCGCCGAGATAGGTCGCCTGCACCCGCGGATCACGGGCGAGCGAATGCGAGGCGCCGCTCAGCGCCACCTCGCCGGTCTCGAGCACGTAGCCTTCGTCCGAGCTTTCGAGCGCGGCGCGCGCGTTCTGCTCCACCAGCAGGACCGACACGCCCTCGTCGCGCAGGCCGCGCACGATCGCCAGGATCTCCTGCACCATCAGGGGCGCCAGGCCGAGGCTCGGCTCGTCGAGCAGCAGCAGGCGCGGCGACGACATCAGCGCCCGGCCCAGCGCCAGCATCTGCCGCTCGCCGCCGGAGAGCGTGTCGGCGCGCTGCCTGCGCCGCTCGGCGAGGCGCGGGAAGCGGCCGTAGACAACGTCGAAGCCCTGTCTGAGCGTGGCGCTGCCGGCACGGCGCGCGTAGGCACCGAGCATTAGGTTGTCGAGCACGCTCAGCTCGCCGAACAGCTCGCGCTTTTCCGGCACCAGGCAAAGCCCGCGCTCGACCCGCGCCTCGACATCGAGCCCGCGCAGATCCTCGCCCTCGAAGCGCAGCGTGCCGCGCGACGGCAGCAGGCCCATCACCGCGGCGAGCAGGGTCGTCTTGCCGGCGCCGTTCGGGCCGATCACCGAGACGATCTGCCCGTGCGCCAGCGACAGCGACACGCCGCGCACCGCCTCGACCCGGCCGTAGGCGACGTGCAGATCGCCGACCTCGAGCATCGCTCCGGAGCTCGCGCTGCTCATGACCTCGCCTCGCCCGCCGCGCCACCGGCGGTCGCGTCGTGGCCGCCGAGATACGCCGACTGCACCCGCACATCGGCGCGCACCGCCGCCGGCGCGCCCTCGACCAGCTTGGCGCCGAAGTTCATCACCACCAGGCGGTCGACCAGCTTCATCACGAAATCCATGTCGTGCTCGACGATCAGGATCGTCACGCCCTCGCCGCGCAAGCCGCGCAGCAGCTCGGCGAGCGAGTGCTTTTCCTGGCGGCGCAGGCCCGCGGCCGGCTCGTCGAGCACGAGCAGCACCGGGTCGGCGGCCAGCGCCCGGGCGATCTCCAGGGTGCGCTGGGTGCCGAGCGGCAGGCTGCCGGCGAGCTCGTGCGCGCGCCCGGCGAGGCCGACGCGGCCGAGGTGGCGCAGCGCCTCGGCGAGGATGCGCCGCTCCTCGACCCGGTCGAGGCCGAAGCCGGCGGCGAGCAGGCCGGAGCGGGTGCGGCCGTGGGCGCCGAGGGCGACGTTGTCGAGCAGGCTCATCTGCGGCCGGAGCTTCACGTGCTGGAAGGTGCGTGCCATGCCGAGCCGGGCGAGCCGCTGCTGTGACAGCGTCGAGACGTCGCGGCCGAGGAACTCGATCCGGCCGGCACTCATCGGCAGGGTGCGCGTCAGCAGGTTGAAGAGGGTCGACTTGCCGGCCCCGTTCGGGCCGATCAGGCCGACGATCTCGCCGGCACGGATCTCGAAGCTGACGTCGTCCACCGCCACCAGGCCGCCGAAGCGCTTCACCGCCCCCTGCACCGCGAGCACCGGCGCGCCCGCCGCCGGCAGGGTGCGGCGCGGCAGCGGCTCGGCGTCGGCGAAGCGCGCGGCATCGACCTCGGGAGCGGCGAAGCGGCCGCGGGTCCAGCGACGCACGAAGCCCATCAGGCCGCCGCGGGCGTACTGCAGCAGCAGGATGAAGATCACCGCGAAGGCCACCGCCTGCAGCTGCCCGGCGCGCTGGGTCAGGAGGGGCAGCGTGTCCTGGAGCACGTTCTTCAGCAGCAGCACGACCGCCGCGCCGGCGAGCGCGCCGCTCAGGTGGCCGAGGCCGCCGCCCACGGCCATCAGCAAGTACTCGATGCTCGCCCGCACGTCGAAGGGCGACGGGCTGACGAAGCGGTTCATGTGCGCATACAGCCACCCCGCCAGGCCGGCGAGCAGGGCCGCGAGCACGAACAGGGTGAGGCGCACCCGGAACGCGTCGGCGCCGACGCTCGCCAGCAGCACCGCCCCACCGCGCAGGCTCCGGATCGCCCGCCCCGGCCGCGACTGCAGGAGGTTGTGATTGAAGAGGAAGGCGAGGCCGACCAGCGCCCAGATCAGGTAGTAGATCGCCGGCGGCTCGACCAGCGACCAGGCGCCGATCTTCAGCGGCGGCACGTTCGCCAGGCCGGTATGCCGGCCGAAGGCGTCGACGTTGCCGAACAGGAGCGCGATCGAGAGTCCCCAGGCGATGGTGCTGAGCGGCAGGAAGTGGCCGCCGAGGCGCAAGGTCAGGACGCCGATCGCCAGGGCCGCCAGGCCGGTGAGGGCGAGCGCGAAGAAGAGCCCGATCCACGGCGAGGCGCCGTGCGCCGTCGTCAGCCAGGCGGTCGCATAGGCAGCGATGCCGACGAACGCGGCCTGGCCGAACGAGGTGGCGCCGCCGATGCCGGTGAGCAGCACCAGTCCGAGCGCGACCAGCGTGCCGATGCCGATGTCGTTGAGCAGCGAGACGCCGAACTTGCCGAGCAGGAGCGGCGCGATCGCGATCGCGGCGACGAGCACCGCGACCGCGGCACGATGCCGGGCCTGCGCGGTCATTCGTCGATCTCCTCTTCTTCCTCCTCGTGGACCGAGAAGAAGGACCTCGCCAGCAGCACCGGGATCAGCAGGCTGAAGACGATCACGTCCTTGAGCGCCCCGCTCCAGAACGAGGCGAAGCTCTCGACCACGCCGACGGCGATCGCGCCGAGCGCGGTCAGCGGATAGCTGACCAGCCCGCCGATGATCGCGGCGACGAACGCCTTCAGGCCGATCAGGAAGCCGGAGTCGTAGTACATCGTCGTCACCGGCGCCACCAGCACGCCGATCAGGCCGGCCAGGAGCGAGGCGCAGACATAGGCGAGCAGGGCGGTGCGCGCCGGGCGGATGCCGACCAGGCGGGCGCCGATCCGGTTGACGGCGGTGGCGCGCAACGCCTTGCCGGCGATGGTGCGCTCGAAGGCGAGGAAGAAGAGCGCGCTCAGCACCACCGCGGCGCCGACCATGAGCAGCACCTGATGGCTGATTCCGAAGCCGCCGAGCGAGAGCGCGCCGCCGATCAGCGGCGCGGTGCGCGAGCCCTCGGGACCGAAGAACAGCAGCCCGAGCCCGGAGAGCAGGAAGTGCAGCGCCAGCGAGGCGATCAGCAGCACCAGCACCGAGGCGTCGGCGATCGGCTGCAGGGCGACGCGCGCCACCAGGGGAATGATCGGCACCACCAGCAGCACCGCGATCGCGACCTGCAGCAGTGCCGGCACCGGCCGGCCGGCAATCGCCCAGGCGGCGAGGCAGGGCAGCGCCGGCAAGAGGCCCCAGCCGACCAGCGCCCGCGGGATGCGACGCGACTCGCCGCGCACGACCAGGCTGCGCACCTCGACCGCCAGCGCCAGCACGGCCAGCGTCGCCACCATCCAGACCGTCGCCGGCATCCGGCCGGTCTCGAACGCCGCGAGGCTGAGCGCGGCGAAGGCGGCGACGTCGCCGAACGGGACGAAGACGACCCGCGTCACCGAGAAGATCAGCACCAGCCCCAGCCCGGCGAGCAGGTAGACCGCGCCGTTGGCGAGGCCGTCGATGCCGAGGATGAGGGCGACCTCGGGCGTCATGCCGGGGCAGGGCTGGGATTAGGGC
>Ga0207676_10003776_pt1 | contig 10703 bp, 12 predicted proteins | sample KBSSwiS72_FD_184307 | JGI IMG/M metagenome (GOLD analysis project Ga0207676, IMG submission 184307) | Switchgrass rhizosphere microbial communities from Kellogg Biological Station, Michigan, USA - KBS Switchgrass S7-2 (SPAdes) (version 2) | ecosystem: Host-associated > Plants > Roots >... | reverse complement strand
CACACTTGAATGCGAGCTGATCGATCGCTCCACATTCAGGGACCACCACGAAGCTCGCTGCGCGATCTTCGAGTTCATTGAAGGCTTTTACAATACGCATCGACGGCACTCGGCACTCAAATACCATACACCCGTGCAGTTCGAGAAACGTCAGCCGGCTTCCGCCGCCTGACCGCACTACTAACCCGTCCACCTAACCGGGGCAGCTCCAGATATTGGACTATGCGCATCTCGAAGGCTGCCATTTTTATGAAACCAATCTCAACGGCGCATCGTTGTTTCGTGCAAGCCTACGATATGGGTTTTTCACGGCGTCGTCGTTACGAGAGGCGCGTGGGAGCGGGGCCGATTTGACAGGCGTCCAGTTTCAAAGTTGTAACCTCGCGGGCATGGATCTCCGCGACGCAAATTTGTACACGACACGATTTCTTGAGTGCAATTTCGAAGGGACGAGCTTGTTGCAGGCAGGGCTTGGTTACACGCAAATGTTCGGTTCGGATTTGAGTCTAGCTCTTGATCTGGAGCGCGCCGAACATGAGGGTCCTTCAACCGTGGATTTGGAAACTCTTCGGAGATCGCGTGGTCACATTCCCGTCTAGCCGAAGCATCTGCGGCAGGACTCTGGTTCTGTGTGCTGAGTTGGCGGCCTGCAGTGCTCATGCATCTTGGAATCGTGCCGAGGATTTGGCAGTGCGGACGGAGCGGAAACGCTGCTCGGCCCGTCCGCACAACGGTCTAGAGGTTAACCCGCGCGGCCAGGGCCCACGTGGCTACGGCAGCGCGGCGCGCCGCATGCCTGCATGTAAGTCGCGCGGTGCAGGCGGCGTGCCGCCGTCCAAGTAGCGCTGAACGAGCCGGCTCGGCCGGCGGACCGAAGCCGGGCCGCGCCGGGTTCTACCTCGAGTTAGGCCGCGCGCCGCACGCGAGGAAATTTCTCTTTCGTGTCACTCCAATTAAAAGAGGAGTGAACGATGTCAGCCGATCTGCCGCCAGCCACCACCAGTCGCGTGCCGCCCGAACGGACTTGTTTCGTCATCTCACCCATCGGGGATGACGACTCCGAGGTACGCAGGCGATCCGATCTCTTTCTGAACTACATCGTTCGGCAAGCGGCGGAACCCCATCATCTCACGGTGGTGCGATCGGACCATATATCCGAACCTGGAATCATTTCGTCGCAAATAATCGAGCATATGCTTCGCGATGCAATCGTCGTGGCGGACCTCACTGACCATAACGCGAACGTATTCTACGAACTCGCTTTACGGCATGCATTTCACAAACCAGTAATACAGCTGATCATGTCTGGACAGCAGATTCCATTCTACGGTGCACCGCTGCGTACGATTCAATACGGCCTCACGATCCCCGAAGCCTTTCGGGCAATGGAGCAACTACGACAACAGATAGGAGCCGCGCTTGCCACTGACTTTCAGATAGATTCGCCCGTGGCACATGCTGCCAGCCTTGATGCATTGCGCCACACCGAGCCGCCGCAACTCGACACGATGGTTCAGAATGTATTGGAGCAGGTCCAAAGCCTCGCTAACGCGGTTGCTGACGTCCGACAGTCGCTATCGCAATCAGATGAAGTTGCCAATTCAATCCCTGGTTATGTACAAGAACGAATGGATGACATCATTCGGCGCTATTCCCGTGAGATCGAAGTGCTGCAATACGTACGTCAGGCCGGCGTAATTGGAATCTTCAAGCGCCGAGAGAGCGCCATCCGCTCGTTCTCACGCTATATAGATGAAGAATCACGAGAGATCGTAGTGGTTGGATCGTCGCTTAAAGGCCTTCTGCAAAACGAAGAGTACGCCTATATCGCCAGAAAGCTGTTCTTTAAACAGGGATTGGTCCGAGTCAAATTTCTCTTGACTCACCCCATCATGGCGGACTTCAGGGCAAAGCAAGAGAGTCGACCAATGACAGAAATCGGTCGTGAGATAGTTCGCTCTCTGGAATTGCTTCGAACTGAGGGAACTAGACCTCATAACGTGCGCCTATACCTCGGAGCGCCCACTTGTTTCGCGATCAAAACCAGCACGCGAATGCTCATAAATCCGTATCCATATGCGTCCGTCTCTTTCGACTCGCCATGCATGCTGCTAGAGTATGCGCCCGAGGCCGGTATCGACCGTCAGAGCTACTTCTTTGACGAGTTCAACGCGCGACATTTTGGTGCGTGGGATACCGAGCTGGCCGTGCAGATCTCCGACTTCGATTCCGTGATCAGCTCGTGTAATGCACGTATTGACGAATGGTCGCGACTTGCGGATGACGTCATGCGTCGCGGCAAAAACTTTGAGTAGCCAGTCTTCTCGTCGACCCAGCAGCCGATTTCAAATGCGGAAATATCCACAGGCGCACGACTCCTGATGGATGCTCCATCGGCTGGCCAGCGGTCAACTCTCGAATGAGGTCGGGGCGGGCGGTGGAAGTGTGCAGCCACTGAAATATCGGTCGGCCTAACGGTCAAGAGGTTAACCCGCGCGGCCAGGGCCCACGTGGCTACGGCAGCGCGGCACGCCGCATGCCCGCATTTGAAGCGCGCGATGCAGGCGGCGTGACGCCGTGAAGATTTTGATTTCCCGAGCCGGCTCGGCCGGCGGGCCGAAGCCGGGCCGCGCCGGGTTCTACCTCGAGTTAGGCCGCCGACGCTTAGGTGGGACGTCTAATGTGCCTGCGGCAACGAAGAATGGCCGCGCCGCGCCGGAACGCAGGTACACGTATCGCTTTGGCTGTTGAAGCTGACAGGCGATATCTCGCTGGGATGGAAACAGTTTCGCGAACGACCACTACCTTCGCTACAGTGTGTTTTGGACAGTAGATCGATGCTGATTGCATTGGGTGTGATTGTCTGGATCGTTCTCGCGCTGTTCGCGCTGCGCGGTGCGAGATGGGCTTACGCGGTTTTCGTGATCCTGGCGTTTGTCTGGATTCCGGCGCGCGCCGGCTTTCACCTTCACCGGCCTGAATGTGAGATGCAACTCAGCGTGGACCTCGCGCTTTTCTCGCTGACAAACTACAAGCACGTTCTTCTTTTCGCGATTTTCTTTCTGATGACAAGAGTGCAACTTGGTCGGACACCGTACGCGTTGCTGATTGCGACGGCGGCGACCATTGCGATCGGAATTCTGATCGAGGTGGAGCAAGGTGCAACCGGAAACGGCCATTGCCGAATGCGCGATCTCATTCCCGACAGCGAGGGTGCGCTTGTTGGCGCACTCTTCGCGAGCATTTGGAAAGGCCTGAAGTCACACCGCTATCGAGTTGACTGAGCCGCCGGCTCGGACTTAGGTGCAGCGTGTTTGCTAATCGCGGTGAAGATCTGTCTACACGTCGCCTTGGCCTCGCGGCTTTCGTGAGCATCTGCAACAGAAATCGCGTTGCTTGGCCGGTCGGTCTAAGAGTCAGACTCGAATAATGGTCATGCGGATAGGCCAATTTCAGTGCCGAAAAGAGACCATCATGCGAGTCTTTGGCGCGTCGAACACTCGCGCAGGATGAGATCGTCGCCCGGGGTGGCCGGCACGCCGGTTGCCGCGACGAGTGCGGAGCAATGACTCGCGATCTGCAACCGGTGTGACGGCGGCGGACACGTGCCGTCGTGGCCGCATGTCCCCATGAGGAGCGTTCCTGAAGGATGCCTGGGTGTGAGCGGCGCCGGCGCAGGTGGGAGCGCGCCGAGGCGAATCTGCGAAGCGGCGGCGCGACAGTTGCGCTCGAGATGGGAGCCGAAAGGATGCTCCTGCATCGCAACTGTCGTGACGCCGATTCGCTGGTTCGCCGAACGCGCTCAGGGTGGGTGGCGCGTGAGAGAAGCGGCGCCATGACCGTCGCGAGAGGGGGACTGCCATTTCGCGCGTTCGCCTACCGCGGGTGGCGGGTGGATGTGAAGGGGCGAACGCGTGAAATGGCAGGGGCGGGCGGAGCGGTAAGGTGGTGGCGCCGCTTCTCTCACCTCGCGGTGCCGCGAGGGGGAAGCGAGCACAGAGGGGGAAGCGAGCACAATAGATGTCCGCGCCACGCGCCATGAGCCGACGCAACTGCGCGGAGCGCGCTGCCCCAACGCACGGAATGGTGGAACCGACAGATAGTTTGTGAGTTGGCCCGGCGGAAGGGGGAGACGTGAAGCTGCGAAGATCGATGTCGGCCTAACGGTCTAGAGGTTAACCCGCGCGGCCAAGGCCCGCGTGGCTACGGCAGCGCGGCACGCCGCATGCCCACATTTGAAGCGCGTGATGCAGGCGGCGTGACGCCCCGCAAATACCGCTGAACGAGCCGGCTCGGCCGGCGGGCCGAAGCCGGGCCGCGCCGGGTTCTACCTCGAGTTAGGCGGCTTGTTTCGTTGACTCGACGACTACGGCCTTCGGAATATCGACGCCAGAAATGCTCACGGCATGAAGAATTGAACCTGCCGGCAACGACGGAAAATTGTTGCGAAACGCCCTTACGAATACGTCGTCTGTACGAAGCACTGTGGCTCGACTAATGGACGGCCAAAGTGCCGGCTTGAGTGTTCGGCGAAGCGCTTCGGATACCTCTCGAATAGCCTCGCCCCGCGACTTATTATCTAGTCCTTTTGCACTGACGAGAACGTTCCACGAGTCAGTGGCTTCCTGATCCGGTGCTACGAGAAGAACCAATGCTACAGGTCCATTCTTCGCTTGAAGTTGTGTTCGGAAACGGCGAAACTCTTTCACCAGTGTTTCTTGATCCATCTCAGCACTCCGTTTTGGCCGCCAATCGCGTTCAAGATCTCCTCGACTTCTTTGCGGCTCGCAGTTCCCGCTGTGTCATATCGGCGCTCTGGTCTTCATAGCGCGGCAATCGACCAGTTGTCAAAAAGAGCTCTGTTCGCAAGCGACAACTTCCTACTCAAACCGGCCAGCTTCAAAAGCTGATCCAAGTCGTGCGTCGCGTAAACGCGACGCAGGTCACCCGTGTCAGGATACTCCTCCACGTCCAAGACTCGGCATATTCGAGCCTTCAGGGCAAGCTCGATAACGTATCCCGAGAGATACCGAGCACCATCAAAGAAGCCACCAGCAGCGAGATGCTTGGCCTCTGCGAGCCGAAGCAAGGCCAGCTCTTTCAGTTCTTTACGATTGGGCATCGTCCGTCTCGCCCTCGGAGAGAAGTGGCCAAGGATACGAAGTTGCGGTTGCCAGAGCAACAAGGAGCGGATGCGTTGCTACTACCCGGTACCGTCAATCATGAGGCGGCGGATCGGCTTGGGGAGATCGTACCCGTGATTGCATGACTGCGCACGTCATCGGTGATCGATCGTACCGTCCGGCTGGGCGGGGGCTTGTGCCACTACGGGATTGTCCGCCTAACGGTCAAACAGTTAAGCCGCGAGAGGCATACACGTGCAACGACGGACGCGGCGCGCCGCTTGCCGCGACTAACGAAGTTTCTTGGGCGGGAGCGTTTGCAAGCGGCGTGACGCCGTCCGTCTTGCGCGGATGTAGCCGGCTCGGCCGGCGGGCCAGAAACCCAGCCTCTCGTCGGCTTCTACTGTGAGTTGGGCGGCGCCGAAGCAGTTCGTCTCTTCAGTCTTTGATGCTCCGCCTCTCAGTTGCGGACGCAGAACAGGCTCGAACTTGGCCTTCCGCGAGTGTGGCAGAACCTCTGTGCCGAAGCGACGTCCACGGCGCTCGCCTCACGGCAGAGATGAACAGTAAGTGATCCTGGCGCTTGGACACGATGCTCACGCCGATCACGTGCCGAAGCCGCGGCGTGGTGCGCTCGCCCCTTTGGCTGAATGCTCCGGTTCATTCCGAAGCCCGAGATCTTCAAAGTCTCAGGCGCCGCGTCGCCGATCAGCCCATGGAAACGAGATCCGAACGCGGCGCCTGGCGAACGAATAGTGAGCGTTTCTCCTGCCGAAGCCCGTCTGGCATTTGCGATGTCCTGACAAACGCGCGTGTGGCCGAAGCATCTGCGGCAGACACGGGTTCTGTGTGCTGAGTTGGCGGCCACAGTGCTCATGCATCTCGGAATGGTGCCGAGGACTAACAGTGCGGACGGAGCGGAGAGCTGCTCGGCCCGTCCGCCCAACGGTCTAGAGGTTAACCCGCGCGGCCAGGGCCCACGTGGCTACGGCAGCGCGGCGCACGGCCTGCCTGCATGTGAGTCGCGCGATGCAGGCCGCGCGCCGCCGTGATGATTTTGACTTCCCGAGCCGGCTCGGCCGGCGGGCCGAAGCCGGGTCGCGCCGGGTTCTACCTCGAGTTAGGCGGCTGGTCTGTTGGCCCGTTAGCTATCGCTTCGCGATGCGCGATATGCCTTCTGCGACATCATCGAAGGCGTCATCCCGATTGGCCCAGCTAGAAATCGGCGTCGCATCGGCTGGAAGCGCCTGAAGCTTGGCGAAAGGCGTCCCACCCCAGTCGCAAGGCCTCAGGATCGTAGGTACTAGCACGATTTCGTTCGCTTCGTGTTTGGCCATTAAGCGGTTCATTGCTTCACTGTAAACCCAATCGGATGCAAGCAAGTCTGGGCTAACAAGGACGAGCACGATTCTGCCGCGAAGTGAATTGTCGTCTACCAGATCACCGTCAGCACCGAGAGTCGCCGATCGCCACGACTCAATCACGTCTGATTGGAAAAGCCGAGCCAAGCGGGTTTCTAGCTGCCTCACCATCGGCGCATCATGGAGTGCATAAAGCACCAGTACGCGGCGCAACTCCGCGACAGTTTGGTCTGTGCGCCGCCCCGCCGACTCGCGTGACCTACGCTTTGCTGGACGTTTTTGCGATCTTGGATGGGCAACGGGCGCTGCGCTCACTCTCACTCGCTCTACTGCGAGTGTGATTTGTGCCGCGAGTTGCATCAGTGCTCTGCCTACCTGTGGCGACGCAAACGGCTCAAAACGCAATCCGCGCCAATCCGCCCATTGACGTGTCGCGACCGCTGACGCAAGCGGATCTGTAGCGCGGGCGACCTCGTCGTCAACGACACGTGCGCTGACAAAATACACCGGTAATACAAGATCAGTGCGACCTAGCTTCTTCTCTCGATCGAGAAACATCTGTAATTCTTCGCGGCATGCCTGACTTTTGAAAAAGCTGGGCGTGATTATGGGAATCAGGAATGTGACCTCAGAGCCGATTGCGGACTCGATCCGTTCACGCCACGGTTGACCGAACTGAATGTCATTGCGATCTTGAAAAATCGGGAATGGTTCGCCGGTCTGCACGTGTACTTCGTTCGTTAGCCTCTCCCGGAACTCAGAAAGCTGGGCATACTGATTGTCAATATGGGCATAGCTCATAAAAGCCGAAGGCGTGACCGCAGTGCTCATCTTGCGCGCCATTAGAAGCACAATATACATGTTCGCTGCGTCGGTTGGCTGGCGAACAAGGTTGCGCAGGCTGGTGGGAATGAGACGTGCGGCCGTAGGGATTCGAAGTCCACTTAACGACCGGTTGCGACGACGCAAGCGAACACGCGCAGATGGCCGGGTCAGTCCGAGGCTAAGTCCACTCGCGCCGAGCAGCTTACGAGAAATCCGGCGTGCGCCGGGCGGGCGGTGGAAATGTGAGGACATAGGGATCGCGTCCGCCTAACGGCCGGAGGTTAACCCGCGCGGCCAGGGCCCTCGTGGCTACGGCGGCGCGGCACGCCGCTTGCCCGCATTTGAAGCGCGCGATGCAGGCGGCGTGACGCCGCGCAGGTACCGCTGAGGGAGCCAGCTCGGCCGGCGGGCCGAAGCCGGGCCGCGGCGGGTTCTACCTCGAGTTAGCCGCCCGGCGTGAGACGCGCCCTACGCCGGACACTTACTCGCGGATGACGTGCATTAGCGCGTGGAGCACATAACGAAAAGGGTAGGCCCTGGCGCCACAGTGGACGGAGCCAATTGCGAGTCAACTCTTTACGGGCGGCGATGCTCAAGCAACTCTGGGTCGCGCGCTTGATGGAGTACCGCTACAACTACAATGCGGTCTTCCGCTGCATGGTAGAAGAGTGCGTACGGAAACCGATGAACGAGAATCCTTCGAAACGTTCGATGAACGAACTGGAATGCCAGTGGCCTTTCCTGCGCCAGGGCAATCGCCTCACCTACCCTGCGGACGAAGTCGCGCTTCAACTCCGGCGAGATATTCTGGTACCAGTTTTTTGCCTCGCGCAGGTCTCGCTTCGCTTCAGCGCGAATGATGACGCGACGGATCATTCGTCGAGAAGCGACCTCTTCACGTCCTCCCACGGCTCGCCTTCGTCAGGGTTCTCTTGGAAAGCGAGCCAACGGCGCTCCAACTCGTCCTTCTGGGCAGCGGTGAGGAGAACACCTTCCGGATTATCGAAGACACTCTCCCAAATCTGCTGTGCGAGCTCGACTCGTTCGGCTGTGGGGAGGTCCAAGATCTGATCGATGGGAACACGGCTCATGGTTCTTCGAATTGTATCTGACGCCCGAAGATTCCTGATCCGTTTCGCACCGTTGACGCGCAAACGTGTCTACCCGACTTGCCCACACAGCCTGCGACGCGGTATCTGATGCCCGGCGTCGACCACCCAGTGGTTTCTGATACCCGCGGCATGTGATCTCGCCCCGGATCGCGCGCTTGCCGTTCTACGCTTACCAATAGACAGTGATCGTTCAACTCGGCGGAGCTCGGTTCCTACACCTGTGCATTGAACGCGTCGGAACCACGGTGCGGCTAACGGTCTAGAGGTTAACCCGCGCGGCCAGGGCCCACGTGGCTACGGCAGCGCGGCGCACGGCCTGCCTGCATGTGAGTCGCGCGATGCAGGCCGCGCGCCGCCATGCAGATTTTGACTTCCCGAGCCGGCTCGGCCGGCGGGCCGAAGCCGGGCCGCGCCGGGTTCTACCTCGAGTTAGGCCGCGCCAATTCCGTCACGCGAGCCTGATGTGTCATGCTGCGCATTAACGGGCAAGCATTCTCGTCGTGACTTGAGGCTTTACGTCGAAACTCAGCACTGAGGCCGGCCCCCCATGTGGGATTATCGTCGCGGTGTTAGCAGGGATCAGCTTTTCGCCAGAGTTATAGAATGGCATGGTGGAGGCATAGCGTCGCCACTTAATCGTTACCGCAGTTTCTGCGTAGACAATAGTAAAGCCCCAGGTGGGCCCCACCCAAAGCGAGGTCCAGACGTTAGCAGGGCACGTTTTATAGCCAACCATCACTCCGCTCCCGTAGGTACACGGCCGTATTCTCGGAGCGCCAACTGCGCATTCTGTGATGCACGCGCCGCCCAATGCAGGTCTTCGTTGCAGCGACTCAAAGCGACATAGACTGCCCTGATCAACTCGCGCTCATCAGCGATCGGGAAATCATCGTCGATGATGTATTGCTCGACAAGCTCCGGGCTCGCACGCAGATCCTCCACTACGAAGCTTTCTTTTCCCAAGAGACGTACGAGATCACGACGGGAGTTTAACGGATACTTGATCTTGAGCTGGCGTGCTTGTCTGACGGCCAACACACAGACACGGAGCTCGGGCGCAAGGTGCATTGCTTCTTCAATTATTCCCAGATCCTCATTTTTGAACGTAGCCACAAAGCTCCTTTCACGCAACCAGACAGCAACGTCGTCTCGTGCGCCTAGCTAAGGAGTGTCGCTGGGGACAACTTCCCTACCCTCAACATTCCGTAGTAGACCCAACGTGGCGAGCATGAATTTCGCAGTTGAGGCAAGATTCGCGCGAAAAGAACATGGCGTCGACACCCCCGATCAGCCTGACGGTCCAGTGGTTAAGCTGCGCGGCCAGGGCCCGCGTGCCGAAGCCGACGCGGCGCACGGCCTGCCTGCATGTCCGCCTGAAGCGGCGGTTTACGAGACCGTTTGTTCAGGGAGCGACGGCGGTCGTTGACCATGTCGGGCCACTGGCCGGGGGTGGGAGGGGGAAGCGCGCAACCGATGAAATAATGGTCGGCCTAACGGAGCAGGCGGTGCGCCCGTTGAACGTACTTGCACGGAAACGAGATCGGCAGCCGGGGGTGGCCGGCACGCCGGTTGCCGCGACGAGTGCGCAGCAATGACTCGCGATCTGCGGCCGGCGTGACGGCGGCGGAAACGTGCCGACGTGATCGCATACGCCACAGGCGGCGTTGCTGAAGAATGCTTGGGCGTGAGCGGCGACGGCGCAGGTGGGAGCGCGCCGAGGCGAATCTGCGAAGCAGCGGCGCGACAGTTGCGGGCGAGAGACGAGCCGAAAGGATGCACTTGCTTAGCAACTGGCGTGACGCTGATTCGCAGTTTCGCCGAACGCGCTCAGGGTGGGCGGCGCGTGAGAGAAGCGGCGCCACGACCGTCGCGAGAGGGGGACTGCCAATTTGCGCACTCGCCTACCGCGGGTGGAGGCGTGGGTGTGAAGGGGCGAGTGCGCGAATTGGCAGGGCGGGTGAAGCGTAAGGTGGTGGCGCCGCTTCTCTCACCTTGCGGCGCCGCGAGGTGGAAGTAAGCAACGACAAATGCCTGCACTACGCGCCGAAAGGCCACACCGATGCGGAGCGCCTTGGCCCGATACAGAATGACGGTCTAAGGCGATAGCCCGTAAGTTGGCCCGGCGGACGGGGGAAGCGTGCGGCTACGGAAATCGTGGTCGGCCTAACGGTCTAGAGGTTAACCCGCGCGGCCAGGGCCCACGTGGCTACGGCAGAGCGGCACGCCGCATGCCCGCATTTGAAGCGCGCGATGCAGGCGGCGTGACGCCGTTCAAATAGCGC
>Ga0207676_10003773_pt1 | contig 10707 bp, 12 predicted proteins | sample KBSSwiS72_FD_184307 | JGI IMG/M metagenome (GOLD analysis project Ga0207676, IMG submission 184307) | Switchgrass rhizosphere microbial communities from Kellogg Biological Station, Michigan, USA - KBS Switchgrass S7-2 (SPAdes) (version 2) | ecosystem: Host-associated > Plants > Roots >... | reverse complement strand
GATCTACGAATATGGCTCACGCGCCGGCGTCTGGCGCCTGCTGCGGCTCTTTGAGCAGCGCGGCGTGCCGGTGACGGTGTTCGGCGTGGCTATGGCGATGGAACGCAATCCGGCGGTGGTCGAGGCGTTCCTCGAGGCCGGCCACGAGATCGCCAGCCACGGCTGGCGTTGGATCAACTACCAGGACGTCCCCGAAGCGGTGGAGCGGGAACACATGGCCAGGGCCATCGACCTGCACAACCGGCTAACCGGGGCCCGGCCGCTCGGCTGGTACACCGGGCGGACCAGCCCCAACACTCGCCGGCTCGTCGCCGAAGAGGGCGGCTTCCTCTACGATGCCGACGACTATTCCGATGACCTTCCCTTCTGGACGACCGAGGCGGGAAGGCCGCACCTGATCGTGCCTTACACGCTGGAAGCCAACGACATGCGGTTCTCCGGAACGGGGCTCAATACCGGCGAGCAGTTCTTCTCCTACCTGAAGGACGCCTTCGACGTGCTCTACGCTGAAGGCGAGGAGACCCCGAAGATGCTGTCGGTGGGCCTGCATTGCCGGATCGTCGGCCGGCCCGGGAAGATGGCCGGCCTGGAGCGGTTCATCCGCTATGCGCAGAGCCATCAGGACGTCTGGTTTTGCCGGCGCATCGAGATCGCCCGACACTGGCGGGAGCATCACCCGCATGCGGCCTAGCGCGCTTTCCCACACCGAATTCCTCGCCCGGTTCGGACCGGTCTACGAAGCCTCGCCCTGGGTGGCCGAAGGGGTGTGGCCGGCGGTCGAGGACGGAGGTCTCGACGATCCGGCCGCCCTGACGGCTGCGATGCGGGCCGAGGTGGACGCGGCACCTCGGGAAATGCAGCTGGCGCTGATCCGCGCGCACCCCGAACTGGCCAGCCGCGCGCGGATGGCGCAGGCCTCGGTGAAGGAACAGTCCGGCGCGGGGCTGGACCAATGCTCGCCTCAGGAATTCGAGGCCTTCCAGCGCTTGAACGCGGCCTATAACGCCCGCTTCGGCTTTCCCTTCATCGTGGCGGTGAGGGGCCTGAGCCGCGTCGATATCCTGGCCGCGTTCGAGGCGCGCCTGGCTAACGACCCCGAGGCCGAGTTCGCCGCGGCCATCGCCCAGATCCACCGTATTGCGGGCTTCCGGCTCGCCGACCTGACCTGAAAGGGCCCTGCAGTGTTCGATGACCTGCGCCGCCGCCATGTCGACCTGGCCCAGCCCCGGCTGGGATCAGAGGTGGTCTTCGCCACCGACGATTTCTTCGCCGACAAGGCCCGCCTGATCTCGCCCGAGCCGCCGGTCTTCATCCCGGGAAAGTACGACGACAACGGCAAGTGGATGGACGGCTGGGAGAGCCGCCGCAAGCGGGTGCCCGGCCACGACTGGTGCGTGGTGAAGCTGGGCGTCCCGGGCGCCGTCGCGGGCTTTGAGATCGACACCAGCCACTTCACCGGCAACTACCCGCCGGGCGCCGAGATCGAGGTCTGCAGCTCCAAGGAGGCCATCCCCGGCGACGAGGCGGCTTGGGTGAAGGTGACGCCACGGCTCGACCTGAAGGGCGACGACCGGACTTACGTCCCCATCGAGCACGCCGATCCCGTCACCCACGTGCGCCTGCACATCTATCCGGATGGCGGGGTCGCGCGGTTGCGGGTCTGGGGCCGCGTGCTGCCGGACTGGTCCAAGGTCGGCGTCGACGAGGCGATCGACCTCCTGGCCGCGGCCAACGGCGGGCGCGGCATCATCGCCAACGACGAGCACTATGGCGCAGTGGGCAACCTGACGGCGCCCGGCCGCGGCGTGAACATGGGCGACGGCTGGGAAACGCGGCGCCGCCGCGAGCCGGGCCACGACTGGGCGGTCCTGGAACTCGGGACCTTCGGCCGGGTGGAGGAGGTCATAGTCGACACCGCCCACTTCAAGGGCAACTACCCCGACCGCTGCTCGATCCAGGCTTCGGCCCGCGCCCATGGCTCACCGGCGGACATAGCGGCCCAGGCCGAAACCTGGGCCGTGCTGCTGCCCGAAGTGAAGCTCTCCGCCGACCACGTCCACACCTTCCGGGACGAGCTGGCGGCCCTGGGCCCGGTGAAGTTCGTGCGGCTGAACATATTCCCCGACGGCGGCGTCAGTCGCCTACGGATCATGGGCAAGGTCGCGCGCTAGGCCTCGCCGGAGCGCGCGCCGGCGAGGGTCCCGCTACTGCTGCTTGATCTCACCTCGACGCTAGTGCGGTGACAATCTCTGCCCGAGTCAGGCTGCCGTTGTGATTGAGGTCCAGCTTGGCGAAGCGGGCCGCTGAGGCCGCGTCGATCTCAGCACGTGAGATTGTCCCGCTCTTGTCGGTGTCCAGAATATCGAAAATGCCTGGGGAGGCGAGCATGTCAGTGGCGTCGAAACCGTTCTGGACCATGGCGACCCGCACCATTTCTACGGCGTTCGCCCACTCGGGCCGGCTGATCACGCCGTCCTTGTTGGCGTCGGCGCGCATCAGGAAGTTGGCCCGCCAGGTCTTATACTCGGCTTCTGTCACCCGGTTGTCGCCATTGGCGTCGGCCGGCAAGTCCGAATGCAGGAAGGCTTTTGCCTCCACCATGCTCACCAAGCCGTCGTGATTGGTGTCCGCCCTGGCGAAGCGGATCGCCGCGGCCGCGTCCATCTCGGCGGGCGAGACCGTACCGTCCTTGTTGGTATCCAGCAGGTCGAAAACGCCAAGACCGACATAGTCGCTGCTGTCGACGCCGGTCGAGGCAAGCTCGTTCCGCACGCGCTTGGCGCCTGCCGTCCACTCGGTCCCGCTGAGGATGCCATCCTTGTTGCTGTCAAAGCGCAGGAGGAAGTTGCGCCGGGAAGTCTGATATTCTTCCAGTGACAGTTGGCCGTCACCGTTGGTGTCGGCCAGAAGCCGGCCAGGGCCTTGCCGGTTAGGAAGTTGCGCGTGGACAGCCATGGGCACGCTGAGTGCGAGCAGGGCGATAAGTGCGATTGGTCTCATTGGAGCATCCCTCAACCTGGGGTGGGAGGTAGAACGCACTCGGCCCAACGCGTTGGACCTTGCGGATGCTTGTCGCGCCACAAGACCACCTGCGACATAGGGTCAATGCCGGAGAGGGAGCCGAAAACGGCGCGAGGGACGGCGCGATGAAGCCGCTGATCTCGCGCACGAACTCCTAGATGGGGCTAAGGGCCTCGCCGGCGAACTTCCGCTCGTCCGCCTCAACATCTATCCGGACGGTGAGGGAACACGTGGCATCTGCCCGCGTCAGGCCACCGCGCTCATCGGCGCCGGCAGCCCACCCGCCTTGGCGATGAACCTGGCCACGTCGTCGACGCCGACCAGCCGGGTCAGGTCGGTGAACACATAGGGCCGCTCTCCGCGCGCCAGAGCCGTGTCGGACCGCATGATCTCGAGGTCAGCGCCCACGTGAGGGGCGAGGTCGGTCTTGTTGACCACCAGCATGTCGGAGCGAGTGATCGCCGGGCCGCCCTTGCGCGGGATCTTCTCGCCCTGGCAGACGCTGATGACATAGATCGTCAGGTCGGCGAGATCCGGCGAGAAGGTGGCCGCCAGGTTGTCGCCGCCGCTTTCGATGAAGATGACGTCCAGGTCGGGGTGTCGCCGGTTCATTTCGGCGATGGCGGCGAGGTTGATCGAAGCGTCCTCGCGGATCGCGGTGTGCGGGCAGCCGCCGGTCTCCACGCCCAGGATGCGGTCCTCCGGCAAGGCCTGCAGCCGGTTGAGGATCAGGGCGTCCTCCTGGGTGTAGATGTCGTTGGTGACCACGGCCACGCTCCAGCGGTCGCGCATCTGCTTGCAGAGCTTCTCGACGAGCGTGGTCTTGCCGGAGCCGACCGGGCCGCCAACGCCCACCCGCAACGGGCCATTCCTGCTGTTCATGAGATGAAGAGCCTTACGCCGAGGGTTTCGTGCCGCATGGCGGCGATGTCGGAGAGGATCGCCGCCGAGCCGAGGTCGTCCAACGTGGATGCCGCGGCGCGCGCGGCGGTGGCCAGGATCATCGGCTCCAGTTCGGCGATCACCGCGACGCCGTCTGTCTGGCCGATCGGGATGGCGCGCACGGCCACGCTTACCAGGTTGGCGCTGAAGGCGTGCAGCCAGGCGGGAAGGGCGCTCTCGACAGGGATCCCCGCCGCCCCGCAGACCGCGCCGACCGCCGTGGCGTAGGGAACCGCGCTGCCGAGCGGCTGCGGCCCCCAGGCACGGACGGCGATCAGGAAGGCTTCGCCCTGGCCAAGGCTCTCGCGGCGACGCTCCACCGAGGGGGCCAGCGCCGTGGCAAGCTCGACCACCTCGGCGAGGCTGGCTGCATCCCGGCTCGCCGCGGACGCATGGGCCGCTTTGAACAGCACGGCGTCGGTCCAGCCGGAGCCATACTCGACGAGTCCGGAGATCCAGGCCGACAATCCCGCCGCATCCGTAACCGCGCCTTCGCGGATCGCGGTCTCCAGGCCGTGCGAATAGCTGAACCCGCCCACCGGGAAGGCCGGGGAGAGCCAGGTCACCAGGCGCAGGAGCTGGGCCTCAGTGGTCATGGTGGTGATCGGCCGGGCCGTGATCTTGGTAGGCGCCGCCCTCGGGATCGAACGGCTCCTCGACTTCGCGGACCTTGGCGCCCTGGTGCTCGAGCATGTGGGCGATGACGTGGTCGCGCCGGATCAAGATGCGGTCGGCCTGCAGGCTCGCCGTGAGGTGCCGGTTGCCGATGTGCCAGGCGAGCTTGAGCAGAGCTTCGGGCGACGCGGCCCGTACTTCCAGCAAGGGCTCGGGCTTGGCGACCACCAGCAGAATGCCGCCGCCCGACAGCACCAGGCCGTCGCCGTGCCGCAGGTGCGTCGCCTCGTCGAGGTCCAGCAGGTACTCCGCGCCCGAGGCCCCGGTGATGACGATGCGGCGGCGGTGGCGGCCGTCATAGTCCAGCACCACCCGGTCAATGGCGACGCCGCTCCATGCCCTGGCGGGCAAAACGTCGGTGATGGGCGTTGCGGTCATCAGAACAGGAAATACCTCTGGGCCATGGGCAGCACGTCCGCCGGTTCACAGGTGAGGATCTCGCCGTCGGCGCGGACCTCATAGGTCTCCGGGTCAACCTCGATCACCGGCGTGGCGTCATTGTGGATCATTGAGGCCTTGGAGAGCCCGCCTCGGGTATTTTCGACAGCGATTAATTGCTTCTCCAGGCCGCGGCGCTCGCGCAGCCCGTACTCCACCGCCATCTTTGAGACGAAGGTCACCGAGGAGCGCGTCACCGCCTTGCCGAAGGCGCCGAACATCGGGCGGTAGTGCACCGGCTGCGGCGTCGGGATCGAGGCGTTCGGATCGCCCATCGGCGCGGCGGCGATCGAGCCGCCCAGCAGCACGAGGTCCGGCTTCACCCCGAAGAAGGCCGGGTTCCACAGGACCAGGTCAGCGCGCTTGCCGACCTCGACGCTGCCGATGTGGCCGCTCATCCCGTGTGCGATGGCGGGGTTGATCGTGTACTTGGCGATGTAGCGCTTCACTCGCGCATTGTCGGCCGCGCCATCGCCGGGGGCGGAGCCTCGTTGGCGCTTCATCTTGTCGGCGGTCTGCCAGGTGCGGATCAGCACCTCGCCCACGCGGCCCATGGCCTGGCTATCCGAGGCGATGATCGAGAGCGCGCCGAGGTCGTGCAGGATGTCCTCGGCCGCGATCGTCTCGCGCCGGATGCGGCTCTCGGCGAAGGCCACGTCCTCAGGGATCGACGGGTCAAGGTGATGGCAGACCATCAGCATGTCGAGATGCTCGGCCAGCGTGTTGCGTGTGTAGGGCCGCGTCGGGTTGGTCGAGGACGGGATCACATTGGCCAGGCCCGCAACCTTCAGGATGTCGGGCGCGTGGCCGCCGCCGGCGCCTTCGGTGTGGAAGGCGTGGATAGTGCGGCCCTTGAAAGCCGCGATGGTGTCCTCGACAAAGCCGCTCTCGTTCAGGGTGTCGGTGTGGATCATCACCTGGATGTCGTGGGCGTCGGCGACCGAGAGGCAGCAATCGATAGCGGCCGGCGTCGTGCCCCAGTCCTCGTGCAGCTTCAGCGCGCACGCCCCGCCGGCGATCTGCTCGACCAGGGCGTTGGGCAGGCTGGCGTTGCCCTTGCCCGAGAAGCCGAGGTTCATCGGGAAGGCCTCGGCCGCCTCCAGCATTCGCGCCAGATGCCAGGCGCCAGGCGTGCAGGTGGTGGCGTTGGTGCCGGTGGCCGGTCCCGTCCCGCCGCCCAGCATGGTGGTGACGCCGCTCATCAGCGCCTCTTCGATCTGCTGGGGACAGATGAAGTGGATGTGGCAGTCCATGGCGCCGGCGGTGAGGATCTTGCCCTCGCCGGCGATGGCCTCGGTCCCCGGGCCGATGACGATGTCGACGCCGCTTTGCGTGTCCGGATTGCCGGCCTTGCCGATGGCGACGATGTGGCCGTCCTTCAGGCCCACGTCAGCCTTCACGATCCCCCAGTGGTCGACGATCAGGGCGTTGGTGATCACTGTGTCCACGGCGCCGTGGCCTCGCGTGACCTGACTTTGGCCCATGCCGTCGCGGATCACCTTGCCGCCGCCGAACTTCACCTCCTCGCCGTAGTTGGTGAGGTCGCGTTCCACCTCGATGAAGAGCTCGGTGTCGGCAAGCCGCACCCGGTCGCCGGTGGTCGGGCCGAACATGTCGGCATAGGCGCCGCGAGAAATCCTGGCCGGCATCTCAGAGCCCGCCCATCACGGCCTGGCGGAAACCGAACACCGTCCGGGAGCCGCTGATGGGCACCAACTCCACTTCCCGCGCCTGGCCGGGTTCGAAGCGCACCGCCGTTCCGGCGGCTATGTCCAGGCGCATGCCGCGCGCGGCGTCGCGATCAAAGGCCAGGGCCGGATTGGTCTCGAAGAAATGATAGTGGCTGCCCACCTGGATCGGCCGATCGCCGGTGTTGGCCACATGCAGCGTCACCGCAGTCTGGCCGCCGTTCAGCTCGATGTCGCCATCCGCCACGATGACTTCGCCGGGGATCATCGCGCGGCCCGGCTTCGATAGACCCGCCAACCGGCGAACACGGCGAGGATCGCAAATAGCCCGATCATCGCCAGATGGTCCGGCTCAGTCAGCATGTGCCGCAGGCCTACCGACGCGCTCATGCCTTCGTGGTGACCCTCGTGGGCGTAGGCCATTGCGGGCAGGGCGGTGAGGAGAAGGAACAAGGCTCGCGTGATTGACTTCATCAGGAACTCCTCAGCGGATCGGGTGATGAACGGTGACGAGCTTGGTCCCGTCGGGAAAGGTCGCCTCGACCTGGACGTCGTGGATCATCTCGGGGATGCCCTCCATCACCTGGTGGCGGCTGATCACGTGGGCGCCGGCCTCCATCAGGTCTGCGACGGTGCGGCCGTCACGGGCGCCTTCGACCACAAAGTCGCAGATGAGGGCGATCGCCTCCGGATAGTTGAGCTTCACGCCACGGGCGAGGCGCTTGCGGGCGACCTCGGCGGCCATGGCGATCAAGAGCTTGTCCTTTTCGCGGGGCGTGAGGTTCATCGCTCAGAGCCCCCAAACGCGCGGGCAGGGCTCGCCGTCACGCAAGGTCGCGATGGCTGGTGTGAGGATCCGCCGAAGGGCCAGTCCATCCTTGGCGACGATCCGGCAGAAGAGCTTGCCGTCGAACGCGCTGGCGCCGCCGCTTGGCCCTAGGACGTTGCGCAAGGGGTCCAGGAACCGCGGGACGTCCTCCGCGACCAGCAGGAGCGAGGCGAAGGCGGCCGCCCCGCTCAGCACCGGGCTGAGCGACGTTAGCGCCGCCACGTCGCCGCCGAAGCTGAGGTCGTCGGCGAACACCAGCTTTCCACCGCGCCTGATCCGCCAGCGGTCACGCAGTTCGCCGACCCGGACGGTCTCGCGCATGGCTGTCCGGCCGAGGATCACGGCCTCCACGGCCAGGAGGCGGGCGTCGGCGGCCAGGTCGGCTGTCAGCCACCGGCCAAGCGCCCCGCCATCGAACAGGATCGTCTCCTGCGGCAGCCAGTCGATCCGCGCGCCGGCTCCTGCTTTCAGCGTCACCCCGATCGCGGCGCGGCCGTCGCGGGCGCGGTAGACCTTCTCGCAGGCCTGCGTCGAGAGCGTCAGCGCAGCGCCGGCCTCGACGTCGACGCGCCAGCTCATCCGGTCGCCGCCGGTGACGCCGCCGGCGGAGTTGATCAGCACGGCCTCCAGGGTGCTCGCCGAGTGATCCCTCGGCAGGCGGATCTTGGCGCAGCCTTCCTGGTAGAGCCGGGAAAGCCTGGTCACGGGTCCGTCGGCGCGCACGCTGATGCGGCCGCAGCCCTGCGCCCTCTGCAGCGGGATCAGTTCAAACTCGGACGCGAGATCCTGGAGCACGGGCATCACCCTGCTGAGGCGTCGGCGCCCCTGTCCAGCAGACGGCCCAAGCTGGAGCGGCGTCAAGGTTCGTCGCCCATTCCTTGGGCGCCCGCTCCCCACATGTGCGCCTTGAAGCAGAGCCGCGTCGTCGCCAGCTTGCGCCGAAGAACAGCGCCGGACTTCGCCACGAGCCTACGTGCACGGCGCCGTCACAGCAAAGTCGTAACTCTTGCCAAGCAAAATAACCGGGAGCACTATTCGCCCTCAAAGGCCCTACGCCGGCGAACCGGCGGCAGGGCCTTCTTGATTCTGGAGGTTCGTACCGTTCCATGTCCGGCAACAGGACATCTCACATCCGGCTCACCTCGCACCCCGGCACGGGGTCGGCGAGCCGCTTTCCCATCCATTGGGACGCTCCCACCGCCCGAGAGCGCGGCCCGGTCATCGCCACGCCGAACTCGGGCGCCGACCGCAACGCCGTAGGCGCTCACGGCGGGGCCTATTCGATCTATCGCGCGCTCGCCATTTCCTCCGGCGCGATGAGCGCCCAGACCCGGCCCGAGCTCGAGAACACCTATCCGGTCACGCCTATCGGCCCGCACCCGCAGTGGAGCGAGGCCGGCAAGATCGTCTCGCTCGATCCCTGGGGACACCGGGTGGCCGAGGACTTCGCCCCCGAACTGGCCGAGGGCGTCGACATCCGCCCGACGATCGCCGTCACCAAGGCCCGGATCAGCCTTCCGGAGATCCATCAGGCCATCGCCAAGGGACGGCTGAAGGTCGACGGCGAGATCGTCCACGAGGGCGGCGACGTCGCGGTCACCAAGGCCGCCATCGACCCCGTCTGGCACCTGCCCGGCATCGCCGAGCGGTTCGAGGTCGAGGAGCAACAGCTTCGCCGCACTCTCTTCGAACAGACCGGCGGCATGTATCCCGAGCTGGTGACCCGGCCCGACATCCAGGTCTTCCTGCCGCCCATCGGCGGGATCACCCTCTATATGTTCGGCGACCCGACGAAGCTCGGCGACAAGCGCTACACACTCACCTGCCGCGTGCACGACGAGTGCAACGGCTCCGACGTGTTCGGCTCCGACATCTGCACCTGCCGGCCCTACCTGACCCACGGGATCGAGGAAGCCACGCTGCAGGCCCAGAACGGCGGCACGGGCCTCATCGTCTACAACCGCAAGGAAGGCCGCGCGCTCGGCGAGGTGACCAAGTTCCTGGTCTACAACGCCCGAAAGCGCCAACCCGGCGGCGACCAGGCCTCGACCTATTTCGAGCGCACCGAGTGCGTGGCCGGCGTCCAGGACGCGAGGTTCCAGCAGCTGATGCCCGACATCATTCACTGGCTGGGCATCCGCCGGATCGACCGGTTCGTCTCCATGTCCAACATGAAGTACGACGCCCTGGTGAAGGGCGGCATCGAGATCGGCGAGCGGGTGCCGATCCCGGACGGCTTGGTGCCCGACGACGCCAATGTCGAGATGGAGGCCAAGAAGGCCGCTGGCTACTTCACGCCGGACAAGCCGCCGAGTGCTGCGGACCTCTCCAAGGTGGTCGGCCGCGACCTCAAGGAATTCTGAGGTCCTCTGAGGTGGGTGCTGATCTGAAGACCTCGGACGCGCAGGCCGCGCGTTCGCTGCTGTCGTCCGCGGCGGTTCGCGAAAGGGCGCATGAGCTGCTGGCCGCTGCGCTTGCGGGCGACGTGCCTGAATGGCGGGTCGATCTCGGCAAGCTCGACGCCGCCGCTGACCTGACCGCGCAGGTGGTGCGCGAGGCCTATCCGGACCTCAAGGTGCCGTTCCACGCCCGCTGGCGGCATTTCGTGGTGGAGGGACGCGATCTTTGGGCCGAGCGCGACAAGCCGTCCGATCCCAAGGACCTTGGACGGGCCGCCTTCGACCTGGCGATCACCTCGGTGCTGCTGGACGCGGGCGCGGGCCCAGCCTGGCGCTACACAGACCAGACCGGCGCAGTCCTCGGCCGCTCCGAGGGGCTCGGCATCGCCTCCCTGCGGATGTTCGAGTCCGGCGCCATGTCTGCCGACCCCACCGACCCGCTGCGCGCTGACGGCCTCCGCAACATCACGGCCGACCTCCTGGCCAAGGCGTTCCAGGTCACCGACGCCAATCCCCTGGTCGGCCTCGAAGGCCGTGCGGCCCTGTTGCGTAGGCTAGGCGAAGCCGTGGGCCGCCCGGGCGCCCTCTTCGACATCATGGCCAGGCACGCCACGGACGGAAGGCTGGCCGCACCGGTGATCCTGCAGGTGCTGCTGGACGCGCTCGGGCCGATCTGGCCGGGTCGGCTGAGGCTGGGCGGCGTGCCACTGGGCGA
>Ga0207676_10003772_pt1 | contig 10709 bp, 11 predicted proteins | sample KBSSwiS72_FD_184307 | JGI IMG/M metagenome (GOLD analysis project Ga0207676, IMG submission 184307) | Switchgrass rhizosphere microbial communities from Kellogg Biological Station, Michigan, USA - KBS Switchgrass S7-2 (SPAdes) (version 2) | ecosystem: Host-associated > Plants > Roots >... | reverse complement strand
CACTAGGCTTGTGCAGTGGGGCGTCGCAACCGGGTTCTTCAACTCGGCCACCGATTAAGCGGATAGAGAAAGGAACAGAACCATGGTTGCTAACCTGATGACCAACATTCCGGCCCGTGATGCTTTCAGTGTTGCGGTACAGTCGATCGCCGGCCGCATCACTGCGGTGTCAGGTGGAGGTGCCACACAGAGTGTCCAGATTGGCACTCTGCCGGCTGGTGCCACCATCCTCGGCATCAACAGCAATGTGGAAACGGCAATCACGCCGGGCACGGCAACATTCAACCTCGGCACTACCGCCGCCGGCGTTGATATTGCCGCCGGCATCGCACTGACGGCCGGCACGGTGGTCACGCCACCGTTGGCGGCGTTGGTGCAGCCGCTGGCGGCCGACACCCCAGTGTGGGTTAACCTCGCCGTATCTCCAACCGCTGGCGATGCCTACGTTTCGGTGCAGTTCATCAAGCCGACATCGTAGCGCCATGGCCAAGCTCACCTGGCTTGGCACCGATGGCTCGGAGCAGGGGGATGAATACATCCCCCTCGCCCCGTGCACTTGGTGCGGCGTCACGTTCGAGGTCGGCCAGCCCGTCGAGGTGACTGACGAAACCATGATCAGGAAGGCGCGCGGCAATCGGTTCTTTCGAGTGGAAGATAACGGCAAGGGCAAGGGGCCGGTGCCGGGACCATTCGGCCCGATGCCCGAGACATGGACGAACGATCCGCCGCCACCGCCGATCGAGGAGCCGCCGCGTTATCCCACCAATCCGCCGGACTATCCGCCCGAGGACGAGCCCGATCGTGAGCCCAACAAGAAGCGGCGAGGACGGCCGCCACGCATAAGGGACAACGGCGATGGCGAGTAATTACGGCGAGTTGAAAAGCGAGCTATCGGACCTGTTGTTCAATCAGCGGTTCATCGCGCGCTACGATCGTTTCACGCGCTCGTTCGAGGCCGACGCCAACTCGCGGCTGCGGGTGCTGCCGATGGAGGCATCGGTATTGCTCACGACCGTGGGTGGCGACGTGGCTTTGCCAGCCGACTATCTGCTCTGGCGCACGGTGCGGCCGACGTTGCCAGGATCGCCGCCGGTGCCGACATTCCATCCGCCCTACGATGAACTCGACTATGTGCATCCGGCCTATCTGCCGCCGGTGGGCCGCGGCTTCGATCGGCTGTTCACCATCGAGGGCAATACCTTCAAGGTGCGGCCGGTGGACGACCGCACCGGCGCTTATGATTTCCACTACTACCAGAAAATCCCCACCCTGGTCGGCAACAACAGCAACAGCAACTGGCTGTTGACCGAATATCCCAACGTCTACCTGTTCGGATTGATGGTGGAAGCTGCCGGCGACGGCCGCAATCTGGAAATGGCACAACTCTACAAGGCCCGCCGCGATGAGGTGTTTGCAGAAATCATCCAGCGTTATGCACTGACCACCGGCGCCAGCAGTCCGTCAGTACGAACGGCGGAGTATTACTGATGACCATGATTTTCGATGGCGACGGTAACGAGCTCGCCGATATCGCGTTGTCAGAAAAGCAACAAGCGGTGCTTGATCACGACGAGGATATTATTGTCATCTACCACACGCCGCAAATGCTGCGTTATATCCTGGGCGAGCAGTCGGGGACATTCATGCTGCATAAGCGCGGCGATCGTATCATCGCGGCGGCGCCGGATAATCTGCGTGCATACGCCAAATTGCAGCGTGCGATTAAAATCGCTCGGGAGCAGCACTGATGCCCGCACAGAAGCGGCCAATCGAATTCGGCGAGTGGCGGCCTGACATTGCGCTGCTCGATACCAAATTCGCCAGCGAGGTCGAGAACGTCTTCGCTGGAGCCAATTCCTATCTGCCGTTTCCCTCGCTGGCGGCATTTTCCGCCGCACGGTTGGCGGATAGCGGCAACGACAGCAATACCAAGGTGCTGCTGCATTTCGATGGTGCCGACGCATCGACCGTCATCACCGATGCCAATGTCGGCGGTTCTGCACATACGTGGACTGCGGCCGGCAATGCTCAAATCGATACCGGGGCAGCAAGGTTCGGCGCTTCGTCGCTGCTGTGCGACGGTGTTGGCGATTGGATTACTACACCCGACAGTGCGGATTTTGCGCTCGGCTCTGGCGATTTCACCATCGATTTCTGGTTCAACTGCAACGAGCCGGTTGGCCTTGTACGCAACATGACCGGACAGTGTGACAACGGCTCCACCATTCCCTCCACTAGTTTTTATATTCTGCGAAGGGCCGATGGTAGGATCGGAACGATAGTTGCATCAGGCCCGCTCACTACCGCCTCTTGCGTCAGCACCGCGCTGTACTCCGACACAATCAACCCCGGCTGGCATCATCTGGCATTTGTTCGCAATGGAGCAAACTTCCTGCTGTTTATTGACGGGGTGCAGGACGGCTTCACGCAGTTGAGCGGCGCGCTCAACAATTCCAGCAATGCGCTCAGTATCGGTGCTCAGGGCGAGGTAACGATCAATTCATGGAAAGGCTGGATCGATGAATTTCGGATTTCCAATGTTGCGCGCTGGATCACGACCTTCATCCCGCCGGGTGCAGCCTATTTCAATGCCGGTGGCACGCCGTGCGGCCTGTATTGCGCGCGCACGCTGTCGGGCGAATGGAAAATCTATGCCGGCACGCAAACCAAATTGTTCACTTGGAGCCGCGATCAGTGGGCCGACATAACCCGCTTGGCGGGCGGCGACTATCATGTGGCGCCGGGCGACCTGTGGTCCTGGGAGCAGTCGGGGCAGACGCTGGTGGCCTGTAATATAAATGATGACGTTCAGTCGATTTCAATCGACAGCGGCACCAATTTCGCGGCTTTGGCCGGTTCGCCGCCGCGCGCAACCAACGTCAAACAGATCGGAGATTTTCTGTTCCTGTCAGGATTGGCCGACAATGTCGGCTACAACAGGCGCAGCATTATTTGGAGTGCCATCAACGACATCACCGGCTGGATCGTAGGAACCAATCTCTGCGACACTCAGCAGATGCCGGACGGCGGCCCAGTGCAGGGCGTGGCCGGCGGCGAAATTGGTTATGTGCTGCAAGATCGCGCCATACGCACGCTGCAATTCCTGCCTGGTGATACTACGCTGATCTTCAGTTTCTCGCGCGTGCTGGACGATCGCGGCTGTGTGAGCAAATACGGCTTCGATACCATCGGGAACGTACTCTATTTTGCGAGTGAGGATGGGTTCTACAGTATGACCGGCCAGCAGGTCACGCCGATCGGCCAGGACAAGGTCAACGAGTGGTGGCTGGCCCATTCCGATGTCGCCCGGCGCAATGTCGTGCATTGCATTGCCGGTGTGAACAAGCCGCGGGTGGCGTGGGTGTATCACGCTGACAGCGGCTCGCCGATGTACGATCGACAGATCATTTTCGATTGGAGCAACAGCCGCTGGGCACGCGCAATTGTTTCGGCCTGGGTGTGGGCGCTGCTGGCGTCGACCGGCCTCGATCTTGACACTCCCCTCACCGGCGGCGGCGACGATGAGTGGTTGGACAGCACCGCGCCATCGCTCGACAGTTTCGGCTATGTCGGCGGCCGGCCGCTAATCGGCGCCATTAACCCCGGCGGCTTCCTGTCGGCGCTGACCGGCCCCAATCTGCCGGCGACAATGGAAACCGCCGAGGTGCATCTGTCGCCTGGTATGCGGTCGTTCGTCAGCGACGCCTACCCGCTCGATGATGTGCGCGACGATGCATCGGGCACGGTTGCCGCCGGCACTCGCGAGCGGCTGCAAGATGCGTATGTGTGGGAAAGCCCGGTGATGATCGAGATCACCGGTTCGGCGGCGCTGTATTCATCGGCCAGGCTGCATCGCTTTCGCCGGTTCATTCCGGGTGCCATGGTGTGGACGCACGCGCAGGGCGTCGTGATCGAGGCGCAGCAGGATGGCACAGTTGCATGACCGATTGGGCGCCGGCGCCATTCCGCATTAAATTTGACGAGGCCCGCGATCCCTACACCGCGCGCAATGCGCTCGGCATTACCAGTAGTGGGGGTGGCGGCATATCCTCGGCCACGCCGCCGCTGTCGATCACTGGCGGCGTCATATCGATTGATCTGAGCGGCTATCAGCCGATCGACGGCGACCTGACCGCGATCTCGGCATTAACCGGCACCAATACGATCTACTATCGCAGTGGCACCAGCGTCTGGTCACCCGTTACAGTCGGCACGGGGCTGACCTTCACCGGCGGCACGCTCGCTGCTACTGCCGTCGCCAGTGGGGCATGGACGGCCTACACGCCAACACTTGCCGCCAGCACCGGCACGCTCACCTCTGCTTCGGCAACCGGACGCTACATCCAGATCGGCAAGAACGTGAGTTTCAGCATCCGCATTGCCATCACCACCAATGGCACGGCGGCGACGTTTATCACCGCAACCCTGCCGGTGATGGCCTTTGCTGCCAGCCAGGCGCTGGCCGGCTACCACGAAACCAACACCGAGGCGATGTCGGCGGTGATCCTGTCCGGCACGCCGACCGTTGCGACGATCCGAAATTCGGCCGGCGAATATCCCGGCGCCAACGGTGCAGCGTTTGTCATTTCTGGAACCTATGAGGCGGCCTGATGGCATCACCCGGTGAAGACGTTCAAGCCTGGAGCAAGACGGCGACGACTAACGCCAATTCCGATCCGCTGATCAATTGGGCCGAGGGCCAGCCCCGCGCGAGCGTGAACAACAGCGCCCGTAGCATGCTCGCAGCGCATGCCAAGGACCGCGATCTCAAGAACGGTTCAATCACCACCGGCGGCACCGCCAGCGCGCAGACGTTTACATCAGGTGTTGCCTACACCACCGTGCCGACCGGCTTGACGGTGAGGCTTAAGGTCGGTGTTACCAACACCGGCGCCACTACGCTGAACATGGACGGCATCGGCGCGGTGGCGATCAAGGATCAGGCCGGGTTGGACATCGGCGCCAATGCTCTGCTGCTCGGCCGTTATGTCGATCTGCTCTACAACGGCACCAACTGGATTTTGCTATCGTCCAGCGGTGCATCAGCAGCACCATTTGAGGCGCTGGCCTACAACGGGATGCAGATCAACGGCTCGATGGATGTGAGCCAGGAGAAGGGTACTGCCAATACCAGTCTGACACCGGGATCAGGAGCGCTTTACGTTGTCGATGGTTTCTTGGGGGTTAATATTGGGGCCACTCGTTCTGGCATTGCGGTACAGCAGCCGATATCTACTCTAGCGGGATTTACTAACGCTCTGGGGCTGATCTGCGTCACTCCTGCCGCGTTAGCGGCAGGGGACACTCAGTATATTACACAAGTTATTGAGGGTGTTCGCTGGTCAAGGCTTGCGTTTGGCAATGCAGCTGCGTCTCCCGTCACGATTGCCTTCTGGATCAATGCGAATGTTACAGGAACAATGGCTGTTGCGGTTAGAAATGGTGCTGGAACTCGCAGCTATGTCGCTAACGTCACAATCAACGTCGCTACCGCATGGGAATATAAAACCGTAACAATTCCAGGCGATGTGGCTGGCACCTGGGTTACCAACAACACGGCGGGAGCTTCTATCGCTTTTTGCTTCGGGGCAGGGGCCACATATCAGACAGCCGCTAATACTTGGACCGCTGGTAATTTCTTTGCCACGTCGTCAACGACAAACTTTTGGGCAACTGCAAGTACGGTATATCTGACCGGCGTCGTCGTTCTCCCCGGCTCCGATGCGCCATCCGCAGCGCGCTCGCCGTTCATCATGCGGCCGTACGATCAGGAGTTGATGACGTGCCAGCGGTACTGGCAGAAAATTGGTGGCTATAATCTTTTTGATGCGCTCATTGGAGCTTACGCGCCTAATGCGGGTAGCATAGTAGGCCCATTGTTCATTCTTCCGATGGAAATGCGATCTGCGCCAACGCTTACATATGTTGGTACATGGACAGCCGCCAACACGTCAGCCGTTACCGCTACTATCGGCCCACGCAGTCTGTATTTTAATATAACATCAACCGGTGTTGGACAATCATATTACTACAATGCCGCCGGAAGCTATATTAGCTTGGATGCGAGGCTGTGATGGCAGATTATCAACTTACCACAACCGATGCTGTGATCCGCACCCAGGATGGTGCGTGCATCCCGAACGATCCCGCCAACCGCGATCGCGTGGAATACGAAGAATGGCTGGCGGACGGCAACGTGCCTGATCCCTATGTGCCGCCAACACCGTCACCACCAACGCCGCAGCCGTCCACCGCAGTGTTGTTTAATCACGAAAACCGGCTGCGGACATTCGAGGGCGTGCCGCCAATAACGCTCGGCGATTTCCGCACGCAGAACGGCCTGTGAGGCTGGAGCCGATCCCGATCGATTTCGAGGCGCTGAAAGACACGGCGCCGTTGTGGTTGCCGTTCCTGCCGGCGATCGCACGCCGTACCAAGGAAAGCGTGTCTGAGCTTATCCGCAAGGTCACACACTTCGAGGTGCGGTTGACGCTGATCATGGACGACCTCGACAAGCCGGTGGCGCTGCTCGGCGTGCGCCTGCACATGCGCGGCAATGATCTGATTGCAGAGTGGGTCTGGATGACGGGGCACAACTACAAAACCTGGGCGCATCTGCTGCCTGAATTCGAACAACTACTGAAACAGGCCGGCGTAGTGGAATGCCGGCCGATCTGCCGACCGGGCTGGGCCAAAATTCTGAAACCCGCCGGCTATCGGCTCACGCATATCGCGATGGAAAAGGTGCTCTGATGGGAAGCAGCAGCAGTCAGCAACCCGTTACACAACAGACACAAGCCACCCGCGACCCATGGGCGCCGGCACAGCCTTATCTGCAAAAGGCGATGACGCGAGCCGGCAGTTTCTTTGACGATAATGTCGGCTACCAGCCTTATACGGGATCGACGCTATCGCCTTTGAACGGATATTTTGACACCTCACTGAGTGGCCAGACCAATCTGGCCGTGGGCGACATTGGGGGCACTCAAGGCGTCAATGCAGCCCGCGCTCTCGGCACGCAGCAAATTCAAAACCGGGGACTATCACCCGAGCTGCAATCGCTCTACCAGCAGGCGCAGGGCGATCAGAACCCGTATTTGCAAAGCATCCTCGACACCAACAATCGGCGCATTGGCGACCGCGTCAATTCCAGCGTGAGTGGAGCCGGCCGCTATGGCTCGGGCGCGCATACCGACATCATGTCGCGCGCGCTGGCGGAAAGCGCCAACCCGGTGCTGGCGCAAGACTATGCCCGCCGGCAGCAGCAGATGCAGAGTATCGCCGAGGGTGGGTTGCAGCGTGCGGGCACTTGGTCGACGGTAATGCCGGCGCTCGATGCTGCCCAATATGCGCCATTGGAGCGGATAGGATCGATCGGGCAGTTTTATCAGGAACGCGACCAGAAGGCACTCGACGACCAGATCAAGCTGTACAACGCCCAGCAAGCCTACCCGTGGGAGCAGATTAGTCGATTGAATGCGATTGCCGGGCAGGCCGGCGGCCTTGGCGGAACGCAGTTCGGTACGCAAACCACGCCGATCAATCAGCCATCGACCTTGCAGAAGCTGTTCGGCGGCGCGGCCGCGGGGGCCGGCATTGGCGGCTCGTTCGGCGGGCTCCCGGGGGCGGGCATCGGTGCGCTCGGCGGCAGCCTGCTCGGTCTACTCTGATGCCCAGCCTGTGGGATTATTTGCCGGGCTCCCGGCGGCCAAATCCGTTCGATCCGTTCAGCAGCCGGGTGACGTACTACGCGCCCGGCCCCGGCGGCCGCATGGAAGGCGGCTTCGAAACCTCGCAGCCCAATCCAGGCACCGGCAGGCGTGTGCCCTCCACACTCGATGATGTTCGCTTAGGTGTGTCGCCGTTCGTCACGCTGGCGGGCGATCCCTCCCGCTACGGCCAGACCGTCAAGATGGGGCCGCTGACCTACACCAGCCCGATCGACCAAAAATCCTACACGCTGCCCGATGTGACCGGATACGTGCACGACACAGGCTCGGCATTCCGCGGCCGGCCCGACAAGCTCGATGTCGCAGCCGGTGATTACCGTGGCTATAGCCCGCAGGCGGCATCGGCGGCGGTGCAGGCCGATGCCGGCCGCCGCACGGTCACCCCGTTGGAAGGCGACGAGGCCGATCGGGCGCTGCGGCCCATCGGAATGCCGGAAGCATGGCGGGCCACCGGCGAGGGCGAGAGCCCGACCGAAACCGCCATGGCATCGGGACCACCACAGCAGAGGCAGAAGACCATGCCGAATAGCCTCATAGATATGTTCAACTCGCGCGATCCCGCCGGCGAGCCGTCGAGTTTTGCCGATAATCTGCAAGCCCGATCCAATTCCCTGATCGGGCTCGGGCTGGGCCTACTGCAGCCGTCCAATCCGCTGCGCGGCCAATCCTCCTGGGGCAATGCCCTGGAAGGCTTCCAGGCCGGCGCCGGGCTCGATGCCCGCACCGCGGCGCTGGCGGCGGACCGCAGGCAGCATGCGGGAGATCGCGCGCAGGCACAGGCCAATTTCGAGCGCACGTTTACTGAGAACCAGATGACCGAGGCGGAAAAGCTGGCGCGTGCTGCCGGATTTGCACGGGGAACGCCGGAACATACAGCCTTCATCCAGAAGGCGATCCAATCGAAGACCGAGGGCGACTGGAAGGTGGTGGAAGTACCGCACCCAGATTACCCCGATCAGAAAATTCCGATCTGGGCCAATGTGCGCACGCGGGAAACTGCTGCCTTTGTGCCAGGGCAAGGCGCACCCGGAACGACCGGCGTTGCCACCAGTCCCGACGTCTTCACCAAGGGCACGGCGCCGGTCTACGGCCAAGGCGGGGGTGCTGACTATGCCGCCAGCCCCGCGGCGGCACTGCCGCCGTCCGGTGGCGGTGTTCCGACGACGGCACCGGCGGCTGCCGGTCGAGCCTTTCCGCCGCCCAAGCCCGGCATGAACAGCAAGGTTTATGCCGAGGAAATGACCAAGCGGGCCGTGAAGGATCAGGCGGAAGAAGAACGGGCAAAGAAACAGGCCGGAATGATCGATCCGGTCAAGGAGGACATCGATCAAGCCATCAAGATAATCCAAGCAAACCCGAAATCGACTACCGGTTTGTATGGTTCACTGGCGAGCAAGTTTGGCGGCCAGGCCGGCGACCTGGCCGGCATGCTGCAAACTGCCAAGGCCAGAGTTTCCTTTGATGAACTGCAAAAAATGCGGCAGGCATCGCCGACCGGCGGCGCGCTCGGCAATGTGTCCGACAAGGATATGGCGGCTCTGCAGGCCGTGCAGGGCAGTCTGGAGCAATCAAGGACGCCAGAACAACTGCTCTACAATCTCGATCGCGTACAACGCATGCGCCATGAAATCATTCATGGCCCCGGCACTGCGCCGCCGCCCAGGTTTGCACCGCCGGATGCTGCTGCATCTTCCCGAAAGACCGGCGGTGGAGAAACTGGCTATGCGCGCTCGGTTCGGGAACTCAAGAAAAACCCCGCAATGCGGGATGATTTCGATGAGAGATACGGGCCGGGTGCCGCCATGCGAGAATTGACCGGGAAATAGCCTATGGCGAACTATTTCGATCAATTTGACCCACCGGCCGGTGCCGCCCCCAAAAAGGGCGGCAATTATTTTGACCAGTTTGATCCGCCGGAGCCCGGCGTGGCGGAAGATGTGGCCAAATCCGCCGCCATCGGGTTGCCGAAAGGCGTGATGAAGCTCGCCGGCACGGCTGGTGATGTGCGCGACATGATGGCCAGCGGCGCAAGCAGTCTAGCCAGCCAATTCGGCTACGACGTGGACCCGGAGACAATCTCCAAGTATGCGCGCCGGGTGCCAATCCCGCTGTTGCAGGGACCAACGTCGGGCGAAATCCGGGGCACGGTCGAGAAGGCCACCGGGCCGCTCTATGAGCCCAAGACGCTCCCCGGCCAATATGCCCAGACTGTCACCGAAATGGTCCCAGCGGCGTTGGCTGGGCCGGGCGGCTGGGCGCGGCGCATCATGCAGGGCGCCGTCGTTCCAGGGATTGGCAGCGAAACTGCCGGGCAACTGACCGAGGGTACGGCCGCCGAGCCGGCCGCCCGTCTGCTTGGCGCAGTGGGGCCGCAGGTTGCCGCGCAGGGAGCGCGGGGCCTGTTGGTGTCGCCGCGGGGCGGCAACGTGAAGCCCGCCAATGTGCGGCTGCTGGAAGACGAAGGCGTGACCGCCATTAGTGCCGGACAGAAAACCGGCAGCACGCCGCTGCAATATTTTGAGCAGAGCCTTGGCGATGTGACCGGCGCCGGCACCCGCATGACGGAGAAAGGCAAGGAGCAGTTTACCCAAGCCGTGCTGCGACGGGCGGGTGTCGATGCGCCGCGTGCCACGCCCGAGGTGATTGACGACGCATTTAAACGGATCGGTAATCAGTTCGACCGGTTGGCGGCCAACAACACCCTGCATCCGGATCAGGCCATGGGGCCGCAAATCCGGCAGGCGGTGGATCATTACAACGGCAATGTTTCGCCGCCCAATCGCGCGCCGGTCATCCGAGGTTACCAGGAGGAAATCGCGCAGGCGCTGGGGGCCAACAATGGCGTCATTCCTGGGCCTGCCTATGCTTCCTTGCGCTCACGCATGGAGGCGGCGGCTCGCAGTGCCCCGCCCGAAGTGGCTGACACGCTGCGCGGGATCAAAAACGCGCTTGATCACGCCATGGAGCGGCATCTACAGC
>Ga0207676_10003769_pt1 | contig 10712 bp, 10 predicted proteins | sample KBSSwiS72_FD_184307 | JGI IMG/M metagenome (GOLD analysis project Ga0207676, IMG submission 184307) | Switchgrass rhizosphere microbial communities from Kellogg Biological Station, Michigan, USA - KBS Switchgrass S7-2 (SPAdes) (version 2) | ecosystem: Host-associated > Plants > Roots >... | reverse complement strand
GCGTGGTCTTCGGCTTTGGCGTGGGACTCGGGGTCGCGGGCGGCGGCGTCGTTGGCGGCGGGGTGGGCGAGACCGTCGGCGTCGGCGTGTGCCGCACCGCGAACGCGGCCTCCTGTTGGGGCGAGCCGCAGCCGGCGAGAACCAACACCACACCGAGGACTGTCGCGAGCGCCCCCGCCCGTACCCCGCGTACCGCCATCCGTCCTCCCCCTGTCGGTTCGGCCCGGCGAGATTCTGCCGCCGAGCGCGGCAAGTCTGCGAGACCTGACGCCTGGGAGCGCTCCCAGGCGTGAAGCCTCGCAGACTCGCGAGCCACGGGCGAAACAGCGGTGATCTACCGGGACCTACGACTATGCCTCATGCACCGTCGCCGATGCCGGTCCGGACGGCGTACAGAGCGGCCTGGGTACGGTCGGCCAGGCCGAGCTTCGCCAGCACCGAGCTCACATGGGTCTTGACCGTCTTCTCCGACAGGTGCAGCGCGCCCGCGATCTCCCGGTTCGACCGGCCGCGGGCCACCTCGACCAGGACCTCGCGTTCCCGGGCGGTCAGCTTCGCCGGGGTGGGGGAGTCGCCGGCCGCGAGCAGCCCGGCGACGTCGGGGTTGAGCAGCACGTGGCCGGCGTGCACGGCCCGGATCGCGGTCGCCAGCGCGGACGGGTCCACGTCCTTGTAGACGTAACCGGCCGCCCCGGCCCGGATCGCCGGCACCACCGCGCCCGGGTCGGTGAAGCTCGTGATGACCAGTACCCGGGCCGGGTTGCCCGCCTCGGCCAGCCCGCGCAGCGCGGCCAGACCGTCGGCGTCCGGCATGCGCAGGTCGAGCACCACCACGTCCGGCCGCAGGCGCTCGGCCTCCACGACGCACGCTGTGCCGTCGGCCGCCTCGCCGACCACCTCCAGGTCGGGCTGCAGGTCGAGGAACGCGCGCAGTCCCTGCCGGACGACCGGATGGTCGTCGACCACCAGCACCCGGATCGCGTCACCCACCGGTGGGCACCTCCAGCCGTACGGTCGTGCCGCGCCCCGGCCGGGACTCGACCCGCAGGCGGCCCCCGGCCGCGGTGGCCCGCTCCCGCATCGAGGCCAGGCCGAGCCGGCGGCGGGCCTGGGCGGACGGATCGTCCGGGTCGAACCCACGGCCGTCGTCGGTGACCACCAGGCGCAGATTGTGGTCCGATGTGGACAGTTGGATGCGCACCCGCTGTGGCGATCCGTGGCGCAGCGCGTTGTGCAGCGCCTCCTGGGCGATGCGGTATACCGCCTCCTCGCGGTCGGCCCGCAGCCGGGGGACCGCGCAACCGGTGAACACCACCTGCGCGCCGTGGGCCCGGTCGAGCAGCTCGGCCTGCTTGCGCAGCGCGGTGGCGAGCCCGTCGCCGGCGAGGTCGGCCGGACGCAGCCCGACCGTGATCGCGCGCAGCTCGTCGGTCGCCTCGCGGGCCAGCTGCCGCACGGTGTCCACATGGGACGCCGCTTTCTCTTCGCCGGCGAGCAGCGTCGCCGCCGCGTCCGCGGTCAACCGCAGGCTGAACAGCTTCTGGGTCACCGAGTCGTGCAGCTCCCGGGCGATGCGATGCCGTTCCTCCATGATGGACAGTTCCCGGCTCCGCTCGTACAGGCGGGCGTTGACCAGTGCGATCGCCGCGTGCGCGGCCAGCACCTGCAGCAGCTCCTCGTCCTGCGCGTCGAACCCGCCCGGTGAGTTCTTGTTGGCCAGGAACAGCTCGCCCAGAATCTCGTCGCCGGCCACGATCGGCACCCCGAGGAAGTCGTGCAGCACCGGGTGCGCGGCCGGCCACCAGCCGAAGTCCGGGTGGGCCCGGATGTCGGCCAGCCGGACCGGGTTCGGGTCGCGCAGCATCACCCCGAGCAGTCCGTGCTGGCGCGGCAGCGGGCCGATCGCCGCCCACTGCTCGTCGCTGATCCCGTCCGCCAGGAACTCGTCGAACCCGCCCTCGGCATCCGGCAGGCCGAGCGCGGCGTAGCGGGCGTCCAGCAACCGGCGAGCCGACGCCACGATGGTCTGCAGCACCTCGCGGACCGAGCGCCGGGAGGCCACCGCGAGCACCGCCGCCGACAGCTCGCGCAGTTCGTCACGGTCGGACGCCACCTCTGCACGCTACCCGCCCGGCGCGGCAACGGAATCCGGCGCGAGTCCTAGGTCCAAGGTCCCAGGCCGGAACCCGTCCGTGGCCCGATGCCGGTACGCGGGGGCGGCCATAGCGTCGGATCCATGAGTTCTCTACCGCAACATGGACGCTCCGCAAGCTCTCGCGCCGAAAACGTCGCGATCGTCACCGGCGGCTCGCGCGGTCTGGGTCGGGCGCTCGCGGGCGGCCTCGCCGCGGCCGGCTGGCGGGTGGTCATCGACGGCCGCGACGCCGATGCCCTCGCGCAGGCCCGGTGGGACCTCCCCTCGGACACGGTCGCGATCGCCGGCGACATCACCGATCCCGCACACCGGACCGCTCTCGTCGACGCCGCCGGCGACCGCGTCGACCTGCTCGTCAACAACGCCGGCATCCTCGGCCCCAGCCCCCAGCCCGACCTCGCCGGCTACCCGTTGGCGGCGCTGCGCGACGTGTACGAGGTGAACGTGGTCGCCCCGCTCGCGCTGACCCAGCTGGCCCTGCCGGCACTGCGCGCTGCGCGCGGCAACCTCGTCATGGTCACCTCCGACGCCTCCGTCGAGCCGTACGAGGGCTGGGGCGGGTACGGCTCGGCCAAGGCCGCGGTCGACCAACTGGCCCGCGTGCTGGCCGTCGAGGAGCCGGCGCTGCGGGTATGGGCGGTGGACCCGGGCGACCTGCGCACGCGGATGCACCAGGAGGCCTTCCCTGGGGAGGACATCTCGGACCGGCCGCTGCCGGAGACCGTCGTACCGGCGTTCCTGCGCCTGCTGGCCGATCGGCCGGCGTCGGGCCGGGTGCGCCTGGCCGATCTGGCGGTGGCCGCGTGACCGTCGCCCTCGACGCCGCCTCAACGATGGACGCGACTCTCATGGACGCGACTCTCATGGACGCGACCGAGCCACCCGAGGCTCGGGGTCTGAGCCGCGACCAGGTCCGGCTGCTGGTAGGCCGGCGCGCCTCAGGGGCCGTGACCCACCACGCCTTTGCCGAGCTGCCGTCGCTGCTCACCGCCGGGGACATCGTCGTGGTCAACACCTCGGCCACGCTCCCGGCCGCGGTGCCCATCCCGGACACCGGCCTGACCGTCCACTTCAGCATCGAGCTCGGGGACGGCCGTTGGTTGGTCGAGCTGCGGCGCGGCGCCGGGCCGGGCAAGGGCACCCGGCCGTACGGCGAGGGTGTCGCCGGTTCCCGTTACGGCCTGCCGGATGGCGGGTCGGTGCGCCTCGACGAGGCGTACTCGACCGGCCGACTCTGGGTCGCCACCGTCGACACCGGTGGGCTGGACCGGCTGGAGTACCTGTACCGGCACGGCGCGCCGATCCGCTACCCGTACGTGCCGCGAGCCTGGCCGCTGTCGGCGTACCAGACGGTCTTCGCCCGCGACCCGGGCAGCGCCGAGATGCCGAGCGCCGGACGGCCGTTCACCGACCGGATCGTGACCCGGCTGGTGACGGCGGGCGTGCTGGTGGCCCCGATCCTGCTGCACACCGGAGTCGCCTCGCCCGAGTCGCACGAGCGGCCGTACCCGGAGCGGTTCGCCGTCCCGGCCTCGACCGCGCGGGCCGTGACGGACGCGCGAGCGGCCGGCGGCCTGGTGATCGCGATCGGCACCACCGTGGTGCGGGCGCTGGAGAGCGCGGTCGACCGCGACGGCCGGCTGCAGGCGGCGTCCGGGTACACCGACCTGATCGTGACCCCGGAGCGGGGCGTGCGGGTCGTGGACGGGCTGCTGACGGGGTTCCACGAACCGACCGCGTCGCATCGGGACCTGCTGGCCGCGGTCGCCGGGTCGGAGCTGCTGGAGGCCTGCTACGCCCAGGCCGCGGCCGGCGGGTACCGGTGGCACGAGTTCGGGGACGTGAACCTGCTCCTGCCGTGACCAAGATCCGCGCAACTGTCCATCAGTTGTCGGGTCGGGAGCGCTCCCACCCCACAACGTTCCAACAGTTGCGCGGATCTTGGGCGTACTAGTGGATCTTAAAAGCGGTGGCGGACGGTCAGGTCGAGCGCCTGCCAAACGTCGTGCGCGGTGTTGAAGGTGTCGGCCGGGCCCAGACCGCGCAGGCGATCGAGCACGTCGTCCGGAGCCCGATTCCGCTCGGCGGTGGCGGTCAGCGCGCCGGCCGTGGCCGGGAAGCGGGCCAACGACACGTACTTGCCGATCTCGGACCGCAGGGCCACGCGATCCGGGTCGCTCTCGTCCTCGTCGACGATCCCATCGTGACCGGGAGTGTTCCACGCGTCGGCCACCGCGACCTCGTCCTCATCGCGCGAGCGCCGCGCCAGCGCGTCGTCCAGCCACGATCCGTGCTTGCCGCTGCTTTGGACGGATTCGCTCATGTTCGCACGATACCCAGGTTGGGCCTCGGCCCGCCGGAAGTGATCCAGGGCACTCGCAAGGCGGCCCTGTTACTCAATCGTTATCGAATATTTGAGCGTTACCCGTGGTAACAGTCAAGATTCAATTCTGTCGCCTCTGACCGTATTGGTACCGAAACTACGGGCATCCGCGAATCTCGCTCATAGTAACTATCCGTAGTTGTCGATCCCAGCGAGTTACCAGCCGGTAAGTGAACCACTTGATTGCTCCAGATCACTGCGAGAGCATCGGCCAGCGCCGTTTCCGGCGCATCGGAGCATTGCACTGCGGCTGTCGCCTCAGGCCCGTCCCGCGCCCTTCGAGGCGGTCATGGTCACAGCGGCGTTGGACGCGAAGGAGGGTCTATGGCGGACTCCCAGAAAGGCCAGGTGCAGGGCCGCACCCGGTGGAAGCGGTTCGGCATCATGATGGTGCCCGCGTCGCTGGCGGTGGTCGGCATCGTGCTCGGGATGGCGAACGGAGCGATCGCCGCATCGTTCACCGTCTCCGGTCAATCGTTCAAGGTCTCGGCCGACAAGTTGGACGGAACGGGCTTCAAGCAGTTCGGTGGGCTCGATAAGACGAACAACGGGCAATCGATCCCGGTCGCTACCGCAACGATCGACTCGGCTACGCTGAGCAACCTCTGCCAGTCGGTGTCGGTCCCCGGCCTGCCGGTCAAGGTCGTGCTGCGGATTGAGGCGGGCAAGGGCAACACCCCGGTCACCGCGAAGAACCTCGTGATCGGAGCCCAGTCGCTGCAGGGCGACGCCACGTTCACCAACATCCAGATCGGTCGCGACGGCGGCGAGCTCAGCGGCAACCCGGCGCTGGCCGGGTCGTTCGGCCAGAGCGCCGACGCGGTGACGATCACCGGCCTCAAGCAGGTCGCGACGTCGACCAGCGCCGGCACGTTCAACCTGACCGGCCTGAACCTGCGGATCCTCACCGGAGATGCGGCGCAGGAGTGTTTCTGACCTGAGTTGGGGCTCGCGGGACCATCTGGTCCCGCGAGCCCTGTCGTCTGTCCACATGGGCTACTTGTCTGTCCACATGGGAGATTAAGATGCTGACGAACAGTTCGTGGACCAATGCCCGGCAGCAGTTCCGCCAGTGGCGGCGCAGTCGACCCTTCTGGGGCGGCCTGCTACTGCTGTTGTCCGGCATCGAGCTGTTCGCCAGCGCCAACATGGACCTGAGCGCCATCCAGTTCCACATCGGACCGGAGGGCTTCCTCTCCTACCTGCTGCCGGTGCTGCTGCTCGTGTGCGGCCTGCTGGTCTGGCTCACCCCCAACCAGCGGTTCTTCTACGCGATCATCGGCAGCCTGACCGCGGTCTACGCGTTGATCGGCCTCAACCTGGGTGGGTTCCTGCTGGGCACGCTGGTCGGGATGATCGGCGGCGGGATGGCGTTCGCCTGGACGCCGGACGGCGAGGAGCCCGGACCCGTTCTGCCGGCCGCGATCCCGGCCTGGGCCCGGCGGCGCCCGCCGCGCCGTATCGAGTCCACAGTGGACGAATCCGACGAGACCGAGGACGAGTACGGCGAGTCGGGCGCGGTCACCGATCGGCACCTGGACGACTCGACCTCGCCCCAGAGCGGCCCGCGGCACCGGTCCCCACTCGCGGTGACGATCGGCGTCCCCCTGTTGATCACGGCAACGCTGGCCGCCACCCTCAGCGCCACTCCAACCCGGGCGGTGGCGGCTCCGACGAGCTGCCCGACCAACCCCGCCCAGCTCGCGGGCGGCAAACCTCAGGCCGCGGTACCGCCGGCGGTGGCCGGCCAGCCCGCCGCCGCTCCGCCCGCGGCGGCACCACCGGCGGCACCGCCCGCGGCCGCACCCCCGGCCGTAACGACGACAACAACCGCCCCACCGCCGGCGGCGGTCCCGACCGCGGCGACGCCGACGACCGCGCCGACGACCGACGGACCGGCGATGTCCCGGCCGCCGACCCGGCTCGAGATCCTGGTCTCGATCCAGCGCGGCATCATCAACGCGTGGGTCGAGTTCTGGGCCAAGGTCTTCGGCATCCCGTTGCCGCCGAAGCCGACCCCGACGCCGACTCCGACCGCCACGCCCAAGCCGACGACACCCCCGCCCCCGCCGCCGACCACCACGACCACGCGGCCGGCCCCGGTTCCCACGACGACAGCCCCGACCACCACGTCGCCGGCGGGTGGCTCCGGCGGAGGCTCAGGTGGCGGCAGCGGTGGCCAGGCCCCGCCGCCCACGACGACCAAGGGCGGCGCGCCCGCCGACACCTGCGCACCGGCGTCCGGCGGAGCTGGTGCGCCCGCGGCCGCGCCGCAGGCGGCCGCGCCCGCCGGGCAGCCCAACGTGTCCAGCACCCCGGCCACCCTCACCGCGGCCACCCAGGTCCTCAATGGCTTCAGCTTCGTCGGCGTGACGTCGCTGCCCACGGCCGACGGCGGGTCGATCCGGGTGCTCCAGTTCTCGGCCTCTCGGGCCACCAGCGTCAACTTCGCGCTCACGAGCGCGGCGGGCGGCCGGCACTCGCTGTCCATCAACAGCGACCCACTGGTCGTCAGCGGAACCGTGAGCCTGTTCGCGAGTCGTTTCCAGGGCACGCTTCTCGGCATTCCGCTGACCTTTACCCCGGACCTCCCGCCGCCGCTGACGCTGCCCGACATGACGTTCACCGACGTGACCATCGAGCTGGTCTTCCTTGACACCACTTCGTTGGAGGCACCGACTCTCGCCCAGACATCGAAGTGATCTGTCCGATGTGGACGCCCGTCGGCATTGGCCGCGGTTATGGAAGGACTGTTGCGTAGACAACAAGGACAGAGCTTGACATCAATTCCCGGGTAATGGGGTCGTCACCCGGGTACGGGAGGATTTCCCGGACCTCGACGGTCTCGTTGCCATTCCCCCGACGTCGTGAGTTACTGTTTCTACACTCAGGCTCAGGAGCTGTGAAGGGGAACTGCGTTGGCTAGGGAAACAATCACCAAGCTCATCGACGACATTGACGGCAGTGTCGCGACCGAGACGGTGGCGTTTGGGCTCGATGGTTACCAGTACCAGATCGATTTGTCAGCGAAGAACGCGAAAAAGCTGCGATCGGAGCTCGCGCCATACCTCGAGAGTGGTCACCGCGTGACCGGCCGTGCAACCGCCGCTCGTGGCGGTCGCCGGGGTCGGGCAACGACGGGCGACAAAGACCAGAACAAGGCCATCCGCGAATGGGCGATGCGCAAGGGCATGGACGTCGCCCTGCGCGGCCGCATCCGCCAGGACATCATCGACGAGTACCACAAGAGCGCCGGCCGCTAGGTCGAATCCGGAATCACCCGGGTCTGGTCGGAGTGCACTGAGTCGCATAACGCGGACAGTGGCCGTCCAGTTGCGGCGTGTTCTGAGCCTCGGTGGCGTATGAGCCGTAGCTGTTCGGCGCCCCCGGAAGGTACCGGTCGACCCAGTTCGACCCGGCCGACGCGAACAGAAAGACCAACGGGATCAGGGCCAGTCCGACTGGGATCCCGGCGGGCGCGAAACGCCCGACAACGTCTGTGCCCGGGCCAGTCGCGACGCGACGGGTCCGGGCCAGAACGGCCTCGACGGCGTACTTGACCGCGAATCCCGCCAGGATCAGCGTGCAGTAGAGCAGAACCATCGTGGTCCGCGGATATAGCCGCACGGTGCCGGTCGCGTAAGCCTGCCCGGCCAGATACATGCGCAGGAACCACGCGCTCGCCGCGAACAGCCCGACCACCACGACCGGGGTGCGCCGCCAGCCCAGCCACAGCGCCGCGCCGAGCCCTACCGCGAGCGCGATGGTGAACAGCCCCACCCCGGCCCACTCGGCCGGCGGCGGCCACAGCGACGCCACGATGGCGCCGGGCCGGTCGTTGCGCCACATTCCGAAGTACGCGGGGTCGGTGTCCGTGTCGAAGTAGAAGTAGGGGTCGTTGATCCCACCGGACGGGTCGACCAGTCCCCGCACGTACCGCCAGGTCAGGGCGAGGAACACCGCGACCGCCGACCCGCTGAGCAGCACGACCCGCCCGGCGGCGCGCCGCCACGGCGCCAGCACGACGAACGCCACCAGCACGCCGAGCGCTCCCCACACGAACCACCCGGAGTAGAGCAGGAACAATACGCCCAGCGCGGCTCCGTAGCGCACGCCGCACCAGGCCACGCCGGCCAGGCTCGCCGTGTCGGCCCGGCGGATCCGGCGCAGCAGCGCGATCAGGACCGGCATCAGCACAACCAGGGTCACCTGGGTGTACGGCTTGACCGGCTCGATGAACGGGAACGCCGCGACCAGCCCGATGCCCAGCGCCCAGCCGGGCCGCAGCACGAGGCGCCAGGCCAGATACGCCGCCGGCCCGAACAGCGCCGTGCCGACCAGCTGCACCGGCTTCACCACGTACACGGGAGGTTGGCCGCTCCAGGACGACAGGATCCGCAGCAGGTCGAGGTAGAGCGGCGGGTAGTAGTTCGGGACCGGTTGGTGGGCCGCCATCTTGTTGACCCAGTAGAGGATCCACCCGTAGTCGCCGTCGGCGACCCACAGCCCGTACCGGGTGCCGCGCAGGGCCACCGCGATGCCGCCGCCGACCAGACCGGTGGCGAGGCCGGCCACGGCCGCGCAGCCGATGGCGACCAGCACGTGCCGGTGCCGGCCGCGCAGCAGTCGCTGGGCCACGACCAGACCGACGACCAGCACCAGGACGCACAGCGCCAACCGGAACTGCAGCTGGGCCAGACCGCTGACCTGGCCCCGGCGGATCATCGGGTTCACGTCGATGGTGAGGCTCCAGGCCAGGAAGCCGATCGCCAGGCCGATCGCGATCACCGCCTCGGCCAGCACGAGCACGGCGGTCCGGCCGGCTGACGGTCGGCCCGCGGTGCCCATCGAGCGCCGGGACGAGCCGAAGGCGCGCCGCCACCAACCGGCCCACGCCGGCCCGCGACCCTTCGCGCGCGCCGCCGGCGCCTTCGCCTGGGCCGCCGGCAACGCCGGTCCGGCGTCCATCGTCACCATCGTGACGTTAGCCGGCGCTTGCTCCCGAATGTGGCCATTTGGCCGTTCCCCGGAGCGGTTCGGCACAATGGACCACGTGCCTCGCGACCCCGCCGCCTTCGTCGCCGCTCACGTGCACGCGCACCCGGTCGCGTTGGTGCCCGAACTCGTGCTGCACCAGGCCGACGACCCGATCGGGCTGTGGGAGCTGGGCGAGGGGGAGTACCGCTCGGAGCAGCCGCCGCCGTTCTGGGCGTTCGCCTGGGCCGGCGGTCAGGCTCTGGCCCGGTACGTGCTGGAGCACCCCGACCTCGTCGCCGGTCGCCGCGTGCTCGACCTCGCCTCCGGATCCGGACTGGTCGCCATCGCCGCGGCCAAGGCGGGCGCGGCCAGCGTGCGGGCGGTCGACATCGACCCGCTCGCCATCGCCGCGATCGAGCTGAACGCGGCGGCCAACGGCGTCACCGTCATCACCGAGCTTGGCGACATCCTCGACGCCGACCGGGGCGACGCCGACGTGGTGCTCGCCGGCGACGTGTTCTACAGCGCGGCGATGGCGATCCGCGTGTACGCGTTCCTGCGGCGCGCGGTCCGCGACGGCGCGCGGGCGCTCGTCGGTGACCCGGACCGCGCGTTCCTGCCGCGCGACCGGCTCCGGCTACTGGCCACTATGGACGTTCCCGTGCCGCACGCGCTGGAGAGCACGCACGTCAAGCCAACCTCCATCTGGGAGGTGCCACCGCCGGCCACCCGTACCGCTGACTGACCAGACGGTCAGCGAAGGGCCGCGCGGGTCCGGCGCGGGCGCAGGCGCCACGTGCGCGGCGCCGCGGCGAGCGACGGCAGGACGTACCCCCACAGATCGGCCACCCGGTCGTGCAGGTCCTCCCGCCCGGTCAGCACATCGGAGACGAGCTGGATACCGGCGAAGGACCCGACCAGAAACCGGGCCGCGTCGTCGGGGGAGACGCCGCGCGACAGCTCACCGCTGCGTTTGGCCTCGGCCAGCAGGTCGCGGGCGACCTGTATCCACGACCGGTACGCGTCCTGGGTCGGCGCGGTGAACGAGGCGTGCTCGATCACCAGCCGGACCCCGGCCCGTACCCGTATGTCGGTGGTCAGGTCGGACGCCATGCCGAACGTGAGGTTGATGAGCGCCTGCAGCCCTTTCGTCCCGACCTCGAGATGCCTCTCGATGTTTTCGAACTGGGCCCGGAC
>Ga0207676_10003768_pt1 | contig 10714 bp, 8 predicted proteins | sample KBSSwiS72_FD_184307 | JGI IMG/M metagenome (GOLD analysis project Ga0207676, IMG submission 184307) | Switchgrass rhizosphere microbial communities from Kellogg Biological Station, Michigan, USA - KBS Switchgrass S7-2 (SPAdes) (version 2) | ecosystem: Host-associated > Plants > Roots >... | reverse complement strand
GGGCAGCCCAGCGCGACTCGCGCTATCAGGAGTTGGCGGACCGGCTGAAGGAAAGTGCCTCGCCGGAGGATGCACCTGTTCAGAGGATCAGTCCGAAGAGGAAGCGCTAGAAAAATCGCCTACGGCTTTATCTATTATCTTCGCTGTCTTGGGGTTTTGGAAAGGCCTGAGCGCGTCAACCGCCTGGCGGTAGGCCCCGATATACCGTCCCGAGGGATTCTAACCTACAACCCTTCGGTTAGAGCGGAGTGAGTTGTAGTAACTAACTGAAACTTCAGGCACGAGTGGCACTCAAAGTAAGCCTAGGAAGCGGTTTGGCAACGGTTAATGGGGGCCTAAAAGGGGTCGTGCGTTGCGGCTTGAAAGGCACCTGAACATTTGATTCGGTGTTTGGATCTTACCTCCGAGGGAGGCAGTAAGCCATGCCTAACACTGTTCAGCGCGAGTTGCGGAAGGGAATGATGGGATCAAGCCCTAGCCGAAGGATCGTTCGGGCAAAAATCTCAGTCAGGGCCGTATAAAATCGGGCTCTAAAGAATAGATCTCCTTCAGGGCCGCACCTATGGCGCTTAGCCGTTGATATACTCCACCTATACAGCTCACGTTCTCCTACCGCGGCGTCGGGGAGCGCTGCGGAATGACATCTGATGTTATGCCCCGAATGCAAGCTCGACACACTCACTGACACCGGAAGGTGCCAGCACTGTAACGCTACGCTTGCCACCGAAGATGTTCCCACCGCCATCATGGAAGATCCCATGGCGACCGTGGCTATGGCGCCGTCCACGACACGTCGGCGCACGGTTTCTACGCGCAACGTGTCCTCCGATCTTGCAGCGGGTGCAATGCTGGGGGAACGCTACGAAATCCTGCAAATCCTCGGGGAAGGCGGCATGGGCGCCGTCTATAAAGCGAAAGATGTCGAAGTGGAGCGCGTCGTCGCGATCAAAGTCATCCGCCCGGAGTTGGCGAACCACCCGGATATTCTGGCTCGTTTCAAACGCGAATTGGTTCTCTCGCGGCAAATCACTCACCGCAACGTTGTCCGAATCTACGATCTCGGCGAAGCGGATGGCATCAAGTACATCACGATGGAGTTTGTCGAAGGCCGTGACCTCCGGTCTGTGATTCGAAGCGGAACTCCAATGAGCCTGCCAGAAAAGGTGAAGGTAGCGGCGCAGATCTGCCGGGCTCTCAACGCGGCTCACGCCGAGGGCGTGGTTCATCGCGATCTCAAGCCGCAGAACATTCTAGTCGAAAACACCGGACGCATCGTCGTGATGGACTTCGGCATCGCGCACTCCATGGAGGAATCGAGCTTGACGTCGACGGGCATGCTGCTTGGCACGCCCACGTACGTCTCGCCCGAACAAGCCAAGGGCGAGAAGATCGACCCGCGGTCGGACATCTATTCGTTCGGAATTGTCTTCTACGAAATCCTAACCGGGAAAGTACCATTCGAGGCCGAGACCGTTGTGGGGTTGCTGCTGAAGAGACTCCAGGAGCGGCCAATTCCACCGATCGAGCGCGATAAGGACATTCCGCAGGGCTTGAGCGATGTGGTTATAAAGTGCCTTGCGGTCGAGCGGGAGGCTCGTTATCAGTCCGCTGAGGAGGTAGAGCAGGATCTCGCCGCGTGGCTCGACGCTCCCGCGACGTTCCGCACAAAAGTGAATGCGATGGCAGTGTCGGATTTACCCGCCCAAGCCGCGTCGCCCGGAACCATCGTCACTCCGGGCATGGTGATGATGGAGAAATCGAACGCCTGGAAATGGGTCACCATTTCGCTGGTGGCTGCCGCCATTGTCATCAGTGCTGTGTTTGCCTTTTTTAAGCTTCGCGTGATGCCGGTGGGACCTCATTCGCCCGTCACCGTCGTGGTCGCGGATATTGCGAATCACACCGGCGATCCGATTTTCGATCGTACCCTTGAACCCATTCTGAAGATTGCGCTGGAGGGTTCGTCCTTCGTTAGCGCGTACGACCGGACGCAGATGCGCGCCCTAGGCGTGCAACCGATTCCCGCCAAGCTCGACGAACTGGCCGCACAACAAATTGCCATCGGACAGGGATTGAACGTCGTCGTATCTGGCTCGCTTGACCGGGATGGAAGCGGATATAAGCTTTCGCTGAAGGCAAAGCAGGCCGTCACGGGGAACGACATCACGATTGCCGAAGACGGCGCCTCGAACAAAGATCAAGTCCTGGCAACCGTGTCGCAGGTTGCGGCGAAGGTCCGAAAGGCTCTGGGCGATGACACCTCGGAGGCCGCGCAACGGTTTGCCATGGAAGCCCTCTCGGCCTCCTCGTTAGAAGCGGTGCGTGAATATTCGACGGCCATGGATTTCCTGTCCAACGGCAAATTCGAAGATGCGCGACAGAGCTTCGCGAAATCCACGGATCTTGACCCGAACTTCGGACTTGCCTATGCGGGAGCGGCGATCGCTTCCGTCAGCATCAATGAGAGGGATCAAGCTGAAGACTACGCCCGCCAGGCGATTCAGCATATCGACCGGATGACGGAGCGCGAGCGCTACCGCACGCGCGGCATGTTCTACGTCGTTACCGGGAACCAGCAGAAGTGCGTGGAAGAATATTCGACACTGGTCGGCAAGTACGCCTCCGACGTTGCGGCTCACAATAATCTCGGAGCGTGTTACAGCCATCTGCGGAACATGCCGAAGGCGATCGCGGAAATGTCGAAGGCTGTCGAAATCCTCCCGAAGCGCGCTTTATACCAATTCAATCTGGCTCTGTATTACGCCTACGCAGGCGATTTCGTCGCCTCGGAAAAGACGGTGCGGGCCGCTCAAAAGTTGAATCCGGGATACGGCAAGGGATACGTGACACTAGCGTATTCTTTGCTCGGCCAAGGCAAGATTGAGCAGGCCTCCGCAGCGTACCAGCAACTCGCGGGGTTGAATGCCAACGGAGCGTCACTGGCCGCCTCCGGGCTTGGGGATCTTGCGCTTTATGAAGGGCGCTTTGCAGAGGCAGGGCAAATTTTGGAGAAAGCCACCACCACCGACCTTGCCGCCAAAAAGACTGAGGCCGCGGCCTCAAAACAAACGGCCCTCGCGTACTCCGAAATGCAGCGGGGCCAGAAGAGCAACGCTCTGGCTGCCGCCGATCGCGCGTTGACGGCGGAGAAAGACCTTCGAACCAAATTTCTCGCCGCCCGCGTATTCGTGGAGGCCGGGCAGACCGCGAAGGCCCAGGCACTCATGGCGGACCTATCGAAGGAACGTCTCGCCGAACCTCAGGCGTACGCCAAAATCATCGAGGGCCTGATTGCATTGGGGTCCGGCGACGCCCGGCAAGCGATTGCATCTCTGACAGCCGCCAACCAACTGGTGGATCTCTGGATCACCCATTTCGATTTGGGACGTGCCTACTTGAAGTCGGGCGCGTTCATCGAGGCGGATTCCGAATTTGACCGCTGCATCAAGCGCCGAGGTGAGGCGATGGAACTGTTTATGGACGATATCGCCACGTATGGATTCTTCCCGGCCGTTTACTACTATCAGGCTCAAGTCCGCGAAGGCATGAAGAGTTCGGGCTCTGCGGATTCCTATCGGACCTACTTGACCATTCGTGGAAAAGCCGGCGAGGATCCCCTGCTTGGGGAGATCCGCCGCAGGCTCGGTCACTAAAGCAACCGGTTGTTTATCCGCTACCTGCTCTGTTTCACCAAGTTCGACGGTCCACTCTGTTTGCTGCTCACCGTTGCCGTGACCAGATAGACATACAGAGTGGAGTTCTTGGAACTCGTATCGCAGAAGTTGAAGGACCCATCGCAAAGCGGATCCGCGGGAACTGAGCCAACAGCGGGATGCCACACACCGATCTTTGCGGGTGGATTGCTAGGCGTGATCGTGCACGTGGTGGCTGTCGTATTTTTGGGACAGGTGCTGCGCCAGACCTGGTATTCCGTTACGTGACCCACGTTCGGGGCACTCCACTTCAGATCGATCGAGAACCTCGCAGGGGTGGCACTCAGGGCGTTCGGCGCGTTCCCCAGAGAGATTGCCGAGTCGAGGTCGAGTTCGCCGCCGAGATCGTATCCAGAGCCCAGGTCATAGCCCGAACCCAAATCGTAGCCAGAGCCTAGATCGTAACCCGACCCTAAGTCATACCCGGAGCCTAGATCGTATCCGGAACCAAGGTCGTAGCCGGATCCCAGATCATAGCCGGAGCCTAGATCGTCCAATGTAATGTCCAGCGAGTAGCCGAGCGGATCGCGCCGCGCACCCACCTGGCGAAGATCAAGGTTCGACCAGTCGTCGAACCCTGGCGGAATCGCCGTAATAGCCCCGTTGAAGCCGAGATCCTGGGCAAGCGATGTACTCAGGGTATTCCCGTCTGCATTCCAGTCGATCGGGCGGGCGCTGTAGCTATAACCATCCACGCGAACCGTTCCAGACGGGGGACCTGACGCCAGTATCGGAGACCCATCACAGTGCTTCGTGGCGGGCGACGTCTGGAGCGTCTGATCCAAAAAGCTGGTCGAAAATGGCGCATACCAGCGCGGAAGATAGGGCAACGTGCCGGTGGTCAAACCGAACGATTCGTTCAGGCTTGTTTCGTTGATCGCCGGCAAAGCCTGCCCGGAGTAGTTGATTAGAGGATTGCCGCTTAAGTCCAGAAGCCCGCGCACCTGATACAGGTAGCTCATGATGCTCTGATAGTTTGGCTTACAGTTCAGCTCGTTTGGCGCACCGCCATGTCGCAGCCCGAGATTGTGACCAAGCTCATGCATGATCGTGGATGCCTGCATGAATTCGCTGCCAGTACCGCCATCCCAGAGGCCCAGCGTAATCATCAGATCCCCGCCAAGCAGATCGGAGACGCCGGAATTGCTGCGCGGGACTCCCGTATTGAGCACCAGCCCCCAGTTATTGAAGGTGCCGCTGGCACTGGTGGCGATCGTAAAGGTTGTGGTGGTATGTGCGCCCACCGTGTACGTTGCATTCAGGTTCGATCCGGCAGGCGCGCCCGCCACGGTAACGGTGTCCCCGGAGTTCAGGCCGTGCGCTGTTTTCGTGGTGACGATCGCCGTTCCTCCACCCGCGACGATGGATACCAGGCTCCCGTCGTTGGTCACGAACTTCGGGAAGGCCAGGGCGTGGGCCATCAGGATGTAGTGGAACATGTCCTTCCGGTTCACATCGAATTGGCTGTCTTTAATCCGCCGGTACCCTCGCTTCCAACTGACGGTTCCCGGAGGAAACTGGCAGGGCTGGGTCGAAGCCGGATCGCAGGTGAGGCCTTCATCGATAGGCTCGCCCCCCCCGTGAACCGCGCCGCCCAAAGAAGCGGACGGAATGATATAGGGATCGGGAGTCGGATCGGTCTCGAATTGTTTCCCTACGTCAAAGTGAAGGTTAATGCCTCGCGCGGCGAATGCATTGCCGACATTGTCCAATACCTGCCGGGAGGGCAAGTGCCTGTGGGCGCCGGACTGCATGTAATCCAATTCGACAAAGACATCCCGCTGATTGTCCCGGGCGCCCATCGCGTAAAGATTCGGCAGGCCTGCGGGAGGAGTGTCGCTTTCCCATGCGTCTAGAAGACCGTCTCCATCCTTATCTTGCACCGTAGTGCTCAAGATGATGGCGCCCCACGAAAGGCAGTCGACAGACGAAGGACTGCTTGGTCCGACGCTGGTCAAGATCGATGGAGTCCCACCGCCAATGAGATTGCTGACGCTGAACGTCAAATTGTCCCAGGACGAGCCCAGCGAGCCTTGGAACGCATTCGTGCCCGAAACACCGGTAGGAGTCGTGCCGTTGACTGTGAGCCGCTCCTGGAAGCTTGTATCCCCATCCCCAACAATGTGGGTCATTTTTGCGTCGGGGCCGGACAACGAGGACTGGTAGAAGCCTCGAATCGTCTGAGACATGGTGGCGTTAGTGGGGCTAAATGTATAGCCGCCGTCATAGATGGAGATTCCCCGCAGCGGGACCGCTGGTGAACCGACTGGAACAACGCCGGGAACTCTATAAATCACGACCAGACTCGCTCCTTCAGACAGGAATGCCTGATTGCTACTGCTAGGAGATTGCGTGCCGCCGGCGCCAGAGTCCGGGATCGAGACAGTGTGGGCCGGAATGAGATTCGAGGCTAAGTCGGAATCATTCACCAATCGCTGTCCGACGGGCTGGCCGGTGGCGGAATTTGCCAAGAATGGCAGAAAGCGCAACACGTCCGCTCGAAAAACAAGTAGCGGCTGCGCGTTATTCTGGTTTCCGCCTCCACCGCCTGACCCCCGGCATGCGGCCGTGTTCGCTGGCGCAATCTGTTTCCCTTCCACCTTATTGCCACGGAACAGCGCGAACTTGAGATTGGGGATCAACGAAGCGTCGGCAATGGTTTCCCAATATAAAAATGCCGCCACCACGTCCGCGTTCGCAGGCACAATGTTGTTGGTGCCCGCCATGGGAGCCATATGTATCACGCCAGTCGCGTATGAGCCGACGCCGCCGGAGACGATGAGAGGCGTCCCCTGTCCACGAAGACCGACTCCGCCGACAACATAGTCGCCCGTCAAGAAGTAATTCTTAAAGAGCGCGAGAGGCCCATCCTGCGCTCGAACGGCAGAAGTCGCGGATAGGAGACAGAGCAGCGCCACGATGGCCTGTGCTCTGATGGACTGAAGATGCAATGCCGATTTAAACTGTGTCCGCGAACGAACGGACGCATCAAGAAATCGGCTACGATTCTTTGCGAGGATCATTGTGGCTCCCGGATTGTACTCTGATCACGCGGTTCGGTCAACAAGGACGTTATCGGCGAGGATGATCTAGGTCGAGTGAAACGCACCGCTTAAGAGTCACAGTCTAACATCATTCCGGAATAACACGTCATGAATTGGTACTTTCACGAGCTGCGTCGCCGGGCGAGTGGGGCAGGAAAAAGATCAGGCTTGGCACGCTCACCGAGCGGTGGAGTTCGTACTCTAGGTGCCCGCGCTGAGATTTTCCCGCACGGCCCAAGCAGCGGAAGAGCGGGGCGCGCGATCCGAAAGTGTTGAACAAACTCCAGTAAGTCCCAGAGTTTGTAAGACATAGGGTGTTTTAATTCGATCAACGAGATCTGTCTCGATGACTGGTTCGTTCCGGGAAAAACTGGCTCGGTCTTGTGGCTAGCAGGGTTCGTATTAATGAGATTCTGCCGGAAAGCCAGGCGCAGGTGTACGAGCGTCGTACCGAAGGAGTTCTATCGTGCTGGCCCGGCAGATTTTGACGGCCTGGAGGATCAGCTTCGCGACGCGGCATTACTGGGCACGTCTTTTTTCGACACGCAGCATCACCGGTGATAACCGCTGTGCGGTTAGGCTCGGGGCCTATTGCCGGGCTCGCGCTCCAGGGTGCGCATCTGGCGGATGCGGTGCTCCAGGGAATCGCAAACTTGGTGGCCATCGGACTGGAGCGAGCTCGTGCGCGCAGAACGCGTGAAGATCGAATTTGACGAGGAACAAATCCGGCGCTTGATCGACGCCCTCGACCATTACGAGGCGTATCTGCACTCCCAACAGCGGGACGAGATGAAGTTCCGCGAGTTACTCGTGCGGCTTCGGAAGATGCTGGGTACTCGGGGAAGAGCGGAGTAGAAAGCGCGCAATTGCGGGAACCTGAGTGGATTCTGCTTCATAGCCCTCCTTCTGAGCCCAATGGCCCCAAAGCAGTAGGGTGAACTGCAATCCGATCTGAAACCTCTCGCCCTGTTATCCATCTAATCAATGGACTCTGACCGCAAAGCGGAGCCCATGGGCTACGGGACACACCTCTTGCGGTGAAATAACGGTATGTCCCGCGGCACGAGGGGTGGCTCTTTCCTCCGAGGAGCGCCACCCCAAACCTACAGCTCAATACTGGAAGCAAACCAAATGCCCGAAGCAGTTTGCCCATTATGCCGATCCGCCGCACTTGCTGCCCCTGTCGACAATTTGCGGCTTTCTAATGGCTGATCCGGGGTTGGCGAGCAGGGCCGACGATCACTGCCATCACCGATGGTCAATGGGGTTTTAAACTCGTGCGCCATCGCATCCAAGAGCGTTGTGCGTAGTTTTTCGGTTTGCTTCGCCGGCTCCGATTTGGGAAGAGAGATCCTGACTGCAGACCACCGCGCCCGGCATCTGGGCGATCGGCGAGGTCGCTGGTAGCCCGCAGTTAACACACATCAGCATCGACGATCTCTGAGTAGTCCATTCGAATTTGACCGGTGGCAACCGCGTGACCACGGGTAGGCAAGTCCCCTGTTGCCTGTTTACCGATCCCGAACTTGCGCCTGTCGGCCTGAGTGAAACAGAGGCGGAGGCTCAAGGAATCGCGTATCGCGTCTTTAAGGTCCCAATGGAAACCAACCTACGTGCGCGCACGCTTTCGGAGACCCGCGGGTTCGTGAAGGCCCTGGTGGAGGCTGATAGCGATCGCATCCTTGGGTTCACGGCCTTTGGTGTCGGTGCGGGGGAGATCCTGGCCGCCGTCCAGATTGCGATGATCGCGGGGCTGCCCTACACCGCGCTGCGGGATGCCGTCCTGACTCACCCACCGCTGGTCGAAGGTCTCATACCTCTGTTCTCATCCGCAGCGTCAGCGCACAAGGTTGTCGAGACCCGAGGAGCCCAGATCTCCGCCGCATGAGGTGAAATGCAAAGCGCACGCGGAGCGTTGCCCCTTCAGTGTTTGATGGAAGGGAGAATTGCCGCTGCCATACTCACAATTACGCCTGTGACTAACAAGGCGTCGATGGCAAGCTGAATCAACCTACTCTTCTGGACCATACTCTACCATCGGCTCCGAAAGGCGGCCTGGAGGAGAGCGACTCGCTCTTAGGGCTCCGATTGAATCGCCTTACTACCCTAGGGGTTTCACCCTGAACTGCGGCTAGCCGCTATCCGACGTCGGGAAGATCGGATGATCCATCCCATCGTTCAGCAATCGTAATAGTACGACCCAGTACCGCCTTCCGATGGACGGCCCCGCCCGCGGGCTTTACGATCCTAATCGAGAGCGGAGTCCTGCTGTAAGCCCGGAATCGGACACCGAGCGCAAGTCGAGACTGTTGTACCGCTCTCACTAACGGCCTATTATGGAGCGCAAATCTGACATCTACGTGGAACGCCAATGGGAACTCTACCGCCGCAGCGTGGCCGAACGGATGCCGGATTCCGACTACAAGGCTGCGGTCCTCGCCGGGATCGCGCACGCAATCATGAGGCTTGATTCAATCGAAACCCCTCGCCGCCGCCTGGCGGACGTTTGAGAGCGGCGAAGGGTGGCGTCGGTCCGAGGATTTATGTGAGGAGGGCGCCATCCTCCGCCTTGGGCCCCGCTGATGCGGGGGTCCGTTGGTTAGATTTAACGCCGGCCCGAAATGTTTCACATTGCCCCTCAATCGAGCCGGGCCAGCGTGAGCGGGTCGAATTCGCCACCGAAATACTTCAGCAATGCGTCCTTGAAGACCTGACTGTCGGATGACGCGCTGGCGAATAACGTCATCGACGACCGGAACTTAAGGTCGTCGGGATATCCGAAGATTTGATCGATCGCTCGGCCCTCTACCAGGTTCACCAAGCGAGTGCATTCCCTCAGGCGCGGTCCCAGAACCGGATGATCCAAGTAGGCCACCGCTTCCTGGCGCGAAGAGATGCCGAACACGGTCGCCATATTGCTCGACCCTAAGCCTCGGAGCTGCGGGAAGACGAACCAGATCCAGTGCCCGCGCTTCCGCCCGCTCCGCAATTCCGCGCAAACCGCGTCGTAGACTGGATTCTGCGCGTCGACGAAGCGCTGGAGGTTGAAGGGATCGGATCGGTCGCTTGTCACGACGCTCCCCTAACCGTTTTCTCGCTATTTTAGCGCCGCGAGCTCTTGCTTGGCCTGCGTGAGTGCCGGGAGATCGGCGTCAGCGCCCTGGCACAGCGCCAAGAAATCCTGGTAAACCTTCCTTGCTTGGATCGCGTCTCCTTCGGCCGCCCAGGCCCGGCCTAATGCCAGATAGGCGAGGGCGAAGTTGGGGTCGAGATTGATCGCATGCCGAAAAAAGCCGATGGATGCGCGGTTATTCCCCCGCCTCTGTTGCGTGCTTCCCAAAGCATATAGCTGCAGCGCCGGAAACGATGCCGTGGTCACCTTAAGCAGGCTCGGTTCCAGCTTCTGAATCGAACTGCGCGGCTCGCCCAGTTTGAGGCGCATGCTGGCCGCGGCTTGCGAGATCGCGCCCAACACCTGCTCGCGGCCTTCGGCCTGCACTTGTTCGCGCGCGAGCGTCGCGCCGATCTTGCAATTGACGGCTTGAATCGTGATCGCGAAGGTCTTGCCCCGGTCGACAATCGCGCCGTTGATCATGGCCTTCTGGTTTCCGTGTACGCAAATATCGTGGGCGGTCACATTACTCAGGCGCGTCTCCGGGGCGCGGCCCATCGCCTTCAGCTCGTCGCGCACCTGCTGATCACTCAAGATATTGAGGAACGGAGACTGCTCCAGTTGGATGGCGAGGGCGGCACGCAGCGTGTTGTCGAAAATCGCATCACCGGTGGCGTTGCTGAAGTCCCCCAACACCAGGACGTCTTTATCGGAGAGCTTCTCGTGGGAGGGGAATTGCATCACCAGCAGAACCAGCCCCAGAATCAACATCGGCACCGACGCTACTGCGATCCAATATTCGCGCCGAAAACCCCCACCCTTCGGCACGGCGGCCAGCGCCTGTT
>Ga0207676_10003763_pt1 | contig 10726 bp, 8 predicted proteins | sample KBSSwiS72_FD_184307 | JGI IMG/M metagenome (GOLD analysis project Ga0207676, IMG submission 184307) | Switchgrass rhizosphere microbial communities from Kellogg Biological Station, Michigan, USA - KBS Switchgrass S7-2 (SPAdes) (version 2) | ecosystem: Host-associated > Plants > Roots >... | reverse complement strand
TGCGCAGCAGGCGCCAGGCGATCATGCGCGTGATCTTGGTGACATCGCGGAATGGCTTGAAGTGGCTCGCGCGGCGACCTTCGGCATAGCTCGCCGCGATCGGCACGGACAGCGTCGGAATGCCCCGGCGTGCCGCCTCGATCAGGATCGCGCTCTCGAACACGAAACCCTGATGCGTCATCTCGATGGCGAGCTGCAACACTTTGCGCGGGTAGTAGCGCTGCCCGCTCTGGCTGTCGACAATGCGCTGGCCACAGGCCCACGATACCCACCAGTCGGCCTGCGCGTTGCCGAACCGGTTCTTGCCCGGCTGCGCATCGCGCTCGAGCAGGCGTGCGCCGATGACGATGTGGTCCGGATAGCGCGCCGCGGCGGCAAGCAGACGTGGCAGATCGGCGCCGGCATGCTGGCCGTCGCCGTCCATTGTCAGCACGCCGCTCGCGCCCAGTTCCAGCGCGCGGCGGAAACCGTCCTGCAGCGCGCGCGCTTTGCCGAGCGGCTGCGCGTGACGGATGCGTTCCACCGCCAAATCAGCGATCGCGGCGCTCGTGCCGTCGCTGCTGCCGTCGTCCACAACGACCACGTTTGCGCATTGCGCCAGGGCGTCAACGACGACCGCTCGAATCGCGCGTTCCTCGTTCAATGCTGGAATCACGACAAATGCCGTGCCGGCGCCGCGGGCATTCATTTCGGTCAAAACGAAATCTCCACTTCCAGTCCTGCGGACGATCCGGCCGCCACTTGCAACACGCCGGACTCGCGCCGTGCCAATGCGGCGAGCAGCGGCAAGCAGCGCGCCGCCGGATTGTCGCGGTGACTAGCCTGCAATAGCGTTGCGCTCGGCGCAAGTTCCGCTGCGTTGGCGTGTGCGCGCAAGCGCAAACGCGCGTGTGCACGGGCCGACCGCGGCGCCAGCACCAAGGCCGCGGCAAAACGGCTGCGGCAAGCGATGGCGTCCTGCAACGGTCCGACCGCGGCGACATCGTAAGCGGCCAGCAATACCGGGGCAGATTCGCTGTGCGCAAACAGCGCGGCTTCGAGCAGGCCTGCGCCGAATGTCGCCGCCCCGGCGCTGATCGCGGTCGAAGAACGCATGCAGCCGGTCGCGATCGCCCAATAGCCTGCCGGCGCGTTGTGCACGGAATTGTGGAAGCGCGTCGGCGAGACTTCGAGCGGCGCGCGTGCCAACGTGGCGCACAAGTAATCGTTGACGGCCAAGTCGCCGTACGCGGACGCAAACACGTGCGCCAGCTCGCCCGGTTCGCGGCCGGCCATCGCGCAGGCTTGCTGCGCAACTTCGATCGCGAGCAGCACGGCTTCGGGTGCGCGCCGGCGTTCAGTCGGCGGCAGCAAGGTCGGTGCAGGACGGGCGGGCGGATCCGCGGCTGCTTTCACAATTCCACAAAGGGCAGTGCGCGCCGCGTCCCAGTTCGGCAGTTCGGGCGACCATACGCCGACGCCTTCGATGTCGACTTCGAAGGTCGCGCTCATGCACCCACACCCGCCGCAAACGCGAGACAACAGTTGTTGCCGCCGAAGCCGAACGAATTCGACAGCGCGACGCGCACCTCACGTTCGCGATTGTCGATCTGGATCTGCGGCCCGCAGGCCGGGTCGAGCGTCTGTGTATTGAGCGTTCCCGGCACCAAACCGCGTTCGATCGCCAGCAGCGCGATCACCGCTTCGACGATGCCGGCAGCACCAAGCGTATGTCCGGTCCAGCCCTTGGTCGAACTGGCCAGCGTCGTCGCCGGGAATGTGCGCGCGATCAACGCCGCTTCGACTTCGTCATTGTGCCGGCTCGCCGTTCCATGCAAGTTGACGTAGTCGACGCCGGACGGAGCGAGTCCCGCACGCGCCAGCGCATCGGTCAACGCGAGTTCCGCACCGAGCCCCTGCGGATGCGGCGCCGACATATGATGCGCGTCGGCGGATTCGCCATAGCCGACTAGGCGTGGCGCGGCTTTGTCGGCATCCACTCGTTCCAGCAGCGCGAAACCAGCCGCTTCGCCGAGCGACAAGCCGCTGCGGTCGACATCGAACGGACGACACCGTTCGCGCGACACGAGTTCGAGCGAGTTGAAGCCATATGCCACGCTGCCGCATAGCGTATCGACGCCACCGACGATGGCTGCATCGGCCAGGCCCGCGCGCAGCAGGCGCTCGGCGCTGGCAAACACCTTGGCGCTGGAAGAACAGGCCGTCGAGATCGTCATGCTCGGCCCACGCGTGCCGAGCGCGGCTTGCACGAATTCCGTAAGCATGTGCGGCGCATGCGCATGGCGTCGGCTTTGCGCTGCATCGAAATGACCATCCGCTTCGAGCTCGCGGTAAGCGCGCTCGGTTTCGCCCATGCTCGAGGTGGAGGTGCCGAGGATCAGCGCGATGCGCGACGCGCCGTAACGCGCGATCGCCGCTAGCGCACGTTCGCGGAATCCATCCTGGTTCAGACCGAGCCAGGCCAGTCGGTGATTGCGCGATTCCCAGTCGGCCCATTCCGCAGGTAGCATTGCTTGCTCGAGGCCATCGACCCTGCCGATCCAACAACGCAGGTCGTTTAGATCGTTCCTGCGTAATCCGCCCGCGCGCGCCGCGAGCGCACGCGCGAGTGCCGCGCGGCCGCGGCCGGCGGCGCAAGTGGCGGTGAAGGCAGTGACGGCGAGCGGCGGAGTGCGGGAGGGCAAGCGAGCGCGAGCTACAAAAAGCAACAGTGCAAGTATACTTTCGAGCGGCGTGCTGCCGCAACGCTGCTACCATTGCGCCTGCCCGCGGCACTTGCCGCCTGCCATACTTTCAGGGAGAACCATCGATGTCGCGTTCGCGTCTTGCGTTGCTGCTGATACTGCCGCTGGCCTTGTTGCTCATGGCATTCCACCAGTTGCCATTGGTCAATCCGCCGCCGATTGCGGTGCCGCAGCGCGCCGCGCCGGAGCAGGTCTACAAGGTCATCACGACCGTGCTGGCGCGCTTCGGCTGGGTAGTGGCCTCGGACAAGCCCGGCAACATCGAGGCGACCTACGCGCCGCGGGATTTCACCGTGCGCATAGGCATCAGCTACGACAAGAGTCAGGTGCAGATCCGCTACATCGACAGCACGAACCTGAAGTATGAGGTGAAGAAGGATGGCATCACGTACATCCACAAGAACTACACCTCGTGGATCAAGAACCTCGTGAACGGCATCAACGGCGAATTCAATCTGCTCTGACGTGAGCACTGCCGTCACTCGCGTCGAGATGTACCTGCGCGACCTGCAGGACCGGTTGTGCGCCGCGCTCGAAGCGGCCGACGGCGGCGCACGCTTTGTCGAAGACGCGTGGACGCGGCCCGAAGGCGGCGGCGGGCGCACGCGCGTGGTCAAGGACGGCGCGGTGTTCGAACAGGGCGGCGTGAACTACTCGCTCGTCACGGGTGACCGTCTGCCGCCAGCCGCGACGGCGCAACGTCCGGAACTTGCCGGCTGCGCGTGGACGGCACTCGGCGTGTCGCTGGTACTGCACCCGCGCAATCCGTACGTGCCGACCACGCACCTGAACGTACGCTACTTCGAAGCACGCAAGCCGGACACCGATCCAGTGTGGTGGTTCGGCGGCGGATTCGATCTAACGCCTTTTTATCCGTTCGACGAGGACATCGCGCACTGGCATGCGGTCGCGCGTGGCCTGTGTACGCCGTTCGGTGACGACGTCTACGCCAAGTACAAGAAATGGTGCGACGAGTATTTTTTCCTGAAGCATCGCAACGAAACACGCGGCGTTGGCGGCCTGTTCTTCGACGATCTAAATGCCGGGGGCTTCGAGCGCTGCTTTGCGTTCCAGCAGGCCGTCGGCAACGGTTTTCTCGATGCCTGTCTGCCGATTGTGGAAAATCGCAAAAATATACCGTTCGGCGAGCGCGCGCGCGAATTCCAGGCGTACCGGCGCGGCCGCTATGTCGAGTTCAATCTCGTCTATGACCGTGGCACGCTATTCGGTCTGCAATCGGGCGGCCGCACCGAGTCGATTCTCATGAGCCTGCCGCCGCGTGTACGCTTCGAATACGGCTACGCGCCGGAGCCGGGATCGCCGGAAGCGCGGCTTGCCGAATACCTCAAGCCGCGCGATTTTCTAGGCGAGGCGTAACGGCAACTGCCGCAAGCGCTTGCCGGTCGCCGCAAACACCGCGTTCGCCACCGCCGGTGCGATCGGCGGCAAGCCTGGTTCACCGACGCCGCCCATCTTGTCCGTGCTCGGCACAATGTGCACTTCCACGCTCGGCATCTCGTTCAGGCGCAGCACCTGGTAGTTGTGGAAATTACTCTGCTCGACTTTGCCATCCTTGAACGTGATTTCCGAATGCAAGGCCGCGCCGAGGCCGAATGCGATGCCCGACTGCATCTGCGCCTCGACGGTGAGCGGATTGACGACCGGTCCGCAGTCGATTGCGCAGACCACGCGATGCACCTTGATGTTCTTGCCTTCGACCGAAACCTCGGCGATATGCGCGACGTAGCTGCCGAACGAGGCGTGCACGGCGATGCCGGCGCCGTGGCCTTTCGGCAACGCCTTGCCCCAGCCGAATTTTTCCGCGGCCAGGTCGAGCGCGCGGCGCTCGCGCGCATCGGCCGGCAGTAGCGCGCGCCGGTACTCGAGCGGATCCTTCTTCGCCGCTACGCTAAGTTCGTCGATAAAACTTTCGACGACGAAGCCCGTGTGCGAATGGCCGACCGAGCGCCACCACAACACCGGGATCGGGCTCTTCGGCGAATGCAGATCGACGCGGTGCGCGGCAATCGACGCGAGATACGGCGCATCCGCGGCGCCTTCGACCGAGGTTTCGTCGATGCCGTCCTTGACCATCATTTTTTCGAACGGCGTGCCGGCCAGAATCGACTGGCCGACGATCGTGTGCGCCCATGCGGCGGGCTTGCCATCCTTGCCGATGCTCGCACGCAGGCGCGAAAGCCACATCGGCCGATAGTAGCCACCATGGATGTCGTCCTCGCGCGTCCACACGACTTTGACGGTCTTGCCGGACGCTTTCGCGACTTGCACGGCTTCGGCGACGAAGTCGCTCGTCGGCGTCGCGCGCCGTCCAAAACCACCGCCGAGAAATGTCGTATGGACGTTCACTTGCTCGGGTTTCAGGCCGAGTATCGTCGCGGCGGTGCGCTGATCCATGGTCTGGAATTGCGTGCCCGTGTAGATGTCACAACTGTCCTTGCCAAACTCCACGGTGCAATTGAGCGGCTCCATCGGCGCGTGCGCAAGGAACGGCACCTCGTAGATCGCTTCGATGACTTTCGTGCCCTTGAGCGCGGCGTCGACATCGCCTGCGGTCTTGGCGACCGTGCCCGTGGTTTGCGCGAGCGTTGCGTAGTCCGCACGCATCACTGCGGTGGCCAGCGCCGTGCCCGCGCCCAGGTCCCAGTCCAGCGTCAACGCGTCGCGGCCTTGTTTGGCCGCCCAAAAGTGTTTGCCCAGTACGGCGACCCCGCTCGGCACCTGCACAACGTCGACGACGCCGGGCACGGCTTTGGCTTTCGCCGCGTCGAAGGATTTGAGCGTCGCGCCGAACACCGGCGCGCGCGCGACGACGGCAACGAGCATGTTCGGCCGCTTCACGTCGATGCCGAATTCTGCCGTGCCGCTGACTTTCGCCTTGCTGTCGAGACGCCGCGTCGGCTTACCGATCAGCGTGAAATCCTTCGGATCCTTCAATTTCACGTCGGCCGGTGCCGGCAACTGGTTGGCCGCCTCGGCGAGTTCGCCGTAGCTGGCTTTGTGTTCGCCGCAGATCACGAAGCCTTTCTCGGTACGGCAGTCGCCGGGTTGCGTCCTCCATTTCTGCGCCGCCGCCTGGATCAGTAGCGCGCGCGCGGTCGCCCCTGCCTGGCGCAGCTGCTCGAAAGATTCCCAAGTGCTCGTCGAACCGCCAGTCATCTGCATGCCGAACGCGGTGTGTGCATACGCCGGCGCCGCCGGCGCATGCTCGGCGCGCACGCGCGTCCAGTCGCAGCCCAGTTCCTCGGCCAGCACCATCGGCAGCGACGTCCAGATGCCCTGCCCCATCTCGGAGTGCTTGAGTAGGATCGTCACCGAGTTATCCGGTGCGATATGCACGAACGCATTCGGCGGGATTGGCGCGGGTTTTGCCGCCTCTTGTGCGAACGCGCGACGCATGCCAGCCGGCATGCAGAACGCGACGACAAGGCCACCGGAAACGACGCCTGCGGATTTCAGGAAATCGCGGCGAGTGACTGCCGCAGGATTTGCATTCGGAAAATGTTCACGCAACATGTCCGGCCTCCTGCATGAGCTCAGATGCACGGTGCACGGCCGCGCGGATGCGCTGGTAGGTGCCGCAGCGGCACAGATTGCCGCTCATCGCGGTATCGATGTCGGCATCGGTCGGCTTGGAATTCTGCGCCAGCAACGCCGCGGCAGCCATGACCTGGCCGGATTGGCAGTAGCCGCATTGCACGACGTCGGTTTCGATCCACGCGCGCTGCACGGCGTGGCTAGCATCAGCCGAGAGCCCTTCGATCGTGGTGATCTTCTTGCCCGCGAGCGCGGCCGCAGGCGTCACGCAGGAGCGCAGCGGCGCGCCGTCCACGTGCACGGTGCAGGCGCCGCATTGCGCCATGCCACAGCCGAACTTCGTGCCAGTGAGACCGATTACGTCGCGCAGCACCCACAGCAGCGGCATGTCGGCGGGGACATCGACCTCGTACGGTCGACCGTTCACATCGAGTTTCATGGCGTCCTCTCCTGATGTGATGAGGCCGCCTAGCCTACTCCTTGGAAACCTCGTGTGCTACCGCGACTATGCCGGCCAAACGGCATGCAGCGGATCCCACTCCACTTCGCGACGCGCGGCTGCACGAATGCCGAAGCCGGTGACGGCGAGCGGACTTTCCTCGATCGGATCGAGGCCGAACGCCTGCTCGATGTCGACTTCGTTGATCGCCGCGGTGATGAATGCGGCGAGCCCAAGTTCCGTGGCGGCCAAGTATTGCGTCTGGGACAGATGACCGACATCCAGGACCAGCGCGCGATAGGCCTTGGCGTGATTGCGGTATTTCCAGAAATTGCGCCGGAAGCGGCTGACCGCAATCACCATGACATGCGCATCGACGAAGTACGGCTGCGCCGCGACGAACTTGCGCGCCAGTGCCGCGGCTTCGGCAGCAGATAACGTCTGGATCGGTTCGAGCGCGTGATCGATCGGATGGTAGTGATACAGACCCGGCGCGATGTCCTCGACATATTGCACGAGCAGATATGCTTCGGTCGCATGCAAGCCACCGGCCGATGGCACACCCTTCTTCAGCAAAGGCACGTCGGGCGCGAAATCCTGCACGGCGCGGGCGCCCCAGGCGCGGTAGAGGACGCTGGAGAATTGTTCGTGTGTGAGTGCGCGCGTGCGATCGAAATTGCGGCACGTGACGCGGCGCGCGAGCAGCGTGTCGAGCACCGAGGATTCCACGTGTGACAGCGCGATCCGCGCGGGTGCATCCACGTGTTCGCGCACGTGCGGCGGCGCCGCGCCGAGCTTGGCAAGCAAGTCGCCAGCGTCGTTTTCGGCGAGATCTTTCTGGATCGCTTCGGTGTCAACGCCGCGCCAGCGCGAGCTGTAATGCTGCACGGCGGCGGAGTTGCGCCAATGCGTATCGCGCAATTTGTCATCGCGCACGTCAGTTTCACTGCCCTGCACAACGATCAGTTCCTTCACGAGCAAGGCGTCGAGCGCGGTGCGCGGGTGCGTGTGAGCAAGCTGGTCGAAATCCGCCCACTGCGTTGGCGACAAAGCCCCGAGCAGCGCTACTTCTTCGGCCGTCAACACGATTTCCGCCTCGCGCGGCGGCGCCAGCGCGAGCCACTCCAGCGTTGAGCGCAAGCCATTGCCGCCGGTAGCGACCAGGGCCAGATCGAAATCCAGCCTCTCGCGCGGCTCCAGCATGACGATCGTGCGGCGGCGGACTTGCATCGGATTCTACCCAGACGTGAGAGCGCGCGAGGCTAAGGGCATAAGACTTGCGAAGCAAGCCTTGCCAAAGACCGAAAGCCAAGCGCGAGCTTGCACTTTTTCGTTGCGTCGGGCTTGCCTGAGAACGGGGCACTTCTGCTAGGCTTGCACTGCGGCTTCTCGATCAGGCTGGCCGCCAACCAAGGGGAAAACCAAGATGGCTAACGACACGGTCATTCCGAAGGCGCAGGCTGTTGCGCTCCTGCAAAAACTCTCGACGGACGATGCTTTTCGTGCTGCCTACAAAGCCAATCCGCGAGACGTGCTGATTGACTTGGGTGTTCATGCAAGCGCGCTGTCCGCGAGCATGGCACCGCTAACAACACTTGCCGACAAACTCGTGTTCGCGCATGCGCTCGCGCAGGTCCAGGCGGATCTGGCCGAGTGCCATTCGTGTTTGAGGCCGCCGACTGTCCAATTCAGTTTCGGGAAATGACGCGCCTATAATGCGGAAACGATGGCGTCGATGCGCGTGACGAACGCGGGCACCTGGCCCGCGTTCGGATAGTGTTTGCGAAATTCTGCCAATGCGTCCCGCGCTTCGTTCTTGTCGCCCAACGCGAGCAACAATTCGGAGATTCGCAGCAACGCGATATCGGACTGCATGACGCAGAACGGGATTGCCGAATTCACGCCCTGTTCGACATAGGCGCGCCCCCTGTGCGTGGCTAGCCAGCGCGCTTGCTCGAGCGCGGCGCGTTTGTCGCCACTCGCAGAATGAGCATCGAGCAACGCAACGTGCGTCAGATACAGTTCGCTGCCGTCAAGCATCGGCGTCAGCATTTTTACGGCATCGGCAGGCCGGCCCGAACTGCGAGCAATCTCGGCCTCCGCAATCGCCAGCAACTTGCTCTGGATCGGATAGTCGCCGCTAGATGGTTCGGCGCCCAATGCACCAACCACATCGGTCGCATACGTTGCATCGTCCTGTGCCGCAGAAAGATACGCTGCGAACAGCAGGTAGATCCGCAGCTCCGACTGATCGAACTTGGAGACTTTCGACAAAGCGCTGAGCGCAGCTGTAGCGAAGTCGCGTAGGTCGTGCTTACCACCGCCGCCAACCAAATAGTGCAAGCTCAGTTCGATCTCGCGAAATTCGAGTTGCCGCTTGACGTTGACGTGCTCCGCTTCCTTGTTGGCCTGAGCGAGGATCTTCCAAAGCGGGTCGAAATTGCCGCGATCCGCGGCGATCGCCGCTTCGATCGAATGCGCACTGATGTCGTCGTCGAGGGAACCAGTGGAGCTGTTGCGCGCCAGCGTTTCATCCGTCTTCGGGATCTGGCGTTGCGCGGCGTACGCGGCCGCGAGATCCACAGTCCGGGTGGCCTTCGGTATCCCTTCGACGAGATGAAAATACCTAACCGCTTCATTGTAACGTTCGTTGCCAAGCAGAAGCTCTGCAAGCAGCAGATCCGAGTTCAGCGGATGCGGATTTTTCGATGATGCGGCCGCTTCGGCAGCTTTCACCATGCCCGTATCGAAGCGATTGGCCAATACCCAGGCGTAGTAGGGGTAATTTCCTTGTCCCGAAAAATCGTCCGGGTAGAGAGTAGAGAGGATTTTCCACTTGTCGATCGCAACGCGCGGAGTATCGGCGATGCTCGCCAGCGTCGCCTCGATAAAGAGACGCTCCCGAGCCACGAGGCGACTCCCCAATTCCAGTGCTGCTTTGAGTTCGTTGACCGCCTCGGTCAACTTTCCGGAAATCAGGTAGCAGCGAGCCAAGCCCGTATGCGCAAGGGCAAAATTTGGATCGAGCGAAACCGCTTGCTGGTACAACCCCATGGCGTCAACTTCGCGCCCGATGTCATAAGCGTCCTGCGCCAGGGCGTAGGCCTTTAGCGCATCCAGATTCTTTGTCGCCACCTTGTCCAGCGGCTGCGACTCCTTCGACACCACCGCCAACGCTTCACCAAGGCGCACGCGCAACTTCTGCCCGACCGCATCGAGCGAGGGCAGCACCGAATCGGCGCCGCTGCCGTCGGCGGATTCGGTGTACACCGTGGCCTGGGTGTGCGGATCGATCACTTCGGCGGTAAAGCGCACGCGCCCGCCGATTTCGGCGAGCGTGGGCAGGATCAGCGCGCGCGCGCCTTCGCGGATTGCCACTTCGCTGCCGATGATGCGGTCGACGCGGGTCTTGTCCTCGCGTTGCATCAGCGTCAGGGTGTCGCGCACTTTCAGGTCCGACAGCACGTTGACATAGCGTGACTGTTCCAGGCCGATACGGAACGCACTCTGCACCGAATCGTTGAACGAGGCCTCGGTGGTGAGATTGTTCAGATCACCCACGACGATCCAATCGCGGTTGGCGAATGCGATCGCCGGCGGGCTGCGCAACGACAGGTATGCGGGAATCGCGACCGCAGCCACGAGTACGGCGATCTCGAACACCAGGATACCGGGTCGCCGCCACCACGGCATTTCACGGTGCGCCTTGCCGCTGTAATCGGGTCGCGCGAGCGGGGCGATGCCGGGTTCGCCGACTTCGTACACCGTCATCGGCTCGGCCAGGCCCTTGAACAGATAGCGGCCGTGTGCGCGCCACTCCGGCGGCGAGCGCTCGGTGCTCAGTTCGCCTTGCGCGCGCAGGGCAAACGTATACGCCACGCCGGACAGCAGGATCTGTCCCGGCAGCGCAAGGCTCATCAGCCGCGCGGCAACCGGTTTGACCAGGCCTTCAACTTCCATGGCCTTGGCGCCACGTGAGATGTCGTCG
>Ga0207676_10003761_pt1 | contig 10727 bp, 24 predicted proteins | sample KBSSwiS72_FD_184307 | JGI IMG/M metagenome (GOLD analysis project Ga0207676, IMG submission 184307) | Switchgrass rhizosphere microbial communities from Kellogg Biological Station, Michigan, USA - KBS Switchgrass S7-2 (SPAdes) (version 2) | ecosystem: Host-associated > Plants > Roots >... | reverse complement strand
GTGGAGCCCTGAAAGGATCGTGGCTCTGTCACTGAACCATTTGGGCGGGAACATTGCCCACATTGCCCTATGGGATGAGATTAAAGAGGATGGCAGTTTATCACGGGCTCAACTGAGAGCTTTATGCGAGCGCATTTGGGCTATGGATTGTATTGATTACAAGGGTAAGCAATATCACACCGTTCGAGGCAAAGGTAAGGTTAAACGACTGGTAGAGATTGAGGCCCCCATTGACGAAACAGCCGATTCAGGGCCTATCACTATAGAGGGTATTCAGGCCGCAAATCAGGCGGTTAATTAACCATTTTAGAGAGGATGAACACATGAGATTCTTATCACGATTTGGGGGTGTTATGGCGGTACTCGCGCTCACTATCGGCTTTGCGGTGCTCGGCTTTGCGGCCGCTCAACCGGGCCTCCTACTTGTTTCCTTACTGTGTTGGTGGCCCTTGCTGTGGGGTATTGTGGCATGGGTGGCGAGGGGTTTGAGGGATCATTATCAGTTGGTGCCCAAGGCCAGCGAGCGGCCAATTGCAAGCGCCCAACGGCCGCGGCCCCAACGGCAAGCGATACCAGAGGAGTTTTAATCACACGGCCCCTAATAGTTAGGGGCCGCTTCTGACTATTCTTCATCAGCCCACATCAAAAGCCGGATGAATACAACAAAGAACAGGCCCATGCCAAATAAGGGCAAGGCGATAATACGAAACATCTCACCGGCCGCGCCTTGCACATCTGGCGGCAAAATCGAATAGGTGATAAACACCACTAGACCGAGGAGGAGAGTTACCAAGAGGTGGCGCTTTACTTGCTTGGTGGTCATTTTTGCGCCTCGGGCCGCGTTTCTTCTGAACGAGTCATATAGTGCCAGTATTGGCGCGCCGGCTTAAATCCAATTGTTGAAAGGCACATCACTAACAATGTGATGATTAGGGGCGGCAATGCCATTATGGCGAGTATAAGAATCATCACATCAATCCCAAAACCTTGACCGGACATTCTAACCTCCAATGGATCACAATTGTATTTCATTGTAGGGCCGAGCGAGCGGCCCCGGATCCCGACATATGAGGGGCTTTATGTTTTGCGCTTGCGCGCTCTATAGGCTTTTTGCCGGCAGCGGTTGGAGCAATAATGAACGCCAAGCCGCTTGACATAAAAACCGGTGCGGCATGTTTGGCAAATCATCCACGCCATTGTTATAACCTCCTATAAAGCGTTACGTTTTTCCGTAACAAAACGTAACGCTCTTATACACTGCTATTATTTCATGGGCTCGCTTTCGGTGTTGAGGAGGGTAATGGTCGGCCCGGTGTGCCATTGATCCTCGACAGTAATCGAAACCTCCACACCTTTAGCCTCTAAATCCTTCTTGAACTTGGTGAGACCCGCAATCACCTCAGCGAGGGCGATATTGCTGGTTTTGAGCTCCACCAAATGCAGATTGAGAACGGGTTTTGTGGTCATGATTTGCGCTCATTTCGGGCCATAATTTCCTTGGCCTTAAGTTTTCCCGCTTCGGTCATATCAAACAGCGGATTGCCATCTTTATCAAAACCTGCCGGGACAATCCAGCCGGCCTTAATGCATCGCTCTAATAGGTCTTGAGCTAAAACATTAAAAGTGACGTGGGCTGGATCATTACTCTTGATGAACTTAGAAGTCATACTGTTATCCCTCCCTAGGCCGGCAGTTAACCAGCCTTAAAAAATTACTCATGATAAGGGGCCATGTCATTTGTTACGGTCGGCTAATTACCTCCATTCACCGTCAAAACCAACTGAAGCACCATCACCAAATCCCAGCCATTGCGGCTGTAAATGCCGGGCCAATCCTCGGTGTTAATGTGCTGCGATTTGACCGGCTCGGTTTTGAGACTGCCCTCAAACCAATGGAGCCCTATCACTTTGCCCGCATAGGCAATCAGCAAGGTTTGACCATTGGGTAATGAAACCGGTAGATTCCGGTCAGGCAGCAAAACGTAATTAGTCGGCATGAGCGAAACATTGAGGGCACAAACCACCTGTTAGGGGTTGGCCCGTCGCGCCGCACTCAGAACACCCAATCAACGCGAACTCCGATTCGGTGGGCGTTTTTTGGCTCGCTTTAAGCATGGCCTCACAGACTTTTAGAGTCATCTGACAATCCGCCAGCGCACCATGCGCACCAACAACCGGGATTTTGTAGTAAGTGCAGGCTGTAGAGAGCTTTTGCCACTTGTAGTTACCGTGATAATCATTCCACTCGCCATAGATCTCAGAGAACGCCTCCATTGCACAAAACCAATCGGCTAAATACGTCCAGTCAACATCGTAGCGCTCAACGGCGGCCGCGCTCCTATAGAGCATGGATTTGTCGTATTGAGCGTTGTACACAATGACATTTCGCCCACGAAGCAAACCGAAAATATTCTCTGTTGGAAATGGGGGGGCACTCGCCACCATCTCGTTTGTGATTCCATGTATCCGGGTTGCGTCGGGCGGAATAGGCCGCACCGGTTTAACCAGCGAGTTAAGGAGGGTTGTACCATCCGAGCGAATCACAGCAATAGAGACTATCTCGGCCCGGTCGTTTAGCCCGGTTGTTTCGGTGTCTAGGATTAGAAAATCCTTACTCTCAATCACGTCCAAAATACCTATGCGCTTATTCATCCTCATCCTCGCTTTCATCGTCTATATATTGCGAACTATCGAAAATCGAACCACAGGCTCCACAGCGGCCCCGGTCAATTTCATCCATGCTCAAAATCGCACCGCACCAAGGGCAGCATTCATCTGTAGCTGGCGGGCCGTCATCCTCTGTAAGTTCACCCAAATCAATCCATAGAGGCATCAATTGTCATACCTCCATAACTCGACTGATTCCTTTAAATCAGTCGTACTACGTATCCGGGCCAAATCCTCCCCATACTCCTCTATCATGGTTTTAAATTGAGTGATGTTCTCCTCAAATTGATCCAAAATTTTGGCCCGGCGCTTGTGCTCGCGGTACTGCATAATGAGCGTTGGGGCATTAAAAGCGGCCACAATTAGGATGATCAGAATCGGATTCATTTTCTCTTGCTCCCTTTATTTTGTTAGGATTGTGTTACTGTTGACTTGTTACGGCGATACCATGCCCGTTGACGCTCGGCATCATTAGCATGGATTCGGGGCCGCCCGGTTCGGGGGCTGTATTCCCAAAAGGGACGGCTACCCTCTCAAGTTCCACCTCCTCGCTGGCTGGGGCCTCAATCATTGCCACCGGCTCGGCCGCGCCCTCTGTCCAGTTTTCGCGGGATAGTTCACGTTCCACCGCGGCCCGCTTGAAACCGGGTTGAGCCTCAATCGCCCACTGATTCGTTTTGGGTTTCATGAGGGCGGCCCATAATTCATTCATGAGGTAGGGCCGGTAGTTCGGATGTTCGGTGGCGTCGTTGGTGGCCGCCTCCCATATGGCGAGCGCCTCTAAGTAACGCTCGGTTACTTCGCGCCTACGCTTCATATGCTGAATAATGAGGTGCTCCAGTTTCAGGCCGATTCCGATAGTAAAGGCGGGGGCCAGTGAGGATTCTAAAATACCGAGGCCGCTTGAAAAATTAGCCACTAACACAAATGCGACCGATAAGAGGGCGAGTGACAAAAACACCCAGCGCCGCCAGCCGTCGCGGAATGTACCAAACATAACCAAAAACAAAATCATGGCGGCCTCAGCCAGTGGAATGTAGGCCCACTGGTGACTAGCGACATAAAAATCGCGCGTGGTGACAGTGCCGGAGGTGGCCTGATTCAAAGTGTCATAGTCACGGGCTGAGAGCGCGCCCATATGGGTGACTATGTGAATCGAACTAATAAAGAGCGCGGCCAGGAACACAATCAAGGCCAACACATCCAAGATTGTCCACAGCCGCCCCAACTCTTTTTCAAAGCGGGCCCGCGTTGGGCGCTCGCCAAGGTGGCGCTGTACACGCTTGATGGCTCGCTCACGGCATTCATCAAACTGAAGGGTGGTTAATTGTCTTAGGTCGGATAGATTCATGGGTTTTCCTCTCGAAATAGTTCTAATTGCCCGGCCGCCAAGATTGCCTCTCGTTTCAGTTCATGCTTGGTTTTTTGGGCTTTTACCGAATGATAGGGTGCGTCATAGCGCAGGTGGCAACCCCGGCACAGTACCTTAAGGTTTGAGGAATCGTTATTGCCCGGATTTTGATCCAAATGCGCCACACCCAATTGCACGCGAACCGGTGGGCGTTTCCAGTTCGGAGCGAGTGACTCCAAATCAAGGCCCTCGACCAGCAGCCACCGCCCGGTTTGGCTGACATCCCAACAAACAAGCTCACCATGCGGCGCACCGCACTCTTGACACTTCCAACCGGCCTCGGTCTTTTTGCGGTGGGCAATTTCGCCCCAATCCAACGGGTAAAGTTTTCGATTCATCGGCATAGCTCCTCCTAACCGCTGGCATAATCGGCCCACGTGGGGCGCTTTTCGGATGGTTCGGTTTGTATGGATCCGTTTCGGAGCCAAGTGGTGAGTAACCCGTAGGGGTTGTAAATGTTGCCCTTGTCTTTGGCGGCCGCCAATTGAGCGAGGCCCTTACGAATATTGTCCTCGCCATATTTCACCACCAACTCACGGGCGTTATAGAGGCGCGTGGGGGCCATAGCCCGCACCTCATTCGCGAGGGCCTCTAAGGCAGCGTCCGGCAGCGGATTGACGAGGCGCGGAACCGGCTCCACTTGGGGGGGTGGCGCGGAACCGGGGGGTTTCAGGCTTTCGCCTTGTCCGGTTGTAACTGGTTTTGTCCCTGCGGGCGCTGTATGGTTTTGGGTATTGGGTATTGGATCCGAATTTGGATTCGCATAGCCACCGCCCTCCCATGCGTAACCGGTTACATGTTTTTTCCCTTGCGGGGAAATTTCGTCTGGTTTGTTGGAGGTGGTTCCTGATTCTGGTTCTGATTCTAATTCCTGATTCTGGTTCTGATTCTGGTTATGTTGCAGATTTGAGGGAGGCGTGCGTAACTGGACGGGTTCCGCATTCTCGGAGGGATGCGTAACTGGTGATTTTGCCTTGTAAATCTTGGGATTCATTTGGTACAGGTCGTTTACAAATTCACCGGTATAAGGATTACGCGAGGCCCGTCTGAGGTAGCGCAACAGGCTTTGGCGCTCCAAGCGGTCAAGCCGGTAGCGCACCTCCTCAAATCGCCAGTCCAGTTGTTGGCCCATCGTTTTGACTGATGGGTAACAAACACCATTCTCATTGGCATGAGCACACAGGAAGATAAACAAAACCAGATCTTTAGGATCCAAGCTCGCGCACAAGTCTTTTAGGGCTGCGGAATAGATGGCTGTGAAAGACTCAGGCATGGCGCGAACCTCCCAAATGGGGGAGGGGAATAGGTAAGGTGGGCAGTTGCCCGCCTCCCTTGCGTGGTATAATCATGTGTGACCTCACTTATATTTGTTTTTTGACGGAGCCACGCTTTTTATGGGAGAGCGTGGCTTTTGTTTTAGGTTGGCTCTGGCTGCGGATCTATGTGCTCTACGGCCTCCACAAAGCGCAAGCCGAGCCGCATGGCCTCTAATTGCTCTGAGGGCCAATCCCATTTGATAATGCCCTCGTTCATCAATTCCAATTTGTATTGAATGAGTTGGGCCTCATCTTCGATGGCCCGCCTCCACGCCTCTTGTGGATCCATCCGGCGTATGGTGATATGGGCCGCCATGCGCTGGCTAATGGCCTCCAAATTCCGTCGGGTGAATAAGACAATATCTGCAGTGGGGTAGGGCGTGCCCATTAGCTGGTGGCCTGTATGGATTGCAAGTAAGCCGGGATTAAAGGCTCGAGGGCCGGCGCTTGCTCATTAGGATCCACCGGCATAACCAGCGCCATAAGCAAATCTCCATTCCAAACATCGTCAAAATGATAGAACTGTACAATCTCGTTTAGTTCGGGGTTCTCACTCACTGAGAACTCTCTCACATCCTGCGCCACACCTAAATGATCCAGATAGGCCACCGTCACCGAGCGGCTATCCGCGGCCACTTGCACCATTTTGATTCCGGGTAAGTCGGGATGTTCAAAGAACATTGAGAATGTGGGAAGGCCGGTTGCTCGCTTAATCATGATTCTGTTTTCCTTTGGTTGATTAAATTCATTCGGTCGTTTCGATTAGCTCTTGTGGGAATGTTCCAATCTGTTATAGGGATTGATATTTGTTAGCGGTTTGGTTCTCCTTTACGTATTGGTGTTTAGACCGATAACCTTGTTTCCTCAGCCAGCGATAGAGATTCGATGGATCCATTTCGTAATGCCGGGCAGCGGCCTTTAGCCCTAGCTTGTTAACCGTCGCAACAACCTCCTGAGTAGGAGAGTTCTTTAGGGACATTCATTTCCTCCTTTCGGACATTAATGTCCGATTTGAACCAAAAAAAGCGAACGGACATCTATGTCTCATAATGACACAAAAGTCCGCGCAATGCAATTGTATTGCGTTTAGAATCAATATAGGTTATGTGAAAAGGTTGTGAAATGCGTAAAGAACGACTCCAAGAATTGATGGAGGTCTCGCATCAGAGTACGACATCGTTGTCCGAAATAATTGGGGTTTCAGACAGGCAAGTCCGACGATGGCTGAATGGGGAAAGCGACCCAAGCAGTAAAAATGTTGCAGACCTTTCTATGGCGCTGAATGTAAGTTCAGATTATTTATTGGGATTATCGGACGACCCAACACCAGCAATGAGAGTAGATAATTTGAATAAACGCGAGTGGGCTATTTTGTCAGCACTTCGCAGAGGGGATGAAAAGGCAGCAATGAGAATTATTGTGAACGGCTAGACTTAACAATCAGGGGAGGTTTTATGCACGACAGCCCGACCTCAATGCCACCAACGCCATTGAAGATTGTTACCGCAGGGCTCATTATGTTGTTTGTGATTGTTCCATTGGTGGCTTTGCTGAAATCAGGGCGTTTAGGGTCTGCGCCTCTTTTGGTAGCTGGTGGTCTAACTTGCGTCGTCGCAATGCTCGGCTTGATGTTCTTGCATCGAATCGTCTTATGGATTCATTATCGCTTTTATTGGTATGTGATGGCTGCCTCTTATGCAATTCTCTTTATGGTCGCCATCGTCGGTGTGGTCGGCTTTGTTACCGAAAAGCAGGTCGCTGTTGTGGATACGATTCCCAATTGGGCCGCAAGCGTTCTTATTCCAAGTGGATTAATCAGCCTGATTATTATTGCTTTGGTTTTTCGATACGGACGAATCACAAAAACATCAAGTGCTATCACCAATCCAGCACCGCCAACACCGGCCCCAAGCGCGCCACAGCAAAAACAAATCTTGAGTGCAGCCCAGCAAATCGCGGCCCGCAAAAAAGATTTGGGCATAGACGATAAGTCTTGACACTTCCGTTTTACAAGACTTATTTCGGCCTCATTTTGTGCGGGATTGGTGGTATAAAAACTTAATCAATAGCTGGAGCACAATCGCCAGCGATAGGCATACAAATGCCATGAGGGCTAGGGCGCTATAAAAATCCTCGCCACTGAGGAGCCACACCACTTCAAAGATCCAGATGAGGCCCCACTCAAAACCGATTACAAACCGGTTGCGCAATCGCACCGGCTCCAAGTAGGGAATAACTAACTGCCAATTGCCGCGGTGATACTGGATTAAATAATACATACCCATGATGCATTGAAAGAGAAGCAAGGCGAGGGCCGGCAGGATTACCGGAATCACGGTTGCTCCTCGTCATGCCAGTATTTCTCTTGCCACGGCCGGCGGTCAATATCCCGCGTCAAAAGATAGCCGCCGAATATGACAGTGGCTATGATACCCATCACAAACCCTACAGCAAGGATAAGCAACCACATAGCCACCTCAGCGAATTAAACGTAAAAAGTGTGGGATCTGCGAGCCTATCGCCACCATCAAGCCAAGGCTAATAAGATGTTCGGGCCATGTGTTAGTCCTCATACAGAAGCGCTTAGGCATGAGGTGGTAACTGTCTTTTTTATAGGGCCAAAATACCGGTAAACCTGAAACCGTCACCATATCGGCTAGGATATGCGACAAATAGCCCATGACCACGACCACCCCAATAATGGGGGGTAGGGCCTGATAGGCCGCGGCCGCAATTGCCACAAGGGCAATGAGAGTGTGAGTAATCCCGCGGTGCTTCAGACGACCAAACACCAAATGACCTAAGAGCCCGGCCCGCTGGCGGAGGCCGCCCGCCGGGTGGTCTATATCCGGCAGGATGGCAGCAAGGCCGCCGGCCGCCAGCAGGATGATTGTGGTTTTAAGATCTGCGTGTGTTTCCAGCGCCACTCCTAGGCCGAGGCTGGATCCGATAAGTGTATGTGTGTGGCCCATCATGGCTGTAATCGCCTTTCTCTAGTCGTTTGATCTGTTGTCTATAGGGATCATGTGGAATCGCGCCAAATGCCCGTATAACGCGATTTGCGAGCCTTTTACGCCAGTTGGGCCGGGCCGCCTTAGATAATGCCCAATAGAGCTCTATGGGCGTTTTATGGTGCTTTTTGACAAGACCTCTAGCATGGCTCCAATCTCGAACAAGGCCGGCCTCTAAAAGTAACTGCACACCCTCATCAAACTCATCTAGCTTGCGGCCGTTCGTCAAGTGGTGCCTGAGGCGTGGTAACTTCTGATGATTTGACAATCGGAATAAGCCGCTAAAGATCTTCATGTTTTATTGCTCCACACATTTAAGTACTTCCGACGCGGCCGGGCCGCTTTCAACATAGGGTTATTGTCTAAGCGCTTGAGCAAACTTTGTTGGGTGTTGCGGTCGCGCCGGTACTGTCTATAGGTTTGGGCTAATAAGCCAACACTTATCAGCATGGCGAGGCCTAATAAGGCGAGCGCGATAATCATAGCGGTTTGAATAGACGTGAGCATGCTCATGAGGTTAGCTCCTCCGTGGGCGTAGTTGTCAGGGTTTTAGTTAGTTCAGCAAGGCGCAGGCCCCTACATGCTGTAATGAGAAAAAGCATCGCGGCTGGCGGGAATATGCCAAACAACCAAAGTAACAGGCCGTATAACATAGGGTTGTATCGCATATTGACCAACACAAGAAATAAGCAAGTTGTTATCCAAGCCAACGATAGGATACTGATTAATAATTCATACCGCCTCACCCACAGCATCAACCTCTGATGGCGCAAAAGATACTTTGCCAACCGAATAAGTAAGCGAACCAATACCTCACCAATATGCGGGCCGGCCCAATGCTCCATAAAATCAGCCACGACACTAAAGAGAGCCATGCCGGCAGCGCCCACTATCAACATATATAGTGCGAACCTAATGCTTACGGGATGAGTGCCTTCCTCCATTCCGCCAACAAGGCCTAACAATAAGATCGGACAACACAGCGCCCAAAAGTAAATCGCCGTGTTATAGCTGCGTGAAATAATTTGCTTCATGGGTTTACCTCCATAGGAATTTCGGTTGGCGTTTCAATCTCGGTCGGTACTTCAGTCAAGGTCGGTTCTAGGGTGGCCGTGGGCCACTCGGTGGCGGTCGGTGTGGCGGTGGGCGTTTCCGTCGGAGTGGCGGTCGGTGTTTCCGTTTCGGTGGGTGTGGCCGTCGGCACATCAGTTAGGGTAGGGCTGGCGGTGGCCGTTAAAGTCATAGTAGCCGTGAGCGTTAGGGTGGCCGTCGGTGTGCGGGTGGCGCTCGGCAAAGGCTGAGGCGTGGCCGTCACAATTACGGGCACCGGAATAGGAACCGGCACCACCCTTGTAATAACTTGGGTTTGGGGTTTGGGTGTGGGCTGAGGCGGTGGCGGTGAATCGGATCCACCCGGCCCCGGTATATTCGGCTCGCTCGGCTTGGCCGTGGCTTTAGGTTTATTGGGTTTGGAAGTGGGGCCGGCCGTGAGCTCGGCCGAGGCCTCAGCCTGTGGATTCAGAATGATATACAGGGCCGTCATGCTGGCGGGTATGTCAGGGGTTACGGTTCCGGTGGAGGTGGGTGTAAAGCTGGCCTCAATCGTGGGCGTGGGTGTATAGGTAAGCCAGAATATGGCAGTGCCGGTAGCGCTCCAATCGTCCAGCGTGGGCGTGAGGGATGGAATAGCGGCTATGGCTGTTTCGGTGGCGTGGGCCTCACTGGCCTTTTGATTGTTCTTATTCACAAAGAACACACCGGCCCCAATGGCGAGGGCGATAATTGCAAAGCACCCAAACTTAAGGCAGCCCGGCGTAGATTGTTTGGGCGGTGGTATTTGATCCTGTGTGGGATCATAGTCCGCACTGTGGAATATGTATTCAGCGCTCGGCATTATAAGCTCTCAATATGCCGCCTGATACTCATCAGGCCCACAAAGACAATCAGCGCCACGGCAATAAACCAAACGAGAGTACCTATAGAGTTATTGTCGAACATCTGCCAACCCTGTAAAAAGTTCTCAGCGATTTTGGCCGTAAAGGCGCTCGGATCCACCGGCGGGGTAGGCAGTACCGCCGTGGGCATGGGGGTAGGGGTAGGCCACATAGAACACTCCTAAAAGGGTAGAAAGTCTAGGACAATCGAAACGAGGCCTTTAATAAAATTGAATATGGCAATGAGCACCGGCAAGAGAAAGGTAATACTCTTGACCGAGAGCACCACAAGAAAGCTGGTAATCACAAACCCTATGAAGGGTGTGAGGCCGCCTAGGTCAAGCTCGGCCACACCTCGCACATAACCAAAGAAGGTGTAGCTTTGGGTG
>Ga0207676_10003755_pt1 | contig 10733 bp, 7 predicted proteins | sample KBSSwiS72_FD_184307 | JGI IMG/M metagenome (GOLD analysis project Ga0207676, IMG submission 184307) | Switchgrass rhizosphere microbial communities from Kellogg Biological Station, Michigan, USA - KBS Switchgrass S7-2 (SPAdes) (version 2) | ecosystem: Host-associated > Plants > Roots >... | reverse complement strand
CGTGGGGCGCCTCTTCGCCTCAGCCTTCCGGTCGACCCGCTCCTGCTCTCGAACGCGTCTCGCCTCATGAGGATCTGGTCGCAGTGGTATCCGGAGCTCCGGCCGGTGTCGCTGGAGGCGGAGGCGGAGCCGACGCGGCCGGCACCGGGCGCTCGCGCATCCGCAGCGTTCTTCTCCGGAGGCGTCGACTCCTTCTACATGGTGCTTCGCGATCGGAACGGGACTCGTCCCGCCGACGTCCCGGCGATCGACAGGCTCCTCCTCGTGCGGGGCTTCGACATTCCCGTCGCTGCCGACGCGGAGTTTGAAAAGCTGAGGGCGAGCCTGTCCCAGGCGGCGGAAGCGATGGGCCTCGAGCTGGTCGACGTGGCCACCAACCTGCGCGCCGTCCGGTTCCGGGAAGCGGCATGGGACCGCCTCTCGCACGGAAGCGCTCTCGCGAGCGTCGGCCTCGCAGCGGAGCGGGGGTTCCACTCCCTCTGCATCGCGGCGACGCACTACGACGGGCCGGTGAAGCCATGGGGTTCCCAGCCCGAAACCGATCCCCTTCTGTCGACCGGGATCACGCGGATCTTCCACGTCGGCTTGCTGATTCCGCGCCGGGAGAAGACGGAGTCCATTGCCGCCTCGGATGTGGCCATGCGCCACCTTCACGTTTGCTACCGTCTCGGCTCCGCCGACAATTGCTGCAACTGCATGAAGTGCCTTCTGGCAATGCTGACCCTGGAAGTCCTGGGAGCCCTCGAGCGCTGTCCGCCCCTGAGGCGCAGGAGTCTCGATCTGAATCGCGTGCGCAGGCTCGTCGTCGACAGCCGGCCGTATCTCAGGCTCTACCGCGACCTCGAGGCCCGCGCCCGCGCGGGAGGGAGGGAGGACGTCGCGGAGGCAATCGCGGCCTGCCTCCGAAGATCCCGCCGCTTGAAGCCGGTGATGGCGGCCCTCGCGTGGGGCCGCTCGCAGCGGGGCATCGGGCGGATTTCGAAGCGGCTGTATTGGAGGATTCTCGACGGTCGCGCGGCGGCGAAGGGAATGGCCTGACGAAGCCCGGCGCGACACGGCCGGAGTTGCGACGCACCGTGGGCGCGCTCGTGGCGCTCGTCGCCGGGTTCGCCGTCGGCACCCTCGTTCATCGTTCGGGGGATTCCGTCCTCGTGCGCGCCGTCGACGCGGTCGGCGTGATCGGCCAGCTCTGGGTCGCGGGGCTGAGGATGACGGTGCTTCCGCTGGTCATCGCCCTGACGCTCGTAGCGGTCGTTGGCGCGAAGCGGGACAAATCGATCGGGGTCCTCGGCATCCGGGCCTTCGCCCTCTTTCTGACGCTGCTCGTCGGAGCCTCGTGTCTGACGCTCGCAATTGCCACGCCGACTCTGGCTTCGTACGCAGCCGATCCCGTGGCCGCGGCTTCCTTTCGCACGAAGATGTCGGAGCCGGCGACCCCGACCTCCTCCGAGTCCGCAGCGGCGACGTCGGTGACGGGCTGGCTCGTCGGTCTGGTTCCGACCAACGTCTTCTCGGCCGCCGTCCGGGGAGAGATCCTGCCGATTCTGCTGTTCACCGGTCTCTTCGGTCTGGCCGTGAGACGCCTCTCGCGGGCGGATCACGACCTTCTGCGCCGTGTCTTCGAGGGGTTCGCGGGGGCGATGATGAGCGTCGTCGGGTGGGTGATGAAGGCGATGCCCCTGGGAGTCTTCGCTCTCTGCGCCGTCTTCGCGAGCCGCCTGGGTTCTCGGGCCACCGGCGTCATCGTGTTCTACATCGCGCTCGTGTCGGGAATCCTTCTCGCCGCGACCCTCCTGCTCTACCCGGCCGCCGCGATCCTGGGGCGAGTGTCGCTCCTGAGGTTTTTCCGGGCCTCCGCTCCGGCGCAGGTCGTGGCCGTGAGCACGCGGTCCTCGCTCGCGTCGCTGCCCGCCATGGTGGAAGGCGGCCGGCAACATCTCGCCCTGTCCGAGACGGCGACCGGTTTCGTCCTGCCGCTCTGCGTGGCGACTTTCAAGCTCGACTACGCGATTTCGAGCCTCGTCCGGCTTCTCTTCGTCGCGCACCTGCTCGACATTCCGCTCGGAGCTCCGCAGATTGCGGCGTTCCTGACGACTCAGTTCCTTCTGAGCTTCAGCGCGGCCGGGATCCCGGGTGCGGGAAGCGTGCGCAGCCTGCCGGCATTTCTCGTCGCGGGTGTGCCGATCGAGGGAGTTCTCATCCTCAATGCCGTGGACGCGATTCCGGACATCTTCGCCACCCTGGCCAACGTGACCGCGGACATGAGCGCGGCCACGATCCTGTCGCGCAAGGACCGCGCGCGCGGGGCGGCAGAGACGGTGGCGACGGTGGCGACGGAGTGAGGGGAGAGTTCGGTGGCGGAGGGAGAGAGATTCGAACTCTCGGTACCGTTTCCGGTACAGCGGTTTTCAAGACCGCCGCCTTAAACCGCTCGGCCATCCCTCCGACGGCTCAGTGTAACCAGTTCGCGCTTCGAGCCGCATGCGAGTAAACGCCGTGCTGCGCACGGCGTTAAACCGCTCGGCCACTTCTCCGACGGTTCAGTGTACCGAACGGGCGGCGGCTACGGCCGCTCGATGACGGTCGGCTCCCGGGCGTCATCCGGTAGATCGAGACCGAGAGCCGACCCGGCGGAAGCGTAGCCCTTCGTCACGCTGTTCCAGACCGGAAGCGGCGCAAGCTTGTCGACGCGCCAGCCCTTGCCGCAAGCGGGGCACGGCGCGGTCGGGGACGCGGACCGGGACGCGGGAGTGCCGGTCGTAGCGAATGCCTCGAAGTGCGACGCGTCGACGAACGTGTGCTGAAAAAAACAGCTCCCGAGAAAATAGCCCTGAGGCGTGCTGGCGTTGCGGGCCAGCTTGGCGGTCTCCTGGATCTGCCCCAGGACCACCTCGGCCTGCCTGGCCTGGTCGAAGCCGGCGTCCTTCTGGGAATAGCCCATCTCGGCGAAGAAGAGGGGCGGCAAACTGTTGAACGCCGTCGTTCCGGGCCAAGCCGACTGAAATTGAGCCGGGTTGGTGAGGTAGTCGGCGAGCGCCGAACCGAGCCGGAAGGGATTCGAAGATGCGATCCATCGCGTCGTCCAGAAGTCGGGCGGGACGACCGAGACCGACACCGGTGCGACGTCGAACCCATCCTTCTTGTAGTTCGATACCGTCTGAGCGTCGGAAAGCGCGTTCGAAACGGCGATCATCGCCAGGACCGCCCCGGGCAGGTCCGGCGGGTTTGCCGAGTTGACGTTCTTTCCAGGATTGGTGACGAGCCACTGCGCGGCGGCACGCTCGAGCGCCGCATTCAGCTCCTTGTGATCCTGCGGCAGCTTCGCGTCGGACCGCGCCTGTCTGTTCCACGTGGCGTCGGAGACGGGAGTCGTGATCGGGAGGCGATTGGCGTCCGGAATGCCGGCCTGCTTTTCGAGAGTCAGGATGGCCTGGGCGATGAAGGCGACGTCCTTCGGGTCGTACCCGTTGAGGTCGTATTCGTTGTAGATCGACCACATCGCCGCGGCGGCGTGCGGAGTCTTGCTGCCGTTGACGTAAACCTGATTGAAGATCCCCTTGACCAGGTCGAAGGCCGCCTTGTATCCCTTCGGGCACGTCGGACAGGTCGTCGTGCCCGTGATGGTCTGGGCCGTGAAGTTGGAGATCGGAATCATCACCTTGATGCCGAGCTGCTGCGCGGCGTCGAGAAAAGCGGCGTGAGTCGTGCGCTGGGCGTTCCAGTTGTAGAGGTGCAGCATGTTCAACCGGGCGCCGGCGAACGTCGCCAGGTCCTTGCGGGCGCCCGCCTGGCCGTCGTCGCCCCAGATCCCCTTGAAGTCGGCGTTGAAGAAGTCGGAGTCGAAGTAGGCATCCTGGTAGAAGTCCGAGGGCTTCGGATCGTACGCAATGCACTGGATCGGGCGCAGCTGCGTCAGGTTGGGCGGGATCGGCGACTGCGCGAGCGCAGACGACGCGACGAGCACGGCGGCCGCGGCCAGTGAACCGGCCGTGCCGGTGGCGAGAATCCTCATGGGCTGTTCTCCTCGGTTTTCAGGATCGCGTTGGGAGGCGCGTCAGTGTAGCTGAGACACCGAGGAAACCCCGTGAATTCGGATGTCCGCCGCCGCGGAGTCACGGTCGGCGGCTCATGTAGTAGCCCGGCGCCTCGTAACGCGTCACCTTGCCCGAGGCGTCGGTGATGAACGTGACGGTCTCGCCGGTGGCGTCGCCGCCGACCTGTCGGAAGACGTTTCCGGAGACGGGCTCCAGCGTCACCCGAGTTTCCCAGGGATTGTCCTCGGCCGGGTCGAACATCGTGAGCTTCCCGTCCAGGACGGCGACGTGGATCTCCTCATCCTCCCAGACGTAGACGCCTTCGTACTTGCTCCACGCCGGGTCCGCCGCCGGGACCCTGGTCTCGGCCGCGACCGCCTTCGCGATGGCGGGCGCGACGATCGCATACGCCTGGTTGACGTAGAGCGAAGGCCGGCCGTCTTCGGAGTTCGTCAGCGCGATGACCGCGAACTTGTCCTTGGGCGCGAACGAGATCTGAGTGCGGTGGCCCGGGACGGAGCCGCCGTGGCCGATGCGCGTCGTGTCGTCGCGCCGAGCGATCCCCCAGCCGAGGCCCCAGCCGCTCTTCCAGTCGGGCTGAAGCCACTGGACGCGCTGCATCTCCGCGAGCGTCGTGCCCTTGAGGATCTGCGCGCCTCCCGCCGGGCCCCGACGGAACTGGAGCGAGACGTACTTCGCGAGATCATCGACCGTGGAGGCCAGGTTCGAGGCGGCGAGCATGTAGTTCCCGCTGAAGAAGGGCTCGAGGCGGCGCGGCTTTCCGGCCATGCGCCGGCCGTAGCCCACGGCGAGCGTCGGCATGTCGCGGGGAGGGATCACACGAGTGCCGTTCATCCCGAGCGGCTCGAGGATGTGGCGGGCGACGTACTCCGGGTAGGGCTCGCCGGAGGCGGCTTCCACGATGTATCCGGCGAGGCCGACGGCGACGTTCGAGTACTTCCACTCGGTCTCGGGAGGGAGCGCCACGCCCATGCGATTCAACACGGGCAACATCGCCTCGCGTGTCGGAAAGTTCATGTCGTTCCAGTAGGTCCCGTCGACTTCGCGCGGGATGCCTCCGGTGTGGGAGAGGATCTGCCGGATCGTGATGACCGGGCTCTGGGGATCGATCTTCGCGAGCTTCAGCTCCGGGATCCACTTGGTGATCGGATCGTCGAGCTGGAGCTTGCCGGCGTCGCGCAGCTGCAGGATGGCGTGCGCCGTGAACGTCTTGGAGATCGAGGCGATGCGGTACGCGGTCGCCGGCGTGGCCGGAACCTTTTTGGCGACGTCCGCGAAGCCGTAGCCCCTGGCGAAGACGAGCTCCTGGTCGTAGACGATTCCGATCGAGGCCGCGGGCTGCTCGCGGTTGCGGACCGTCCAGTCGACCCAGGTGTCGAAAACCTCCAAAGCGGCAGCCACCTCGGGCCTCTGGGCGAGCGGTGAGCTCGCGTCGGCCGCGAAGAGCGTCGGGGCTGTAGTGATGACGGCGAACACGGCGAGGACGAGCGGGGCGATCCGGAAGCGGAGTGAGCGACGCATGCGATCGACCTCCTTCGAACGTTCAGCGGTTCCGTGGCGTCCCCGCCTCTCGGCGGGCGCGGGATTCCTGCAGTTTCCGGGCAACGGCGGTCACGAGGCGGCGCGGCGTGAACCGCTCGGCCTGAACGATCGCCCGATTCGCCAGGCCGGGGACGACGACGCGTTTGCCCCGCATCATCCCGGACCAGCCCGCGCGCGCCACGGCGGAGGCGCTCCACACGAAGGGCCCGGGAAGCAACGGAGAAGTCCCGAACCCCGCGCGCTCGGCGAAGCCCGTCGGCGTCGGACCGGGGCACAACGTCGTCACGGTCACGCCGGTGCCGGCCGTCTCGTTCGCGAGCGCCTCCGAGAACGACAGCACGTACGCCTTCGTCGCGTAGTAGACGGCCATGAGCGGCCCGGGCTGGAACGCCGCCGTGGAAGCGACGTTGAGGATTCGTCCGAGGCGCCGCGCGAGCATGCCGGCGAGGATGAGCTTGGTCAGGTGCGTCAGCGCCACGACGTTCACCTGGATCATCTCGAGCTCCCGGTCGATCGAGGTCTCCGCGAAGAGGCCATAGACGCCGAACCCCGCGTTGTTCACGAGGACGTCCACCGCGATGCCCCGGGCCGCGAGGTCGCGCCCGATCTGGGGCGGCGTCGACGGGTCGCTCAGATCCTTCGGCAGGACGGAGACACGCACGCCGTATTCTTCGGCGAGGCCGCGCCCGACCGACTCGAGGCGCTCGCGCTGGCGCGCGACGAGGACGAGATCGTGCCGGTCCTGAGCGGCGAGAGAAGCGAGCTCGAGACCGATACCGCTCGTGGCTCCCGTGATGAGGGCCGTCGGCATGCGCGATTGCGACGCCTGAAGGGGAGCGAGTCCCCTACCTCGCCTCGACGCGGCGAGGCTCTCCGGCCGGGGATGGCACGGCTTCGGGCTTTGCGATCGGCCGCGGTTTCACGACGTACGTCCAGGCGTTCGCGAGCTCGGCCTTGGCCCAGCGAACGAGGCCGTGGAACAGCATGACCCACATCGCGCTGCGCACCGAGAAACCGACGAACTTCGGCCGGCGGCCGGCGTTGTGGTTGCCGTAGATGCCGAGCGCTTTCTTGCGCTGCGCGATCCTGACGAGTCGGCGGTTGTAGAAGCGGATCGGGTAGTAGCCGATCTCCGCGCCGTCCTCGAAGAATGGCGGAATGCCGAGGCGTTCGTGCGACCAGCGATAGATCGGCATGACGGCGGCGAAGTAGTAGAGAGCGGTGTCCAGGAGGAACGCGATCGTCATGGTGTCGTAGTCGCCCATGACGTAGTACTTGTCGCGGTAGATCGACTCGTAGAAGTACTTGAAGTAGCGGTCGTAGCAGCGGTTGTGCTCCGCGTACGCCTTCGCCATTTCGTCGGCCGGGGCGCCTCCGAATTCCTCGAGGATGAGCCGCGTGCGCGTCCAGACCGAGAAAGACATCTGGTCCAGCCCCGGCGAGTAGAACGGGTCGAGAAACCCTCCGGCGTCGCCAACCTGCGCCCAGCCCGGACCGATGAACTTGTCGACGAAATAGGGCAGGTGCGCGTAGTAGCGGCAGTCGCCCTCGATCGGCGTCGCTCCCTGAATGAGCTGGCGCGAGAGCGGGTTCGTCTCGAGGAATCGAGTGAGCTTCTCCAGAGGCGTGCGGCCTTCGGGGTTCAAGAGCCGCTTGTCCCAGACGAGGCCGACGCTCGTTTCCCCGTCTTTGAGGGGGATGAACCAGATCCAGTAGCCCCAGCCCGTGAAGTGGTTCGTCGCGAGCCGGCGCGCCGTCAGGACCGCGCGCGCCCAGGGATTCCCGGGATCCGTTCCCGCGATCGCGACTCCGTCCATGTCGGGGACGTCGCGATATCGGACCCAGATCGCCGCCGTCGGGTGCGTGTCGATCGGCGTGACGCCGCCGCGCTTCCTCGCGAGCATCGCCTGGCGTCCCGTCGCGTCGACGAGCCACCGGCACGAAACCGTGGCGACCGTTCCATCGCTCTTCTCGATCGTCAGCGTGTTCGGCCCTGCGCCCTCGCCGAGCGTGTAGCCCGTGACCTTCGCCGGACGCCAGACCTCGCTGCCTTCCTCGCCCGCGACCTTCAGGAGGTGCTCGTCGAGCTTGGAGCGGTCGAGCTGGAAGGACGGCGTCCGCGCGAGCTGCGTCGGGCCGGTCTCCGAGGCTTCCTGCAGGCTCGTGACGTCGTCGTTGTGGAACCAGAAACGGAAGGCCTGCTTGGGAAGCTGGTCCTGGGAGAGGTGGCGATACTGCTTGAGAACCCGGGTCAGGAAGTAGGCGGAGACTTCGACCGTGGATTCGCCGACTTTCCAGTCGAACTTGTCGGTCTTGTCGACGACGAGGATCCGGAGATTCGGCTGGCCGCGCTTGAGGAGGATCGCCGTGGAGGCTCCGGCAACGGCGCCGCCCACCACGACGACGTCGTAATCGAGCGGGTCTGCGGATCGACCTTCCATCGGCCCTCCAGTCTACCGCGGGCGCGGGTCGAAGACCTGGACACCGCGCTCCTCATCCACGACGAACGAGCCGTCGACCCAGTCGATGCGACCGAGGTCCTGAACCTTACCCGAGGGCCACGTCACGACGAGCTTGTCCAGCCATCGCTCGCGGCCCAGACCGAGGTGCACGACCGGGCTCCCCGTCGAGAGGTATCCGCTCGCGTTGGCGTTCTCCGTCACGATCGTGCGGCCGTCCGGCAGTGTTGCCGAGATGCGTGCGCCGATGCCGTCTCGATTGTCGACCCCCGGCGTTCCCGCGAGGTGGATGCGCATGAAGTGCTCGTCACCGGGCCTCGACCCGAGAAAGAGAGCCTCGGGGGCCTGGACCGAGCGGACGAAGATATCGAGGGCGCCGTCGTTGTTTGCGTCGAAGGCCACGACCGCGCGACCGTTGGTCTCGAGGTCGAGCCCGTCGAGAAACGCGCGGTCTTCGAAGAGCGGGGCGCCGGCGTGTGCGCCCCCGCGGTTCCGGAAGTAGCGGTCCCGCTCGATCCCGTTGACGCCGGCGCCCTTGCGGTCGAAAGTCTTCGTTCCGGCGACGTAATCGTCCCAGTACGCGAGCGTCTGCCACCAGAACTCGAGCTCCACGTCGCGGTCGCGGCCATCGCCCCACATCCCGTTCGTCGCGTAGAGGTCCGGCCATGAATCGTTGTCGAGGTCCGCGGCGATCGAGCTCCAGTTCCAGCCGGCATGGTTCGCTCCCGAGCGGGACGTCGCATCCTCGAACGTGTGATCGGGGCGCTGCAACAGGAGCGTGTTGCCCGAGGCCATGTCCTCGCACCACTTCACGGCAACCGAGAGAAATACGCGCCCCCAGAAGGTGACGGGAACGGAGGGGTATTCGTGCAGGAAATACCACTGCGTATCGGTGCCGGTGGCGTAGAGGTCGGGCCGGCCGTCGCCGTCGAAGTCGGCCCATGCGCCGGACATGCCGTAGGCGCGTGCCTGGGTGCCGGCTTTCTTCGCGACGTCCACGAATCGCGGGCCCTCGTTGCGGTACAGATTCTTGAGGCCGAAGTCGTTGGTGGCGAGAAGGTCCTCGAGGCCGTCCTGGTCGTAGTCCTGAAAGAGCGCCGAAAGCGTCCAGCGGGTGTCTTTGCCCAGGCCGCGCGCGTCGGTGACGTCGGTGAACCGACCGTGGCCGTCGTTCAGGTACAGGAAGTTGCGACGGCCATCCTTCGCATCGAACGCGGGATCGGGCATCTGGCTGTAGTAGTCGCCGGTGACGGCCACGTAGAGGTCGAGATCGCCGTCGCGGTCGACGTCGGCGAAGGCGGCGGAGCGGGCGTTCTCGGGCACCGCAATCCCCGATGCCGCCGTCGTCTCCTCGAACGTTCCGTCGCCGCGGTTTCGGAAGAGGCGCGCCGGGCCGAATGCGTTGGTGATGAAGATGTCAGGATGGCCGTCGCCGTCGACGTCCGCCGCGGCGAGCCCGGTCGCCGGAATGCCCTCGGTCGCCGATTTCGCGAGGCCGGCCTGTTCGGTGACATCGGTGAATCGCCCACGGCCGTCACCGCGATAGAGGATCGACCGCACGCCGTCGCCGACGAAGAGGTCCTCGGATCCGTCCTGGTCGTAGTCGAGAACGGCCACGCCGGAACCCGGCCAGATGTCGTTGATCAGGCGATTGGTCTTGGCCACGGGCGGATCGCGGCGGTGAGCTCCGAGTCGGGCTTCGGAGGTGGCGTTGCGGAAGCGCGGCGCGGACTCGACGCGCTCCCATAGAGGCTTCTCGAAGCGAATCGAATAATGGCCGCCCGCCTCCGTCACCGCCGCCGAGGCGGCCCGTTCGACCCTCGCGCCGTCGACACGGAAGCCGCCGATCGTGAACGTCACCGGCCCGATCGTCGTTTCGCCGTCATGCCTCGGCTTTTCCACGCGGTAGTCGACGTAACCCAGCCGGTCGAGACCGGCCCACGCCCATGCGCGCAGCGCGGCGACGCCGTCCGGGTCCGTCGCCGTCGTCTCGCGGCTACGCACCGCTCTCCGCACCGCCTCGTTCGCGTCGCGCCACCGCTCGAGCCGCGCCATCCAGGGGCGAAACTCGCCGCGCAACCGCTCGATCGAGGCGTTCCGGTAGACCCACACGCCGGCGACGGCGAGCAGGATCAGACCCAAAAGGAAGAGGGCTTTGCGCACCGCCGCGCATGGTAACGGAGCTGGAAATCGCCTCGTCTCGCTTACTCTCTCGAGATGCGGCGGCGAGAGACGTGGGTGGCCGGTCTCGTCGTCATCCTGACGGCGGTCGCGATTCGGTGCGTGCCGGGGCAGCCGGGGGTCATCAATGTCGGCGGCGTCATCCCACCGATGCCTCTGAAGACGACGCCGGAGCCATATCGGTCCGATCCGGCGACGCCGATCCGCACGCTCACGCCAACGCCCACGCCCACTCCGGCACCGACGGCGATGCCCACGAGCGACTCGCCGGCGCCCCTCGAACCGCTACCCCCGATTCCCGATCGAAGCCCGATGCAATAACATCGTCACCGGACCACTCGCGGAGAGGTGGGTGAGTGGCTTGGCCGAGGCGCGAACCGCTGGTTCCCCCTCGAAGCCCGATGCACTAACATCCGCTACCTGACCACTCGCGGAGAGGTGGGTGAGTGGCTTAAACCAGCGGTTTGCTAAACCGCCGTAGGGGCTTAAACCTCTA
>Ga0207676_10003748_pt1 | contig 10748 bp, 8 predicted proteins | sample KBSSwiS72_FD_184307 | JGI IMG/M metagenome (GOLD analysis project Ga0207676, IMG submission 184307) | Switchgrass rhizosphere microbial communities from Kellogg Biological Station, Michigan, USA - KBS Switchgrass S7-2 (SPAdes) (version 2) | ecosystem: Host-associated > Plants > Roots >... | reverse complement strand
CAGGCGATTCTTGTACGAGGCAATAAGATCGATGCGGTTAAGCCTCAATCGGAATTGACCGCGCAAGAGAAAGCAGATTATGCTACCGTCATTGACCTTTCCAATTATGCAGTCACGCCAGGTCTCATTGATGCACATACTCATCTCCTTAACCGTGAAGTGATTCATCCCAACAATCCTTACCCGGGCTTGGATATGACAAAAATGCTAACGCTTGAGGGTGATGCATATCGCGCGGTGTATGGTACAGCGAGAGCGAAAGGTTTCCTGGAACATGGGATCACCGCCGTGCAAGACCTTGGCAACTCAGGACGCTTTTCCGACATTGCCCTGCGCCGGGGCATTAATGAAGGACTGGTACCAGGGCCGCGTATGCGTTGTTCAGGTCCGGGCTTAGCAACGGAAGGCGGACAGATCCCGGGGTTAATATATCAGCATCAAAATCTTGTCAGCGATGAATACAGGATTGTAAAAAGCGTGGACGACGGCGTGCAGGCGGTTCGTGAAAATATTACACAGGGCGCGGAGGTGATTAAAATCTATGCCAATAACACACCGAATAATACGATGCTTAGCGTGGAAGAAATTTCGGGCATCACCAAAGAAGCACATCGTTATGGCGTGCGTGTAACAGCACATGCTACCAGCAATACTGCTGTATGGAATGCAGTGATGGGTGGAGTGGATGGCATAGAACACGGTTATCAAATGGATGATACTACTATCGCACTGATGGCCAGGCGTGGTGTGGTGTTGGTACCTACATACGGCGATAGTGTATTGTTGGCAAAATATGTTGCTCTTTCCAACCCAGGCAATGAAGCGGAATTGAAAAAAATACCTGAGATAGTAAAGGGATATCTCGATTACGAAGGTACCATGTTACAGCGTGCAAAGAAAGGCGGTGTCACTATTGTTGCAGGTAGTGATGATTACGTGGATGTTCAACTGCCGATGGGCGAATGGTCTATACACAATCTTCTTGGTTATCACAGGGCAGGACTTTCGGTTCCTGAAATTTTAAAAGCTGCTACCCTCTCAGCCGCGAAACATTTGCGCTGGCAAAATGAAATTGGTGTATTGAAGAAAGGTGCCTTGGCTGATATTGTTGCGTTTGATGGCGATCTTGATACGAATATCAATGCGCTTTTGAATGCACATTGGGTAATGAAGAATGGGAAGGTTTATGTGAATAAATAGGGTTTGTTGGCCTGCCGTCATTGGCTGAATATTTTTTGTCACTGAACATTTGTCTGTCACTTTTTTTCTTGACAAAAAAAGTAAAGCAAAATTCAAGGGATTTTCCTGCTTGCAGGCAGGGATGCGAACATTTCCCTGTTTGCGCACACCGTGCTCAATCGAATCCGACTAGACTCCCACTGTTGCTGTTGATCTTAAAGTTTTAACCTGTTAGGGCTTCTCAGCTGTTTTAGTTTCCGCCAGCTCTGCATCATCGGGTGTTGTCTGCAGATCCCTGTCTAAATTATAAAGTGCATCCCCACTGGCTTTGGAGCCACCCGCAATTTTAATTTTATCCAGCAGGTTCAACGCCAGTGTTTCTTCTTCGGTTTGTTCTTTTACAAACCACTGCATAAAATGCCAGGTAGCCCAGTCTTCTTCCGTAAAGCTCATTTTTACTAAGCGGTAGATAGATTTAGTATTGTCTATTTCATGCTCCAACACTTTTTCAAAGCAGTTTTGTATACTCGTTGGATTGGGTGGCGGACCGGGAATGGCTTCCACTTTTACCTCACCACCTCTTTCTAATATGTATTCCAGCACTTTCATCATGTGATTGCGTTCTTCCTGTGCATGACGAAACAGAAAATTGGCAATGCCAGCATAGCCGCCACTATTCGCCCAGGCCGCATACGACAGGTAGATCTGCGAAGCATGGGCTTCCTTTGTCAATTGTGCATTTAAAGCCGCTTGCAGGCTTTCCGATAGCCGGTTGGTATTCATAATAAAAACATTTACGTTGTTAATTGTGGTAAAGGTAATCTTTCGCCGTTTTTGTGCTTTTCCCGGTTCCGCCAGGGGACTCGGCGTAAGTAAACTAAGATACCAGGGTCTTCGCTAATGAACGATGATATTAACTACAGACTGAAACTGTCTTCAAATGCGTGGCTAATATCGATAAATCAATAAACCAACGAGACCAACATTATAAAAACCCATTTCCTGTTTATGATAAAAAATATGCAACCTCTTCGCATTAGTAGATATTCGAAGCAACTATAAGGATTATCCTTAGTAAAAACCAGCATCAAATCATGTTTTATTCCGAATGTGTTCTAGATACCGGGTTACCATGTCCATTTGACTGAGGGTTAGCATAAAAATTGCTGGGAATTTTGTTCATAAAAAATTATATCCCATGATAAACTTTATTAAAGCAGTAGTCTTCACACGGGTTATCAAAGCCGGAGGCCGGCTTCGTGAATTTAATTTCAGAAAATTTAAGAAGGAGGATCAGGAGCTCTTCACTGTCGATACGGTGGATAATCGTGGTGACAGGATACTTTTTCGTATGCAAAGAAGTGATAATAATCACTGGAGCATAACGCAAATGGAGCCTCCTACCTGGATTCGGGAGAATGAAAACCTGCTCGATGAAGCGATCGAAACTGAACTGCATAAAGACTAAGTCAAAGTTCCCCTCCAATCGCTGTCAGGAAAAGTTGCCGTGAGTGAATGTTGCTTAATATTCATCCAAGGAATTGTGCATTCAGTCCTCCTGCATTTTATCAACCTTCTGTTCTGTTCTTTGAGCACTACTTTAATCTAACACATCATAAATTTCCTTTCACTAGTTTTCCAAACTCGTACAACTCGAATCCTGTCTCAGCCCGTTTATTCTTTAGTTCCGAAACCCGGGGTGTAAAGTAACAGCCAGGCAAGCTCTTCACCCTAACGTGTTCAGGAAAGTTTGCTCGACTGGGTGTTGATTTTGGAAAAAGAAAAGCTCGTTTCGCAACAATCCCTATCAAGGGATCGTTCTTAGTAAAAACCAGCGTCAAATCATGTTTTATTCCGAATGGATTCTATGTACCGGGTTACCATGTCCATTTGACAGAGGTTAGCATAAAAACTGCAGAGAATTTTTGTCATAAAAACAATATCCCATGATAACGAACTTTGTTAAAGCAGTAACCTTCACCCGGCTTATCAAAGCCGGCGGCCGGCTTCGTGAATTTAATTTCAGAAAATTTAAGAAGGAAGATCAGGAGCTCTTCAGTGTCGATACGGTGGATGACCGTGGTGACAGGATACTTTTTCGTATGCAAAGGAGTGGTAACAATCACTGGAGCATAACGCAAATGGAGCCTCCTACCTGGATCCGGGAGAATGAAGGCGTGTTCGATGAGGCGATTGAAACTGAACTGCACAACGCCTGAGCCGGGTTCTCGCAATCGCTACTAGGAAAGAATTGCCGTGAGTGAATGTTGTTTAATATTCATTCCAGGAATTGTGCATTCGCTTCTTGGCATCACTGAATCACAAACTTGCTTTCACCATTTTTCCAAACTCATACCCAAAGTTGCTATTGGTCGCCTGACTCTATGCGCCATCAAAAGATGAATGTTAATTGACTAACGTGACAAAACATGCAATGAGAAAATAGCTATACATTGACTGACTCGATGCAGTAGTTCTGCTGGTTGTGCGTGAGCAATGGCAAATCCGGCGGAGCATTCGGATTTGCCTTGACTTTTTTGCCTGCCTGCCGGTAGGCAGGTTACCTTTTTTGTCAAGAAAAAAAGTAAATAGAGTATGTTAAGGTCATGGGGGAAACAATGCGTTGCCAGTGCGCGATTGTGACATGATTGAACATTCGTCACAAACTTGCTTTCACCAGTTTTCCAAACTCGTACCAATCGAATCCGGTCTCAGCCCGGTTATGTTTTAGCGCCGGAACCTGCGTCGTAACTAAAAGGATAGTTCCATCAAGGTCTGCCCGGTGATGCTGCGGTATTTTTTGTTTTATTGCCTTACCCATTTTGAAGTTCGCTGTGTGAAAGAATTCCTCCACGGATCTTTTCAGTAAGTTGATGTTATCCATGCCGTACATAAGAACCACCTCCGGTTTATACGTTCCTATATTTTCAAGTATTGTGTGCATGCGATCAGGATATACGTGATCCTGGAATAAGCCACGGCTTTTGAGAAAAGGAAATTGTGGCAAGTCGAGCCATGCATAATACCACGCATGATCATGAGTAGGCAAGGGATATAATGGAATCATTGCTTCTTTGGGCGGTGATTGTAATGCAAATGAGTTTTTTTGGTACGTGATCAGATCAGGAAGTTCTTCGTTTTGGTATCCATGAACAAAGGCAATAAGGTTTTTCCATAACCGATGCAATGTTGCATGGTTACCGAAGCGGTAATCGTAAAGGTTTGCGAATTTTTCTGCTCTTGGTCCCTCCGGACGAAAAGTAACATGGCTGTACAGTTCGCGGAGGTCACAGAGCTGCGTGTTGGGGAGATGCTGACTATAAAAGTAGTTGAGCTTGTCGGCTACTTCTTCCGGTATATCACCCCCACTTTCTTCATAACCAACGAACCAAAACTTTGCATGCCATGATCCGAATCCGTAAAAATTATCGATCCAGTACTTGAGCGCTTTATCATTGATAAGCATAACACGAAAGATAATAAATGGCAGCCTTTTTAGAAACCCTGTCTTTACTTTCGTTGCCTGTGCAACTACTCAGCCTCTACTTTCTTTTGCTTCTGCAAAAGAAAGTAGCAAACCTGCCTGCCGGCAGGCAGGGAAAAGCAGACCCGATTTTGATGCGGAACCTTTCTTCCCTCAACCATTACTCGGCCAAAATCGGCCGCTAGGAACTGAACTATTTCGAAAACTTTCTCTCGTATGCCATGCAAGAGGGTATGAATTGTTTAGGTTGAACCCCCGATGCCGACCGGGTTACCAAATGAATTGTAGAAAGTGCCTTCCGTTGACGATTCCAGGCAACTATCTCATGGAGGCTTCCAGCGCCTCTTTTTTCGCCAGGAGAATCAAATTCTCCTATGCAACCAGCAAGCGAAAAATGTAGCGCCTTATGTTTGACCAAACATCAGCCGTATCACCCAATTCCGGCCTCAGAAGTGAAGTGAGTTAGCTCCGTGGACGAAAGTAACTACGCATAGTACAAGTCGGGGCGTATAGTTCGGTAATTTGTGCATTAGCCCGACAAAAGCAGCGGAGCGTTTGCTTTTGTCTTGAATTTTCTTTGGTTACTTTCTTTGTTTCAAGACAAAGAAAGTGACAAATGATCTTGTATAGCCATGTTGCTGGTCATCCGACCAACAGCAAATAAAAGAAGCCTGATTACACATCAATGTTTGCCTGACGTGTTCCTGCAGAGTTGAAATCATGTTATGATCACTGCATACATATAATATCCGCCAAACACCGAAGGTCTTTTATTCAGCACATGAAAACCCGAATACCCCCGGCCTTTAAACAAGGCCTTCGCAGCATCAATGGTAAGCGGGTAAGGAACCCATTGATTGCCTGTTTGCCTATCATATTCAACGATCAAAAAAACTCCATTTGTTTTCATTGAAGAAATGAGCTTCTTCAATAAAGCTTCCTTATCCTTCACATAGTGCAGTGAATTAGCCATAAGAATACCGTCAACTTCCTTTACATCCAATGCATCATTCACGAAGTCAGCGGCTATTGTTTGAATTACGACATTGTTTACTGTTGCAGGTATCTTCGTTAAAGCTTTTTCATCTTTGTCAATGGCAATAATTTTCGAGCCTGGAGGCAGATTACCCGCTAATGCTAAAGTAAACAAACCTGTACCGCATCCAAGGTCTAACCACAATTGCGGTAGTTGGTTCTTATTCTCAAACGATATGAATACTGAAGCATCTTCCCGGTTCATTCTTCGCAACTTAAATCTTTTTGGTATTCCTTAGCGGTAATAAGATAGAGGTGTGGTCACTTTTTTCAGCATATTACTGCAAAATGTCAAAGCTGTTTTCCTTATTGTAATAGGTTACGAACAACAACCGCCACCTGAAATCATTCGGAACGATACCCCAGATAACAATCAGCGTTCTCTTATTCGCCTTTCTGTTGCTTGCCCAAATTTCTTTATTCCACTTTTTGTCTTGACACAAAAAGTGGAGCAAAAAAATCAAGGCAAAAGCAAATGCTCCGCTGCTTTTGCCGGGCTTACGCACAAATTACATCACTACGGGACACAAAATTTCTGAGACTTAGTTCCTTTCTCCTTAGCACTCGCTTCGTTCTTTAACAACGTGGCTGCAGGCCTTGCTTCTTCGATTCGAGCATACTCCGGGCGCTGTCATCCCGACTACCTTTCTTCCAGTAGAAAATCGAAGGCCATTTGACGTCGGCATGAAGGCGCTGGAAAACACCGACTCTAAGCCTCTGCCTTATCTCGAGTTTGATCGTCCCGTCCTACAAGGGACCCAATTCAACTGCCATACAGATTTTCGATCGAAGGCACCACCATTATGCGCTCGAGTCACCCACTCGGCACAGAGTGTTCAACAGAATGACTTTATTCCGCCTTGCTTTGTGCACGACCTAAGGCCATTCAATTAAGTGCTGTTCCCAAGAGCCGATTTTGGCCGCGGAGTGGTCGGAAGAGGAACTATTTTGCATCAAAATCGGATTGAACTTTTGGCTCCACCTTTTGTTTCAAGACAAAAGGTGGAAGAGGAAAGCGCGAGAGCAAACTCCAACTGTCATATCGAGGGATTGATAGTAAAGCCGCACGGGATTATTATTGCTGTTTTCATTCACAAATCGTACAACTATTTTTGTACCAGTATGAAAAAAGACAAACCTATTGTTGTTATTAAGATCGGCTCGTCCGTCATCACAAATGAAGAAGGAAATTTGAATATCCCTATCCTTGAAAATATTACCTCGCAGGCCTCGCAGCTTTTTCGGCAATACAATATCATTTTGGTTTCAAGCGGTGCAGTAAGCAGTGGCAAAAAATGGCTAAAGAAATACAACAAACAGTTGACGAAACGTAAAGCAGCAGCTGCTGTCGGCAACCCGCTTTTGATGAAAGAATACAGTACGCATTTTTTGAAACATGGGTACCAGGCTGCGCAAGCACTCTTGGAAAGACAACATTTTGCCAGCCGCCCTCAATTTCTACAATTAAAAGAAACCATCTTTGAACTGTGGCAAAACGAGATTTTTCCAGTTGTAAACGAAAATGATGTAGTCAGTAATTACGAACTGCAATTTTCAGACAACGATGAACTGGCGACGCTGCTTGCCGTTTCATTTAATGCCGATGTGTTGATTTTTTGTACATCGGCTGGTGGATACAAAGATGAACACGGAGCGATTATCCCTTTGGTTGAAGATGTTGACCATGTTATTCGTTTTTTAAGAGACGATACTTCTGCTCATGGGACCGGGGGCATGAGCTCGAAACTCACATTTACTAAATTGGCTGCTGGTTTAGGTATAAAAGTGGTGTATTGTGGTGTGCAGGATGACGACTCATTTATCAGCGCCCTGAAAGGAGAGGGTGGAACTACATTTAAAGCCAGGTCGTCAACATTAAATGAACGTCAGAAATGGCTGGCCAGTGGTTCTATCACAATTGGCTCCATCGAAATTGATGAAGGAGCATATAAAGCGCTCCGGGAACGAAAAAGCTTATTATTGGTCGGTGTCACTAAAATTGAAGGAGCATTCAGCGCCGGTGAGGTGGTGCAACTAACAATTCCCACCGGGCAGATTGTCGGTGTAGCGAGAATGCGGTTCAGTGCATCGGACCTCACTGTGAAAACCAAAAACAAGATGGTGGCGCATGCAGATGATATTGTCATTTTTTAATAATTTTTCTTCGCTTCTTTTGCGTACCCAAATTTCTTTTATTCCACTTTTTGTCTTGATACAAAAAGTGGAGCAAAAAAATCAAGGGGATGCAGCGCCTGCAGTATTTACAACTCGAGCCGCAACATTTAAGTGCAGCCATTAAAGAGAAGTAAACAAACATTTCACGAGAAAATAACTAACAATGATCCGCAAGAAATCGTAGTTCGGTAACTTGTGCAGAGCCTGGCAAATCCAGCGGAGCTCCCGATAGCTATCGGGATGGATTTGCCTTGAATTTTCTTTTCGTTCTTTTCTTTGTTTCAAGACAAAGAAAAGAACATGGTCCCGGACAGTTGTTGGTGACATAGAGTTTATCCCGATGACAACCCGGGCTAAAACACCAATGTGATTTATGCCAAATAATATAGACGCAATATTTCAAAACACCTTCACAGCTTCAAAAAGCCTGCAACGTTTCTCTGATGAAACCATTCGCGACCTTTTACAAAGCATTGCCACGGAAATCGAGGCGGACGAAAGGTCTATCCTGAAAGCCAATCAAAAAGATGTTCGAAAGATGGCGGCTTCTGACCCCCTGGTCGATCGCCTGCTGTTAAATAAACAACGATTGCAGGCGATTGCTGATTCTATCAGGACAATCGCCGATTTGCCATCACCGGTAGGTAAACTGATCCTGAAAAGGAAGATGAAGAAAGGCCTGGAATTAAAAAAAATGACAGTGCCTTTTGGAGTAGTCGGAGTTATTTATGAGTCAAGGCCAAATGTAACATTTGATACTTCGGTGCTGTGCCTGAAAAGTAAGAATGCGTGTTTGTTGAAAGGCAGCAGGCATGCAGATGAAACGAATAAAAAATCTGTTCAGCTTATTCACAAGGTGTTGAAGAAGAAAAAATTTCCTGTTGATTGTGTCAGCTTATTGCCCAGTGACCGCAGAACACTGGAAAAAATGTTTGTTGCAACAAAGTACATTGACCTGATCATACCAAGAGGCTCGCAACAATTAATAGATACAGTAAGGCAAAACAGCCTCGTGCCTGTTATTGAAACGGGTGCCGGCGTGTGCCATGTGTATGTGCACAAAGAAGCCAATATGACGAAGGCTTTGCAGATCGTTGAAAATGCAAAGACTTCCCGCCCTTCTGTTTGCAATGCAATGGATACACTTTTGATCGATAAAACAATTGCAGCTACGTTTTTGCCACAATTAGCGCAGAGGTTTTTGAAACATAAAGTGGAGATATATGCTGATGAAAAAACTTTCTCTTTATTGAAGTCCTATCCTTATTTACAAAAAGCTTCAGCAGAAGATTTTGGAAAAGAATTCCTGAGCCTGAAATGCTCTGTTAAAATAGTAAACGATTTTGACCAGGCGATGGATCACATTCAGAAATATTCGACCAAACATTCTGAAGCCATTGTTTCGGAAAATAAAGAGATCTGTGAACGGTTTATGAATGAAGTGGATGCAGCAGTGGTATACGCTAACGCATCCACGCGATTTACAGACGGGGAAGAGTTTGGGTTGGGAGCGGAAATCGGTATCTCGACACAAAAGTTACATGCGAGAGGGCCCTTTGCACTGGAAAAGTTGGTGAGTGAAAAATGGTTTGTTACCGGTGAGGGGCATATAAGATAGAAATAAGCATTCGTTTAGCCGCCCTTTTGGTCGCCTCACCAACACCATCATTGAAAGAATTCCAAATCCCTTAAATTTAATCCGCTATCTGATCCACCATGAGCAGACATTTTTCAGAAGAGAAGGAAATAACGCGGCTCGAAATATTTATTGACGCGATACTTGCGATCATTGTTACGATCCTGGTATTGGAATTCAAGGTGCCCGAAAAGGCGTTTTCGACGGATGAGGAGATCAAATCATTCATTGGTCACCTGGTCCCCTCTTTTTTCAGTTACGGTATCTCGTTTGCTACGATTGTCGGGCTGTGGATAGATCACCATTTCTTGTTTCGTATGATTGACAAAGCAGACGTCCGGTTCACATTTCTCAACTTTGTGTTTATTCTCTTTCTATCACCGATCCCATTTACTACCGCATTAGCGGGAAGAAATTATGAAAGTGGATTCGCCGTTGCGCTGGTTGCGACAAATTATTTCCTGATGAATCTCAGCTTCTCTTTTATGTGGAAGTACGCTACGAGAAAACAACTCATACGACAAAGCTGGATCAAAGAAAAATATTTTAAAAGGGACGTGGCAATCACGATTTCTGGCAGCGTGCTTCTATTCCTCACTATTCCGCTGGCGTACGTCAGCACCTATATTTCTTTTACACTCTTTATAGTTGTCATTCTCATGCACATTGTCAAGCAATTTTTCCGCTAATGCAATGTTCGACAGCATTTTCCTCATCACACCTTGCAGATCCGTACTCTGAAAAGCAAATCTTGCCTTTACCTTTGGTCATGGCAAAAGAAAAACTTCCGGAAGTTTGGTTGAGAGGACCCGTTGAGAATATTCCGTCGTTGTTACAACCCGTTGCTCATGCCTTGCTCCAGGCGAGAGAAGAAGTGAATGAATTACTCGAAGATTTTCCAAATGAATTATTGTGGGAAAAGCCTGCCGGTGTGGCATCGACAGGTTTTCATTTGCAACACCTGAGCGGTGTGCTGGATCGTTTGTTTACCTATGCGCAGGGCCGCCAGTTGGATCAAGAGCAACTCGCCGCATTGAAACGAGAAGGCGATTCGCAACAAACAAAAGCAACCGCTGCGGAATTGGTGCTAGCTTTTAATACGCAGGTGGACAAAGCGCTGAAGAGTCTCGGCAAAATTGATGAAGTAAAATTATCGGAGCACAAAGGCGTAGGCAGAGCACAACTGCCTTCCACGGTGATGGGTTGTTTGTTTCATGCCGCCGAACATACGATGAGACA
>Ga0207676_10003743_pt1 | contig 10755 bp, 10 predicted proteins | sample KBSSwiS72_FD_184307 | JGI IMG/M metagenome (GOLD analysis project Ga0207676, IMG submission 184307) | Switchgrass rhizosphere microbial communities from Kellogg Biological Station, Michigan, USA - KBS Switchgrass S7-2 (SPAdes) (version 2) | ecosystem: Host-associated > Plants > Roots >... | reverse complement strand
ACTCTCGACCAGCGTGTTCCACGCGCCGCACTGCGGACACTGGCCCTGCCACTTGGGCGCGGCGCCGCCGCATTCGGTGCAGGTGTAAACAGTCTTCGCCTTGGCCATGCCTGCCTACAGTCGACGGAGCACGTCGACCAGCGAATGCGCGTCCGGAAATCGGTGTTGCGCGACGATCGCGAATATCAGCGCCAGCACAAGGACGATCGCGAACGCAAACCAGGTATGGCCCACCACGCTGCTGATCCAACCACCCGACGTGATGTGCCGCGTGGAGCGGACGAGCCCCGCCGAAAGCAATCCGGCGAATGCGGCATCCGCGAGGATGGTTGGTGCAGCATAGATGAGGAACACCACACCGCCGAAGATCGCGGCGACGAGGGCGATCAGTGCGAGCAATACCCACCCGTCGTCGCCGAAGTCGATGCCGAAGCCGCCGCCCCCGCCGCCTGACGATGACGAGCGACCGCCGGAACCGAGCGCGAGTGCCGGAGAGTCCGGCGTCGGGCCCGAGGCAAGCGACGATCCGCCGAAGTTCGCCGTGGCGCCGCCGCCGCCCGAGCCGCCTCCACCGCCGCGGAAAATCGGCACCCGGATACTGTTGCCGCCGCCGCTGCCGCCGACATTGCCGATATCGACATCCGGCAGGTAACTGCGCCGCCGCGATGGCAGTACCGGCCGATCGAATCCGGCCAGCCGCAACCAGATGCGCACGCCGAGCAAGAAGATCAGGTACGCGGCGACCAGCGCCAGCGAATAGCGAATCCACATCGCGTGGACGCCCGCGATCAGCAGCGCTTTCGTGACTAGCAGCCCGACGATGAAGCAGGCGCCGAGAATCAACGCGACGTGCAGGCGGCAGGCGTAGCGGGCCACGATCGCCTTGCGCACACTCGCAGCATCGGCGTACGTGTCCAGTGGGCGATCCGACCCGGCCATCGCGTTGCGCTACTGAAGCTCGTGCGGCTGGACGACGGCGGTGCCGAGCCTGCCGACGACGACGCCCGCCGCCTGGTTGGCGATACGGACGGCATCGGGCAACGACGCGCCCGCGGCAAGCAGGACACCCAGCGTAGCGATGACGGTGTCGCCCGCGCCGGAAACATCGAAAACCTCGCGCGCCTGTGCCGGGATCGTCAAGGCGCCATCGTCCGAGTAGAGGCTCATCCCCTCCTCCGAGCGTGTGATGAGCAACGCGTCGAGCGCCAAATCTCTCCGCAGCGCTTGCGCCTTCGCCGTCAGCTCGGCCTCGTCTTTCCACGGTCCCGCGACCTGCCGGAATTCGCCGCGGTTGGGCGTGAGCAGCGACGCGCCGCGGTAGCGGGTGAAATCGTCGCCCTTGGGATCGACCAGCACGCGCTTGCCCGCGGTCCGTGCGCGTTCGATCATCGTTGTGATGTGCGCGAGACCGCCCTTGCCGTAGTCGGAGAGAATGACGAGATCGGCGTCCGGCACCAGACGATCGTAATCGGCCAGCTTCGCCGCCAGAACCTCGTGCGATGGCGGGGTCTCGAAGTCGATGCGCAACAGCTGCTGCTGGCGGCCGATCACGCGGAGCTTGACCGTCGTCGGCAACGTCGCATCGCGCAGCAACGACGTTTTCACGCGGTCGCTGGCGAGCAGACGCGCGAGCGCCTTCCCCGGTTCATCGTCGCCGACGACGGACAGTAACGAAGTCTGGGCGCCCAGCGCCGCTGCGTTACGCGCCACGTTCGCGGCGCCACCGGGGCGCTCCTCGGTGCGCGCGATCTTCACGACCGGCACCGGCGCCTCCGGCGAGATGCGCTCCACTTCGCCGAACCAGTAGCGGTCGAGCATCACGTCGCCGACGATCAGCACGCGGGCGCGCGCAATGGCGTCTTGAAACGAGGCGAACCGCTTGGGGCTCATGATCGCGCGAGTCACCGGCGGCCAATGCCGATGTATTCGATGCCGGCGCCGCGCACATCGGCGGGGTTGTACAGGTTGCGTCCGTCGAAAATCAGCGGCGTGCGCAGGCGCAGCTTGAGCGCCTCGAAGTCCGGGCTGCGGAACTCCTTCCATTCGGTCACGACGACCAGCGCGTCGGCACCCTCGCATGCCGCCAGCGGCGATGCCGCATACGACAGGAGCGGGGCGCCGCCGAACACCCGCTTCGCTTCGCTCATCGCCACCGGATCGTACGCAACGATGCGCGCGCCACGGGCCGTCAGCGCATCGACGATCACGCGCGACGGCGCCTCGCGCATGTCGTCGGTGTTCGGCTTGAACGCGAGTCCCCACAGCGCAAACGTGCGGCCGGTGAGGTCGGCGCCGAGGCGCGCGGCGATCTTGTCGACGAGCACGCGCTTCTGGTTGTCGTTGACGGTTTCGACCGCCGCGAGCAGCTTGAGCGGGTGGCTGAACTGCGTGGCCGTGTACTGCAGCGCCTTGACGTCCTTCGGAAAGCAGCTGCCGCCGTAGCCCACGCCCGGATAGAGGAAGTGATAGCCAATGCGCGGATCCGAGCCAATGCCCTGGCGAACCATTTCGATGTCGGCACCCAGCAAGTCCGCAAGATTGGCGACCTCGTTCATGAACGAGATGCGCGTCGCGAGCATTGCATTGGCCGCGTACTTCGTGAGCTCCGCCGACCGCACGTCCATGACCAGGAAGCGCTCGTGGTTGCGCATGAACGGCGCGTAGATCGCGCGCAGCACGGCGATGGCGCGTTCGTCGCTGGCGCCGACGACGACGCGGTCCGGCCGCATGAAATCCTCGACCGCGGCGCCCTCTTTCAGGAACTCCGGATTGGAGGCCACGGAAAATGCGAAGTCGACGCCGCGATTCGAGAGCTCCTCGGCGATGGCTGCACGCACGCGGTCAGCGGTGCCGACCGGCACCGTCGACTTGTCGACGACGATCTTCGGCCCCTGCATGAGCCGGCCGATACTCCGTGCGGCCTGGATCACGTATTGCATGTCGGCGCTGCCGTCCTCGTCGGGCGGCGTGCCGACCGCGATGAACTGCAGCATGCCGTGCGCGACCGAAGCATCGACGTCGGTGGTAAAGCGCAGCCGGCCGGACGCCACGTTCCGATGAACCATCGCTTCGAGGCCGGGCTCGTGGATCGGAACGCCGCCTTCATTGAGAATCGCGATCTTGCGCGCATCGACATCGACGCACAGGACGTCGTTGCCGACCTCGGCGAAGCAGGCGCCGGTGACGAGTCCCACGTAGCCGGTGCCGATCATCGTGACCTTCATGCGACCGGCGCTCCCACGTTGGCAAGCGATACGTTGATCGCGCGCAGCGTCGCCGGCGGATCGGCGGCCTGCGTAACCGGCCGTCCGATCACCAGGTAATCGGCGCCGGCGCCAATCGCGACTTCCGGTGTCACGGTCCGAGCCTGGTCATTCCGCTCGGCGCCCGCAAGTCGGATGCCCGGCGTGACGAGCGTGAAGCTTCGGTCATATTGCGCCCGCAGCGAGGAGGCCTCCTGCGCCGAACAAACGACGCCGTCGAGTCCGCATGCCCTGGCCAATTGCGCGAGCACCGAAACTTCGCCCATGACGGTGCTCGCGTGTCCGACCTCGCGCAAATCGTCGTCGGTCAGGCTCGTCAATACCGTCACTCCGATCAGCAGAGGCGTCCTGCGACTCGTCGCCAACGCGGTGGTGTCGACCGCCTCGCGTGCCGCGCGCAGCATCGCGCGTCCGCCACTCGCGTGCACGTTCATCATCCAAACGCCAAGCTTCACCGCCGCCGCGCACGCACTCGCCACGGTATTGGGAATGTCGTGGAACTTGAGATCGAGGAACACGTTGAAGCCCCGGTCGACCATCCGCCGCACGGGCTCCGGCCCGCCGCTCACGAAGAGCTCCTTGCCGACCTTCAGCGCGCATTCCTTCGGATCGAGCCGATCGGCGAGCGCCAAGGCCGCCACCGGTTCGGGGAAATCAAGCGCGACGATAACTTTCGGATCTGACGAGTTCATGACGCTTTTCCTGATCCCTGATTCCTGACCTCTGATCGCTGGCTCAAGCATAGCCATCCGGCGTCTCCGTGCGGCGCGGCGAATACGTCTCCCAGCGCAGGCACCCCGGGCAGCGCCAGTAGTACTGCTTGGCGCGAAAGCCGCAATGGTCGCATTTGTACATGCCGAGGCGCTTGATATGTTGCGCCACGAGGCCCTTGACGAGCTCCAGGTCGTGGCGGCGGTCCGCGGGGGCGGCAAGGAGCTGTGCCTCGAGCAGCCGGTCGAGCCCGAGCAGCGTGGGGTTGCGCGCGAGCTCGTCCTTGATCAGCGCCACGGCGGCATCCGGCCCCTCCTGCTCGAGCACGAGCGTGAACAGTGCGTTGAGCAGGTCGAGAGACGGATATTGCGCCTGGTAGTTGCGCAGCATGCGGATCCCCTGCGCGGTGTCGCCGAGCTTGCGGTACGCATCGGCAAAGCGATCGGCGGCGAGCGACAGGAACGCCGGGTTCTGCGTCTCGATTTTCTGCCACGCGGCGATCGCCGCGGCCGCGTTGCCATGCTGCGCGTCGGCATCGCCCGCGAGCAGCGTGGCGCGCGCGCAGCCGCGATACGTCGCGTACGCCGCATCGAGCTCGGTCGTCGCCGTCTCGTAGTCCCCCTTCAGCAATGCCGCCTGCGCGAGCTCGCAGTGATATTGCGCAATCTCCTTGAAATACGGCTGCTTCGCAAGCTCTTCCATGCGCCTCGTCGCCGTGATCGCCTTGCTCCAGTCCTTCTCCGTTTCGTAGATCGAGATGAGATGCGAGAGCGCCGAGTGCTCGAACGTCGTCCCGTTCAACCTGGTGAACAGTTCTTCCGCACGGTCGAGCAGCCCGGCCCGGTGGAAATCCTGCGCGAGCTCATAGGTGGCGATCGTCCGCTTGTCGGCAGGCAGGTCGGGACGGTCGAGCAGGTTCTGATGCATGCGGATCGCGCGATCGATCTCACCTTGCCGGCGAAACAGCGAGCCCAGGGCGAAATGCAGGTCGATCGTCTGCGGGTCCACCTTGACGACCTCGATGAACGATTCGATTGCCTTGTCCGGCTGCTCGTTCAGCAGGAAATTGAGGCCGCGGAAATACGACAGCGGCAGCGCGCGCGATTCGCGCAGCAGGTGCTTGATGTCGATGCGCGCCGCAATCCAGCCCAGCGCAAAAAATACTGCCGGGATCGGCAGCAGCCACCACAGCTCGAAGTCCATGGGCTAGGAGCCTGAGATCAGCCCTGATCGATCACAGACCATCCGGAAGGCGGTCGCTGCGGGTGAATCCGGGGCCCGTCGCCGGCGCCGTACCGGGGGCCATTCCCGCCGATCGATTGGGCGTGACCGTATCGGGGGCGCGCTGGTCGCGGCGAAGCCGATTGATCTGCCGCGAAAGCCGTGACGCCCGCAGCGCGCCTGCCAGCAGCCCCAGCGCGACGCCGGATGCAAAGGCAATGAACACGACGACGACGAGCGGCGCCGTCCAGCTCGCAAGATTGAAAAACTTGAGCGTTGCCGTATCGCTGTTCTGCAACGAGAGGAACAGCAGGGCAAGGAAGACGGTGGCGCCCACGATCCAGCGAACGATATGCATGGCGAATTATGCCACCTCGTTGGGAAAGCCGATTTCACAACGAGGCGCCGAGACACCGAGAAAAACGAAATTCTCTGCGTCTTTCGCGTCTCCTGTGAAAGAAAGCCGTTACTTGGGCGCGTCTTCCGGAAAGTCCACGCGTTCCCGCAGCTCCTTCCCGGCCTTGAAATGCGGGACATGCTTCTGTGGCACCTGCACCTTCTCGCCCGACTTCGGATTGCGTCCGGTGCGCGGCGGCCGGTAGTTGAGACCAAAGCTGCCGAACCCGCGGATCTCGATGCGCTCCCCTTTCGCGAGGGACTCGCCCATCGCGTCGAGGATCATCTTGACCGCAAGCTCGGCATCCTTGGCGACCAGTTGCGGAAACTGCGCCGCGAGGCGGTCGATCAGCTCCGATTTGGTCATTGCGTCGATTCCGTCAACCGTTGGTCTTGGTGTCGGACAGCTTGGCCTTCAGCAGCGCGCCCAGGTTGGTGGTACCCGTGTTGGCGCCCTGGTTCTCCACGCTGATCCGCTGCATCGCCTCGCCCTCTTCCGCGTTGTCCTTGGCCTTGATCGACAGGTTGATGCTGCGGTTCTTGCGATCGATGTTGATGATCATCGCGTTGACCGAGTCGTTTTCTTTCAGGTGCGTGCGCATGTCCTCGATGCGGTCGCGCGACAGCTCGGACGCCCGCAGATAACCTTCGATGTCGCCACCCAGGTTGATCACGGCGCCCTTGCCGTCCAGCGACTTCACGGTGCCGGTGACGATGCTGCCCTTGTCGTGCATGGCGACGAAGTTGGTGAACGGATCGCCTTCGAGCTGCTTGATGCCGAGCGAGATCCGCTCGCGCTCGACGTCGATCGCGAGCACCACGGCCTCGACTTCCTGGCCCTTCTTGTAGTCGCGCACGGCGGCTTCGCCGGTCGCCGACCACGACAGATCGGACAGGTGGACGAGACCGTCGATGCCGCCAGGAAGGCCGACGAACACGCCGAAGTCGGTGATCGACTTGATCATCCCCTTCACCTTGTCGCCCTTCTTGTGGTTCATCGAGAAGTCGTCCCACGGATTCGGCATGCACTGCTTCATGCCGAGCGAGATCCGGCGGCGCTCTTCGTCGATTTCGAGGATCATCACCTCGACCTCGTCGCCCAGCTGCACGACCTTGGTCGGGTGGATGTTCTTGTTGGTCCAGTCCATTTCGGACACGTGCACCAGCCCTTCGATCCCCGACTCGATTTCCACGAACGCGCCGTAGTCGGTGATGTTGGTGACCTTGCCGAAGAGGCGCGTGCCTTGCGGATACCGGCGCGAAAGGCCGACCCACGGATCTTCGCCGAGTTGCTTCATGCCCAGCGAAACGCGGTTCTTCTCCTGGTCGAACTTCAGCACCTTGGCGGTGACTTCGTCGCCGACCGCGAGCACTTCCGACGGATGCTTGACGCGACGCCAGGCGAGGTCGGTGATGTGCAGCAGGCCATCGATGCCGCCGAGATCGACGAACGCGCCGTAATCAGTGATGTTCTTGACGATGCCCTTGACGATCGCGCCTTCCGACAGCGTGGACAGGAGCTTCTCGCGCACTTCGCCCTGGCTTTCCTCGAGCACGGCGCGGCGCGAAACGACGACGTTGTTGCGCTTGCGGTCGAGCTTGATGACCTTGAAGTCGAGCGCCTTGTTCTCGAACGGCGACGTGTCCTTGACGGGACGGATGTCGACCAGCGAGCCGGGCAGGAATGCACGGATGCCGTTGATCATCACGGTGAGTCCGCCCTTCACCTTGCTGGTGACGAGACCCTGGACGACCAGGCCCTGCTCCATCGCGGCTTCGAGGTCGTGCCACGCCTTGAGACGCTTGGCCTTGTCGCGTGACAGTCGTGTTTCGCCGTAACCGTCTTCGAGGGATTCGATGGCGACGGTGACAAAGTCGCCCGGCTTCACTTCGACTTCGCCCTTGTCGTCCTTGAATTCCTCGATCGGAATGAACGATTCGGACTTGAGACCGGCGTTGACGACGACGACGTTGAAATCGACGCGCACAACTTCGGCCGTAATGAGTTCGCCCTGGCGCATTTCCTGGCGCGACAGCGATTCCTCGAACAGTTTCGCGAAATCTTCCATCGGTGGATTGGCGGCGGCGGGTGTGGTGGTCATGGGAGTGGCGGTAGCCATGTGGGTTGGTTCCTTCGCTGGTAGTCAAAACCGCCGGCCGCGAGAACCCTTTTTCTCGCGACGGCGGGCTGGTTGGTCAATCCGCAAGAGCGGCGCCGGCTAAAGCGCGCACTCCACGGTCCTTCTGCACAAATGTTTAAGCCTTTGGATCTTCAGCGTTTGTTCTATCGACTGCGGCTCGATACAGCGCAAGCACGCGGGCGATCGCTTCGTCGATCGTCAGGTTGGTCGTATCGAGGAGCACGGCGTCGGGAGCAGGCTTGAGCGGTGCAGCCGCCCGGCCTGTGTCGCGCGCGTCGCGCTCACGGATATCGCGCAAAAGACCGTCCATTGTAATAGAGATTCCTTTTGCGATCAACTGCTTATGACGGCGCCGCGCACGCTCCTCGGCGCTGGCGGTCACGAATACCTTGATCCGGGCGTCGGGGAAGACGACGGTCCCCATATCCCGCCCGTCGGCCACCAGCCCGGGAGGTCGCCGGAACGCCCGTTGGCGCTCGATCAGCGCGCGGCGGACCGACCCGTGGACGGCGACGCGCGATGCCCCCGCGGAGACGTCTTCCTGGCGGATGGCGGCGGTGGCGTCGGCCCCGTCCAGCGTGATGGCCCCATCGTCGAACCGGACATCGAGTCCCGCCGCAAGGAGGGCCAACGCGGGCTCGTCGTCGAACGCGACGCCGGTCCGCAGCGCTTTCAGCGCGACCAGCCGGTAGAGGGACCCGCTATCCAGGTAGTGGAGCTCGAGCGCTCGCGCGACTCCCGCCGCAATGGTTCCCTTGCCCGAGGCCGCCGGGCCGTCCACGGCGATTACGTCGGGTAAAGGAGCGCCATTCGCGCCCTGGGGGGGCCTAGCTGCGCTCACTGATTCGGTCACGTCAGAATCGCCCGCAGCGCTGTGAAATAGCCCGGATACGTCTTGCGCACGCAACCCGGGTCGTCGATCGTCACCGGCACGCCGCCGAGCGCCGCCAGCGCGAAGCACATCGCCATCCGGTGGTCGTCGTAGGTGGCGATGGTCGCCGGCGTCCATTGCAACGGGGGCCCGACCCGCAGCCAGTCGGGCCCTTCCTCGACGCTCCCGCCGAGCTTGCGCAATTCGGTGGCCATCGCCGCGATCCGGTCGGTCTCTTTCACGCGCCAGCTGCCGATATTCATGAGCGTCGTGGGCCCCTCGGCAAACAGCGCGGTGATCGCGAGCGTCATGGCGGCGTCGGGAATGGCCACGCAGTCGATCGTACCGCCGCGCAATGCGCGACCTGCCCGCGCCTCGATCCAATCCGGGCCGAAGCGAATGTCGGCGCCGAGACGGGCGAGCTCGTCGGCGAACGCCACGTCGCCCTGAATCGACGCGCGGCCGACGCCGGCCACGCGGACCGGGCCCCCGCCGATGACGCCCGCGGCGAGAAAGTACGACGCGCCGGAGGCGTCGCCCTCCACACTCAACGTGCCGGGGCTCTGATAGCCGTTTCCGGCCGGCACGCGCAACGAGCGCCACGCATCGCGCTCGACGGCAACCCCGAATCGCTGCATCAGATTGAGGGTGATCTCGACATACGGGCGCGAGATCAGCTCGCCGTCGATGGTCACCGTGACGTCGGCCAGAAGCAGCGGCAGCGCCTGCACCAGGCCAGTGAGGAATTGGCTCGATACATCGCCCCGGATGCGGACGGGTACCGCGGCAACATGTCCAGGTCCGATGCGCAACGGCGGAAATCCGGAAGTCAGTTCGTACGCGATTTCCGCGCCTAAGGGGCGCAACGCGTCGACGAGATCGCCGATCGGCCGCTCGCGCATCCGCGGAACGCCATCGACCCGGTAGTGGCCACCCGAGAATGCAAGCGCCGCAACCAGCGTGCGCATCGACAACCCGGACAAGCCAAGAAAGAGATCGGCATCCTTGACTGCGAACGGGCCGCCCGCGCCGGACACTTCGTAGCGGTTGTCCCCCAGGTCGCGCCAATCGATGCCGAGCGCGCGCAACGCGTCGAGCATCACCTTGGTATCGTCCGATTCGAGGAGTCCCGTCAGCGTCGTCGTGCCGCACGCGAGCGCGGCCAGCAGCAAGGTGCGGTTCGAGATGCTCTTCGAGCCGGGGAGCGCGACGGCGCCTTCGGCATGGCGCACGGGCGCGAGCGTGAGCTGCGGCGGGAACGGGGCGGCGGTCATCTCGGGTGCGCGACCGACAACAAATCCTCAACCACGAAGGACACGAAGAGCCCGAAGAAATAAATAGGCATGGATGGATCGCGTATTGCCTTTCCTTCGTGGTTCAGGAGTTGCATTGCGATCAGCCCTTGTCCTCGACGACGGGCTGCGTGCGCCGCGCCTCCCACGCGCGCCGCGCGATGCTGGCCTCCCGAAACAGGGTCGCGAGCCCCGCGCGATCGCCGGCGGCGACCAACGCCCGGGCACGATCGAGCGCGTCGCGGTAGCGATCGATCTCGGCAAGCAACGCGTCGCGATTGGCGAACGCGATGTCGCGCCACATCTCCGGCGATCCGCCGGCGATGCGCGTGAAATCGCGAAAGCCGCTCGCCGCGTGGTCGAAATACGCGGCGGCATCCGGACGGGCCGCGAGCTCCGCGACCAGCGCGAACGCCAGCACGTGCGGCAGGTGCGACACCGCCGCGAACACGGCATCGTGCCGGGTCGGATCGAGCGTGGTCACCCGCGCGCCGCAGGTCTGCCACAACATCGCAACGCGCTCGGTCGCCTCGCGCGCGGTTTCGCGAAGTGGCGTAAGGACGACGTTGCGGCCTTCGAATAATGACGCAAAGGCTGCCGCCGCGCCGGTGTGCTCGGTCCCGGCGACCGGATGGCCGGGAACGAAGCGCGGCAACGCGCCGGCAAAGACCCCGCGCGCCGCGGCGATCACGTCCTGCTTGGTGCTGCCGGCGTCGGTGACGACGGTGGCCGGCCCGATGGCACCCGCAAGCGAAGCAAACAACGACGGAAATTGCGCCACGGGTGTGGCGACCAGCACGATGTCGGCATCGGAGGTTTCGCGCGCCCAGGGGTCGTCGAGCGTGTAAGCGCGGTCGATG
>Ga0207676_10003740_pt1 | contig 10762 bp, 6 predicted proteins | sample KBSSwiS72_FD_184307 | JGI IMG/M metagenome (GOLD analysis project Ga0207676, IMG submission 184307) | Switchgrass rhizosphere microbial communities from Kellogg Biological Station, Michigan, USA - KBS Switchgrass S7-2 (SPAdes) (version 2) | ecosystem: Host-associated > Plants > Roots >... | reverse complement strand
CCGGCAGCGAACGCATCAAAGCCTTCTCGATCGGTTTCGAGGAAGCGACTTTCGACGAGACGCGCTTCGCGCGGCTGGTCGCACAGCATGTCGGCGCCGATCATCAGGTCGAAACGCTCTCGGTGCAACGCGCACTCGACATCCTGCCCGATCTGGCCGCTCGCATGGACGAGCCGATCGGCGATTCCTCGATCCTGCCGACGTATCTGCTGTGCCAGCACGCACGGCGTCAGGTCACCGGCGCGCTCGGCGGCGACGGTGCCGACGAGCTGCTGGCCGGCTACGACCCATTCCGCGCACTGCGCTACGCGCGCTGGTACGAGAAGCTCGTGCCGAAGCCTCTGCATCGCGGCGTGTCGCTCGCCGCTGCGCGCCTGCCGGTGTCGCACAAGTACATGAGCTTCGACTTTCGTCTCAAGCGCACGCTGCGTGGCCTGGACCATGCGGCGCACCTGTGGTTGCCGGTGTGGATGGCGCCGTTGGCACCTGCGGAGCTCAACGAACTGTTTGCCGCGCCGGTCGATCTGGACGACGTGTACAGCGAGGCGATCGACGTCTGGGATAACTGCGCCTCGAACGACCCGCTCGAACGCACGATCGCTTTTTACATCCGTCTGTATCTGCAGGAAGATATACTGGTCAAGGTCGATCGCGCCAGCATGCTGCACTCGCTCGAAGTGCGCGCGCCGTTCCTCGACATCGAACTCGTCGACTTCATGCGCCGTTTGCCTTCCGACATGAAACTGCGCGGCGGCACGAGCAAATGGATCCTGCGGCAGTGCGCACAGTCACTGTTGCCGCAAGAAGTTCTTACGCGCAGCAAGCAGGGGTTCGCAGTACCGATCGGTCGCTGGTTCCGCGACAACGTGCTGCCTCCGCGCCAGCTCGAACACGCGCTCAATGCGGGATTCTGGCAAGGCAAGCTGGCGCAGCACCAGGCGCTTGCTTCGGATGAACGCAACTACCTGTGGAGCGACTGGTTGCTGGGCGCATCGCATCTGAGCCGAAGCCCTGTAGCGGCATGATGGGCGACTGCGACCTCGATACAGCGTCGCTACCAAGACGCAGCGCATGAAGCTCGTACTGGCGTCAGGCGCTTCGTCGAGTGGTACCGCTCCTACTACAGCCAACTCTAGCAAAATGGAGGCCATGCAGCCCCGTTTGCGTTAAAATTCGCTGCTCGGCGCGGCTTCAAGCGGCCACACCTCAGATCGAAGCATTCGGAATTGAACATGTGCGGTATTGCGGAATTTTCAGGTCAGGCGACGAGGCCATGCTGCGCCGCATGACGGGACGTATTGCGCTATCAAAACTTTACGGAAGCGTTCTAGAGTGACCGATCGGAAGCCAGCGATGAGACTGAAAATTGAGACACTGACCGCCTGTCCTGTTTGCAATGGATCCAAATTGCGTACCGTCATGCAGATTCCCGACTTTGAGACGGCATCTGGAGAGTATGGTTTGGCGGAGTGTGGCGGCTGTGGACTGGTGTTCACGAATCCACGACCACTGGAATCGGAGTTGCCAGCCCTCTATGCGGACCGGACTACAGCGGACTTTCCGAGCACGCCAAATCCGCTCGTCAAGCGTCTGCGTGAGTTTGCGATCGACTCCTACCTTTCACGGGTGCTTGATTCGAAAAGATCGGGGAACCCAGCATTTTCCGTCCTCGACTATGGTTGCGGTGACGGATCCGTGACACTTGGCGTTCAGCGATTTGCCCGCAAGCAGGGCTGGACGCCACGCATTACCGCTTTGGATTTCCACAAGGAAGTGCCTCTATCGCTGGCTGGCGCCGATCAGAACGAAATCAGCTACATGAGTCACGATCGCTGGCAGGCTCCTGAGGACGGATATGACGCTGTGTTCCTACGCCACGTATTGGAGCATCACCCCGATCCCAAGCGGCTGCTCGGGGAAATGCGTGGTTTGCTGCGGCGCGAAGGTCGCCTTTTCGTGGAGGTGCCGAACCGACGCAGCGTATGGGCGCGCGTCTTTGGGCGTTACTACTCCGGCTACTACATCCCCCGTCACTTGATGCATTTCGACCCGGCGAGCTTACGCTTTGCGGTAGAGGCCAGCGCTCTGCGTTGTCTTGATCTCAAGCTTGGACATTCTCCGCTGCTCGGACGATCGATTGCTTACCGCACGGGTTGGAACATCGGCAACGTCGGCCTGGTTGGGCTGGCAACTTATCCGGTGCAAGTCGCGGTAGACCTGCTGGCGCGCACATCGAGCACGCTGCAGGTAATAGCGACGTGCCCAGAGTAGCCGCTCCTCAATTGGGCTCACGTTGATCAGCAACTTGCCTTTGGCGCGATGCCGATTGGCTAACTGAGGAACTCAGCATGAACGCGGCTCCTGGCAGGCTGATTGCGACAAGAAAGAACCGCGCAATCAGTGCGAGAGCCATCGCCTGCTCTGGAGTGGCTCCAACACGCGGCAGCAGATAAACGAATGCCATTTCCTGGACTCCAACCCCATTCAATGAAATAGGCACAAGTGCCGCGAAGTATACAAGCGCGTACACGGCAATGAAGTCGATCAGCGAAATGGACGAGCCCATGGGCTGGGCCTGAATCCATACCGAAACAATGCCGGCCAATGTTGCCGCGAGAGATAAGGCCATCGCGAAGAGCAGATCGCCAGGCCGCTTGGTCCAGCGACGCAACGCGGAAGTTACAGTTGATGTTATGTTCGCGAATCGCCCAATTCTCGTTGAGGCAGCAATTCGCAACTTGGTAGATCTCAGGAGAAGTATTACCAATCCGGCAATAGCAAGGCACCCGGCGACGACGGCTAATCCTGCTATCTGTGCAGAATTGCCCAAAAGTTGCAGGCCTACGATGTGTGGTGCCGCCAGAACTGTCGGTAGCAATAGCGCGAATGCGGCAAGTCCCAGAATCCGATCGGCGGCTACGGATAGTGTCGAAACGGCAGTGCCGTAACCGCGGCGCGCCAAGAGAACGATCTTCAAGGCGTCGCCCCCGATCGTGCTGGGAAGAAAATTGCCGGCGAACAAACCCAGGAACGTCAGGCGGACATTGAACCCATAACGAACGTTGATCGACTGTGCGTGCAGGAGAACCCTTAGGCGCCACGCGCAAAGCAACTGACCCAAAAATGCGACTAACAAACCTGTGGCCAGCAGTTGACTGGGAATCGTGCGCACTGTCCGTGCGAACTGCGTCCAATCGATGGTCGCATACAGCCACAGGAGCAAGACTATCGAAGCCAGTATCTTGAGGAAAGTCCACAAGATCCCAAGCCGGCGTTCGTTTGCCATCGAGTGCCTCCCTCCTAAATTTGCTGTGTGGAGGTGCGGCGAGAGGTTAGCGAACCCACGCAGATGCCGCGCTGCGCAGCGCAAACGAGAACGAGATGACGGTGGTGGGAAGATCCACTAATGAGCCGTCCGATGCTTGATCAAGCGAGCGGGAACGCCACCCACGATGGCTCCGGCAGCGACGTCTCGCGTAACTACTGCGCCAGCGCCAATTATTGCACCTTTGTGGATCGTGACCTTGTCCAGAATTACCACGCCAGCTCCAATCCAGACATCGTCTTCGATGCGGACGCCGTGCCCGCGAATTCCTTGGTCAAGCATGGTGGTATTGCTTCGATCGAAGATATGCGTCCCGGCAGTTATGTAGCATAACGGGCCGATCATCACTGCATTGCCTATCTCTATGTTCGCGTGTGCCACCATCACGGTTCCATTGCCCACGCTTACTCGGTCGCCCAGTTTGAGCATTGCTCCGGGGACCGGTCCGGTGGAAAGTACGACATTGCGCTCAAGCATCGTTTCATCGCCAATGCTGATTCCAGCCGCTGATGGAAAACAATCGAGAGAACAGCCAAAGTCGACCCGAAAGAAGTTTCCGAGCCTTATACGATCGCATCCGCGGAAAGTGACGCTCTTCGATATGACCAAGCCCGCGGGTTTGTGTTTCAGTATGAGACCAATGCAAACTCGTCGCAGAAGGTATCCCAGCGCGCCCGACAGGTCGGCAAAGAGCAGCGACCATAGCTCGTAGCAAATGAGGGCGCCAATACCTGCGTTCCCCACTACGCGAGCAAGGTACTGGCGTAGCGCGGGGGCTTTGGGATCGACGCCGAAATGTCGATCAGTTTCATCCATTTAATAGCAAGCCCTTGCGGCGTAATTCTGCCTCGACCAGGTCCGATCTGTCAGCAACGTGGTTGTCTCCCATGGAAGGCATCAGCTTGCGGATGCCTTCCTCGAAGGACACGCGCGGCTCGTAGCCAAGCTCCCTCCGCGTATCTGACAGATCCGCATAGCAGCTGAGGATGTCGCCGATGCGGTGGCGGGCCGTTATTTCGATTCTTCCGTCCGCACCAGCCGCGGAGCACATCGATTCGGCAATCTCTTGCAAGGTCAGTGCCGTGCCCGAACCCACGTTGTAGACCCTGAACAACCGACCAGGATCATCCGACTTTAGCGCGGCGATATTTGCTTCAACAACATCCGCTACATCCACGAAATCGCGTCGCGGCTGGCCTTCTTCGTACAACGGGACCGCCTCGCCGTTCGCCAGCCGGTTCATGAAAGCGACGATTACACCCGTATAGGGATTGCCGGGAGCCTGCCGGGGGCCATAGACGTTGAAATAGCGCAACGCGACAACCGGGATCCGTTGCACCTTGGACATGAGTCGACAGATGTCTTCCTGATACTTCTTCGTCAGTCCGTAGATCGAGACCGGCTCGGTCGGACAGGATTCCGCCGTCGGCGCGTCCTCTACCGGTTCGTCGCAGACCGGGCAGCGCATGGACCAGTCCCGCTTGCGCAGCCGCTCCGGGTCGCGCCCGGCCGGATAGACGGTTCCGTGAACCGAACAGATATACCTGCCTTCACCATATACAGCGCGCGAGGATGGAAGAATGACTTTCCTGATGCTGCCCAGTTTCTCGGCGATGGCGTCCCACAGCACTGCGGTACCGCGTACGTTGGTATCCATGTAGGCGCCGGCCTGATACATGGACTGGCCGACACCGGTCTCGGCAGCCATGTGGTACACATAGTCGACGCCATCCAGAGCCTTGCGCACGTCATCGATGTTTCTGACGTCCCCACGAAGCAGTTCCACGTCGCGCGCAAGGTAACCGGGCCGATCCCCGGATGGGTGAACCTGCGCGGTGATAGCGTCCAACGCCCGCACGTGATAACCAAGCGCCAGCAGCGCATCCGCCGTATGCGAGCCGATGAAGCCAGCACCTCCGGTAATCAGCACACGCTCAGCCACGGATCACTCCCTCATAGGCGTGGTTCATTGATTCCTCGATCACCTGCGGCGAGTAGCGCCTGCGTGCCTCTTCGCGAGCACCGGCTGCAATCCGCTTGCGCGCATCCGGCTTGTCGATCAGCGTGTTGATCGCGTCGCCGAGAGCCGCCGCGTCGGGCGCGATCAGCCAGCCGGTCTTGTCGTGTTCTATCACCGTGTTGATACCGGCAACGTCGGTGCCGATGATGGCGCATCCGGCGCACATGTAGATCGGCAGTTTCCCGGGCACGTTACCGCCATAAAGCCGCGGCGCAAGGGCAATGTCAGAAATAGCGAGATAGGCTGGTAGCCGTTCGAACGGTTCATCATCCACCAGAAATACCCGACCGGCATTCATCGTCGACTGCACTCGCTCTCGGTAGGGATCTCCCGGCCGGCCGAAAAGGATGATGCGCGCTTCCGGGTGGCGCCCGAAGACCGCAGGCAGAGCATCGAAAAGCATGTCGACGCCCTGGTACTGCATCAACTCGCCGGTATAGATGACGACCGGATTCTCCGCCGCGTCAAAGCGACTGCGGAGTTGGGGATCTGGCTTTGCGTCTTCGTATCCTTCGAAAAGCGGCGCGTCCTCGACCAGGACAATTCTGTCGGGCGGTATGCCTTTGCGCAGGAAATCGTCCCGCCGCATCGTGGATTGCGCCAGTATGAGGTTGACGGAACGCTCGATCCAGTCCTCGAGCCGTTGAAAAAACCGCGCGAGGAGAGACTTGGCGGATAAGACACCTGAGGCGATCATCTCCGCAGCCAGCGTGCCATGACTGTTGTAGAGCGCAGGAATACGATAGAAAAACCGCGCGATGATCGCAATCAGTGCTCCCTCGTGAAGGTGCCCGTCCACGAGCTTTATCCGGTGCCTCGGAACCAGCCGCAGAACGAGAAAGAGCAGAAATATGTCGCAGATGAACTTGCCAAACGTCGCGCCGGAGGACTGCGTCAGATCGAATGGCAATTTCGGAATTCGGTGCACAGTAAATGGCAGGTTCTTTTCCCGCCCTTGATGAAACGTCGCCACGTGGACGTCATATTGTTCCGACATGAGCGTCGCGAGCCGCTCTATCCTGATTGGCGTGCCCCGGTCGAGCGGGAACGCGCACGGAGCCACAACCAGGATCGATGTCTTGTCGGAACGCGTACTCATCAACTATCCGACTCGACGTCTGTTCTGGATTCACCCGCCCCTGCGAGCTCGTTGACGGCAATTATACAGGACGAAACAGCCTAATTGCAGCTGATCAGTCCAGTGCCGGCGCTCAGTTTTGCATCTCATCTTCACTCGATCATGGAGTTGTATCTCGTAAGCCGATGCGCGTCAAAGACAGCGATTGAAATCAGGACGGCCAATGCCGATGCACGGATACGCTAGCCTAAGGCCGCCCTGCTAGAATACAGGTAATCAAGGAAGCCCCGCCCGCCTGTCGTTCGTCATAGTGGCGTTGGCCTTGCGCAATGTGTCCTGCGGCGGGCTGTTTGAATTGCTGTCCGGGAAGTCGTTGCATCGCTCCGACGCAGGGATGCCCAAGTCGATGATCCGCAATCCGTACCCTCGGGGCCGTCGCCAATGAAATCGATGGATCCCCGCATGGAAGTCTTCAACGGCGCCCGGTGGTACCCGAAACTCGGCAAGGCCCTACGGGCGTTGTTCGCCCTTGGTGCATTTGCGTTGCTGTTCGCTTGGCTGTGCGTGCCAGCAACTTTCGACATGGATCAGCCCGTCTATTACGGGGGCGACGGCCTGGAAACGGTCTCGTACTTCGACCACGACTACATCGCCAACGATTCCCACACGCGTCTGCACGCACCGTTCGAGCAAGAGCGGCCGCAAGCCGAGCGGCGCCTGTTCAATGCGCTGTTCCAGTCCAATTCCAACCTGATCTGGCTCGCACACGCAGTCGGCGGCGGCGAGGCCGTGCGTTCGCTCAACCTGGCCTACCTCGCCACGTACCTGCTTGCGTTTGCGATTGCGTACTGGACCTGCCGCAGGCTCGGCCTCGGCAACCCTTACCGCTTCTGCGCGGCGGCCCTGTATGCACTGATGCCATATCATTTCCTGCGAGGCGAACAGCATTTCTTCGAAAGCAGCTACTTCCTCACACCGCTGCTGGCTCTTCTGGTCCTGCGGCTGTGGTCGGCGCGCCCGCTGTCGCATCGCTGGAGCGGAAGTCATTGGCGATTCGACTGGAGCAATCGGCAAGCCGGCGCGGCGATCCTGCTGCTGGTGTGCTTCTCGTCGTTTCACGCCTATCACCAGTTCTTCTTTGCCGTCCTCGCCGCCTGTGTGGCGCCCCTGGCGGCCCTCTATCGGCGGAGCTGGCGGCCACTGGCGATCGGCTGGTTGTTGGCCCTGCTCGCAGTCGGCGTGCTCGTGGTCAAGAGCAAGCTCACTGTTGCCTTGATCACTCCGGAGCTGAGTCTGGCGGTGAACGGTCAGAACATCAGCGCGTATGGCGAGGCCGAGAAGTATCCGCTCAAGCTCGCGCAACTCGTTCTGCCCGTCGAAGGTCACCGCTGGCAGCCATTCGCGGCTTTGCGCACACTCTACGACGGGGCCAACCCGCTGAACAACGAAAACAGCTCGACTTCGCTCGGCCTTATCGGCAGCTTGGGGCTGTTTGGCTGTCTTGTCGTGGCCCTGCTTCCGGCTGGGCGCCTGCGCATGAGCGTCGCCGGCAAGATGGGGGTCGTGGCGTTACTGGTATTTCTGTTCGCCAGCATGGGCGGGATCAGTTCGCTCATATCGACTGCGAGCCTGGTCCTGCTCGGACCGCACGCTGAATTGACGCAAACGCGCGGCTGGAACCGGATGGTCATCTTCCTCGGGTTCTTTGCATATTTCACTGCATTCTGGACGCTGCGCTGGAGCCTACGCCGGCTCGGCCAGCGTGTGCCGAAAGTGCCGACGATGTTCATCGCATGGCCGGTGACCGCCGCCGTGTTTGCTTTTGCGCTCTGGGATCAGGTGCCGTACAAGATCGCCCAGCAGTTCGACGGCCACTATCTTAGCGACAAGAAGTTTTTCGGCACGATAGAGGCCGACCTTCCCCCTGGCTCGAGAATATTCCAGCTGCCGTTTGTCATTCATCACTTGTCGGGGTGGGTGCGGCCCGGCGTGTACTACACCGATGGGCTGCGCCCGTACATCGCTTCGAAGCAACTGCGTTTCACGTACGGCGGCGACCGTGGCACGACACAGCTGCAATGGCTGCGATCGGCCGCCATGCTGCCGCCTACGGAAGCCGCTTCGTATCTGTGCGCATATGGATTCGCCGGTGTGGTAGTGCAGCGCACGATGCTCGAGGACGCTGCGGCACTCGAGACTCCCTGGACGGCCGTCGCGGGCGCAGCGCCGCGGACGAGCGATGACGGAGTCTATTCCTTTTTCGATTTGCGCCCCTATTGCGCGAGTCATGCCATTGCGCCCGTCGACCTGCGTGAGGTCAAGGCGCGCCTGCTGGAGGAAGCAAGCCACGGACGCCACTTCATCGACGGAGCTGCGTTGGAACATCAGGTCGGCCAACCGCACGTCGACGCGGACGGGCGCACGGTCGAATGGACCAGCCCGGCGACCGAGACCGGCTGGTTAGCATTCGGGCCGCGTGAGCCGCTTGCGCCGGGCCGCTATCGGGCCACGTTCAGATTTTCGCAAATGCAGGCCATCGGCGAGCATGGCCCGGTCGCCATGGACATCATGGCACAAGGCGCGGCGAATGAAACCATCCTGAGCACTCGGCAAGTAGAGCCGCGGCCGGACACCGACCCAGTCGACTCGGTGTTCACATTTGCAGCAACTCGCGAGCTGGCGGACTTTCAATACCGGGTCTACAAGCCCCAAGGTGTCGATGTCCGCTTGACGAGCGTGGCGATCGAACGCATCGGGGACTGATCGTTTGTTTCACGGAGTAACCGGGCGCATCGTGACCCGCGCCTGTGAGTTCACGCCACCAACCTGGCCATCGGCATATACGACGACGTCGTCTCCGGCCCGTGCGTATAACTCGATCACCCGATCGGCCAGGCCGACGTTCACGCGATAGGCGCCAGGATACGGTGCGGCGAACAACAGCGTGTACTGGGCGTTCGCCAGGTAAGCGGAACCACCATCGACAATCTGGGTCATCACGAATCCGGGTTTGGCCGCGGGTGCGACACGGACGACCCGGCCGAACTGATTGTGCTCGCCATTCGTGCCGAGAACAGTGACGCGAATGCCTTGCGTCGAAGTCGCCCGGTTCAGCAGGATCTTGATGTTCCCATTGCCGGTCCCCTCGCCGGTCGTCGCGTCGACGAGCGAAAAAAGGGAAGCCACATCCATCGTGCCGCTGTCGTCGAAGTCGGCAAACGTCTGCAGCGAGTTGTAGATGCGTTGGGTGTCGTCCGTGATGCCGTCGTTGTAGAAGAAGCTCTGCTGGTACGCGGTGCCGCGATTCAGCAACAAGCGTGGCTGAGGGTGTCCATACCCCGGCTTGTCACAATTGTAATCCGCGCCCGGCTCGCAGCCTCCCGAGATCACGAGGTCCGGCTTGCCGTCGCCGTCGAGGTCGACCATGTTGATGCCGTACACGGTGTTGTAACTCAATGCCGGCATGGCGTTTACCGGCTGGAAGCTGAACCCGTCGTTCTGCCAGAGCTGCGGCCCAGCGTACGAAGAAAGGATCACGAGATCGAGATTTCCGTCGTTGTTCCAGTCCAGGAAGCCGGCGCCTTCGTCGAATGTCGGGGAGAGTCCGCGCTGAGCCGCCTGATCGTCGAAAACGGGCTGACCTGGCAGCGTCGTGCGGTTCATGAACAGATGACTGCCCGCGTAGAGATCGATGCGCCCGTCACCGTCGAGATCCGCGGCGTGGGCGCCTTCCGGCCGATAGTTGGCCACGATGTTGCGCATCGCGACGCCGGCACTGTCGGCCATGTCGGTGAAATTGCCGTGACCGTCGTTCATCAGCAGGTAGTTGTGCTCGTCGCTGCTGTAGAACGTGTACTTCGGCAGGAAGATGTCAACACTGCCGTCGTTGTCGAAGTCGGCAAGGACAATGGTTTCGCCGAAGCCGCCCATGTTGCGCGCGCTGAACGCGGCGTCCTCTACGAATTGACCGTGACCGATGCCCCAGAACAGCAGCATGTGCGAGGTGGGATCCGTGTACGGCGTGTCCCACGAATAGACATTGGCAATAGCGTCGTCGATACCGTCGCCGTCGAAATCGGCTAGCCGCAGATCCCGATAGGCGCGTCCATTGGCGCGCAATGCCGACATGCCCATGGCGGTTTCCGAAAACAATGTGAATCCGCCGTGGCAATCGCCGAGCGCGCCGACGATGTCGATGCAGCCGTCGCCATCAATGTCGGCGATCGTCATCGGCCCCTCGTAACCGGTGTCGAATTGATCGAATTCCAGCAGGTAGGCCTCGAGGCTCGGCGGCGTCTGTTGCTGCATCGGCATGTTCGCGACGACGCTGAAATAGCGC
>Ga0207676_10003737_pt1 | contig 10768 bp, 10 predicted proteins | sample KBSSwiS72_FD_184307 | JGI IMG/M metagenome (GOLD analysis project Ga0207676, IMG submission 184307) | Switchgrass rhizosphere microbial communities from Kellogg Biological Station, Michigan, USA - KBS Switchgrass S7-2 (SPAdes) (version 2) | ecosystem: Host-associated > Plants > Roots >... | reverse complement strand
AGGTAAGGATACGACGTGGGTGAGCTTCGGTCACCCGGTGCATGGCTTCCCGTTCATTTATCGCGGGACCGACGGCACGTACAAGCCCGATCCGGTTCAGCGCAAAGCGTTCGAGCTTTTCATGGAATTTTTTGACCGCCATTTGAAGCGCAAACGCTGACGGCGGACAATCCGCGCACGTAGCGGCGGAAGAGGAGATGATGAAGTTCTATAACGTCGGCGCGTCCGGCAATGCCTACAAGGTTCGCATCCTGCTCGCGCTGCTGCGCGTACCGCACGAAGTGGTGCTCCTCGACTTGGCGAAACGGGAGCACAAGACACCGGAATTTCTGCACCTGAACCCGCGCGGCGAGGTGCCGGTCATCGAGGACGCCGGCGCGGTCGTGTGGGATTCAGGGGCGTGCCTCGTTTACCTGGCGCGCAAGCACGGCGGCGATCAGTGGCTGCCCATCGCGCCCGCGCCGATGGCGGAGGTGATGCAGTGGCTGTCGCTTGCCGCGAGCGAAGTTCAGTTTGGCCTGCAGTACGCGCGACGCGGCCTTATGCAAAAACGCTGGACGGCCGACTCGTTGGAGCAGAACCACGCAGTCGCGCGCGTGGCGCTCACGGCGATCGAGCAACGCCTGGAAAAAATGAATGGCTGGCACTCGATCGCACGACCATCGCGGACGTGGCGTGCTTTCCCTACGTCGAGTCGGCGCCCGAATCGGGAATCCCGTTAGACGCATATCCGAATATCAGTGCGTGGCTCAAACGCTGCGTGGCGTTGCCGGACTGGCCCGCGCGATGATTCGATTCACCGGAGGCTCAGCGATGAAATCATTGCAGGCATTATCCGTATTGGCGTGTCTTTGCGCCGGTTTTGCCGTCGATTGCGCTGCTCAATATCCCGCGCGCGCGATCCGTATCATCGTGCCCGTGCCGCCGGGGGCAAGCCTCGATACGCTCGCGCGGACGGTAGGCGCGAGGCTCAGCGCGCGGGTTGGCCAGACGGTGCTGATCGAAAATCAGCCGGGCGGCGCGGGGAACATCGCTTATGGGAACGTGGCCAAGGCCGCGCCTGACGGTTACACGCTGCTCCTGGGTTGGGACGGCTTGCAGATCAATACCGGCTTGTACAAAAATCTGCCGTATCAACTGAGCAGCTTTGCGCCGATCACGATGGCGATCACCGCGCCCCAGATTCTGGTCGTGAACAACAGCCTGCCCGCCCGCAGCCTCGGCGATTACATTGCGCTCGCCAAACGCCAGCGCGGCAAAATGACTGCGGGCTCGCCCGGCAGCGGCAGCCCCGGCCATCTCGCGGCTGCTCTGTTCATGACGTTGACCGGCACCGAACTGATCCACGTGCCCTACAAGGGCGGTGCACCGGCAGCGATCGATGTGATTGCCGGCCATGTCGATTCCCTGTTCATCACGCTGCCCGGCATCATGAATCACGTGCGCGCAGGCAAAGGACGGCCGCTCGCAGTCAGCACGCCAGGGCGTGCACCGGCTTTGCCGGACGTGCCGACCTTTGCGCAGGCGGGTGTGAAAGGCTATGAGTTGATATCGTGGCAGGGCCTGCTTGCGCCTGCGGCCACACCGCCTGAAATCGTCGCCCTGCTCAATACCGAAATCGTGCAGGTCTTGCGCAGCGCCGAAGTAAGGGACGTACTCTCACCGCAAGGCTATGAAATCGTCGCGACCACGCCCGCCGTGCTCGAAACCGAATTGAAGAAGGGCACCGAGAAGTGGCTGCAGCTCATCAAGCAATCGGGCGCCAAGGCAGATTGACCCGTCACCGGGCCGGGCGCTGGCGGCCACATCCTTTCACTGCTTTGGAACGCCGGCTTCCTTCACGACTTTCGCCCATTTGTCGGTTTCCACGCGAATAAAGGCGGCGAATTCCTCCGGCGTCGAGGGCGCGGGATCGACGCCCTGTTCCATCAGGCGGCGCTGCACGTCAGGCGCATTCAGCGCTTTGTGCAGATCGGCATTGAGCTTCGCGACGACGGTTTTCGGCACCGCAGCCGGCGCACATAGCCCGTACCACACCGTAACGTCCAACTGCACGCCTGATTCGATCATGGTCGGCACGTCGGGGAGGTGCGAGGTGCGCTTGGGCGAGGTGACTGCCAGCGCGCGCGTTCTGCCTGATTTGATGACTGACAGCTGCGTCGACATGTTGTCGAACATCGCAGGAATGTGGCCGCCCAGCAAATCGACCAGCGCCGGTGCGCCGCCTTTGTAGGGCACCGGCACGACGTTGACGCCAGTAGTCAAGCGGAACAGCTCCAGCGTCATGTGCGGCGAACTGCCTGCGCCCGGATGGGCGATGGCGATCTTGCCGTTGTTCGCCTTGGTGTAAGCGATGAATTCGCTGACCGACTTTACCGGCACGTTGGGATTGACGACGAGCACGTTGGGCGTGGTGCCGATCATGGATACCGGCGCGAAATCGCGATAGTGATCGTACGGCAGCTGCTTGTACAGCGATGGCGCGACGCCGTGCGACCAGATGCCGCAAAAGAGCAGCGAGTAGCCATCGGGCGCCGCTTTAGCCGCGATATCGGTGGCGATGGTGCCGCCGGCGCCGGCACGGTTGTCAACCACGAGCTGCTGGCCCCACAGTTCGGTTAATTTGGCGGCCACGATACGCGCCGTGACGTCGACGCCGCCGCCGGGCGCGAAACCGACCAACAGGCGCGCCGGTTTATTCGGATAAGGCTGCGAGTGCGCCGCCGCGGCCGCGAACAGAAGCAATGCGGCCGAACCCGCTGTGAGCGTTTTAGCGGCGCGCATCTTCACGGCGGGATGGTGAATCGAAGCGTGAGCTGGCGGAATCGACGACTGCGGGCCTAATCGACCTTAGCGCCGGAGCTCTTCACGACCTTCGCCCATTTCTCGGTTTCATAAGCGTGAATTTTCCAAAACTCGGCGGGCGTGCCGGCGATCGGATCGCCGCCGAGCTCGGCGAGACGCGCTTTCATCTTCGGATCGGCGAGTGCCGCGTTGATCTCGCGGTTGAGTCTGGCGATAACATCGGGCGGCGTGCCCTTGGGCGCGCCCATGCCGAACCACGCGCTCGCTTCATAGCCGGGCACGGTTTCGGCGACGGTCGGCACGTTCGGTAGCTGGGCCGAGCGTTTCGCCGTGGTAACGGCCAGCGCGCGCAGCTTGCCGCCGCGGATGAACTCGATCGACGACGGCATGTTGTCGAACATAAGGTGGACCTGGCCGCCGATCAGATCTGGGAATGCGGGGCCGGCGCCTTTATAGGGCACGTGGGTCATCTTGATGCCGGTCATCGACATGAACAATTCGCCCGACAGGTGTACGGAAGTGCCGGCGCCGGAGGACGCGAGTATGACCTTGCCGGGATTGGTTTTCACATACGCGATGAATTCGGGCACCGATTTCACCGGCAGCGACATCGTCACTTCCATCACGTTTGGCACCCGCACGAGGCCGGCGACCGGCATCATGTCATTCAGAAAGTTGAACGGCAGCTTCGTGTACAGCGTTGCGTTGATCGCGTTGGCGGGGTTGACCAGGAAAACCGTATAGCCGTCGGGCGTCGACTTGATGGCAATCTCGGTGCCGATGTTGTTGCCCGCACCTGGCCGGTTGTCGATCAGCACCTGCTGGCCGAGGTGCTCCGAGAGCCACTGTCCCATGATGCGCGCCAGAATGTCGGTGGTGCCGCCGGGCGGATAAGGCACGATCCAGCGGATGGGTCGCACGGGATAGGTGTCGGCCGCGAGTGCGCCATTGATGCCAGTGCACGCAGTACCGAAAGCGAGTAACGCAGCAACCAGAACCTTCATCGTTTCCTCCAGGGGGTGAATTTCTTTTCGGCACGATACCTGCATGGGCGTCCGGCGGCAAGCGTTACGCCTGCGACAATCAGCTCCATTGGTGCGGATTGCCCGGATCCGACCGGCGCCGATACAATGACCCGCGATCCATCAACTGGAGAAACCGCATGACGAAGGATTCGAAGCTGCGCGCATGCATGTTTGCGTTCGTCATGGGAGCCGCGTGCACGGCAGTGGCCCAGCAGTACCCGACGAAGCCGATACGCATCGTCATTCCTTTTCCGCCCGGCAACACGATGGATATCATGGCGCGGCTGATCGGGCCCAAGCTCACCGAGCGGCTGGGCCAGAACGTGATTGTCGACAATCGCGCCGGCGGCGCGGGCCAGCTCGGCCTCGAATTCGCGGCACGCGCGGCACCCGACGGCTACATGCTGGTCGGCGGGCAGGGCGGCAATTTGGTGGTCGCGCCGCACACGTACAAGAAAATTCCGTACGACCCGCTCAAGGATTTCGCGCCGATCGCGCTGTCGACGACGAATTTTCTCGCGCTGGTCGTGCACCCGACCGTGCCGTTCAAAACCGTGCGAGACCTGATCACCTATGCGAAAGCGAACCCGAACCGCGTAACCTTCGGCTCGAACGGCGAGGGCGGTTTCCCGCATATGACGATAGAGCTGCTGCGCGTGATGGGCGGCTTCACCTATGTGCACGTGCCATACAAGGGCAGCGCGCAGATCGCGACCGAACTGATCGGCGGGCACATCGACGCGGCGATCGACGGGATCACCGGACTCACGCCGCATATACGGTCGGGCAAGCTGCGGTTGCTCGCGATAACGAATCCGACGCGCGTGGCGGAATTCGATGCACCGGCCATCGCCGAAACATTGCCCGGCTACGACTCGCGCGGCTGGTTCGGTTTCCTCGCGCCGGCCGGCACGCCGCGCGAGATCGTGACTCTGCTCAACCAGGAAATCAACCGCGCGATACAACTGCCGGACGTCAGAGACAAGCTGGTATCGGCAGGCTTAATCATCGTCACTGAGCCGCCGGAATTTTTCGCGTCCACGATCAAAAGCGATTACGCGAAGTACGGCAAGCTGATTAAAGATATCGGGTTTCAGCCGCAATAAAATTACCGCGAAGCGCTGTTCACTCCTTCCCCTTCAAGGGGAAGGCCGGGATGGGGATGGGTAATTTATGACGCTGATGCAAATGCCGACCCCATCCCCACCTCGCTCCTCCCCTTGTCCCCCAAGGGGATTTGCTTCGCGGCAAAGGGGAGGAAGTGAAATGCGTTGTACGCAGTGAAAAGCCTACTTCGCCTTGTCCTGCGCCACATCCATGATCATGCGCGTTAGCAGATAAAGACGCGGCTCGATCGAGTCAATGAGCACGTACTCCGAGTCGCTTGAATGCGAGCCGAATCCTTGCAAGCCGAAGCGTTCGATCACCGGCGCCTTGGTGCGCAGTGCGGCAAATGCTGCATCGGTGCCGCCGCCTGCCGCGACATCGCCGATCACGAGCTGCCGGCCGAGCTCCGAATAAATTCTTTGCGCATGCTTGGCCAACGCCGCATTCGCCGGAGTGAGCTCGAGCGGCGGGCGCCGGCGCTCGAACGTCATGTTTACCTTGGTGTCCGGAATGAGCTGCTTCTTGATGCGCTCTCTGACTTTTTCCTCGATACCGTCGTAATCAGCGACACGCAGCACACGAACATCCGCCGTCGCCGAAGCGATCGCCGGGATCACGTTGCGGTTGGTGCCCGCACTGGCGACGGTCCAGTTCATCTTGAGGCCGGTTTTGGGATCGGACAGATCGCGCGTCTGCATGATCTGGTGCGCGAGCTCGTAGAGTGCATTGCGGCCGTTTTCCGGCGCGCTGCCGGCGTGCGAAGCTTTGCCTTCGACATTGAGGACAACGGCGCCGATGCCGGCCGTTGTGAGCGACAACAGGTCTGATTGGGCGTAGGCGCCTTCGCAGGAAAAAACGGCATCGTGCTCGGCGCCGAGCTTGGTCAGCGTCGCTCGCGAGCCTGCCGAGCTGACTTCCTCGTCAGCATTGATAAGCACTGTGACGAGACCGTAATCGCGGAAGTTCATCGTCTTCAGGACCGACAGGGTATGAATGATCAGGGCGATTCCCTGTTTGTTGTCGGCGATGCCGAGCCCGTACGCGCGGTTGCCGTCGATGCGGAACGGCTGCTTGGCGAGCATCCCGCGCAAATACACGGTGTCCATGTGCGCGATCAGCATGATCTTCTTTGTGCCGGTGCCCGTGAAGCGCGCGTGCACCATGCGGCCGATTTGCTTGGGCGTGTCGACCATGCGGTAAATGTCGGCGGGATTGGGCTCGATGAACTCGACCGTGCCGCCGAGCGCACGCAGGCGGCCCGCGATCAGATCGCTGATCTTGTCCAGGCCTTCGCGGTCGCCGCTGCCGGATTCGATCGACACGAGGTCTTTCAGGGTGTCGAGCAGCGGGGCCTTTTCCTTCGTCGCCAGCGACATCACGGGCTCGAGCGGCGCGGCCGAAACGTTGAGCGCGAGCACCGCGCAGACCGCGACACAGGCAGTGCACAGCGCACGGCCGATAAAAATAGCGTTCATAGGTTTTCTCCCGCTGGGTTGTGCCGGATGGTTAGAGTAAACGCCGCGCCCGTGCAGTGGCAAGCCGTATAATCCGCGTTTTCCTCAACTGTCCGCGGCAGCGTCATGAGTCACTGGTTTGAATATTTTCCCGGCCACCACATGTGGTCGCAGGGCATGATGTTCGGCATCGAAATGGCCGCCCAGGGCGCGGCGGCGCTCGGCGAGATCGACCAGATCGGCCAGCGGCTCAAACCGCACGTCGGCGACAACGAGCGCTGGTGGCAGGAATGGACCACGATGGCGAAACGCATCGAGGGCCATGGCGACGAGGCGGCGGAAAACGGTTTCGAGCTGACGGCGGGCAGCTATTACCTGCGCGCGGCGACTTATTACTTCTGCGGCGAGCGGTTCATTGCACCGTCCGAGCGCAAGTGGGACACCTACCGCAGCTGCCTGCGCTGTTTTACCAACGGCATCGCCGTGCGTTATCCGAACATCGAGCGCGTCGAAGTGCCGTATGAAGACAACGCGCCGGAACGCGGAACAGGGGACCCCGCATTGCGGGGATGTGACCGTGAAGGCGCGAACAAGCCCGGGGTTTCAAGCTCCGGCGCTCAAACGCCCACTCCCGGGTCGCATCCCGCGAGCGGGAACCCTGCTCCGCCGTCCACGGGCACGCTGCCGGCGTGGTTTTACAAGGCCGATGTCGCCGGGCCGGCGCCGACGGTCGTGATGTTCGACGGTCTCGACAACGCGAAGGAACTTTCGGTGCTGTTCGGCGGCGTCGAGATCGGCCGCCGCGGCATCCACACGCTCGCGATCGACGGGCCGGGGCAGGGCGAGGCGCTGCGCCTGCAAGGCATCCCCAGCCGTTTCGATTACGAGGTGCCCGCGCGCGCCGCCTACGAATATCTCGCACAGCGCCCCGAGGTCGACGCGAAACGCATGGCCGTGATGGGCTTCAGCATGGGCGGCTACTACGCGCCGCGCGCCGCCGCGATGGAGCCGCGTTTCGCCGCGTGCGTCGCGTGGGGCGGGCATTGGGATTATCACGAGTCGTGGGTGCGCCGGCGCAAGATCATGGAGTCGGGCGGCACCAAGTTGTCCGCGCCGTCGTTTCAGTTGCCGTGGGTGCTGGGCATGCCCGACATGGACGCGTGCATGAAAAAGCTCGAGAGCTACCGGCTCTCCGGCGTCGCGGAGAAAATGCGCTGCCCGTTCTACTGCATCCATGGCGAGAACGACAACATCGTCCCGCTCGAATTCGCGCAGAAGCTCTACGACGCGTGCGGCTCTGAGGATAAGACGCTGAAAGTGCTCACCACGCTCGACGGCGGCAGCGACCATTGCCAGGAAGACAACCGGCAGGTCGGCTCGAACCTGGTCGCCGATTGGCTCGCGCAGCGGCTCGGCGGACGCCTCTAATTGACCAGAAAAGCAGCCACAGATACACACGGATGAACACAGATACTGCGAGGGGAACCGTCAACATGAAGCGCTTTAGCCATCTGTGTTCATCTGTGTTTATCTGTGGCCCCACGCTTTTGCTGTTGTTCTCTTTAGCGGTTGATGCGCAGACCACCAACTATCCAACCAAGCCCGTGCGTCTGATCGTGCCCTATCCGCCGGGCGGCTCGGTGGATTTCACCGGGCGCGAGCTCGCAGCGAAATTAAGCGAACTTTGGGGCCAGCAGGTCGTGCTCGACAACCGCGGCGGCGCGGGCTCGACGCTCGGGCACAGTCTCGGCGCCAAGGCGATACCGGACGGCTATACGCTGCTGCTCGGCACTTCGGCGGGGCTGGTCGTGAGCCCGGCGCTCGGCACCAAGCTCAATTACGACTCGCTAAAGGATTACGCGCCAATCGGGCTCGCCGTGTATGCGCCGTTCGCGCTCACGCTGCACGCGGCAGTGCCGGCCAACACAACGCAGGAATTTATCGACCTGGCGAAAGCGAATCCGGGCAAGATCAATTTCTCGTCGCCCGGCACCGGCACGCCTAACCATCTTGGCGGCGAGCTTTTGAAGGCGCTCGCGCACATCAACATCGTGCACGTGCCGTACAAAGGCGGCGGGCCGGCGCTGGTCGACCTGATCAGCGGCCAGGTGCAGATGACGTTCTCGGGCGTGCCGCAGATATTGCCGCACGTCAAAGCGGGGCGCGTCAAAATCGTCGCGATCGGCCACCCGACGCGCATCAAGTCGTTGCCCGATGCGCCGCCGGTCGCCGAGGTGCTGCCCGGATTCAACAATACATCGTGGTATGGATTGCTCGCGCCGGCCGGCACGCCGCCCGCGCTCGTCAACCAGATCAATGCGGCGATGAATAAAGTTCTCGCGCAGCCTGAATTCGGCCAGCGCCTGCTGCTGCAGGGCGTCGAGCCGGTGACCAGCACGCCGCAGGGCATGCACGACATGATCCGCAACGAGCTCGCGCGCTGGCGCAAGGTTATCAAGGATGCTGGCATCACCGTCGAGACCGCACAATGAAATCGCGGCCGGGCGTTCGCCGGTAAAATGCGTAACGTTCAGCGATAACAGCGAGGAGATGCACGATGCCGCAGGTCGCAATCGCCGATGGCGAAATCCATTACGAAGTCGCGGGTGAGGGCCATCCGCTGATCCTGGTCAGCGGTCTCAACGGCGTCGCGCGCTACTGGGAACCGCAAATCGCGGCATTTTCTGCGCGTTATCGCGTAATTACCTACGATCAGCGCGGCACCGGCACCAGCGATCACAAGCAGCGCGAGTTTTCCATCGACCAAATGACGTGCGAGCTGGTCGCGCTGATGGACGCGCTGAAAATAGACCGCGCGCACATCGTGGGCCTGTCGACGGGCGGCGCGATCGGCCAGACGCTCGCGATCGAATATCCCGCGCGTGTTGGGCGTCTCGTGCTGGTCAGCACGTGGACGCATTGCGACCCATGGTTTCGCCGGCTTTTCGAAGCGCGGCGCCGCATGTACGAATTGTGCGGGCCCGAACTGCATACGATGTTCCACCCCTTGTTTCTCTATCCGCCTGATTACGTCAATGCGCACGATGAGGAGATCACGGAGGAGCAAAAGCGCGCTCCGGCAAAATCGGCGCCGGTCGAGGCGTCGATCGGGCGCATCGGTGCGCTGCTCGCCTTCGACCGCCGCATGGGCCATGCGCGCATTAAGGCGCCGACACTGATCGTCGCGGGCGCCAACGATTACATCACGCCGCGTTATCACGCCGATGCGCTGGCGCGCGCAATACCGCAATCAAGGCTCGTCGTTTACGATGGCGGCGGGCATTCGGTGTCGAAGACGCGGCCGCAGGAATTCAACCGTACGGTGCTGGATTTTCTGGGTGCGGCAAAATGATGGAAGAACTCAGGCGTCACTTCGGCGCGCGCACCGCTTTGTCGCTGGCGTTGTGCGCGTGCGCATTTGCGGCGGCCGCGCAGACTTATCCGAACCGCGCGATCCGCCTCGTCGTACCGTTCGCGCCCGGCGGCTCGACCGACGTGCTGGCCCGCATCATGGGCCAGCGCATGACCGAAAGCATGGGCCAGGCGGTGATTATCGACAACCGGCCCTCGGCCGGCGGCACCACGGGCAGCGACCTGGTGGCGAAGGCGCTGCCCGACGGCTACACGCTCGTAATCGGATCGATCGCCACGATGGCGATCGCCAAGGCGATGTACGCAAATCTACCGTACGATCCGCAGCGGGATTTCGAGCATATCGGACTGTGGGTCACGTTTCCGCTGGCGCTCGTAGTGCCCGCGGGATCGCCGATTACGAGCCTGAAGAACCTGATCGAGCAGGCGAAGGCCCGACCTGGCGGATTGCGCTATGGTTCGCAGGGCATCGGCACGTCAGCGCATATCTTTGGCGACCTGATGAGCAGCATGGCGGGCGTCAAGGTCATCAGCGTGCCGTACAAGGGCGGCGGCCCCGCGTTGACCGGCGTGCTCGTCGGCGAGGTCGATTACGCGATGATCGCGGTATCGACGGCGCTCGCGCAAGTCAACGCGGGCAAACTTCATGCGCTGGGCGTGACCAGCGCCAAGCCGACCGCGAGCATGCCGAACGTGCCGCCGATCGCAACGGTCGTGCCCGGTTACGAAGGACTAAATTTTCACGGTTTGCACGCGCCGGCGAAAACGCCGCGGGCAGTGGTGGCGAAGCTGCACGAAGAAACGACGCGAATTTTGCTGCGGCCGGAAGTGCGCGAGCGCCTGAACGGGCTCGCGATGGATATCATCGCTTCGGGGCCCAAGGAATATCGCGCGTTTATCCAGGCGCAGATCGAGCAGTGGACGCCGCTCGTGAAGGCTTCAGGCGCGCGCGTCGATTGAAACGCCGGCTGCGGAATGCTCCGCAGCAGGAAGGAGCTAGCCGCC
>Ga0207676_10003730_pt1 | contig 10772 bp, 8 predicted proteins | sample KBSSwiS72_FD_184307 | JGI IMG/M metagenome (GOLD analysis project Ga0207676, IMG submission 184307) | Switchgrass rhizosphere microbial communities from Kellogg Biological Station, Michigan, USA - KBS Switchgrass S7-2 (SPAdes) (version 2) | ecosystem: Host-associated > Plants > Roots >... | reverse complement strand
TTTTAAGCTGATGTGTGCATCATAATTACCACTGTTGAAACCGGCCGAATAGAGACTACCAAACAATTCCACATCCCATTTTTTATTCCTTGTCGTGTTCCGGTATTCGCCATGAAAGATCAGGTTATAAAATGAATTGCTGCCACTCGCAAATTCCCCATTTAACAATTGAAAAGCGGCCCCCAATTTTACAAATTGTTGCAAGTTCTTTGCATCGGGGAATTGATAGATGGACAAATCATTTACCATGTCCTTCCAGCGATCACGGAAATACACAGTATCGCCCTGGTTTTTTATGATCCCATAGCTCGTATCATAATATTGAATTGACGACGTACTTAAAGTATTGTAATCAAAATATTGATATTTGGCTCCCGTATACGAAAAAGTATGTTCAAATCGTACGCGGGGATAGAACAAAGGAATTACTGTAGAATCCGTGACGATCGAGTCTTTTTTGCCAAGATCATATTGTTGCCGCATCAGAACGGTAAACTCGCGATAGCGATTGCCTGTTTTAATATCAGTTGAAAAAAAATTTTTACTGTATGTCACCCCCGAATCCAAATTAGTGGGAATATTAAAACGATCCTTATAAACCAGATTATCGTTCAGATAATCCTTATCGCTTTTTATCCCACCGTTTTCTGCAACCTGCAAATGATTCCCAAGCACAAAAAAATAATTATTGTATCGTTTTTTCTTGCCCTCATACCACGAGGTCAATAGAAGATTGTTATGGTTAGAATTTTGACTTTGAAAAAAGCCGGGCGAATTGATAAGAGAATACCTGAAAGATGCGTTCCAGTTCGGTTTAATATTTTGGGTATGGATGACTCCTAATATTTGTTCCGTTTTGCTTCCGAGCAGGTACGTTAGCTCCGTATAGGGCCTGGTAGTGTTAAAAAACATAATGGATGCCGGGTTCCATTTATAGATATCAAGGACGTGGAAACCCGGATCCCAGCCGGCCGTAAGATTAGGACTAAATAACATCGATTTGGACGCCGTTCCCAGATTACCCAGATACATATTTGTAGCCGGTATCGGGAACCGTGTCGTAAAATCATTTACCGATGAATCCAGTTTATAGTGCCTGGACGAATCAAGGTAGCGGTCATAGATGGTGATCGAATCTTCATTCCTGTTACGATGTTGAAGACTGTCGCTGCCTTTTGCTCCTTTTAAACTCCTTAAATTTTGGCCAACCCTTGAAAAATTCCTGAAATTAGGTTGTTGCGCCATCGCTTGAAAATGTGCAAGGCAAAACAATAGCAGCAGGTATGTGAGTTTTCTCTTCAGGGTCAAAAGTTGTTGATTAGATACAGCAGCAAAAATACCAAGGATAAAATTTGAAAAGGGAATAATGAATTCACAAAGAAATCAAAAAAATAATTTGGTAAGATCAAACCTCAAATCGCCGCTACCATCTCCTTGAAGATCGCCGCAAAACGGGGCTCGGCTTGCTTGGCGGCATGCAACACTTCCTCGTGCGTTATCCTGGTCTCATCTTCCCGGATGCCAATATCGGTGATAACGCTCATGGCGAATACGGGAAGTCCCATATGATTGGCTACTATGCATTCCTGCACTGTACTCATTCCAACTGCATCACCACCCAATGCGTGAATGAGTTTGTATTCCGCATGCGTTTCGTATGTAGGACCTGTAACGCCATAGTAAACTCCTTCCCGTAGAGAAATACCGAGCTTTTGTCCTATAGTTTTTGCCTTCTGAATAAGCTCCTTTGTATAGGGCTCACTCATATCAGGGAAACGAGTGCCGAACGCAGAAATATTTTTTCCGATCAACGGATTTTTCATGAAAAAGCTAACATGATCTGTGATGATCATCATATCCCCCACCCTGAAATTTGGATTAACACCGCCTGCTGCATTGGAAAGAAGCAGCGCCTTGATTCCAAGCAATTTCATAATCCGTACTGGAAAGACTACTTGTTCTGCCTCATATCCTTCATAAAAGTGAAAACGCCCGGCCATGCAAACAATTTTTTTCCCACTGAGATTGCCAAATATCAACTTACCCTTGTGACCTTCCACGGTGGAAACAGGAAAATGAGGGATCGCATCGTAGCTTACTTCTTTTTCTATTTCTACGTCTTCGATAAAATTGCTAAGACCACTTCCCAAAACAATCCCAACCTCTGGTACGTGAGCGTAAATTCCTTTAAGATATGACAGGGCTTCATCGAATTTTTGCATCTCGCGAGGCATACAATAACTTTGGTGAATGGCAAATATATATTTTGTATTCAATTTCGAAGACGTGCAACGTGCGGAATGTTTATTAAACGAGATGAGACAATATAATGCCAGTGGCGACAGCGACATTCAGTGATTCTGCGCCTCCTTTCCGGGGGATGGAAATTTTCTCATTGGAATATGGCAAGACTTCCTGTCCGATTCCCGTCGATTCGTTGCCTATAATGATCAAACCCTCTTTGATTGTACTCATCTTTGTTACGTCTTTGCCCTCGAGCATGGTTGCATAAATTCTAACACCGAATTGTCCTTTCAACCATACTGGCAGATCAGTGTAGAATACACTTACTCTCGAAATGCTTCCCATTGTGGCCTGTACTACTTTTGAGTTATACAGGTCTGCACAATCACGACTGCAAATTATTTGTGAAATCCCAAACCAATCGGCTATACGGATGATTGTTCCCAAATTACCGGGGTCCTGGATAGTATCCAGCACCAGCGATATTCCTTCTTTAATTCGAGGTTCTTTTTCTTCAAACTTTTTTGCGATGGCAAGGACCTTATTCGGCGTTTTAAGTTGAGACATTCTTTCAAGCTCTGTTTCATCAATCGCGGTTACATTGACTGACTTTAAAAGATCTTTATTTTCCCCTATCCATTCATTCAACGCAAATATTTGCGTCAGTTCAACGTTTTTACTTTGTATTAATTCTTTTACCAGTTTTGGACCCTCAGCAACAAATAATCCGGCTTCGTCTCTGTATTTTTTCTGGCCTAAACTTTGGATATATTTGAGCTGTGATTTGGATACCATACATCGATGTTTAAATGAATTTTGTTACGCCCAAGCCACGGATGTCAACTTACCTGAAAATAATTACCTTTTTAATATTCGTTGTTCTTTTCTCCTCCTGCAAATCCTGGGACTTTCACACATTTCCGATCACCCATATAAAAAAATATCCCAAAAACAAGCCCTTTGTCTACGAAACAAATATCAATTTATCGGGCAATCTTTCAAAAACAGAAAAGGAGAATCTTGAGTCCAGGTTAAAAGTTCAGTTAGAAGACAGCCTCGATCCAAAACTTAATGGGAAAATTTTCTGGCAGGTGTTGAAAAAACCACCGGTGTATGATACTACTTACGTACAATCTTCAAAAAGATTTATGCTTGCTCTGCTTCATACCTCGGGTTATTTTAAAGCAAACATCGACCCTGATACCTCTGTGAAACGAAACGAAGACATGTACAAGTTGACGCTGAACTTTAATGTAACTCCAGGACCGCTCTGGCATTTTGATAGCGTATGGTATAGCATGGGGCCAAAAGAGCTGCAGCACCTGGCAGACAGTACGATGAAATCTGACAGTACAAAAAGAGTAAAAGATACGGTCACGCTTGGTGTCCAGCAACCATTTCAGCAAGTCGCTGACAGTGCCGTAGGGCAAGCATTTGTCAAGAAAGGGAGCTCATTTTCACAAGACAGTATCGCCATGGAGCTTGACCGGCTGGTCGAGCTCTACCGGAACAAAGGATATATGAGGTTTACAAGAAACGAGCTTGTTGCGGTTTGGGATACGGTGAACATTTCGCTACTTAAGCCGACGGTCAATCCCATCGAGCAAATTGAATTGATCAATACACTCACCAAACAACAAGAGAATCCAACGGCCACTCTTGAAATCAAGTTAAAACCCGGCTACGACAGTTCGAGGCTGGTAAAATTTTATGTAGGCAGGGTCTATATCTACCCTGATTTCACAGGAGATACTTTGACAAGAAAGGATTCAGTAGTGCTCGATTCAACGTATGCTGTTATTCAGTCACAGCATCTTTTCAAACCAAAGATCCTTCCACAAAATATTTACCTGCGAAATGGCCAGGTATACAATCAAAACCGCTATATAAGAACAGTGGACCGTTTCAACAGCAATGTGGCCTGGCGGTTGGCCACCGTAGAGCAAAAGCCGAGACCGGGAACAGATACTGTTGACTTCTATGTTCGGCTTGTGCCCGCAAGAAAATACCTGTTTGTAGCAAACCTGGAAGCGAGTCGAAACCAAAATAGTATTCTTTTTTACCTCGGCAATCTGCTAGGTATTGGCGTCAATGTGACTTTGCAAAACAGGAATTTTGGAAAAATAGCAGCGCAAACAAATACAATTCTTCGGTATGGAACGGAATTAAGCATTTCCAAAGGAACGCCGTTAGTTAGCCTGATACAGGCAGGCGTTGGATACAATATTGTTTTTCCCAAGATCATTCCCCATTTTAATTTTCTCCCCGAACGATTTCGCGATGCGAGTACAGTTTTGTCATTTAATGCTACCAACACGCAACGGGCCGATTTTTATAACCTGATCACGTTTAATACTTCCTGGAGTTATCTTTTGCAGCGTCGCAATAAATTGTACGCCGCCAAGCTTCCAAATATTGAATATTCGTTTTTAGATGCAAAGCCTAAACTAGTAGATCTTATCGCACAAAATCCGGGTCTGAAAAATTTGTTCAACGATGGGCTGATTATTTCCGGGATTTATAGCATTACCGTAACAGGAGGGACAAAAAAAAATCTGAACAGCCTTAAAGCGAATCTTGAATTGGCTGGTCTTCTGGCTAGTTTGAGCCAGGCTGACTTTATCAGAAAAAACCTTTACAGGTATATTAAACCGGATGTCGAACTCAAGCGTATCACGAAAATTGGAACGAATGATCTTGTATTGAGAACTTTTGTTGGAGTGGGCATTCCTTTGAAAATTGATACCGGTCTCGGATTTCGCAGCCAGTACCTACCGTTTTTTAAAGCATATAGCGCCGGGGGTCCTAATAGTATGAGAGGATGGGGATTGAGAAGATTGGGGCCGGGTCATTCTCTAAATTATTTCTTTCAGTTTCCTGATCGCTTTGGCGACATACAATTTGAAACAAACCTGGAATACCGTTTTTTTCTTTTCGAACTTTTTGGGTTTAAAATTAACAGCGCGTTGTTTACGGATATTGGAAATGTATGGTTCTTGCATGCTAATCCTGATTTTCCGGGAGGAGAATTTAAGTTCAGTAATTTTTTCAGAGATCTTGCCATAGATGTTGGAACAGGAGCAAGAATCGATCTGGGGTTCTTTCTTATCCGCCTTGACTACGGATTGAAAGTACATAATCCAACTCCGGAACCAGATAACCAGGGAGGACGATATCATTATTTCTATAACTGGAGTCTTAAATATTTAACGGGCGGAGTGCTTCAATTTGGAGTTACTTATCCTTTCTGATCGATCATTTTCGCGGACTTAAAGAGTCTTCAAAGTCTTTCACGCTTAATGCTTCTTCAATTTTAAATTCACCGATTCTTGTGCGGCGTAAGCTACTGAGATAACCACCACAAGCTAACCCTTCACCAAAATCTTTTGCTAAACTGCGTATATAGGTACCAGTGGAACATACGACGCGAAAATGCACAACAGGCAATTCAATCAAGGTAATTTCAAATTCATTTATATAAACTTTTCTCGGCTCGAGCTTTACTTCTTTTCCCTTTCGTGCAAGTTCATACACCCGTTTGCCCTCTACTTTGATCGCAGAATGTGCTGGGGGAACCTGCATGATCTCACCCAAAAAATTTTTTGTCATGTCTTTGATTAGTTCGGGTGAAATGTGTTCAAGTGATCTAAAATTTTCCGGCTTGCTTTCGAGATCATATGTAGGCGTTGTCGCTCCCAGGTTGAATGTGCCCGTGTATTCCTTTTCCCGGGCCATGTACTCATTTATTTTTTTGGTGAATTTTCCTGTGCAGATGATCAGCAACCCTGTGGCCATAGGATCCAGTGTTCCGGCATGACCCACTTTTTTTACCTTGATCAAATGACGGATCCTCCTTATTACATCAAAGGATGTCCATTGCATGGGTTTGTCAATCAGTAAAACTTGCCCTTCTTCAAATTTATTCACAACTCAATTTAAAAGTTTACAAGGTCCAAAGTTTCAGAGTTGCAAAGTTGTTTTGAAATTAATTTTTGAACATTGGAACTTTGAACTTTTGAACTCTAGTAAACTATATCGAAAGTTTATTTTTGAGCTCAAGATACTTGTTGATCGTATCTACAGTAAGATTTTGAGGAGAAGTAAGGATGGAAAGTATGCCGTTTTTATGAAGTTCTCTTACCATCAATCGCTTTTCAAAAGCAAATTTTTCAGCAATTGTTTTTATATAAATTCCTTCCATCGTCTCAGCTTTGCCCTCGATCAGTTGTTTTAATTCAGTGTTTTCAAAGAAGACCACAAGCAAAAGGTGATATTGTGCAATTAACTTCAAGGAAGACATTTCTCTCTGTAAGCTATCCATCGATTCAAAATTGGTAAACAAGATCAGCAGGCTGCGGTGTGTGATACGGCTACGGATAACTGAATAGAGTTTTTCGAAATCTGCCTCCAGGAAACGCGTTTGTTGCCGGTACAAAATTTCCAGCAACTGGTTCATTTGGGTGGATTTTTTATCAGCCTGCAAAAAAACGTCGAGGTTCTCGGCGAATGTAATAAGACCAGCCTTATCCTGTCTCACCAATGCCACATTACTAAGTACCAGTGATGCATTAATTGCGTAGTCAAGCAAGGTCATTCCTTCAAAAGGCATTTTCATCGTACGGCCTTTATTTAACAGGCAATAGATCTGCTGGCTTCTTTCATCAGTATAGTTATTCACCATCAGGTCCTTTTTTCTTGCTGTCGCTTTCCAGTTTATGGTACGATAATCATCCCCACGAACATAGTCCTTTATCTGTTCAAACTCCATGCTATGCCCAAGTCGTCGTACTCTTTTTACACCGGCTTCCTGTAATCGGTTACTGACTGCCAGTAAATGATAGCGTCTCATTTGAATGTAAGAAGGATATACCTTTACGGTTTCTGCCGCTGGAAATATAAACCTTCTCTTTGCCAGTTGTAAGGGACCTCTGACAAACGCATTAATATTACCAAAAGAATATTCACCTCTTGTTAACGGTTTGACTGTATAACTAATCTGCTCTTCTTTTCCTGCTTCAAGTCGTGTTTTTTTTCTCCAGTTTCTTTCCTGGAATTGCGGAGGCAATTCATCGATAATGTGTGCAGAAACAGGGAAGGAATAATTATTCTGAAAGTGAAGCACTACCTTATTCTCGTCCCCATTGCTCCACCGTTCCGAAGTGAACCGCTCAGCACGCAGGGCATATCGTTTTCCAAAAATCAAAAAACTGTCAACGAGTATTGCCAAACCAAGAAGAACCAGGACAATACCCGCTGCGTCATACAACACGGGTATGAAATAGCTGAACAGGTATAAGATCACGGCTCCCCCTGCAATGTAATAGGCAGTTCTGTCGATATAAAATGACTGACTAAAAAATTTTATAATTGCCCTGAAGAACATTTTTGATTTTGGATTTTCGAATTTCGATTTTAGATTTTTTAGAAACAATCTAATTGCTCACATTCACCCATTACTCATTACTCATAACTCATAACTCATAACTCTTAACTTCACCTGGGAATATCCATTCCATTCACAATTTGCCTGATCACTTCATCTTCAGTAACTCCTTCCATTTCTTTGTCGGGAGCAAGGATAATGCGATGACGCAGCACTGGCGTGAAAACATCCAATATATCTTCAGGCGTAACGAAATCACGGCCATTGATCGCCGCCATTGCTTTAGAAGCATTCATTATTGCTAGTGATGCTCTTGGCGAAGCGCCGAGATAAATCGATTTATGATTTCTTGTTTGGTGAATAAATTTTGCAATGAATTGCAAAAGCCTCTCTTCAATGATTTGGATTTTTATTTGTTGTCTCAATGCAATGATCTGCCCACCGCTCAAAACAGGTCTTACGAAGTCAAAAATCGGAGCATTCCCCATTTGGTGAAATTGCGAGAGAATCGTCACTTCTTCCGCCTCGGAAGGATACGGCACTACAATTTTAAAAAGAAACCGGTCCAGTTGAGCCTCAGGTAAACGATATGTGCCTTCATGCTCAATAGGGTTCTGCGTTGCCAGCACCATAAATGGTGAGGGCATGGGGTAGGTCCTGCCATCCACCGTAGCTTGTCTTTCCTCCATAATCTCAAACAACGCTGATTGCGTTTTTGCCGGTGCCCTGTTGATCTCATCAATTAAAATGATGTTTCCAAACACCGGCCCTTTTTTGAAATCAAAACTGCCTTGTTGTGGATTAAATACCGGCGTACCCAAAACGTCCGATGGCATCAGGTCTGGTGTAAACTGGATTCTCGAAAAGCCAATATCCAATGATCGCGCTACCAGTTTTGCAGTCAGAGTTTTCGCAACGCCGGGCACACCTTCGATCAATACATGTCCATCTGCAAGGAGAGCCGCGATGATCAGTCTCACCATTTCGTCCTGTCCAACAATTACCTTTTTAATCTCATCACGAATTAACAGCACAGCCTGGTTCAGAGCAGTCAGATCCGTTCGTTGCGCAAATAGTTGTTCTTCCATTTATCGGTGTTTGGTTTTTGTTTTTAAATCCGCTGCGATATTTGCCCTACCCCGTTTTGTAAAAGTCTTCAAGTCTTTTATGAAAACCGGCGAGCTGCTCATCAGCTATTTCATCTGTTTCATCAATATTGTTTATAAAGGAAATGATTTCCCGGATATTTTTTTCGGGCTGTGCTGTTTTTCTTTGAAGAGATGTTATAAACTCATCATCGAGCTGGTTAGTAGAAAGCTTATACCTGTTGCGGATATGTTCAAGGAAATAGGCCGCCATTTTTTTACTAAGGTTTTTGTTATCTCTTTTCTCATGGTATAACCTGCCAATGGTCTTTACAAATTCAAGGGAATCATTTCTTGGCCTTGCCATGACGGGGATCATGCGCTGCTTGCGCCGCATTTCCTGCAAAATGTACAGGACCAGGAGAACAATCAATAAACATAGCGCTGCTCTGAATGATCTTTGAGACATCAATGCAGAAAGAGGACCTTTACTTTTACCCGGACTATTGTCCAGCGAGATCCTTTTGTATAAAAAATATTCATCCCACACCACCCTTTTAGTATCCTTTGGAATAAGCGAAAGCATTTTGTTATAGTAATTGATGTTTTGCCCATGCAATAAAAAATAATTACTAAATGTGAGGGGAGCAAGATGCAGGTAAATACTTCCCTTTCCTGCTTTTAACTGTATGAAATTTATGTCTGTATCGTCTTTACTGCCTAGTTCATAACTGGTTTCTTTATTGTATTTTTCGAAATATCCATCATATCGCCTGCCGGGATAATCGTATTTTTTTTGGTCAGGGAATGGGGGAGATAATAATCCAACCGAAAGAGTATCGGTTTCAACATCCACTCCAAACAGCGAAAGATCGAAAGCATAATCGTCACAATTAAAAAAGTTCTGTGCATCGTAAGACAGCCCATGAGTGCTGATAAAAACAGTGTTTCCTGCCTTTACAAAATCCAGCAAACGATGCAATTCTGTTTCATCAGGCATGAATCGAGGGGATATAATGATAAGAGCCTGCCTGTCGGTTAAAATGCTCAACGAATCCCAAAGTGTAGGCTTTTTCTTATTTACAATCACTGAAGCGCCGGGAAAAATATGAGACAAACTGTGATAAGCGACATACATACCATATGGAATCTTGTCTCTTTTATTGAAACTGATACGTTTGTCAAGTACATGCCTTTTTTGCTTCGTGGAAAATACAAGCCACGATAGCAGCAGGAAAACCAGCCCCGCAATGATATATGGTAAAAACTTTTTCAAGACAGTTTACGATCAAAATTTTCAAATTGGTTTTTAATAACCCCGAAGGTTTCCCGGCTCACATCAAACTTTCCATACCAGACATATTCATAATTCCTTGTCAACCGGAAAAAATCATTATAGTACCCTGTAGAATTCAATTGAGACAAATAATCAAGATTTGTACGCTCTTGCTTGTACTCGATAATTTTTTTTTGCGAAAGCTGTTTTAATAATCGCAGAAACATAAGACGCACCGCAAGGCGATAATCCCTGGCGTTAACCGCTTTTTCAATTTCTCTTTGATAATTTATGTCGAAGATATTTTCCGACGCAATATCTTCTCTTATCTTTTCTGCTGTGATGGATTGATTCCTGCCGACAATATTATTTTGCAAAAGGTACCACGCCAGTATCGCAAGGAAAAGCACCACAATTACCAATAACGTTGTCATATTCATCCATTGCAATGGCGGTTTCCTGGTCGTGAAATTTTTTTCTTTCACTTCCTTTTTTTCAAAGACATGATCGGCATACCAAAAAGCGTCATCTTTTTTTAGCGAATCAATGATATTACCCGGAACTTGTCTTAACGCAATCGTATCTGCAGGCGCGGATTTATGCTCAAAATAATTTTGGTGTTCGTAGTCCGTGTCGGCCTGATCAATGGCAATCGCTGAGTCAGCTTCGGCAACGATGGTGTCTGCCACTGTGGTGTCCTGGGCTTTTGTGCTAAAACAGGTAAAAAGAAAACACGTCCACAGCAACAACCTCCCCTTATGCAAAAAGATATTTCAAGGATAGT
>Ga0207676_10003722_pt1 | contig 10784 bp, 11 predicted proteins | sample KBSSwiS72_FD_184307 | JGI IMG/M metagenome (GOLD analysis project Ga0207676, IMG submission 184307) | Switchgrass rhizosphere microbial communities from Kellogg Biological Station, Michigan, USA - KBS Switchgrass S7-2 (SPAdes) (version 2) | ecosystem: Host-associated > Plants > Roots >... | reverse complement strand
GCGGTTCTTCGGCGTGGGCACCTGGCAGGGCGCCCTGATCGTGCGCGAGGCGAAGGCGATGGCCCGCTCGGGCTGGTCGCTCTCGCACGGCGGCGGGCACCGGCTGCGCTGCGACGAGATCGCGGCGGGCCCCTGGCGCAGCCCCGATCCGACCTATCATTTGCGCGGACGCGTGCTGGTGCGGCGGCTTTCGCCCAACGATTTCAAGATCGAGGCCGAGCAACCGAAGAAGAACGGCAAGCCAAAGAAGCCCAAAGACGAGAAGGTCAATGCTTTGCCGCCACGGCAGCTGATCAATGCCAGGATGCTGCAAGCCATGGGCCACGAACTTGCGTCGATCCATCGCGGCACGCGGGACAAGGACGACATCGAGGCGGATCTCGAGGCGCGCCCCGACGGCTGGCTGCTCGCGTCCGTGACGGCGATTTCGGCGGCGATCGCGGCCGAACAGCGGGAGTGGAAGAAGCATCCGGAGAAATGGCCGAAACCGCCGAAGCCCTGATGCGATCGATCAACAAATTGCATTGTCGCGGCGGCAGCGGATGGGCCAGTCTTGGGTAAAGACAACGGAGAGAAACGCCATGCCCCGCCCATCCGTCGCGGACAAGCGCCGCACATTCCGCAAGCTGCATGACTCCGGCTGTTTCGTGATCCCGAATCCATGGGACGTAGGCTCGGCGCGCTACCTGCAAGGCCTCGGTTTCAAGGCGCTGGCGTCCACATCATCAGGACATGCATGGTCGGTGGCGCATGCCGACAACGCGGTCGGGGTCGATATGGTGCTGGCGCATCTCGCCGAGATCGTCGCCGCGACCGACGTGCCGGTGAACGCCGACTTCGAGGGCGGCTATGCGGACGATCCCGCGGGTGTCGCCAGAAACGTTGCGCGCTGTTGCGAGACCGGCGTCGCGGGGTTGTCGATCGAGGACTCGACCGGCAACAAGGACAGGCCGCTGTATGATATTCCGGTCGCGGTCGAGCGCATGAAGGCGGCGCGCGCCGCGATCGACAAGGCGGCGCCCGACGTGCTGCTCACCGGCCGCGCCGAAGGCTTCATTGCGGGCGTGCCCGATCTCGACCAGATGATCGAGCGCCTGCGGGCCTATGCGGCGGTGGGCGCCGACTGCCTCTATGCGCCCGGCATCAAGACGCGCGAGCAGATCGAGGCGGTGGTGAAGGCGGTCGCGCCGAAGCCGGTCAACTTCCTCAACGGCGCGGCGTTCGGCCATACGGTCAGCGATCTCGCCGGCATGGGCGTGCGCCGCATCAGCGTCGGCGGCGCGTTGGCGCGCTCGGCCTGGGGCGGGTTCATGCGCAGTGTGAAGCTGATCGTCGAGCAGGGCTCGTTCGAAGGCTTCAAGGACGCGGCGAGCGGCGCCGAGCTCAACGGCATCTTCACCAAGGACAAGGCGGCGCGCGAACAATGAACGATCTGTCGAACTGGAAGGCCCCGCCGTTTCCGCCGCGCAAGGTGCTGGACGGCGCGTATTGCCGGCTCGAGCCGCTCGACGTTGCGCGCCACGGAGCCGACATCGCGGCGGCGTTCGCGGGAGCCGACCGCGTGTGGGATTACCTGCCGGCCTATCCGCCGAAAGATCGCGCTGAATACGAGGCGCTGCTCGACTCGATGGTACAGAAGACCGACATCTGTCCCTACGCGGTTGTCGTCGACGGCCGTGCCAAAGGCCACATGTGGATGATGGAGATCCGCCCGGCGCACGGCGTGTTCGAGGTCGGCTGGATCACCTATTCGCCCGCGCTGCAGCGGACGCGCGCCGCGACCGAGGCGGTGTATCTCATCGGCGACTACGGCTTCTCGCTCGGTTATCGGCGCTACGAGTGGAAGTGCAACAACCGCAACGAGCCCTCGAAGCGCGCGGCGCTGCGCTTCGGCTTCACGTATGAAGGCCTGTTCCGTCAACATCAGATCGTGAAAGGCGAGAACCGCGACACCGCCTGGTACTCGATCCTCGACGGCGAATGGCCCGCGCGCAAGGCGGCGTTCCAGCGCTGGCTTGCGGCGGACAATTTCGATAAAGACGGCCGGCAGAAGCAAAGTCTCGCGGCACTCAACGCCGCTTAAGGGAGGCGGAGTTGGCCGGAAGACTGAAAGGCAAGGTCGCGCTGGTGACGGCGGCGGGACAGGGAATCGGGCGCGCTATCGCGGAGGCGTTCGTCGCCGAAGGCGCCAAGGTGATCGCGACCGACCTCGACGTGAAAAAGCTGAAAGGCCTGAAGAAGGCGACCCTCGCCAAACTCGATGTGCGCTCGAGCGCCGACGTGAACGCGCTGGTCAAGGAGATGAGCCGCAAGGTCGGCCCGATCGACGTGCTGGTCAATGCGGCCGGCTACGTGCATCACGGCACCGTTCTGGACGCGACCGACGACGAATGGGACTTCGCCTTCGACCTCAACGTCCGCTCGATGGACCGCACCATCAAGGCCTGCCTGCCGGGCATGCTGAAAAAGAAGCAGGGCTCGATCGTCAACATCGCGTCCGGCGCCTCGTCGGTGCGCGGCATTCCGTTCCGCTACGTGTACGGCACCACCAAGGCGGCGGTGGTCGGGCTCACCAAGTCGGTCGCCGCGGACTACATCCGCAAAGGCATTCGCTCGAACGCGATCTGCCCCGGCACGATCGAGTCGCCCTCGCTCGACGACCGCATTGCGACGTTGGCGAAGAAAACCGGCGCGTCGCAGAAAACCGTGCGGCAGCAGTTCATCGACCGCCAGCCGATGGGGCGGCTCGGCACGCCGGAGGAGATCGCGGCGCTGGCGGTATATCTCGCCTCCGACGAGTCGAGCTATACCACGGGGCAGATCCATCTGGCCGATGGTGGGTTCGCGCTGTAACTCTCACCGCATGCGCGGTGTTACCCTCTCCCCTTGAGGGAGAGGGTGGCGAGCGAAGCGAGCCGGGTGAGGGGTATCTGGCTGAACGCTTGTACCGAAGTTACCCCTCACCCGGTCGATCCTCATTGCATTCGGATCGACCACCCTCTCCCTCAAGGGGAGAGGGTTGCACCGAGTTCCTGGAGACAAAGAGACATGCACATTCTCATCACCGGCGCGGCCGGCATGGTCGGACGCAAGCTGACCGAGCGGCTCGCCGCCGACAAAGCGCTCAACGGCAAGCCAATCGACGCCTTCACGCTGGTCGACGTCGTGGCGCCGGCAAAGCCTGCAGGGTTCAAGACCGAGGCCTATGCGGCCGACGTGTCGGCGCCGGAGACGGCGGCCAAGCTGATCAAGGACCGGCCGGACGTGATCTTCCATCTTGCGGCGGTCGTCTCGGGCGAGGCCGAGACCGATTTCGAGAAGGGCTACCGGGTCAATCTCGACACGATGCGCTATCTGCTCGAAGCGATCCGCACCGCGGGCGGCTACCATCCGAAGCTGGTGTTCACCTCGTCGATCGCGGTGTTCGGCGCGCCGTTCCCGGACGCGATCTACGACGAGTTCCACCACACGCCGCTGACCTCGTACGGCGCGCAGAAGGGCATCTGCGAGCTGCTGCTCGCCGACTACTCGCGCAAGGGCTTTCTCGACGGCGTCGGCATCCGCTTGCCGACCATCTGCGTGCGGCCGGGGACGCCGAACAAGGCGGCGTCGGGCTTCTTTTCCAACATCATCCGCGAGCCGCTCGCCGGCAAGGACGCGGTGCTCCCTGTCGAGGAGAGCGTGATGCACTGGCACGCGAGCCCGCGCTCGGCGGTCGGCTTCCTGATGCATGCGGCCTCGCTGTCGCGCGAGACGCTCGGACCGCGCATCAATCTGACCATGCCGGGAGTCGCCTGCACGGTCGGCGAGCAGATCGCGGCACTGCGGCGCGTGGCGGGCGAAAAGGTCGTGGCGCGGGTCAAGCGCGAGCCGGACGCCGCGATCATGAAGATCGTGTCGGGCTGGCCCACGCGATTTGACGCCAAGCGCGCGCTGGCGCTCGGGTTCAAGGTGGAGAAGACCTTCGACGAGATCATCCGCGCGCACGTCGACGACGAGCTGGGCGGCAAGATCGCGGCGTAGGGCGTCGTAGGGCCTCATGCCGGCAAATCTCTGAAAAACAACCCCATGCAAAGAACTCCCGGATGAGGTCCCGGGTGTTGCTTCACGCCATCCAATGCTTAAATTGCCCCTGAATCGGACCTTTTTCTCATGAACTACATCGACGCGGCGTTCGCGCCGCTGCGCAAGACCGGGCAGATCAAGCTTTACGGCCCGGAGGCCTTCGCCGGCATGCGCAAGGCCGGACGGCTGGTTGCCGAATGCCTCGACCAGCTCGCCGATCTGGTGAAGCCGGGGCTTCCCACCGAAGCGATCGACAAGTTCGTGTTCGACTTCGCGATGGACCACGGCGCGCGGCCCGCGACCCTGATGTACCGCGGCTACAACAGGTCGACCTGCACGTCGATCAACCACGTGGTCTGCCACGGGATCCCGAACGAGAAGCCGCTGAAGGAAGGCGACATCGTCAATATCGACGTGACCTTGATCCTCGACGGCTGGCACGGCGACTCGAGCCGGATGTATCCGGTCGGCGAAATCCCGCGCAAGGCGGAGCGGCTGATCGAGGTGACCTACGAGGCGATGATGCGCGGCATCGCGGCAGTGAAGCCCGGCCGCACCACCGGCGACATCGGCGCCGCGATCCAGACCTTCGTCGAGCCGCAGCACATGAGCGTGGTGCGCGACTTCTGCGGCCACGGGCTCGGGCGCCTGTTCCACGACGAGCCGAACATCGTGCATGTCGGCCGCCCCGGCGAGGGCGTCGTGCTCAAGCCCGGCATGCTGTTCACGATCGAGCCGATGATCAATCTCGGCCGCGCGCATGTGAAGGTGCTCTCCGACGGCTGGACCGCGGTGACGCGCGACCGTTCGCTTTCGGCGCAGTTCGAGCATACCGTCGGCGTGACGGCAGACGGCTGTGAGGTGTTCACCATCTCGCCGGCCGGCCGGCACAAGCCGCCATACGTCTAGCCCCGAAAACCTGCGCCGATTGCAAAAATCGCTATTCCGGGCATGCTGAGACCCATCAGGTTCTCGCATGGCGCCGAAACATAACCCGGTTGAACCCAGCCCCGCCGACGCCGTGCCGCACTACCACGGCCATCGCGAGCGGCTGCGCGCGCGCTTCATGGAGGCCGGGGCGCAGGCGCTCGCCGATTACGAGATGCTTGAACTGGTGCTGTTCCGCGCGGTGCCGCGCCGCGACGTGAAGCCGCTTGCGAAGGATCTGCTGCAGAGATTCGGCTCCTTCGCAGAAGTCATTTCAGCCCCTGTAGAACGGCTCAAGCAAGAGGGGCTCGGCGAGGCTGCCGTCATCGAGTTGAAGATCGTGCAGGCGGCAGCGCAACGCCTGGCGCGCGGAGAAGTGAAAAAACGCACCGCTCTGTCCTCGTGGACCGCGGTGATCGACTATGTCCGCGCCGCGCAGGCCTTCGCCGAAAAGGAGCAGTTCCGCATCCTGTTCCTCGACAAGAAGAACCAGGTGATCGCCGACGAAGTACAGCAGGAGGGCACGGTCGATCACACGCCGGTCTATCCGCGCGAGGTGGTCAAGCGCGCGCTCGAGCTGTCGGCGACCGCGCTCATCCTGGTGCACAATCATCCCTCGGGCGATCCCACGCCGTCGCAGGCCGATGTCGAGATGACCCGGCAAGTCGCGCAGGTCGCCAGGACTCTCGGGATCCAGGTGCTCGACCACGTCATCGTCGGCAAGGACGGCCACGCGAGCCTCAAGGGACTGAAGCTGATCTAACTTAACTCATAGCCCGCATGAGTGCAGCGAAATGCGGGACGACAATTGTCGCGGTCTTACGACCGCTCATGCGGGCTACGCTTACTTTTTTTGAGCTCTGATAGGGTTCTTGACCGCCTCGAATGTCGCGAACTCGACGTTGTGCAGCTCGCCGTCGACCTTCTCGACTTTGCGCATGTAGATGTTCTGCACGATGTCACGCGTCTCCGGATCGATCGCGACCGGGCCACGCGGGCTTTCCCATTGCATGCCTTTCATCGCCGCGACCAGGGCGTCGCCATCCGTTTTTCCGGCGGTCTTCTTGAGCGCCTCGTAGATCAGATGCATGGCGTCGTAGCCGCCCACCGAGATGAAGTTGGGGCGAAAACCATTCGCGCGCCGAAACGCCTCCACATAAGCCTTATTCATCGACGAGTCGTGGGCTGCCGAGTAGTGTTGCGCTGTCACCAGACCGAGCATTTGCTCACCCAAGCCATCCAACTCGTCGTCGTCCGTGAGATCGCCCGGGCCGATGATCTTGATCCCAGACTTGCCGAGGCCGCGCTCCGCGAATTGCCTGGCAAAGGCCCCCGCCTGCGGCCCCGGAAAGTAGATAAACGCGGTATCGGGCCGGGTATCTGCGATCCTCTGAAGGAACGGCGCAAAGTCAGGATTGGCCAGCGGGACCCGAATCGACTCGATGATGACGCCGCCAACTCGTGTGAAGCCCTCTTTGAATGCCGTCTCCGCTTCGACTCCGGGTGCCCAGTCGCTGACCAGAGTGACGACCCGCTTGCTGCCGTTCTTGGCGGCCCACTCACCGAGAACCCCAGCCGATTGCCCCATCGTGAAGCTGGTGCGAACGATATAAGGCGATCGATCGACAGTGATCGAGGCACCGGAGACCATGACTACCGTGGCGATCTTTGCGTCGCTGACCAGTTGCGAGATCGCGAACACCGTCGGAGTGATGCCGCCCGCGACGATCGCGACCTTGTCGTTGACGATCATCTCTTGAACCAGGCGCCGCCCAATGTCGGCAACGCCCTGGTCGTCTCTGACAACCAGCTCGATTCTCCTGCCGGCAACCCGATCGCCATGCTTTTGGACATAGAGTCGGGCTCCGGCCAGGACCTGTCTGCCCACCGCGTTGAAGCCGACGCCTGTCATTGGCAGGCTCATGCCGATCTTGAGAGGCTCCTGTGCCGCGACTGCGGTTGCCGCGAACGCTGCAATGATTGCCGCCGTCAGAGCGGCGAAAAAGCGTCCACACATACGGGCCAACTCCCTTTGCATGACGAATGCGTTCACTCGGCGCCAGCGTTCGCTCGACAGGATTGAGACTGCTGGCGTTCGAGTTGCTCCAGTCGATGCACGACCGCGGCTACGCCAGGTGCTGCCGCAATCGCGTCCGCCAGCCGCCGCGCAGCGGCGGCACAGGACTTGTCGGCCAGCACGTGATGCACCGCTGCTCCGATCTCCGCGGCCGTCGCACGCTCGCCATCAAGGGCAAGGCCCGCTCCGAGCGCCTGGACCCGTGCGGCGAGCGCCGGCTGATCGGCTGCGGGGTTCGGCAGGCACACCATCGGGACGCCGTTCGCAAGCGACGCTGCCACCGTGCCATGTCCCGCATGGGTTACGGTCACGGCCACGTGCGGCATGATCTCGGCGTGCGGGACGTGCCTCACCAACACGGCATTTGCCGGAACGGAGAGGTGCGCGACCTCCGTCGATCCCGTCGTCACCAAGACGCGGCACGCGCGAGCGGCCAGTGCTTCGAGCGTGCGCCGGATGCGCGATGCTTGGTCCCAGTACGGTCCGGTCGAGAAGCTGACGAGCACCAGTGGGCGCGTGTCGCCTGCCGGCCACGGTGCGCGCCAGCCTGAGGGCGCAACGTGTTCAACGATCGGACCAATGAACTGGAAAGCCGGCGGCAAGCGCATCGCCAAGGGATCCAGTTCGGGGATGCTGGTGCAGAAAGCCGGGAATCGGGTCCACGCGTCCCAGATGCGTGCGAGGGGCGGCCGTCCGGCCATGAGGCGGACGCGGTTGACCGGGCCAAGAAGAGCCGCATCGAACTGCCCGCCTGGCGGGACCAGCGCACCGGGCGCGCTATGCACCAGCACGGCAACGGGCACGCTCGCGGTCTCCGCGGCGGCGAGAGCGCCAAACATCAAGCAGTCGATTACCAAGACGTCACAGGTCTCGCGATCGATGAGTTCCGGTACCTCATCGAGATGCCGAGTCGACGCCCAAACCGCTTCCATCTTCAGGGCAAAGACGTCCTTCGAGTGTGCCTGCCGATATAGAGCCGCGGAGCGCTCCAACAGTGCGAAGCGGAAGCCGCGTGCCGTGATCAACGACCTCTGGCTTCCATAGCCGGCGAACATCACGTCATGCCCGCGCTCCCGCAGCGCCTGCGCGATGCCGATGGCTGGAGGCTGGTTGCCGGCGCCGTCCCAAGTCAGAAACAGGTATCGCGCCATCTTACGCTCCGCCGACGATGACTTTGACCATGCTCAGGATCGTCGCTTCCGTCTCCGGCCGCGAGCGACCGATGTCCCGCCGCAACAGCTTCCATGTGTAGACGTCACAGACGCACACAAGCTGATCGACCAGGGTTCGACGTCCCTTGTCGTTCACCGATCCCATGTAAGGGCCGAACTGGCGCTGCACCCACTGGCGATGGCCGTTCTTGCCGGTCTCAATAAGATTGAGATCGGCCTGCTCGGCGAGGTTCCTGATCATCAAGTCGCCGAACTGCTCGTAGTGGTCGACCAGCGCCGCGATTGCCCCTTCAACGTCGCCGGGCTCCGCACGCAGACGCTGAGCTCTCAGCTCGCTGAGCCATTCCGCCACGGCCTGATCGAGCAGAGCGGACCGGCTGCCAAACAGATTGAGCACCGTTTGCACGGTCACCTCCGCGCCGGCTGCCACGTCCTCGAGCCTGATCTCTGATCGGAAGCGGGTCTTGAGCAGCCGGATGACGCCCTCGAGAATCCGGCGCTGTCTCGCTTGGCTCGATGCCGCACGTACTCCCAGAGTGTATGGGCGCGTCGATTTCATTTTAATAGTCATTAAATCCAAAATGCACACCAGTCAAGCGCCGCTTGCGGCTGGCGGCTGCCGCTGTCACCTACCGCGCGAGCGGCTTCGTGCGATTGCCATCCCCTGCGACGTCCCGCGCTGGGGCAGACGAGATTGCTCGGGGGACTCTTCTCAGTTTGCACCGAAGCCGGCCTCTTGCGCTCGCAACCGCCTTTTCCGGCCTGGTCCGGCCGGCAAGAACGCCGGAGGATTCCACGTAAAAAAAGCTCCTCCACCCGAATCCTTTGGCTAGCCCCTTTCGTCTCAATTGAAGCGGATACCGTGCGAGCATGCCGGTCGGTTTCGGACTGCCGGGCCCGTTCGAGGATCGAAAGGGAGCGAAAATGAAGATGCTTGCGTGTGTGCTGATCCTGCTGCTGGCAAGCGTCACGGCCGAGGCGCAGAGCCCGAAATACGCTCCGCTCAACGAGTACCTGATGGAGCCGGCAGCCGAAATTGCCCTGGCACGAAGTGCCGCGCCGGACAACATCTCCGGACCCGCTACCGTCAAGGTCCTGACCCCGACCGGTTTCAAGGTCGCGGCAGAAGGGCGGAATGGTTTCGTCTGCCTGGTTCTGCGCGGTTGGGGCGCGCCAACATACAGTCCAGCGCCGTTCCGGGACTATGTCTACGTGGCCGATCTCCGCGCGCCGATCTGTTTCGATTCAGTCTCCGCCAGAACCATGATGCCGTATTACGAGCTGCGCCATAAGCTCGGGATGGATGGCAAGGGGCCTGATGAGATCGCCAGAGGCATTGAGGCGGCCTACGCCAGGGGCGAACTGCCAAAGGTGGACGTCGGATCGATCGCCTACATGTTCTCTGCTGACATGTATCTCGGACCACATCTGGGTCATGGCCTGATCTATCCGCATCTGATGTTGTTCCTGCCGTACTATGACGACGCCAAGCTCGGCGGCAACGAGCGTCGCAGCGGCCTGCCATTCCTGTCGGATGACGCAGGAACTCCGTTCGCCGTGACGATTGTCCCGATGGACAAGGCGTATGCAGTCAGGGCGAAGAGATAGCGAACCTTCAAGGGGCTGAAGCTGTTTTAAGGGAAGAGCGTCGGCTATATCCGGCTGAAATATTCAGCGCGGATTGAGTCATGACACGCAGAGCATTTTCCGATGCATCGAGCGTCGCGGGCCGATGCCTGTGCGGTGCCGTGCGCTTCGAGATCGATTTCCCGGCATTCTGGGCCTGGCACGATCACAGCCGTGCGACACGCATGGCGCACGGCGCCGCCTATGCGACCTACGTGGGGACCTGGCGCAAGCGCTTCCGCATCGTGGCGGGAGAGCGCGACATTACACGTTACGAAGACAAGGCAACGGGCGCGACGCGCAGCTTCTGCGCCCGCTGCGGCACGCCGCTGATCTACGAACGCGCGCGCTCACGCCACATGATCAACATCCCGCGCGCGCTGTTTGCGACCCGCACCGGCCGCCAGCCGCTCTATCACATCGGCATCGAGGAGCAGCAGGAGTGGATCTACACCGGCGCGCCGCTCGTGCCGCTGAAGGGATATCCGGGCGTGGTCTGGGAGCGATCGCGGAAGAAGAAGCGGTCTGACAAGGTCGAGTTCTAGCCCGCCTTTCCTTCCTTCACCCACTGCGCCCAGGTCGGCCGCACCATCTCGAAGCGATCGGCTGTGGTCGAATACCAGCGTGCCGCGTGCATGGCGCCGAACAGGTCGAGCTTCGGCGTATCGACGACGCCGCGCACGGCATCGAGAACGATATCGTCCGCCGCATAGGCGCTCGCGACCTCGCCAAAGATAACCGCCTGGTTCGGTCCGAACGACAGCGAGGTGAGCAGGCGGCATTCGAACGCTACCGGGCTCGCGGCAATGCGTGGCGGCCTGACCGTGGCCGAGGGCGCCGTCTCCAATCCAACAAGGTCCAGTTCATTCCGGCCCGGCGGCGCATCGATGCAGGTGATGTTCATCGCCTCGCCCATC
>Ga0207676_10003721_pt1 | contig 10784 bp, 9 predicted proteins | sample KBSSwiS72_FD_184307 | JGI IMG/M metagenome (GOLD analysis project Ga0207676, IMG submission 184307) | Switchgrass rhizosphere microbial communities from Kellogg Biological Station, Michigan, USA - KBS Switchgrass S7-2 (SPAdes) (version 2) | ecosystem: Host-associated > Plants > Roots >... | reverse complement strand
CCGGCGCGACTGGCTGTACGCGAAGGACGCGGCGGCCGGCATCATTGCCTTGCTCGAAGCGAAGTCACCGCAGCATCTCACTTACAACCTGTCGTCGGGAGTGGAGTGGGAAACGCCGGTGATGAAATGGTGTGCAGCGCTCGAAGCTGCATTCGCGGGATTTCATTATCACGTTGCAGCGGTAGGAGAGGCGCCGAATGTCTCGTATACCGATCAGGACCGCTGCCTGATGGACACGGGCCGCATAGCCCACGAGCTGCGCTACGCGCCGCAATACCTGCGCGATGCAGCTTATGCGGACTTCATCGAGTGGATCGGGCGCAATTGGGATTTTTATATCAAGTCCGCGGGCTAGGCGGGAACGCCGTCCGCTGCCTGCTGCGCAACGGCACGCGCGAACTCTGTAATAATGCAGGCCTCAATCACCCTCAAGGCAACGCTTCATGGCAAACAAGATTCGGCTGGGATTTATCGGCGCCAACGTCAAGTCGACCTGGGCTTCCCAGTCGCATTTTCCCGCGCTGCGGGCGAGTCCGGATGTCGAGCTGACCGCAGTTTGCACGACCAAGCCGGAAAGCGCGGAAGAAGCGCGCAAGGCGTTTGGCGCGAAGCTCGCGTTCACCGATTTCCGCGCGCTATGCTCTTCCGGCGAGATCGACGCGATTACCGTGTGCGTGCGGGTGCCATCCCACTATGAGACGACCAAGGCCGCGATCGAAGCCGGCAAGCATGTCTACACCGAGTGGCCGTTAGGCCGTAACACGGCCGAAGCCGAAGAACTGACCGCGCTGGCCCGCGCGAAGGGCGTGCAGACGGCGGTGGGCTTGCAATCGCGCGTAAGTCCTTCGCTGCTGTACATGAAGGAGCTGATCGAAACCGGGTATGTGGGAGAGGTACTCTCTTGTCACGCCGACTGCATGCGCGACGGCGCGCTGGCGCGTCCCGCCGCCCGCACGTGGCAGCGCGACGTGACGCTCGGGGCAAATCCGCTGACTATCGCCAACGGGCATGTCATCGACGCGCTGCGCTTCGTGGTGGGCAACTTCGCGCGCGTGTCGTGCATGGTGACGACGCAGGCCAAGCAATGGCTGCAGACCGACACGCAGAAAATGGTGGACGTGACTTCGCCGGACAACATACTCGTCAGCGGTAAGCTCGCGCGCGGCGCGGTAGCTTCGGTGCATGTGGCAGCCGTCCCGTGGGCGGGCGGCGGTTTCCGGATGGTGATCTACGGGCGGGAAGGGACGCTGGTCGCGACCGGCGACGTTTCGTCTCAGCGCGGCGAAATGCTGCGGGTGCAGGGCGCGCAGCGCAGCCACGAGTTGAAAGACCTGCCGGTACCCGACCGCTTCATCTGGATGCCCCCGGACTTTCCGCGCGGTGATCCCTTCAATGTCGGGCAGATGTATAAGCTGTTTGCCGAGGCGATCCACACAGGGCAGAGCCGCCTGCCGACGTTTGACACCGCAGTCGACCTGCATCGCTTCCTCGATGCGATCCGGCAGTCGTCCGAAACGGGCCGCGAGTTGCCGGTCGCCTGACGAACGCAGACAACCGGAGTGAACCTTTGAAAGAGAACAGCATCCGTAAAGCCGTGCGCGAGGGGCGCGCAGCGCTCGGCACCGGGCTAAAAGAATTCGCCTCGCGCGGCGTTCCGCATATCATCCAGCACTCCGGTTTCGATTACTGCATGATCGACATGGAGCACGGCGCTTTCGATCTCGAAACCATCGCCGATCTGGCCGGCTGGTTCCAGGCGACGGAAGTGTCGGCTATCGTGCGCATCCACAAGGCGTTCGTGCACCATATTCCGCTCATGCTCGATCAAGGCATCATGGGCATCCAGATTTCGGGCGTTGAAAGCGCGGACGAGGCGCGCGAAATCGTGCGTGAAGCAAAATATCCACCGGTCGGGCAGCGCGGGATGTCCGGCATGGGACCGCACACAGGTTACAAAAGCTACGGCAACCGCTACCAAACTGAATATGCGCCATGGGCGAACGAAAATGTAATCCTGTGCCCGTCGATCGAATCGCTCGAAGGATTGAAGAACGTCGACGCGATTGCCGCGGTAGAGGGCATCGACATGATTGCGTACGGCCACTCGGACCTGAGCGGGGCGCTGGGCATCCATCTGCAGCTCGATCACCCGCGCTTCAAGGAAGCGATGCAGAAGATCGTCGATGCCTGCAAGAAGCACGGCAAGCTCTGCCGGGGCTCCGCGGAGACGGAAGCGCAAATCGAGGAATACTGGAAGCTCGGCTGCCAGGTATTGAACCTGCCCGGCACCGACACCAGCACTTACCTCGACGGTCTCAAGGCCCGCGCCGGCCGCGCTCACGCTCGGTTAAAATCGATTGGAGTTCCCACGCCGTGAGCACGGAGTAACTGATGGACATCACCACTAATCAACCGGCTGTTGCCCAATCCGAGAAGGAGCTGGTCGGGCAATGGCTGAGTAACCTGGACACAGCCCTGCAAAGCGCAAGCCGCGCGTCGGTGGCGTCCCTCTTTGCGCCCGACGGTCATTGGCGCGATCTGCTCGCATTCACCTGGTCCATCACGCCGCGCCAGGGCGCCGAAGACATTGCTGCCTTGATGGTGGCGAAGCAGGCAACCGCCGGAGCGCACGCGTTTGCGATCGCGGAAGGACGCACGCCGCCGCGCCGCGCGCACAGGACCGGCATCGATATCATCGAGGGCATCTTCCAGTTCGAGACCAGGGTCGGGCGCGGCTTTGGCGTGGTGCGGCTGCTCGCAGCGGATCCTTCGAAGGCTTTCCAACTGATGACCAGCCTGCACGAGCTGACAGGCTTCGAGGAAAGAATCGGCAACCGCCGGCCGACCGGCGCCGCATTCTCGCGCAACTTCGGCGGCACCAACTGGAAAGATCAGCGCATCGCCGCCGAAGCTTACACAGACCGCGAGCCGACGGTGCTCATCGTCGGCGGCGGCCAGGCCGGGCTCTCGCTGGCGGCGACACTGGTGCGGATCGGCGTCGACGCGCTCGTCGTGGACAAATTCGAGCGCGTCGGCGACTGCTGGCGCCAGCGCTATCACTCGCTCGCGCTGCACAACGACACGCGCTTCAACCACCTGCCGTATATGCCGTTTCCGGATGCATGGCCCACCTACTTGCCGAAAGACATGCTCGCGGACTGGTTCGAGGCGTACGCGTGGGCGATGGAAATCAATTTCTGGACCGGCCACGAGCTCGTTGGCGGTTCTTACGACGAGTCGAGCGGCAGGTGGAATGCAGTGTTGCGTAAAGTCGATGGCACCGAGCGCACCGTGCATCCGAAGCACCTCGTCTTCGCCAACGGGCTGGTAGGTTATCCGCACATTCCGGAGTTGCCGGGATTGAAAGACTTTAAGGGCGACGTGCTGCACACGACCGAGTACACGAGCGGCGCCAACTGGCGGGGCAAGAAGGCGCTGGTCATCGGCACCGGTACGAGCGGCCACGACGTTGCGCAGGACCTGCATGCGAACGGGTGCGAGACCTCCATCGTGCAGCGCGGCACGACGATGGTGGTCAGCATCGATCCCTCCGCGAAGCTGGTCTACGGCATCTACCAAGGGGTCCCGGTAGCGGACGGCGATCTTTTCGCGAGCACGAACACCAAGCCGGTCATCAAGAAAAATCTGCAGCTCCTCACCGCGCGCATGCTGGAATTCGACAAAAAGACGAATGAGGGCTTGATCGCCCGCGGATTCAAGTTCGATTCCGGCGAAGACGGCGCCGGGCACCAGTGGAAAGTCCGCACGCGCTATGGCGGCTACTATCTCGATGCCGGCTGCTCGCAGTTGATCATCGACGGCAAAATCTGCCTGCTGCAATACGATCAGATCGAAAAGTTCGTCGCCGGCGGCGCGCTGCTGGAGGACGGCTCGGTCCATCAGGTGGACCTCATCATCCTCGCGACCGGCTTCGTGCCGCAGGAAGTGGTGGTCGCGAAGCTCCTCGGCGATGCAGTCGCGAAGAAGGTGGGGCCGGTGTGGGGTTTCGGCGCTGACGGCGAGATGAGCAACATGTGGAAGCGCACGGCGCAGGAAGGCCTGTGGTTCATTGGCGGCAGCTTTGCCAACTGCCGCACGTACTCGCGTTACGTCGCCATCCAGATCAAGGCGATCGAGGAAGGGCTGCTACCGAAGCAATAATGGTAGTTGTCCGGAAAAAGTGAACTCCAAGCATTTTTCTCTGAAAGGAAATCATCCATGCTCTGGGCCATCTCGCGCGTAGCTGCGCCAAATTTTGCAGAAAAACGTGAAAAGGGCTTGCAGCCCCACGCAGAGTATCTGCGCAGCCAGAAAAATATCCTGGTCATTTCGGGAGCGACCACGAGCGACGATGGCAGTCAGTACGTCGGCAGCCTGTTGATCGTCAACGTGAAGACCCGTGCCGAAGTGCAGGCTTTTGTAGACGGCGACCCGTTTACGAAAGCCGGCATGTTCAGCGCCGTTACCATCACGCGCATGAACAAGGGGCAGTTTAATCCGGGCGCGGCTGAAGGGGCCTGAGTCACCCTGCAGATCAAGCTGATTGAGCAAGCTGGTAAAAAGGGTAATTGACCATGGCGGAATCCCCGGGTCGTAGTGGAGCAATGCGTGGCTCAATTCGCGCGCTGGTGGCTGTGGCCCTGACCATTGCCTTTTCCGCATCCGCGCAAAATTATCCGGGCAAGCCGCTGCGGCTGGTTGCCGGCATGCCCCCGGGCGGCGGCGCCGACACGAACGCGCGCCGGCTGGCACCGATACTCGCCAGGGTCGTCGAGCAGACTATTCTTATCGACAATATTCCCGGCGGGGCGGGGAATCTGGCGGCGCAGACCGTCGCCGGCGGCGGCAGCGACGGCAACACGCTGCTGTTTGCTTCGCACCCGATACTCGCCATCAATCCGCTGCTTTACGAGCGTCTGCCGTTCAATCCCGATCAGCTCACGCCAATTGCGCTCATGAGCCAGACGCCGCATATCCTGCTCGTCAATTCCGCGCTTCCCGCGGCGTCGGTGGCGGAGCTCGTGCGCCACGCCAAAGCGAAGCCCGGCACGGTCAACTTCGGCTCCGGCGGCTCCGGCACATCGCTCCATCTCGCGGGTGAGCTTCTGCAAAGCATGGCGGGCATCACCCTGGTCCACGTGCCCTATCGCGGCTCCGGGCCGGCAATGACAGCGCTGATCGGCAATGAAATCCAGCTCCTCTTCGACGCGAGCATGACCTCGATCGGACATATACGCGGTGGACGCGTGCGGGGAATCGCCATTGCGAGTCTCGCCCGTCTGCCGGCTGTTCCCGAGTTGCCGACCTTCAACGAGAGCGGGCTGCCGGGATTCGAAGTCGGCGTGGGGCACGGCATGCTGGTGCAGGCGGCGACGCCGGCAGCGCGCATCGCGATTCTCAACCGCGCCATCAACACCGCCCTCGCAGACCCGGAGTACAGGAAGCAAATGGCCGATCTCGGTGTAGTGCTGGTAGGCGGCCCTCCCGAGCAATTTCGCGCGTACCTTGCGGCCGAGCGCACGAAGTGGGCCGAGCTCATTCAAAAGCGCGGCATCAAAGTCGACTAGTGGCCCTCATACCCGGGCATAGACCGCACGGCGCGTGCGGCGTTGCGATGTTCGCGGCGCTGCTGCTGGCCGGCGCGGCGCAGGCGCAAAGCCGGTTGCCGCGCGAACTCGAAAATTATCCGGCGAAGGCCATCCGCTTCGTGGTTCCGTCATCGCCGGGCGGCGGCGCCGATGTGCTGGCGCGCGCGGTTGGGGCGAGGATGGCAGAAGCATTCGGCAAGCCGGTGGTAATCGAAAATCGCGCCGGCGCTGGCGGCATCATAGGCTACGAGATGGCAGCGCAGGCACCGGCGGACGGCTACACGATGCTCATCGTGGCCGGCGGTTATACGTTGAATCCGAGCCTCTATGCCAAATTGCCCTATGACGCGATCAGGGACTTCGAGCGCGTGTCATTGATCGCGTGTGCACCCAATCTGTTGGTCGTCATTCCGTCGGTCCCCGCCAACTCGGTGCAGGAGCTGATTGCGTTTGCCAAAGCCAAACCGAATTATCTCAACTATGCGTCGTCAGGCGTCGGCACTACGAGCTATCTGTCCGCGGAGATTTTCAAGTCGATGACTGGAGTAGAGATGGTGCACGTGCCGTATAAAGGCGCGGGCGATTCGACGGCCGCAGTCATTGCGGGCCAGGTGCATCTCATATTTTCCACACCCAACGCGCTCATGCCGCAGGTGAAAGCGGGGCGCCTGCGCGCGCTCGGGGTCACGTCGGCCCGCCGCCTGCCCGTCATACCTGAAGTGCCGAGCATTGCCGAAGCCGGCCTTGCGGGCTATGAGGTCAACAACTGTTACGGCGTACTCGTTCCTGCAAAGACGCCGGACGTGATCGTGCGCAGGCTGAACGCAGACATCGTGCGCATACTGCGACAGCCGGATACCAAATCGCAGCTGGAGAATCTCGGCTTCGACGTGCTCGGCACGACGCCCGAACAGTTCACCGCATTTGCGCGCAGCGACATGGCAAAGTGGGCGAGGGACCTGAAAGCAGCTGGAATCAAACCGCAGTGACCGGGAACATTTGATGACAGACAAACTGCTGGACACCGACAGCGAAGCAACGGTTCGCTTGAGCGTGATCGAGGCACAGGAATTGGGCGAACAGGCGCTGCGCAAGGTCGGATTTACCCGTGAGGAGGCAGCCACAATCGCCACGCACCTGGTGGACGCGTCGCTGTGGGGCTACGAGTTCGCCGGGTTGCCGCGCATTCCGGTCATCGCTGAAAGACCCGAGTTAAAAAAGCCGCGTACGCCGCTGTCGATAATCAAAGAGAGTCCGGTTTCAGCGCTGCTGGATGGCGGCAACAACGTGGGTTACATCAATATCCTGCGCGCCGCGGAAATCGCCATCGACAAGGCGCGCAAGTCCGGAATCGCCATCATAGGCGTGAGAAACAGCTGGTTCAGCGGCCGCAATGCATATTACCTGGAGAAAATCGCGCGCGCAGGATTCGCTGCAATCTACATTGCGAGCAGTACGCCCACGGTGGTGCCGCCCGGCGCCAGACGCAAGGCCCTCGGCACCAATCCCATGGCCATTGCGCTGCCGGGAAAGACGAACCCGTTCATTTTCGACACGGGCACGGCTGCCGTGATGTCCGGCGAATTAACGATGAAAGCCTTTTTGGGCGAGGCGTTTTCCGAAGTTGTCGGGATAGACAAGCACGGATCGCCGACGCGCGTCGCCAGCGAACTGATCGAGGGCGGCGTTTTTCCGTTCGGCGAGCACCGCGGCTATGGCCTCTCGATCGCCATCCAGGCGCTCGGCCTGATGGCCGGTGCGCGAATGCGCAACGGTGACGTCAGCGATTTCGCACACCTCTTCATCGTGTTCGATCCCGAACTTTTCATGTCGACGGGGCAATTCACCGTAGAGCTGGAAGAATTGCTGATGAAAATAAAAAACCTGCCCCGGCAACCGGGCGTCAGCGAGATCCGCATTCCTTCCGAGCGTGGCTTCCGCGAGCGGGAAATCCGCCGCCAGCAAGGCATCCTCGTCAATAAGCTGGTCGTCGAGCGCTTGCGGCAGATGTCGTGAGCAGCCGGAGCTGCTCGCGGCAAACATCAAGAACTAACGCAAGCAATTGTGGTGCTTCAAATCAAAAGGGCAGGTTCGGTCTGGGTATGAGGCAATCTCCCGGGCAAAGAAAACCCCGCCGCAGCGGGGTCTGTGCGATCACTGCTGCGAAATGTTCACGGGCTTAGCAGATCGTGAGGCCGTGGGAAGTTTTTGCCGCGACCTGATACATTTGCGGCCGCAGGCCCATCTGCAGGCGCTTCGCGACCGCCTCTGTCCGGTTGGCGGCATTGAGTTTCTGCATAATCCGCTGCAGGTGATTTTTCACGGTGCACGCGCTAATGTCGAGATAATCCGAAATTTCCGTGTTGGTTTTTCCCTCGGACACCGCCATGAGAACCTGCTCCTCGCGCGCACTTAGCGCGCCTCCGGCCGAGCGGCATTCCGGATTCAGAGATCTGGGAAACTTCAAGCCCGCGATTCTGCGGAATGCGATATCGATCTGGGTAATCAGCGGATCAACCCGGGCGCAGAAGTCTTCGATGCTTTGCCCGCTGGTGATTGAGCCTGCATTCAACGCCAGATAAAGGCTGACGTTGCCGTCGCGAAAATCGATGATCCCGTGCACCAGCAACCACCAGTCGTTTTGCAGGAATTTGTGAAGTGCACAGTTGCAGAGGGAATACGCCAGCCTTGCATCCGTCGTGCTGTTGAGCAGCAGCGGCTGCCGTCCGTGGGAGAGCCAGCGCTTGTAGAGTTCCTGGAGCAGGTCGTCGATCGTGCGACAGTTGAGCTGGCCGGTGCGCAGCCCCGGGAGGGCCGAAACAATGTCGTAGTGCAGAGGTGGCCAATCGAGTTCGCCCCAGGCGGAGATCAGGATCTGATGCGGGATGGAGAATTGGATCGATTCACTTTGCAGCAACTGAAACAACTCGCGGTGGGACTTGATCCGCGCAGCTTCCTTGATGATCTGCAGGAATTTATCGCGATCGTCCTCTATCAAGCGGGCGGTTTGCGTCGTGCGACGGTTAGGGCGATCATTGGAAGCCGTCTTGTTTTTGGTTTTGCCGGCGGCCGATTTGTGTTGCTGCCTGATGAAACCGGTGTCACGCCTTTTCATGATGAAACCCCCCATATTCCGCTTTTTCCAGCAACAGTGTGCGACATCGAGACTGCCCCGCTGCTACACACGCATTTGTATGGTATTAAGCCCGGTCTTTAGAGGATGTAGGCGTATGCCTGTGTTGCCTGTAGGACAAATCAGGACACTCCGATAGGTTGGAATGCATCCGGCATCTGCGCATAAATGAAGGAGCGGAAGTGAATTTGTCGCCGGCGAATGGCATGGTTGGAACTGCGCGTACTTGTGCTTCGTGGCACATTGTCGCCGCAATCGCCGTCTGTGCTGCCGCCGGCGCGGCGCGTGCACAGGCGTATCCGGCCAAACCCGTTCGCATGGTAGTGCCGTTTGCACCGGGCGGAGGTACCGACGTGATCGCGCGGCGACTTGCCGCCGACATGACCGACTCGCTGAAACGGCAGGTCGTCGTCGACAATCGCGCGGGCGCCAACGGCATCATCGGCACGGAACTCGTCGCTCGCTCGCCGGCCGATGGCTACACGCTGTTGTTCGTGTCCAGCCCGCACGCGGTGAATGCCAGCCTGTATGCGAAGCTACCTTACGACACGCTGCGCGATTTCGCGCCGATAGCGATGGTCGCATCGTCGCCTTACATTCTGGTGATCCATCCATCACTGCCCGTGCGCAATGTGAAAGACCTTATCGCGCTCGCAAAGTCGCGGCCGGATCAAATCAACTACGCGTCCGGCGGCAGCGGCAGTTCGGCGCATCTGGCCGCCGAGCTTTTCAACCAGATGGCGGGCGTGAAGCTGCGCGAAATTCCGTTCAAAGGCGCGGGTCCCGCGCTGATCGCGACGTTGTCCGGCGAAGTCGCGATGGATTTCGGCAATGCGCTGACGGTCAAGCCGCATATGGAAAGCGGAAGGTTGCGCGCGTTGGGCATTGCGAGCCCAAAGCGTTCGGCGTCCTTCCCCGAATTGCCCACGATTGCCGAGGCCGGCGTGCCCGGCTATCGCGCGGATGCGATGCTCGGATTTCTGGCGCCGGCCAACACGCCGCGGGCAATCGTCGATTTGCTCAACGCCGAAGCGCACAAGGCCATGCGCCGGCCGGACACGCTGGAAACAATGCGCGGCATGGCAGTGGACATTGCGCTCAGCACGCCGGAAGAATTCGGACGCTTGATCGAATCCGAAATGCAGCGCTGGGGCAAGCTCGTGCGCGCGCTGAATCTCAAGGCGGAATAAAACTAAATAGATTCCCTCCCCCTTGACGGGGGAGGACTAGGGTGGGGGTGTGGGGCGTCATAGACATCAAGGTCTTCACCCCCATCCCCGCCTTCCCCGTCAAGGGGGAACGCGACATTACCCCGCCCGCGCCTCGCGCACCACACTCTCGTCGATCAGCTTTGCAAGCGCGTCGCGCGCGCGCGGCGCGCGACCCTGGATTTTCGCAATCCACGGTTCCTGCCGGTCGAACACATCCAATAAATCTGGCGCGAGCGTGCATGGGTATTTGAAGCGCGGCCACGCGCCGCTGACGGTGTCGATGTCAAGGTTTGCATGCTGCGCGACCAGCCGCCAGCCCGATTGAGGGTCATCTTTCAGGCGCTGCGCTGCTGTGATCAATGCGCGCACGAAAGCCACGATCCTTTTGCGCAATACCGGATCGTCGAGATTGGCCTGCGTGGTGCACAGATTGAATTTTTCCGTGTAGACCGCGGGATTGGAGAACTCGATCGCATCGGCTCCCAACGCAACCTTCGCGCGTTGCGGCTGCGGCTCCCACAGCGCGGCGGCATCGATCTTGCCGGTGCGCAGCGCTTCGGGCACCAGGGAGAGCGGCGTCTCGGTATGCGCCATGAACTGCGCGAGGATGACGTCCGCAGACGTCAGGCCGACGGTGCGCAGCATGCAGTCGAGGAAGAAGGCTCCCGACGATTCGAGCTGGGTCGCCACGCGTTTGCCGCGCAGGTCGGCCAGCGTGGCGATGCCTGCCGAGCGGCGGGCCACGATACGGTAAGGGCACTCGGCGACGGTGAAGATGAAGCGCAGGTCGGGGCCGGCGGCCGAGCCGCGCAGCGACTGCGTTTCGGAATTCGTCGCGAGGTCGGCGTGGCA
>Ga0207676_10003714_pt1 | contig 10798 bp, 21 predicted proteins | sample KBSSwiS72_FD_184307 | JGI IMG/M metagenome (GOLD analysis project Ga0207676, IMG submission 184307) | Switchgrass rhizosphere microbial communities from Kellogg Biological Station, Michigan, USA - KBS Switchgrass S7-2 (SPAdes) (version 2) | ecosystem: Host-associated > Plants > Roots >... | reverse complement strand
GACTGCATCGCGTGGAGCTTCTCCGTGTAGCGACTCATCCCGTCACACCTTCCGCACGCGCTCGATCAGATCGATCCGGCTCTGACAAAACGCCCGCGTCGTCTCGTTCGTGGACTGATCCCGATCGAGCGTGAACGCCACTTTCAACGTCACGAGCGCTTGATACGGCATCGACCGATAGAGGGCTTCTGTTTCGGCCGTCACGACCGTCGACGCGTCCGGCTCGAGGCGGCGATTGATGTCCTCGGCGACGCGTCTCACGAGCGCGGGTTTCACGCCGGCACCGCCTCAATCGTGACGATCGTGTGCACCTTCACCCCGAGCCCCGCGCTCTCAGCCAACGCCACGATCAAGGCGTGCCGAAACGACACGATCGCAAACAAGGTGTCGAGTTGCGGGTGTTCGGTCCCGGCAATCCACCGCGCGATCTGCCGTTCCTCCCGCTGCGCCGCGCCGGAGAATTCTTTCAAGGACCAGCCGCGCAACTGCCGCGCGCGATCAATGGCGCGGCCGACGTCGTTGCTCTCCGCTTTCCGGAGATCGGCTTTCGCCATCCGACGTGCGCGGTTCTCCGTTCTCAGGAGTAGCGCCGCACGTTCGGGGTCGGGCACCGTGGCAGGCATGGATCAGGCCCAGGGACGCATGACGAGCTCGCGGCAGGTCATCGAGCACCAAGCGCAGACGATGCGCAGGAGGACGGCCGTGTCCATCAGCCGGTCCTGCGATGCGAGGTGAAGAACGATCGGCCGTTGCCGAGGCCGCGGCCGTCCGCGTAGCGATCGATCGGCTCGGCCTGGTAGCGCACGATGCGCCCGATCCGGGGTCGGAGCTCGATGCACATCGGCAGATGCCCGTGCTTCCGGTGATGGAAGAAGGACCGGCGCGGGATCGCCAGGATCTGGCACACCTGGTCGGTCGTGTACGCCCGCGGCGGGAGGCTCACGGCGTCGCCTCGAACAACTCTGCGGGTTTGCGCTTGAGAATCCGGGCGAGCGCTTTGCGTTCCGCCTCGGACGGCTCCCGGTGGCCGTTCACGATGAGGCTTAACCAACTCGCGTGCATGTCGGCGAGCTTGGCGACCTCGAGTTGGGACCGGCCGCTTTCCACGATGGCGATCTTGAGCGGCAGGTTCTTCATGCGACCTCGACATGACTGAAGAGGTCTTCGACCGGTACACCGAATTCCGCCGCGATGGCGCGTGCTTTCTCGAAGGACGGCTGTCGGTGCCCTTTTTCGATCATGCAGATCGTCGACTTGTCGAGGCCCACGCGCTCACCCAGGGTGGCCTGACTCATCTCGCGTGCACGACGCAACTGACGGAGTCGGAGGACCTTCGTCTTTTTACGCATAGAAGCGACACTTTACATGTAACCGTTGTTTGCTGCAAGCGAATTTAGTTGTATGTGGACGAATTCAGATAACTGACGGCCACTGTGTCGTTTACGTCACTTGTCGCACGAGTCAGACTTTCGACGTCTATGGACATCGATTGGCACATCGGCGACGTGATTGCGAAGCTCCGAAAGCAGCGCCGAATGAATCAGACCGTGCTCGCGGACAAGGTGGGCGTCAACAAAGCGACGATCGTCCGCGCGGAAGATGGGGACCCGAAGGTCAGTCGCGCGACCTACATCAAGATTGCGAAGGTGCTCGGCACGCAAATCGCGGCGCTCGAAGTCGAAGCCGCGCGACTCGGGGCGAACGCCTCGACCGCAGAGGCTCCCGAGCCTCGATCCCCTCGTCGTCACGACAGTGATCGCAGTTCGTCGGCCGAGTAATGGACGAACGCCTATCAGATGACGAGCCGGCGTTCGACCCGCATCCGGGGTCGATTCCCGTCGAGCCCGATCCCGATTTGTCGACGGCGCCGATCGCCCGCGTCAGTGTGGTCGACATCAAGATGCCGTTCGGCTCGATGGTCACCTTCATGGTCAAGTGGGCGTTCGCAGCGATCCCCGCGTTTCTCATCCTCGCGAGTGTCGCGTTCTTCGTGGTCCTGGTGTTGACGGCGCTCCTCGGCCGTCGCTGAACTTCTCGCACAGCTCAAGTGAGGGAGGACGTTGATGGCTGAATCCAAGGATCGCCGCTGGGAATATCAGTTCGTGCAGGCGCAACCCTACGACAGCGCGGCGCCCTTATCCGGCCTAGGCGCGAAGGGCTGGCGTGTGGTGCACATCATCACGCATCAAGACGGCGCCGTCGTTCACGCGCTGATGGAACGCGAACTCGTGCCGCCGCCGGCCCGCTCGTCCGCGTAGACGCCTGGCGTCTCGGTCACAGTGACGCCGAGATCTTCGAGGAGCTTCGCCGCGAGCTCGAGTGCGATCTTCCGCCGATAGCGATCCAGGGCGGACGATCGCACGACGTCGACGATCTGTTGGGCCAAAGCGAGGGCATCCATGCCGGAGAGTGTACATGTCCCGCCGCCTGAAAAACATCCGACCCTGGAAAGGTGGCTGGCAAGCGTACGTGGAGATCGCCGGCAAAACGTACTCAAAGAGCTACCCGCTCACGACGCCGGTCGAGGAGATGCGCGGCTGGATCAAAGACCAGCGCGACACCTACGCGGTCCCGAAAGCCGCCCGCGGCTCGTTCGGCGCCGAAATCGAGGAGTACTTGACGCGCGTGACGGCGCTCGTCACGTACTCGCAACGCACGAAGCAGCTCGCCCTCTGGAAGCAGGCCCTCGGCGGCGATCGCTCACGCCGAAGCATCAAAGCCGCCGACATCGATCGCGTCCTGCAAGGCTGGCTCGTCGCGGGCCTGGCGCCGGGCACGGTCCGCAAACGCCGCATGGTCCTGCTCTCGATGTGGAACAAGCTGGACGGGAAGGAAGTCCCCAATCCTGTGCGCGCGAGTGAAGCCCCGCGCGAACCGAAGCCCGAAGCCCGCGGCTTGCCCTACGACACGATCCAGCGCTTGATCGACGCGATGCCGGCCAGCGTCACGAAGACCCGGATCCGCGTGCTCGCTTGGACGGGCTTGCCCCCGGGGATGCTCGGCCAGGTGCAGCCGGCCGATCTGAACTTGACCGCTGAAACGCTCCGCGTGCGGCCGCGACGGAAAGGCGCCGGCGTCGAAGCCCGGACGTTGCCACTACTCCCGCAAGCCGTCGAGGCCTTCAAAGCCTTTCACGCCGCCAATGCGTACGGGCCGTTCAGCGTGCCGACCGCGAACAGCATTTTTAAATCGGCGGGTCGACGCGCGACGCCGCCGATCACGGGCATCAGCCTCTACGATTTGCGGCACTCGTTCGGGACGATGTTGTATCGGGTGACGAAGGATCTCGCGACGGTGTCGCGGTTTCTGCTGCACTCGACGGTGGCGGCGACGGCCCGCTATGCCGCGGGCGCGATGCAGGACGTCGATCGGGCCGCGGCGACCCTGGCAGGCCAGCTCCACGCGCCTCAGCCTGTCCCTGAAAATAAATAACTTGATTACCGGCGGTTAGACCTCTAGAGTGAGTCCATCATAAGCCAGGCGACGATCGCGGCGCAGGACCGCGTAACTGGCTGGAAGGGTTGGCCAGATGCGCGATCGGAGCCTCGGCGATTCGTGCATCTGGAGTGCAAGAGCCCTCGTCGTCGCGCCGGGGACGACACGACCAGTCCTGTCCCGGTCCCTGCCCCTCGAGCTGCACCGTCCCAGCCTCACGATCATGGGCGTCCAGTTCCTCGCCGCGCTCGTCACGATCCCGTCCTGGCCCCGGATCGGCTTCCACGCCTTTGGCGGCTTGCCGATCTGGTGGCTCCTGACGCTGGCGTTTCTCGTGCCGTGGCTCTATCTGGCGGCCGCTCCTGGGAGCGATCCCCGAGTGCGGCAGGTGTTCTTGGCGCTGACGCTGATCGTCACGGGCAGCCTGATTGCGGGACCGGCGCAGTATGTGGTCGTCGGGTTCGGGCGTCCGGTCGTGGACGTCCTGGCGATGGATCGGGCGCTCGGCGTTGACGTCCCGCGCCTCTCGCACTGGTGGCTGACGCACTATCCGTGGACGGCCGACTGGCTCGGCTGGGCCTACGGCACGAACACCTGGCAGTTGCTGGCCTTGCCGGTCGTGCTCGGGCTGTTCCTCCAGGACGCGGACGCGCTCTGGGCACTCGTCTGGCACGCGACGGTCTGTTCGTTCCTGTGCATTCTCGCGTTTGGGCTCTGGCCCGCGGGGGCGCCCGCCGCGTATTACAACCACGCGAACATCGCGATCTGGCTCGAGTTCCTGCGATCGGGCCACCCCGTCCCGGGCGGGCTCAATTACGACACGCTCCAAGGACTGATTTCGTTTCCGAGTCTGCATACGTGTTGGGCGTGGATGTTTCTGTGGGTCGTCCGTCGCCACTGGTGGCTGGTTGCGGCGCTGCTGCCGATTAATCTGCTGATGGCGGGGGCCACGCTGTTGCTCGGGCTCCATTTCGGCGTCGACCTGATCGGGACGGCCGTGGTGTGCGTCGTCAGTGGGGCGTCCTACCGGCTCGTCGCTCGTCGGGTGTAGACTCCTGGGCCGTACACCGTTTGAACAAGCGTTCAAACCCAGGAGGTTCTATGTTGCTGGCCCTTGCGAAGAAACTGCGCGCCGAAGTGAAAGCGTCCGGGTCCGAGAATCTGCCGATCGGCACGCTCACCGTGATCTCGCCCTACCCGCAACTGCGGTACGGCGACGTGGACGGGATCGGCTTGGTGGAGATTGACGCCACCGGCAACATGGCCGGGTTCAGTCCGGTCGAGCGGTGTCAAGACGAGCACGGCGAAACCGCGTGGATTCCGACCGAGCTGGTCCGGAACATCCGGTTGCAGCCGTTCGGATTTACGGGCAGCGCGACGACGCGCAGTCGGAAGCCCGCGAAGTAGGCTACAGCCGCACGAACACCACCGGGAACGTCGCATCGCGATGTAGGTGTGTCCGTCGACGAAGGGTTAGGTCATGCGCTGTGCCTGTGGCGGTCAGTCGCAGGTGGTCGACTCCCGCGAGGCGCCCTCGCTCCAGGCGATCCGTCGGCGGCGCCGCTGTCTGGGTTGCGGCGCGCGGTTCACGACCTATGAACTGCACATCGACTCGGACGTGTTGTGGAGGATGAAAGAGAAGGAACGTGCGCGACTCTTGATCCTGCGGGCGCAGGCATCAGTCGCCCATCCCCCGCCGCGGTAGCTGAAGGGCGAAGTGAGACACTACCCGCCGTGTCCCCGCGCAACTCGGGATTTCTACCTTCTTCTAGCTTTTGGTGGACGAGGGAGCGATCCTCCCCCGTCCCTGTCCTGGCGTCTACTTGGACTTGCGCGCGGTCGGCGGGGGTTGCACCGCCGCGAGCGCTTCATCCGCACTGACCTTGACCGCATCCGCCGACGTTTTCAGATCCGCCAACTGACTCGCGGTCAGCGCGTCGCCCGCGTTCAGCGCCGCGATCTGGCTTTGGAGATCCGCAATCTGCGTTTGCTGCGCGCCGATCGTACTGCCCACCGCCGTCTTGATGGCGGCGAGGTCCACGGTCACCGCATCGAGGTCTGCTTTCACATCATCGATTGCACTCATGAGTTGCTCCAGTTGGTGCGTCTGCACCTGTTGCTGCGCGAGGAGTTGATCGAGCTTCCGGTCCGCGCTCCCGGAACCGAGCGAGAGAGTGAGATGGAGGACGCCGTGGACGGTGATCGTCACCGAGGCCGGATCGCCCGCCGCGGGATCGATCACGGCGTCGGCGTGCGTCGTCTTCAGTTCATCAGGCATAGACACGATCCTTTGTGGGTGCGGGTAGTCTGCGCCGTCCTCGCCGAAAAGTACACTGGACCACCACGGCCTCACGGCAGGCTCGCGGCCCAGGTCGCATAATCGGCGCGACAATCCTCGAGCGTCCCGCGTCGCCAGCCCATCCGCGCTTTGAACCCGTAGGTCTGGCCCGACACCGGCCGGTGGACGATGTATTCCCAATCCCAGGCGGGGTGCCGGTTGTCGTCCACGACCTTGGTCTGGTAGATCACAAACCTCATCTCATCGACCGGCGTCGAGGCGCGGTCGAACATCAGCTCGTAGACCATCCCCTGTGCGTACACGCCGCAATAGAAGGGTTGCGTGTAGCGTGGGTAGTCGGCCGAGGCGAAGGAATAGGCCAGGTCGAACGTGCTCGGCGCATCGTAGAGGAGCGGAATCGCCGTGACGTGCCGGATCGCCGGGGCCATGTCGTCGGCCGTGATCGGCATCGTGAGCCACGTTTCCGCTTGTCCCGGTCCCGCAATCCCGCGAAAGTGCGGCGCGACTTCGAGGGGACCGGCGGTGTAGCTCGCGAAGAACGCCAGGATGTCGTTGTAGGGCAGGAACCGCGTGGCGGCGAGCACCGTGAACCGCACATCGACATCGACGATGTTGGGCGCCACCGAGGTGTAGGTGATGACGGTCGGCAGACCCCACAACGAATCCTGCGCCAACCGGGTCAGTCTGACGGTGTGGGCATCGATCACGCTCAGGTCGAAGTGGCCGAGGCGCGGCTCGAACCAGTTGAGCGGATCGCCCACGCCACGCATGAAATGTTCAAGGTTGAGCCATCCGGCCCCGACCGGGTTCACGCCCGGCGCGTCCCGGTTATTGTTGATGACCTGAATTCCGCTCACCCGCGCTTTGACGCCCAGCGTTGCGGTCGAATCATTCCCCAGCCAGGAGGTCGTCAGATCCCCGGCCGTCATCACGTAGGGGACCGACGGGTCGGTCGGCGGCGGCGGCGGCGCACAATTCTTCACGCAGGGGTCGTTCGGCGGCGGCGTGCAGTTCTTGACACAGGGCTCCGTCGGCGGCGGCAGCGGGTCGCAGTTTTTGACGCAGGGCGGCGGGTCGCAATTCTTCAGACACGTCGACGGCGGCGGATCGCAGGGCTTCACGCATTGCGCGCCGATCGAGCCGCCGAGCAGCAGCACGAGCAGCGCGATCGATGATAGGGTCACGCGCGTATCGTTCAGCGCGGCAATGGTCCGCTTGACGTTAAACACCACGCCGTCATCCGCCCGACCGCGCATCGTGACCACGTCCCCCACTGTGAGCAGTGAGTGGTCCGCAGACAGATAGACCGTCCCCGCCGGCACGCGGACATACCGCCAACAGCGCGTCCCCGACACCCACAACCCACGGACCATCCACCACGCGATGAGGATGACGCCGAGGAGTTGGACGAGCGCGCCGCCGAGCGTCAGGAGTGGCATCAGGGTCATGGGTGGGCCTTTTCATCTGTCCGAAACAACGACGTGGGATCGATCCGGACCCGCCCGGTCACCGTCCGCACCGTTGAGAGCTTGCCGGTCGCCAGCCAGTTGTAGATCGTGCGTCGCGAGACGCCCGCGATCGCCGCGGCCCGCGCGATGGTCACGTACGACAGCGCCGCCTCGGGCGCGAGCTTCATGGCACCAACCGGCAGCCGGCAATCGCCGCCCGCGTGAAGCCGAGATTGAGATACGCCGAACAACTCGTGTACACGGGCCGCGCGTGGAGCTGCTCGACGGTCCGCTCGAGCGCCGCGATCCGCTGCAGGAGGGCCTCGAGCGTCGACGTCGGCACGCCGCCCGGATCCCCCTTGTCGCCCTTGTCCCCTTTCGGGCCGATCGGGCCTGGGGGTCCCTGAACGGGCGTGGGCACCGGTTGAGGCGTCGGAGTCGGCACCGGCGCGCCTGGCTGAAACTGCGCCGGCTGATCCCCGAGCGATGGATCGAGACTGTCGACGCCGCGGAGCTTCCCTTCCCAGTACGCGTTCCAGCCCGCGCGACACACGCGATCCCCGAACGCGCCGTAATGGTTCGAGACCGAGACCCAATACCGCCCATCGTCGAGCCCGCTGCCAGGCTGCATCGAGGGCTCCCGCCCGTAGATCCCGATGAAGCTGGCCCGGTACGCGGCGATCATCGTGGCGTCGTCGAGCGCCGTCAGCGCGGGATGCGTCGCAATGCAGTCGGTCGTTTGCGCGGCCACGGGCCGGGTGAGGAGCAGCAGCGCGACGACGACGATCAGACACTGGCGTTTCATGGGGTTCCTTTGGGTTCAATCCGGTGCGTGAGTCGCAAGGCGCCCGCGTCCTCGCTCCGCGGTCGATCCTGTCCCGTCGACGAGTCGCTCCCGGCCCGACGCGCGTGGCGCACGTGCACCTGCAGATCGTCACGCCGCATTTGCCACCGTCGGACAAATAAGTCCTGCAGCACCTCCCGCAGTTCCGCGATCTGGTCTTCCCGCAGATGCAATTCGTCGAGCCGGGCCGTGATCGTGATGTCGAGGCGCGTCTCGGTCACGGCTTGAACCGCGTCTCGTGTTGCTCAATCGCCGCGGCCGTGTCGCGGAGATGGTCGGCGAGCGGGGACGCCGCGGTGCGCGCAATCTCGGCGATCTTCAAATTGACGCTGTTCGCCTCCTGGTATGCCGCTTCGGCGCGCTCGCCCACCCCGACGGTGAGCCGCGTGTTCTCGGCGAGCGCCGCGGTGATCGTCTCGACGTGCGCGGCGGCCAGGCGTTGATCCTCGGCGACCTTCAGCGCGAGTTTGTGCGCCGTCAGTTCCGCCGTCGCGGCCACGGTCGCGGCCGTCGCCTCGACCTTCGCCTGCAGCGTCGCGGCCAGGGCGGCCCGGTCTTCGATCAGCCAGCGCCGATTGCGCTCGGCGATGTCGTCATCGCGCTTCGCCTTCGCGTGTTCGCGGCTGCGCGTGAGCGCGCCATTCACGATGATGGTGGCCAAGGTCGCGATCTGCCCGAGGGCGACCGCGATCAGCCCGGCGTTAATGGCGTCCACGAGACGGTCCTTGCCGCCCGGGCGGCCCGCGATACGTCCAGGTCCACGCGTGCAACGTCAATCGCATACCGATCTCCTTGGAAGCGCTGTTAGTTCACCAACTCCGTGGTCGTTTCCATGCCCGTGAGGGTGTTACTCGCGCTGTTGGTGCCCCAGGTCGCCGTCAACGTCAGCGCCGTCGCGGCCGTCAGATCCACGGTCGCGGCCGCCGGGGCCGCGCCGCCCGCCACGCCCATCAGCCCCACCGCGGCCGCGCCGGTCGCACTGCCCACCGTCGGGGCGATCCCGGAGCCCACGATCGCCGTGCCCATCGCGAGGATGGTGCCGGTCGCGCCGGTCGCGCGGACGGTCAGGAGGATCTCGACTTCCCAGAGCGCGTTGGTGATGCCGGAGGCCGCGACGATGGCATCCGACTTACACAAGAGCACGCCGCCCGTGGCCGAGCCCCAGCGCAGGCCAAAGACGATCGTGGGCGCGCTCGTCGTGTTGTATTTCCCCCAGGCTTTGATCCGGTAGGTGCGCCCTTCCTGATTGATCTCCTCGGTCGGGACCGAGCGCGCTGGGAAGATCGCGGTTTCGGTCGTCGAGCTCGCGATCGCCGTGCCGTTCGCGGTCGTCCACGAGACCGGCGTGACAAAACGTGATTGCCCCATAGCTGTGCTCCTAAAAAAGTCCTGGACTGCCCGGCGCGCCCGGCTCGTCGAGGGACGCCCCGTCGCCCGCGCCGCCCAGACGGATGACCCGATCCACCGCGCCCGCGGTCATTAAGTCGTCGACGTCATAGCCTTCGAAATCCACCGTGGCGTTCTGGTTCAGCGTTTGTCGTTGGATCCAGACGTAGCGATCGGCATAGCCGAGCGAGCCGTCGCCGTTGTAGTGCGTGAGCCGGATCACGTCGAGCACGTTCGCGTGCAACCCGCAGAGCGATTCCCGCCACTTCACCAACCGCCGCGCGGAGAGATGGCTGGCGTCCTGCACGACGCCGTCGGGATCGACGCGGATGCCCGATCGGAAAAAGAGCCGCTCGTTCGCCAGCGTGAAGGCCAGCTCGTCATCGGCGATCAGGTCGTAGGTTTCTGCGGCGCCGCGGCGATACGTGAACCGCGCCCCGCCCGCGATCGATCCGATCTGGCTGTGGCCGTCGTGCGTGGTGGTCCGGAGGTTCTGATCCCACGCGAACTCGAGATTGTTGGCGAGGAGATCCGGCAGCATGGCCGCCGTCAGCGGTGCACTACTCAGCGTGTGGTCGCGATGCGTCACGCGGCGCGCGCCGGCGTGGCTGTCGGTCCGGAGGTCGAGGGTCTTCAGGAAATACTGCTGAAACTCGTTGACCCCGAGCGAGCTGTGCGTCTGCACGCAGAACTGCGCGAGCACCGATCGGATCGCCTGCCGGGTCCCGTTCGCGCCCAACACCCACGCCCCGGGCGCGCCCGTCGCCAGGTAACAACCCGCCCACACTGCCTGCGCCGTCGCCCAGCTCGCCGCATCGAAGCGATCGATCCACTCACCCGAGCCCGGCGAGAATTCAAATTGCAACGTCGTTTCATCAAACCAGGCGCCGGTCTGCCAATCGCCGAGGAAAAAGTTCGCCATCGCGATCAAGAACTGGTCGTGGAGATCCGTGACTTCCCCGCCACTGCCGTCGCCGTTGTAGGCGAAGCCGTGCGTGTCGGCGAAGAACCTGAGCGAGCCCGCCGCGAATTGATCGCCGAGCGTGTCGTCGAAGAACACCAGCGTGTAGGTCCGGCCGTTGAGGATCGTGTAGAGCGCGGCGCCGGTCGGATTCACCGTGGCCCAGCCGGTCTGTCCCGGGCCCCAGGCGTTCGTCCCCCAGGTCACCGCGACGGGCACCGGACGACGGCGCCGCACCGTTCGCCAACGGTACCCCCAGCGTGACGGCGTAGTACGTCGCGAGTGGAAGAGCCGTGCGCCGAATACCTTGACGCAGCGTCGCCCAGAGCGCACCGGTCACGACGTGCACTCTCGGGCGAACACGCGTCGATCGAACTCCCTCGCCGCTTCGTGCAGCAGTAGCAGCCCCCAGAAGTAGACGAAGA
>Ga0207676_10003708_pt1 | contig 10804 bp, 15 predicted proteins | sample KBSSwiS72_FD_184307 | JGI IMG/M metagenome (GOLD analysis project Ga0207676, IMG submission 184307) | Switchgrass rhizosphere microbial communities from Kellogg Biological Station, Michigan, USA - KBS Switchgrass S7-2 (SPAdes) (version 2) | ecosystem: Host-associated > Plants > Roots >... | reverse complement strand
GGCGTTAGACGCTTGGCATTTCGGATCTTCGCTTGTTTTGAGGGAAATTTTCGATCGACTAGGACATAAAATGGTAAAAAAACCAAAATATCCCATCTACTGCAATGCTTTTTGTGCAAAAACTGAGATTTATAAGCAATATGTGGAAGAATTTCTACAACCGGCTATTGATTTGATGACTAATGACGAAGAAATTAAGAATTTGTGTTGGAAGAACTCAGGATATACTAGGACAATCCTGAATGTGCCGGTGAATATGGAAAGGGTGAAGAACTTTTTGGGTACTGACTATGTGCCTCTTCATCCTTTTCTTTTAGAAAGATGTTTTAGTTTGTGGATAGACCAATTTGATTATAAGGTTGTTTATTTATGATAAGTATTTTGCATCCATCGCGTGGCCGTCCTCAAAAGGCTTATGAAACAGCTAGGAAATGGCTAGATAATGCCGGCTGTGATGTTGAATATATTTTGAGTTTGGATAGTGATGATAATGTTGAGGGATATGAAATATTATTTTGGCCAACTACTAAAAGAATAATAAATAAAAATAAATCAGTAGTAGAAGCTACTAATCATGCAGCCAAGCAATCTAAAGGTGATATTTTACTTTACCTATCAGATGACTTCGACTGTCCTCCTTTGTGGGGGCCAATGGTTTTAAAAGAGTTCTACCAAGAAGATAGACCCTTAGTTATAAAAGTAGATGATTGCTTTCAACCTTTAGGAACTAATATACTCACTATTCCTATAATGAACAGACAGCTTTATGAAAAACTAGGGTATTTCTGGCATCCAGGATACAAAAGTATGTTCGTTGACGAAGATCTTTATTGGACAGCGCGAAGGCTTGGAGCATTGAAGTTTTCAGAACATTTGAAGTTTCCACATCTTCATAAGAAAGATGGGGACGATTCAACTTATCAAGCAAGCGCAAGAAATTGGAATCAAGGTAAGGAGTTTTTTAATCAGCGAAGAGGCGCTGGATTCCCATGATATATCTTTCAATCTGCATTCCCTACTTACAAGAATCAAAGAGCATAGCTCATTTTGCAAATATTAAATCATTGATTGCCCCACAATTGACCGATGAAATTGAAATAGTAACAGACGACCGAGGAAGACACGTTTCAACAGGAACGAAAAGAAACGATATGTATGCCAAAGCTAAGGGGCTTTACGTTTGTTCAGTAGACTGTGACGATTGGATAGCTCCTACTTATTGCGAAGACATTCTAATAGCGATCAAAAACAACATGCCTGATGTAGTTACTTTCGATGGATGGTATACTGAGAATGGAAGAAATCATGTGGATTGGGTTATTAAATTAGGAGAGAAATATGAAGCCCGTCACGATGCTACAAGCGGTGGAAAATATATGTTTTTCCGTTGGCCTAATCACTTAACAGCAATGAAAAAAGAAATTGCTACTTCAGTTAAGTTCGAACCTATTTGGCAAGGCGAAGACTATAAGTGGAGTAAAGAAATACGAGATAGAAATTTACTTAAGACCGAGATTCATATTTATAAGCAGCTTTACCATTACATATACTTAACGCAAAAATGATTCAAATCCCTTCAGTTAAAAACATTTCATTGCGAATAGAACCAAATTATTCAAGTTGGCAGACTATTGAATTAAGTTATCAATTCACCAAAGACGCAATAGATAGAGGGATAGAAGGGGACGTGGTAGAATGTGGGGTGGCTTGTGGAAATAATTTTGCGGCAATGTGTCTCGCTGGACGTAAAGGATGGGGATTTGATTCTTTCGAAGGTATACCTTGGGCTACCGAGGAAGACGATTGCCAGCCAGGATTTGAAGGAGGTAAAACTTCAAATACCGGATTAAGCTCTTCAGGTGTTACAGTTCATTCATTGGAAGATGCTCAAATAAATATGAAGCGCTGGGGTATAACTGATTACGAATTTGTAAAAGGTTGGTTTCAGAATACGATTAAAAAGAAAGCAAGGAAGATTAAAAAGATTTCAGTGCTTAGACTCGATGGTGATCTATATGAATCTACTTTAATTCCGCTTCAATATCTTTATCCTAAACTTTCCAAAGGAGGCATTTTAATTATTGATGACTGGAATCTTAAAGGATGCCAACAGGCTTTTTTTAATTATTTCTTGGAACACAAACAACCAACAAAAGTTTTCGAATGTGGTAACCCAGTTTATTTTCAAAAATGATTATTCGACCATATATAAAAATACAAATTGCAGATAGGCTTATATCATATTCTTTCGATCCTAGACTAAATGCAATAATAATGTTTTCAAGAACAAGAAATGAATTAGGTAAAGAAATAGCAATTTTTAAACGCTCAAAAAATGGGACTAACAAGCAAGTCGATACATATTCTGAAGCCTCTTATTGAAAAGTACACTCCTAAAAGTGTATGCGATTTAGGAGCGCAAAATCTTTATTGTGATAGAATTTTTTATGGCAATGATCCAGAAGATAATTTAAAGGAGTCTAAGCAATGGATTGAAAGATTAGGGATAAGAAATCTTTATCATAGTGGACTGCCAAATTATTCATATCCTTTTGCTTCTGAAATGTGGGAACGATGCGGAATAGAATACATGGCTATAGATACTCAGGGACATAATGATTCGGTGCAATGGGATTTATCTGAACCATTGAAGACGACTCGTGAATTTGATTTCGTCATGGACTACGGCACCAGTGAACACGTCAAAGATCATTACCAATGCTTTAAAAATATTCACGATTTGACTAAGATGGGCGGTATAATGATTCATGAAAATCCTAAAATGGGTAATTGGCCGGGGCATTGTTATCATTATTTAGATCAAGTTTTTTATGAAGAACTGGCTTATAAAGTTGGTTATACAATTTTACATATAGAAGAATGGCCAGCAATGGGTAATACTACCGATGGGTGGAATGTCATTTGTGTAATGCAAAAAACTTCAGACAGATTTGTTAAAAGAGAATTTTATCCAACAACTTATACTAAATGAATTCAGTAGTATCATTCGCAGACTCGACCGGCTCATATGCCCAAAAGATGAAACGTCTTGAGAACTCTTTAAAAGACACCGGATTCAATGGTGCTTTCGTTGGATTTAATTCTACTGAAATTATAGGCTGTAAACCTCACCGAGGGAGTGGATCAATACCTTATCAATTCAAACCTTACGCAATCAAGAAAGCTTCGGAACATGCGGATATTGTTCTTTGGTGCGATAGCGTGGTTTACGCAAAGCATAATATACATTCTGTTTTTGAGCATATTGCTACTCACGGTTATTTGTTCTTTGATAATATCGGCTTTAGTTTGGGCGATTATACGAACGACAAGACACTTGATTATTTTGGTATTTCGAGAGAAGAGGCTTGGAATATTCCCATGATAATGGCATGTGTGATGGGATTTGATTTCAACAACGAAAAAGTAAAACAAGTCTTTCAAGAATATTTAGACTTATCAGAAACGCTTTACAAAGGGGAGTGGGATAATTCAACGCGATCTGAGAGTAAAGATATGAGAGTAAGAGGCCACCGGCACGATCAAAGTATAATGAGTGCGCTTATTTGGAAATATGGATTGACAATTACTCATGCTCAATCAACTTACTTCAGCTATGAAGAACATAGAAAAGTGATGCCAATAGCTCCTACCGTTTGTTTATTTAGTGCAGGATAAAATTAAAATTATGTATAGTCAAAACGAAGAAGAGAAACACATACTTAATTATTTTTATAGTAAAGGATCTGGAACATTCCTAGATATAGGCGCTAATGATGGCGTTACACTTTCTAATACAAAAGCTTTATCCGATCGTGGATGGTCAGGTGTTTTAGTTGAACCTTCTCCGGAAGCGTTTAGAAAACTCAAAGAAAACTATCGTGCTATTGGTGGTTCTTATTTTTATAATTTCGCTTTAGGTAATCACAATGGCGAAATAGATTTCTACGATTCTGGAACTCATTTAAACAAAGAAGATACTGGATTACTATCAACTGCCAGTGAGGAAGATTATAATAAGTGGCGCGGTACTACTCAGTTCACACCCATTAAAGTACAGTGTTTTCGATACAAGACTTTTTTAAACAGGGTTAAGATTAAAGAGTTTGATTTTATTTCATTGGATGCAGAAGGTTTTGATTTAGATATATTGAAGCAAATTGATTTAAGGCCTACTTCATGCGTTTGCGTGGAATGGAATTCAAAAGATGAACTTAAAAAAGAGTTTGATAAGTTGATGATCGGATTTAAAATAATGTATACAAGCTGTGAGAACCTTATTTATGCGCGTTAAATCAATCATTAAAGGTTGGTGGCGTTATCTGTTTAGAGAACGTTCTGAGCGTTCTAAAGACCGTCTTTTAATGTGCAAAATGTGTGAATTAAGAAAGGGCCGGTTTTGCGGGGTTTGTTGGTGCGAACTCGATGCGCTGGCAGAATTAGATCCGGAAGAATTAGGGGTTTGCAAACATCCTCATGGTTCGAAATGGAGTATAATTGATTTTTATTGGGAAAATCAAAAGGCCAATCATAAGACTGGCCTTTCCTAAAGCTTTTAGGCATCCCACTACGGAAGCGCATTCAAAATTAAAAAAGTAATTTTAAATTTCAAAACAATTGTTTTCGTGTAACTTTGGCACGTGAAACAAAAAGGAATAAAGACTAGAGCATGCTCAAAATGTGGCGGTGATTTATCAGATAGACACAAAAAGCAGAGATATTGTAAAAAATGTCATGCTGAGTGGATGCGTGATAACCGAGTAAAATATTCTGATCTTACTGATGAGCAACGAAAAAAAATTAAGGCAAGATCTTATGCTAATGTATATTTAAAAAGAGGAATTATTAAAAGACAATATTGCTTAATTTGTGGGGATAATGCAGAAATGCATCATGATGACTATTCAAAGCCGCTTGAGATTAAATGGTTATGCAGAAAACATCACTTAGATTTACATAATGAATCTAACTGCAATTTATAATACGTGGTCTGATTGGGAATTGCTCGAATGTAGCATCAAAAATATTCGCCCGCTTGTAGATTCAATTATAATAATTGCTTCAAAGAACTCTAATTCAGGAGAAGAAGATAAAACAAGAGATTTTAATGTAGATTGGGGAATAAATGGATGTTCTAATTTTCTGTTAGAAGCAGATCCTAACTTATCATTAAGAGACAATGAGACTAGAAAAAGGAATTTTGGAATTGATTTAGCTAGAAATTCCTCTCATTTTTTAATTTGTGACAGCGATGAATTTTATGAAGCATCTGAATTTTTAAAAGAGAAGGGAAGATTTAAAAATCCTGATTTAAACGGATTGGTCTGTGGATTAAAATGCTATTTTAAATCGCCTAAATTATCTGTTCACGAAGGCACATTAGTTCCTTTTATTCATAAGATGACAAATTCAATTAAGTGTGATTTTAATAGAAATTATCCTTTTGCTTGGGATAATAAAAATATAAAAATCGATCCGACCAGATCTTTTAACATTACTTCAGGGGTTGAATGGTCAACAATTACTATGCATCACATGAGTTGGATAAGAAAAGACATTAAAAAGAAGATCAGAAACTCAACTGCGCGACAAAATATTGAAAATTCTACCATCGTTCGGGATTATGTGAACGCAAAGCCGGGATATTATTGCGAATATTACAGGGCAACTCTCGAAGAGTGCGAAAATCTGTTCAATATCCCCGATATTATAGATGAGAACCTTACAAGTATTTAAGAATTTAAGACGTCAGGAGGCCACCCCGGCCCAGAAAGATTTAGCAAAAGATATTATTCGTTATGGTGAGAACGATAATTTTCCGCTTAGACTTGCCAGATTAGTTCAACAAAGCCCTACAGCTTCTTCGTGTATCGACACAAAGATAGACTTCATTCAGGGTGGCGGTTTTTCAGATGAAGCTTTAAAAAAAATTAAATTAGGTGAAATTGATTTCGCTGCACTTCATGCGCATTGCTCTGACTCAGTTGGAACTTTTGAAGGATTAGCTTATCATGTTCTTTGGAATTTAAAAGGACAAATAACAGAAGTCAGAACGGTTCCTTTTGAATACTGTAGATTGGGAATACCTGATAAATACGGGAACATTACCAAGATTTATGTAAATCCTTATTATGGGACAGGAGAATATAATGTTCGTTATACTAAAATTTATGATGTTTATAACCCTAAATTAGTCCCTATTCAACAGGAAGAACAGGGGACAAAATATAAAGGTCAGATTTTTTGGTTCGGTACTACCGGACCGATGAGTCGGTTCTATCCAGTTCCTAAATATTATTCTTGTCACTCATGGATGGCGATAGATGAAGCTATAGGAGGTTTCCATGAACATAATATAGAAAACGGGTTCTTTCAGTCTGTTCTTTTCAGAATGATAGGCGATCCTCTACAACCTTCGGAACACCCGGACGATATGACTTGGGACGAAACTCAAAACGCATATGTTCCTAATCCTAAGTTCACTCAGGCGTACAGACTTAATCTTGAGATGCAGAAGTTTTCAGGCTGGGATAAAGCCGGGAACGTGATGGTACAATGGGGGGCTAATAAAGAAGAATTACCAGACATTCAAAGCTTCCCATCAACAACTAACGCAGAACTTTTTAACACACTTTCTAATCTAACAACTGAGAATATAGCTAGAGGCACTAAGGTTCCTTCTGTGCTGGCTAATATTCAATCCGGAGCATCTTTAGGAGGAGATGGGAATTTAATCAGGACTTCAGTTAAATTAATGCAGCAACGATCAGTTAGGTGGCATCAAATATTAATTCCTATTTACCAGGAGTTGTTAACTCACTTGCCTAATCCATATAAAGACCCGATTAATATTCTACACTATAGTCCATTCCAGGAGACAGACTATAAAACAGTGGACGTTAATATATGGAATGCTCTTACACTTGAAGAAAAACGTAACTGGATTAAGAAAAATACTTCTTATGATATTTTAGTAGATGATCCTACTACTATTACACCGGACAAACCACCTATTCCAGTAGATCCACCTAAAATTCAAGCGCCTATACAGACACAGAATAAGTTTGAAGATTTTCTTTTTACAAATTACCCACAAGGAGCTAAAGATGCTGCACAAAAAGCACTGGATTTCAGAAATAAAATGAATCCAACATGCGGCACAAAGGGAGGATGGCAATTTTGTGAAGATTTGATAGCTGGCAGACCGTTAAGTTTTAAACAGATTAAGAAACTTTATAATTATTTGGGTAAAAATCGTCAATTTAGTAATGGAATTTTCTCAGAGTCTTGTAATTCGTTACTTTTTTCAGCTTGGGGAGGTATTGATATGTTCAATTGGACAGAAAATCAAATAAAATCTATCAATGAGTAATCTAATTTCACCTGCTTATATAAAAAAGTCCACTGGCATAGCTGATATCGTTGACGATGTTGAGTTAGAAATACCATTACAGCGTGCGCAGACTCGTTTATCTGTTTTAATTTGTAAAGCTTTCTTCGATCAGCTAGTTACGCAAGCTAATACTACTCCACAAAGTTTTTCAACTGATAATTTAGCTTTCTTCGATCCTTATGTTAAGGAATTTTTGGCATGGCAGACGTATGAAATTTATTTCCCTAAGTCTAACACTTATCAAACAAGATCAGGACAGAGAGTTTTTAAAGAAGATAACTCAGAACCGGCCAGCGATAAAAGTATGGGCGAACAACTTAGATTAATACGAGAAGATGTTAAAATAAAGAAAGAAGATATGATAAATTTTCTTAGAACTCAACAAAGATTAACACCTTCTAAATATCCCTTGTTCACTAATTCGATTTGTGGAATAATCGGAAGCGGATTTGGTATCTCAGCGATCAGTAAAATAGACGATGTTATGATTAAGATTCAAAATTCAACCGTTAATCAAGAACCATAATGGATATCAGTAGAGGATTCATAGCACAGGAACAGGGACTTACTTTTAAAAACGGGAAAGCTGTTTTAAATCTTGCTTTTACTTTTTTATACGATGATACTTCAGAGACTATTTTTGACTTTTCGGGTTATGTTTCTTCCTATTTAAGAGTTTATGATACATTAAGACAAACAAGGCTTATAAAAAATTTTACAACTCAGATAACCAGAAACTCTAATGTACTTGTAATGAATTGCTCTGTTTTAGATATGACATTTAATGAAGCGGGAAGGTATTGGTACGAAATGGGATATGTTAATTCTGGATACGATGTTGCTTTACGTTATGGAGAAATTTTAATAATAAATTAATATGGCAGATTCAATTATAAGCATACCATTTAAAATAGTTGCTGTAGATACGACAGAACATGAATTAGTTATAGATCCATCTCTTGTCGGAGATGCGCCGATAACTTTGTTACTAGAGGTAACAACAGGAACAATAAAATTTAGTATGGGTAGATCTTCAAATTCGCAATCTGCTACATATTCACAATCTAGTAATAATAAATGTCCGCTTAGTTTAATTAAAGGGAAGAACAATTTCTTTTATACTGCTACAACTATTGGAGATACTTTTGTTGGTTCGATATGATACCAGTAAATGAATTGATAACTAAAGTACAAGTAAGGAATATCAAAAGTATTCTTACAAATGTATTTTCTACGTCAATCACATTCGCTACTCAATCTGAAGCTGATATCGAAATAGAATCAGGCAAAGCAATAAGTCCATTAACTTTATCTGGTAAGGCTTTATTGAATGGAGACTATTCTACTACTTTAAATTTCAATACTGATCAAGATATCTATAAAGATGCCACAGGACTTTCAATTACTTTCACGCTAGGAACAAATAATATTAATGGTAAGGGAATAATCCTTCGTTTGAATAAACCTAATGCCGTTACTTTCCCAGGAACTTTTGAAGCAGACGCAAATTCTTCAGCATTAGATGCAACTAAACTTAATGTTTACTTTTTAGTATTCTTTACTAACTGGAACGGGTCTGGATTAGACCATGTGATTTATAAAAATTCACTTTTTACGGCTCAATAAATGGATGTAAAAAAAATAAATTGGTGGATTGGTGGAGGAGTAACTTATTCATCAGCGTATCAAACTTTATTAAATAAAGCTTCAACTGATAAGAAAACCGCTCCATCGGCAGCCGTAAAAACGTTACAAGATGCTTTCATTAGCACGCTTAATACAAAGGGCATTTTAGCAAAACTGGATGTATTGCAAGTAATGCTTGGGGATGGGTCGTATGACTTCTCGGCTTACAATTGGGTGAATCCAGCAGTCTTCAAACAGACACGGGCAACAGCACCATTTTTTAATATCAACGATGGAATGTTTGGTAACTCAGTTAGTAGTTATATGGATACTGGATTCAGTCCAAGTGCCGCTACGAAATTAACTCAAAATTCTGGAGAGCTAATTTTCTTTTTCAAGGCTTCTGCTGCTAGTTCTTCAGCGCAGCATGGAATAGGCTCAACGCCTGCAACTTATTTAGTTCCTTTTTATGACGCCACCCATTTCAACTTTACAATCAATGGCAATGCAAATGGGTTCCTTACAGGTAATGACACGGCCGAAGGATTATATCAAGTCTCCCGGATAGACTCGGCAAATATTGGAATTAAGAAAAATAACGGGGCGAGGCAGACAGTGGCCAAAGTATCGACCGGATTGAATACTGAAAACATTCTTATCGACGCTCTTATTAATACAGGAGTAGTTAGTAATTATAACTCACAGGTATGTTATCTTTTTGCGGCTGGCCAACTATTGACAACGCAAGATGAGACTGATTTTTATAATGCATGGACAACATACATGAACGCTGTAAGGGCAATATCCTTACCCACAACAGTAGGATCAATTTATAATGTTTCTTCCTATAGTAATTTAAATGACTTCACTGTACATGGAGCTACGGCTTCGGTAGTCTCTAATAAGATTCGTTTTTCAGGAGGTGCTAACACCTTTACTCAAACACTTGATCTAAGTTCCATAAGTGGAGTTAATATAGGGAATAGTCTGGCGATGAAATGGACTACTGCGATAACATTTACGGTTCCAACTTTAACGGCTACATCTTTTGGTATTGGAGTAGGGGTGAAATCATATAACAATGGAGGAACGATTGAGGATTTGGTTTTAAAGATAAATACTTCGACTACTTCAACCGGGGTAATGACCCTATGCCAGGGCATTACTCATATTGTTGTTGACACCTCACCCGCCTTGACAATTTCGGCAGGTGATGTAGTGACTCTTTCCATGACAAGGAATATAGACACGATTACCTATTTCGCTACGAACGTAACCACGATCACGACAGCAGCGACCAGGAGCGTTATTATGTTCACCGATGCTAATAATCAGCATCAACCCAATACGCATAAGTTTGCTATGTATAATTTCAGCACTGATAATCTTGATGTAAGTGCATACAGTGTGGCTATTAATGAATATTATCAACCGGATTTATTAATTCTAGGGGATTCAAAGACAGCAGGTTATCGGGCTACCGCTCAGACATTAGGAGGAGCGTTCTTAATAAAAAATGCAAGAAGCCCTAAGACAGTAGTTTTCGGTGGCCCTAGCGATGCGTCTGCCGATTTTGTATCGGTGATGTATATGATAACGAACTATATTAAGCCGCGATACTTGATGTTGTGCGGTCTTAGTAATGATATACGTCAAGGCGTTTCAGCGGCAACATGGAAGGCTAATCTTGCAAGTATAGTTTCTCAATGTGTATCGGCTGGGATTATCCCGATTCTTTGTACTGGTTTTTACGAAACAAGTTTAAGTCAGGCAGCAGTTCAAACC
>Ga0207676_10003707_pt1 | contig 10805 bp, 6 predicted proteins | sample KBSSwiS72_FD_184307 | JGI IMG/M metagenome (GOLD analysis project Ga0207676, IMG submission 184307) | Switchgrass rhizosphere microbial communities from Kellogg Biological Station, Michigan, USA - KBS Switchgrass S7-2 (SPAdes) (version 2) | ecosystem: Host-associated > Plants > Roots >... | reverse complement strand
GCTCGCTTCGATGCCGGCGATTTTCGGCCCGGGCATCTGGCTCGCCGGCAATCCGTACGAAATGCGCTTGACGAAGCTGTAGTTCTTGTCGGCGTCGAGCACGACGACCCCGGATTGGTTGTCGGTGCCATCGTCGCCGGGAGTGGCGATGTACACCAGATGACGCACTTGACCGTCTGGACCCGACCGCATCGGACGAGACGCGTTCTGGGCGCTCATCACCGTCGCCGCGGCGACGACGCACCCGGTTACCCACATCGCGCGTGTGAAATGGCTCATGACAACTCCTAGCAGATACGTCGTGATCACGCGGTAATCTTCGGCACAGTGGACGATGTTGTAAACAGAAAAGTGCACATGAACGCTTGATCTGACCTGGAGCGGGTGTGTCGGAAGCTCTGCAGCTCGCTCCGGCTACGAAATCTACTTGCGCGCGGCGAGTTGATCGATCGCACCGGCGAGATCGGTATCGTCTGGACCGACGATCCTGACGAGACGACCATCGGCACCGATCAGCGCCACCGCCGGAAGGCGCCGGATGCCGAAAACGCGGAACGCCTGTCCTTCGCTGTCGACCGCCATCGGGACTCGCGGTTTCATCCGCTCTTGGTAAGAGCCGAGCGCCTTTGGTGTCGTCCAGAGATGAGCAACCACACCCAGCCACTCGACGGCGCGAGTCTGTGACAACTCGTCGACCTGTTCGCGGATCCGCCGGCACGCGGCCACCGTCTGCGGCTCGGTGTCTTTCAAGTAGCTCTCGCACCACACCGCCGTAAACAAGACGGCGCGCGGCCGCCGTGTGGTGCTGCGCATCAACGGCACTGGCATATCGTCGGCACCACGCAGATCGATCTCCGGAACGACGTCGCCAGGCTTCAGCGTTGCCACGCTCTTGATCGTCGCCGTTTCGATAGGCGTCCGCGTCGAGGCGACGAGCACCTGATGAATTGCCGCATCCAAGCGCGGACCATCCTGATGTCCGGCATAGGCAATTCGGCCGTCGCGGCCGATCACGAGATGAAAGGGCGTGGAGTCCATCTTGAGCCACATGCCCAGGCTGCCGTCATCGATGGCGACCGGCATGTGCAAGTTCGCCCTGGCGACGAACGCCTGGACCTTGTCGGCATCGTCGCCAACTCCCGCATCGATCGCGACAATCTGCATGCGGTCGCCGAACGTCTCGAAGATTTTCTCGAATCCTGGCATCTGCGCCCGGCATGGGATGCAGTATGTTGCCCAGAGCTTCAGGTAGACCGGCTTGCGGCCGTAGTTGTTGACGATGTTGATCGTGCCACCGCCGATGGCCCGCAACGTGATCGACGGGCCGGGTTTGCCAATGAGGCGTTCGAGCTGCGGATCTTCGGCGACATATCCGGCGTCACCCGGTTTGGCGGCCGGATAGGCCTGTTGCGCCTTCGCGGCGCCGCCGAGCATGCTGATGGCAGACAGGCACAGGACGAGAATGACCGATGCTCGAACTCTTGGTCGCTCGCGCATGTCCGCCAGTCTAACTCACGTCGCGGCATTCAATCAGTGGCCACTCGGACCGAACACCTGCGTTGTCGAATCCGTTTGCCGACGGGGTCCAGGAAGGTTCCGCGACCGAACCACTACGTGACGGTCATGCCGCCGTCTACCACCAGGGTCTGTCCGGTTATGTAATTCGACGCGTCCGCGGCTAGAAACACCACCGCCCCTTTTATCTCGCCTGCCGCGCCAATTCTTGGCAACGCGTTGGTCTCGCGGATGAGTGGTTCGACCAGCGGCAGCACCGGATCGGCCAGTCGCGAATGAAAGAATCCCGGAGCGATCGCGTTAACCCGGATACCGGCGCGTCCCCAGGATGCGGCCAATTCTCGCGTCAGCCCAAGTAAGCCCGCCTTGCTGGCGGCGTATGCCACGTAGTGAGGGCCGTTGGCGAGCGACATCAGGCCGGACACCGACGAAACGTTGATAATCCGTCCGAACTGACGCTTCAGCATTGCTCGACCAACCTGTTGCGCGAACAGGAACGCGCCGGTCAGGTTCACGTCCAGCACTTTTTGCCATTTTTCGAGAGGGTAAGAGTCGGCCGGTTCACCCCATGAGATCCCGGCGTTGTTGACCAGAATATCGACGGCTCCATAGACGGCGCAGGTCCGTTGCACAACGGCTTCGACCTGCTCCGGCACCGCGACGTCACATACCATCGCGGTCACCGGAAAGCCACGACCTTGAAGTGCCGAGACCGCCGGTGTGAGCCATTCCTCGCGGCGTGCACACAGCATGATCGAGGCGCCGGCCTCAGCGAGGCCCTCGGCGATCTCGAGGCCAAGGCCGCGCGAACCGCCAGTGACGATCGCGGCTCGGCCGGTGAGGTCGAAGAGTTTGTGGAGGGGCGAAGATTCGGTGTCGTTGGTCATAGGCATTCCCGGCGCGCCACTGCGTCTAGCGTTTCGTTTTCTTGAGGGCAGCGACCGGCTGGCGCTTGCCGCGCCTGGCCGGCCCACCCTCCGCAGCCTCGCGCGCCCGATCGGCCGGCCGTGACACGAGCTGGTTGCTGACCGCATAGAAGATCAGCTCGGCGGTACTTTGCAGGTTCATTTTTTCCAGAATGCGCGAGCGGTAGGTTCTGACGGTCTTCGGGCTGAGCCGCAACTGTTGAGCGATCTGGGCGATCCCGCTGCCGCTGCCGATTTCGAGAAAGACCTGATACTCGCGATTGGAAAGATTCTGGTGCGCATCGCCCTCCTTGCGCGCCAGGTCGACGGCGAGCGTTTGCGCGAGCGACGGCGAGACATACTTACCGCCGCCATGCACCTGCCGAATCGCCGAAGCCAGTGCTTCGGACGATTGGGTTTTGGTCAGGTAGCCGTCGGCGCCGGCTTTCAGGACGCGCCTCGCGTAGAGTTCTTCGGGATGCACACTCAACACCAGGACACGGACGCGAGGATGCGCGTCTTTGATGGCGGCGATGATTTCCAGGATCCCGGGCCCGGGCATGGTGACGTCAAGAAGCAACACGTCAGCGACAGTCCCGCCGAGTCCGCGCAGCACCGATTCGGCATCCGCCGCTTCGCCGACGACGGTGATGTCGTGGCTTCTGGCGATGACGTGCCGAAGTCCCTCACGCACCACGGGATGATCGTCGGCAATGAACAGCCGGATCATCGGCGGCTCCTCGCCAATTCCGGTTGGTCCACCGGAACACGCACCGTGACGGTCGTCCCCTTACCGGCACGCGACACGATTTCGAGCTGCCCGCCGATGCTTTCCGCCCGCTCGCGCATGCTGATCAACCCGAGCGATTGAGGGCTCTGCAGCTTGGCCTCGACAAACCCGACACCGTCGTCGTCGATCTGGACGTGCAGTTCACTGGCGGAGAGGCGGCCGCGGATGTGGACGCAGTGCGCCTGCGAGTGCCGTGCGACGTTCGTCAACGCTTCCTGCACGATGCGAAAGACCACGGTGTCGCGGTTGCGGTGGACATGCAGTTGCGACAGTTCGAGATCCAGGGCGCAGGCGCAGGTATTCCAATCGGCAAACTGACGGGCCTGCCACTCAATGGCCGCCTCGAGCCCGAAGTCGTCGAGAACCGGCGGACGCAGTTCCGACGAGATGTGCTGAACGCGCCGCAACAGCGAATCGACGAAGTCGGTCATCTCCCTGGATCGACGGGTACGAAGCCGTTTCGGGACCCGCTCCGTCAACCAGCACAAATCGATCCGCAGCCGCGTCAGTGCCTGACCGACGTCGTCATGGAGATCGCGGGCGATCGCCGCGCGCTCCTGTTCCCTGGCGGCCAGTAGACTGGAGGCCAGATTTTGCATCCGCTCGCGCGAGTCGCGAATCATCGCCTGATTGGCGCGCAACTCGGTGATGTCACGATGGATGGCGATGAATCCGGCGGCCCGCCCATCGGCATGAGCGATCCGCGACACCACCAAATCGGTCCATAATTCGGAGCCGTCGCGTCGGCGCCGCAGCGCCTGGCCCTGCCATTTACCGAAGCGGGTCGCCGTCGCCAGCTCCTCTCGAAGTTCCTTTCGAGCGGTCACATCATTGGGAATGATGAGCGCTTCGAGCGGTACGCCGAGAGCCTCGTCGGCGGGAAATCCGAACAGCGCCTCGGCGCCCTTGTTCCAGAAACTAATGCGTCCATCGAAGTCAGTGGCCACGACTGATTCGCGGACGCTGTCGAGAAGCAGGGTTTGGAACGCCACCCGCCGGGCGGCATCGCGACGGGTGGTGATGTCCTCCACCATCGCCAGCAGCAGTTCTCGATCGGCGTATTGCAGGCTCTTGAACTTGGTGAGCTCTTTGGCGCGATCGACGACGAACAGGTAGCCGTCCTTGTCGGCGTAGCCGATATCTCCGGTGTGCAGCCACCCTTCCGAATCGATCATCGACCGCGTGGCCTCCGGATCATTGAGATATCCCCGCATCAATTGAGGCCCGCGGATCCACACTTCTCCGATCTCGTCGACCGCGACATCGTGCTGCTGATCAACGTCCACGATCCGGAACTCGGTGTTCGGCAGCGGCAGTCCGACCGGCGCCGCGCGTGGATTGCCGCGCGGCGTGAGGTGGGTGGACGGACTGGCTTCGGTCATCCCATATGCCTGGCGAACCGGCCGTCCGATTCGCTGGGAGCACAACTGCGCCATCGATTCCGGCAGCGGCGCCGCCGACGACACGATGTGCTGCAGGCTGCTCATGTCGTACTCGTCGACGACCGCATGCTTGGCGAGCGTGCGAACCATCGGCGGAACGAGATACGCGGTGGTAATCCGGTACTTCTGCGTCACCTCACAAAACGTCCGCGCGTCGAAGCGCGGCAGGGTGACGAGCGTGGTGCCCGCATGAAGGCCCACCGTCATCACACAGACCATGCCATAGATGTGATAGAAGGGCAGCGCCGCCAGCACCACTTCTTCGGGCGCCATCTGCTCGACAGCGTGCCAGAGGGTGACGCTCGTCACCAGGTTGCGATGCGTCAGCATCACCCCTTTCGGCAGCCCGGTCGTGCCGCTCGAGTACGGCAGGACGGCGAGATCGTTCGCTGGATCAATGACCGGTGCGTCGAGCGATCGGCCGGCGCCACGCTCGACCAGCGTCGCGAGGCTGGTGGCGGCCGGTGCGTGGCCGAGCGTGAACAGCTCCTCGATGCCGGCCCGGGCCGCCGCGATCTGCGCTTTCGCCAGGAGCTCGGACGCGCACAAGAGATACCGTGCGCCGGAATCGCGTAACTGATGGGTGAGTTCCGCGACGCTGTAGAGCGGGTTGATCGACGTGATGACCCCGCCGGCCTGAATCACGCCGTAAAAGATCGATGCGAATTCCGGCTCGTTCGGACTGAAGACCGCGCACACATCGCCCTTGCGGAGCCCGGTGGCGATGAATCCACGGGCGATCTCATCCGCGCTGGTGATGAGATCGCCGTACGAGACGGTCCGGCCGGACACGCCGTCGATGAGCGCCGGCTTGGTCATCCAGCGGTGCGCCTGCGCAAAGACGAACGGCGTCAGCGGCGTGTTCGGAACGGTAACCGGCGGGTGAGGACTCTGATACGCCATGGCATCGGCCAGCCGCTTCTGATTACGGGCGGCGTGATATTAGCAACGATTCCGGGTCAGTTCGGCAACGAAAATGCCGAGACCACGGCTCCTTCGGATGTTGCCGACATGATGGCGACAAATTGTTTGCCGTCGACGGAGTAGGCCATCGCTCCGCTGCGGGTGGAACCGAGCGGAACATTCCAGACTCTCCGTCCAGACTCGGCATCGAGGGCGAGAAACTCCGCGGCGCCGGTGTCGTAGGCAAAAACCAGATTGCCCTGCGTGGCGAGGAGCGGAGCACGAAGCGGCACCCGCAGGCGGTACTGCCACACGCGACGGCCGGTCACCGGGTCCATCGCGTCGATATGGCCGACGATCGGCCCACCTGAGATCGGCGGAATGGTCTTTTGCGCACCCGCGACGAAGCGTTGCCCCACTCGCGGCTCCTCGGGCACGGACAGAAATTCCGCACACCGTTCGGCGCCATGGTTGTAGAGCAATCCGGTTCTGGGACTGAAGGCGGCCTGATTCCAGCTCCGGGCGCCATAGTAGTCGGGACAGATCACCGTCGCCGTCCCTTGCGTCGGTTCACGCCGACCTTGCGGCACGCCGCGATCGTTCAGCCCGCTCGCCCAGGTCAGGTTATCGATGTACTTCCAACCGGATAGGTACTGGCCGGTGGTTCGATCCAGCACGTACACGAATCCGTTCTTGTTCGGCTGAACCAGGAGTTTCCGGCGTTCGCCGTCGATGGGCAGGTCGACCAGCATGCATTCGTAGGCCGCATCCCAGTCCCACACATCATGAGGCGTGGTTTGGAAATGCCACACCAACTGGCCGGTGTCCGGACGAAGCGCGACGATGCTCGCCGTATACAGGTTGTCGCCTTGCCTCGCGCCTCCCGAAAAGTCCGACGAGGCATTGCCGGTTCCCCAAAACACGAGATCAAGGTCGGGATCGTAAGACCCGGTCAGCCACGGCGCGCCGCCGCCATATCGCCAGCTGTCGCCGGTCCACGTCTCATGACCTTTTTCACCGGGCCCCGGAACAACGTTGAATCGCCATCGTTCGGTGCCGTCGCGCGCATCGACGGCGACGAGATGACCCCGATAGGCGGCATCACCGCCGTTCGAGCCGGTGATGACCAGCCCCTTGACGAACAACGGCGGCGCGATAATCGCACCGGCTTTTTGAGTCGTGCGGTCAAAGTCCTCGGTTTCCCGCACGGCATGTCGCCAGCGTTCTCGACCGGTTGCCGCGTCGACACTGACCAGTTCCCCGCTTCGCGTTCCGAAATACAACTGCCCCGCACCAAACGCGAGCCCGCGACCACCCGCCGTCGGTGACGCCGCGTACGCATACCGCCACCGCGCCTTTCCGGAGGCAGCATCGAAGGCGGCGATGCCGTAGCCAGGACCCTGAACGTACATCACGCCGTCCACGACCAACGGCGTGAGAGCAGGTTCGCCGCCGCCAACGCGGGCCTCCCAGGCCTTCGAAAGCCTGGTCACATTGCTGACGGTGATTTGGTCCAGCGGACTGAAACGCTCGGAGCGGGACGTCCCGCCGTCGACCATCCAGTCTGTGGAGTTTTGTGCGCCCGCCGGCTCGAGGCTGGCGAGGGCGACAGCAAGAAAACAACCGAGCCGGCGTCTGCTGTGCATGCCAAGTCGCTCAGGTGGTGCGCGCCGAGAATTCGCGCAGGCGATCGCCGATGCGATCGTAGTAGTGCCGGTACTGATCGCGCAACGCCGACTTCAAGAACTTGCCGGACGAGTTGCGCGGAATCGCCGGCACGAATTCAATCGCGTCCGGAATCCAGAATTTCGCGAATTGTCGGGAAAGATATGACTGGAGTTCGGTCATCGAAGCCTCGCAGGCCGGCTTGAGCACCACCACCGCCAGCGGTCGCTCCGACCACTTCGGGTGCGGCACAGCCACAACCGCGGCCTCGCTCACCGCGGGGTGCCCCATCAGCGCGCCTTCCAGCGCGACCGAGCTGATCCATTCCCCTCCCGACTTCACGAGGTCCTTGCAGCGATCCGTAATGCGGATACAGCCTGACGGGTCGATGGTGACAATGTCGCCGGTCTTGAACCAGCCGTCGGCGGTGAAGCGATCGTCGTTCGGGTCTCCTTTGTAGTACTGGTCCACCACCCAGGGGCCGCGGACCTCCAGTTCGCCCATGGTAAGGCCGTCCCACGGCGCAGGACCGGTTTCGGACGCTGCGCGAAACTCGACGAACGGTAGAGGCGTCCCCTGCATGCTGCGGTACGCCAACGCGTCGTCCGGCGATGCAGTCGCGAGGCGAGAAGGAACGTTGCAGACCGAGCCAAACGGCGTCAACTCCGTCATCCCCCACGCCTGAACAAGGCGGAGGCCATGACGTTCTTCAAACGCACGGATCAACGACGCCGGCGCGGCGCTCCCACCGGAAATAATCATCCGAAGCGACTCGAGATCGTATTCTTTCGTTCCCTGATCGAGCCTCTGCAGGATGGACAGCCAGACCGTGGGCACGCCGGCGGTGACGGTCACGCGTTCGCGCGACATGAGATCGAGGAGACTGGTCGCGTCAAGAAATCGCCCGGGGAACACCTGCGCCGCGCCAAAGAGTGTGGCCGTAAACGGAAGGCCCCATGCATTGACGTGGAACATGGGAACAATCGGGCACACGATGTCGGACTCACCGATATCAAGACAGTCACGAACGCCGTGCACCAGAGAGTGCAACACGATCGCACGGTGTGAGTACACGACGCCCTTGGGCCGACCGGTCGTTCCGCTCGTATAGCACAACGCTGCTGCCGCCTCCTCGTCGGAATCCTGTTCGACGAAACGTCCGGGATCTGCTGCTGCCAGCAGCTGCTCGTAGGCGATGTCTCCGTTGGTGGCGTCTCCGTCGAGGACGACGACGTGGGGAATCGAGATTTTCGAGCGGACCTGCTCGAGCAGCGGCAGCAAGCTTGAATCAACGAGCAGCACGCGGTCCTCGGCATGGCTGACGATGTACGCAAGTTCGTCCGGATGCAACCGCACGTTGAGCGTATGGAGCACGGCGCCGGCGCTTGGGATTCCGAGATACGCCTCGAGATGAAGATGCGAATTCCAGGCCAGCGTCGCGACCCGATCGCCCGGTCGGACTCCCAATCCGCTCAGCGCCACGCTTAGCCGTCGTGCGCGCCCGATCAGCGATGCGTAGGTGGTCTTATGGAGGGAACCGTCGTGCAATCTGGTCGTGATCGTTTTGTCGGGAAAGAGCGCGGCGGCGCGGCGAACCAGCGCCGACACGTTCAGTTGAAAGTTCATCATGCCGTTGCTCGATCCAATCGCGTCGCCGGCTCGAAGACGTGGCGTTTCGAAGAAGTAGTGGATCCTTGGGCATGCCGACAACCACGCACAAGTCTCAGTCTGGCGATGCGCGCGTAGGCATTGTGTTTACATGAGCGGCCACGGCTGAGATGAGACGCGCGAATTGCCCGTCACAGTCCCGCATCACCGACGGTCAACGTCGGCGCCGTCGTGGATAGTTTCCAGATGTAGACATTGTGCCTACGGCCCCAACGCCGGGCTGAGACTTGCGTGCCACAACTTCGTGCCGCAGCATGCGCCGATGAAAATATCGGTATCTTCTCTGAGAGCGCGGCTGCTGACGGGATGTTTGCTGGTGGCACTCGGACTGGCGGGCAACGCGAACGCACAGGTCGGCACCCGCTCCGGCAGCATCGCCGGCACGGTCGTCGACGGAACGCGAGCCGCATTACCGGGCGTCACGGTCACCCTCACGAGCCCCGCGCTTCAAGTGCCTGAAGTCACGCGTATTTCCGGCGGCGCCGGTGAATATCAGTTCACCGACCTGCCGCTCGGCAACTATCGGCTGACATTCGACCTCCCCGGTTTCACACGGCTCATCCGCGACGACATCACGTTGCCGACCGGCTTTGCGGCGCGAATCGACGTCGTTCTCACCGTCGCGTCGATAGAGGAAACGGTGACGGTGCGAGGCGACAGCCCGATCGTGGACGTGACCAATACCCGCGGCGGTGCGGTTCTCAACAACGAGATCCTTGAAACCGTTCCGACCAGCAAGACGATCAATGACATGCAGGCCCTGACGCCCGGCATGGTGCCCGGCGCGCCGTCGCAGATCGGTCAGATTTCGTTCGGCGCGCTCGCCTCCGGCTACCGGAGTTACGGCGTCAGCGGCCAGGAGCGCGTGTCGATCGACGGCATCAACATCCAGAACAATGAAGCTCCGGATTTCGCGTCGGCGGAAGAGGTGGTGACCAAGACATTTGGCGGCACTGCCGACACGCCAACGCCGGGCGCCCAGATCGAGCTGGTGGTCAAGTCCGGCGGCAACCAGTTCCATGGCCGCTACAAGGAGGAAGACACCAATCACCGCTTCGATTCAAAGAACGTCGACGACCGACTGCGCGCGCAGGGTATTTCGGTTGGCGACTCGCTATGGCAGTCGCACGACTTCGTGGGGGATCTGGGCGGCCGCATCGTGCGGGACAAACTGTGGTTCTACGGCGCCGGCCGAGATCAGTCCAATACACTCACGGTGGCGGGGTACTCCAAGGCGCCGGGAGCGGATGGCCTGTACGGAACCGCCGACGACATCTCCGGCCGGCCCCCCAATACCAACCGCGAAGCGACTGGCAAGGCGTCGTACCAAGCGACCAAGAGCCAGCGAATCGTCGGTCTCTACAATGCCTCGCTCTCGGACAACAAGGAAGCACTGGCAAGCAGGTTCCAACCCAGGGAATCAACGCAGCGCGATCGCTACTACAACTGGCGAGCCAAGGTCGACTGGCAGGGTTCCTTTGGTTCGAAACTGTTGGCCACCATGACCTACGGCAACAGCTGGTACCTAGTGCACTACGAGACGCAGCCTGAAGCTCAAACCCGGCCGGCCACTCTCGACCGCGAGACCCAGATCGTCACCGGCGTGAATTTCAGCGCCAACCAATCGGACGTGCAGCGGCACCGTTACAACAAGCAATGGAATGGAACCATCAGTTATTCGCTCAGCTCCCACGATCTGAAGACCGGCTTCAACGTCTGGCGCCAGTCCACACAAACGGACGCGCCGAGTCTGGCGCCGGGCAACTACCAGCTGGTCTTCGACCGAGTCGGAGGAGTCGCCCACCAACCCGTGCAAATCAACATCTGGAACCGGCCGACCGGCGGGGGATCAAATCTGAACTATTACGCTGGATATGTCATGGACGGCTGGAGGATTTCGCGGCGGATTACGTCAAA
>Ga0207676_10003705_pt1 | contig 10805 bp, 7 predicted proteins | sample KBSSwiS72_FD_184307 | JGI IMG/M metagenome (GOLD analysis project Ga0207676, IMG submission 184307) | Switchgrass rhizosphere microbial communities from Kellogg Biological Station, Michigan, USA - KBS Switchgrass S7-2 (SPAdes) (version 2) | ecosystem: Host-associated > Plants > Roots >... | reverse complement strand
CGCGGTTGCAGGTCAGAAATCGCGAGGGATCTCCATGGAGACGCGGGGAATTCCCTCCGGCAAGCTCCGCGTGGGTTTCGAGCAGGAAGTGAATCAGAACCAGGTTGTAGACAACCAGCGGCAGACGCTAAGCGCTGGGATGACGCAACCGCTCACCGAGACTCTATTGGCGGAGGCGGGATTCGATCATCGCAACTTTGTGGATCGAAAGTCGGCGAATCAAATCGATTCCAACCTGATCTCGGCTGGTTTGAAATGGAAGCCGCTCTCTCGTCTGGAAACCTATGTCCGCCGGGAGCAGAACCTGGGCGAAGCGGATCCCACGTATCCGAGTCAGACATTGCTCGGGGCACAGTTCAATTTGAATTCCACCAATCGCATTTTTGCAACGCAGCGGATCTCTTCCTCGCCAATTACTCCGATCGGCGGGGCCGAAACCAGCGGAGTCCTGGTGCCGCAATCGACGAAGGAAACCGCCGTCGGCGTCGAATCGCGGCTGCGCCAGAACACCAGCCTGACGACGAACTACACGATGGATTCTTCCCTTTCGGGTCCGGACAGTTTCGCCGTACTCCGTGTGCTGACGCGGGTGCCGATTCGATCCGGACTTTCCTTCGACTGGTCGCTGGACAGTGCGATGCATCTCGCCGGGACGGGCAAAGGCTATGTCGGTGGTTCGCTGGGATTCACCGAAATCCGCGAGGATCAACTGCGAATCTCGGTCCGCTACGAACTTCGACGCCGCGACACGGCGGAGACGATTTTGACGGCGGGCGTGGTCGGCCGGCTCAATGCCGCGACGACCGCACTGGTGCGTTACCGGACAGCGGAAAACCAGGTCACCGGGATCGGCCGGATCGCCCGAATAAATGACGGTCAGATGGCTCTTTCGGTGCGGCCAAAGAAATCCGATCGCGTGGCCGTGCTCTTCAGCTACGACTTTGGCAACGGCAATTCGTTCGCACCACTCCGTAATGCAATGGACACGGATTCGAGTCCGGCCAGTGTTAATCTCGCTCGAACCGATCGTCTGTCGATGGATGGCTTGATCGAGATCCGCCACGGCTTCGAGTTCTATTCGAGAGTGGCGGCGGCGCGGACGCCCGGAATTTATGGTGGAAGCATTGGTGGAAGCAAAGTGGGTACCTATCTTCAGGGACGTCTGCAGAAATCTCTTACCCACCGTTTCGATATCGCAGGAGAGGTCCGCTGGGTGCAGGAATCGAAGATTGTGCGCGGCGCCTGGATTACCGGACTCGAATGGGGAACCTGGCTCAATCGTGATTTTCGGATCGGACTGGGTTACAGTCCCAGCGGGTTCGCCAATCCCGGCGCCCTGTTGAATTCAACTGCCGCCCGCGGCGGACTCTATATGGTGATCAGTTCCAGATTGTCGGGCATCTTCGACCTGATGGGAGGATCTGAAAAATCAAAATCGGCAACCTCCGTGACGGCGAAATCGGAATCGAAATAATCCTGGCCCGTTGTGTGACGCTCACCGTCCGGTTGCGGGACACGGAGACCCATAAGCGGACAATCCCTGCACTCTCAAGCTCTGCATTCCATTGACAACAATGTATGTCCTATGGAATCAGGAGTGCTTTCTTTCGATGCTTGAGGAACCAAGATGAACAAAGTTACCTACGCCACGAGAAGGCTTTTCAAGGACGCTGGCTTTACGGCAACTGTCATTGTCCTTCTCGCGTTGGGCATTGGCGGCAGCGTGTCGATATTCAGCATTGTCAACGCTACGCTGTTGCACCCTCTCCCTTACTCAGACCCGGATCGTCTCGTTTTGCTCTTTGGGAACATCCAACGCGCGGCGGTTGAACGGCGCGGCACGTCGCTTCCGGACTACCGGGATTGGCGAAAGCAGAACCGCTCCTTCGAGGGCATGGCGGCATTCTGGAATCGAACGTTCGTGATGAGGGGCTCGGATGAGCAAGTCCCCATCGACGGAGAGGTTGTGGGGGCGGAGTATTTCGACCTGTTGCGAGTAAAGCCTGTGCTGGGCCGTGCCTTCCACCCGCAAGAAGAAACGGACGCAGGCCTCACGCCGGTCGCGATTCTCGGCTATGAATTCTGGGAGCAGCGCATGGCTTCAGATCCGTCCGTGCTCGGCAAACCCTTAACGTTGAGTTCGACGCGATACACAATCGTCGGCGTGATGCCGAAAGGCTTCCGGGGTATTCGCGACGATGCCCAACTGTGGGTCACGCCGGCTTCGCTGCCGCCACCGGAGCAAAACTTCAACGACCGTGGCTCGCGGGGACTGAATGTGCTCGGCCGCCTTCGCACAGGCGTCCACCTTTCACAAGCCCAACTTGAAATGGACGGCATTTCGCGGTCGCTTGCGGAGTTGTACCCGGACACGAATGAAAAGCGCGGAGTGGAGCTGGTTCCTTTGGCGGCAGAAACCTTCGGCAACGTGCGGCCCGCGCTTCTGGCGATGTTGGGCGCGGTCGGATTGGTTTTTCTGATCGCGGGGGCGAACGCGGCCAACCTGATGGTGCTCCGGACCGAGGCGCGCCAAAGAGAGATTGCGATCCGGATGGCCATCGGGGCGTCCCGTAGAGAACTCGTCAAAGAATTGCTTGCGGAGACAGTAATACTCTCTCTTGGCGGTTCCATTCTGGGATTCCTGGTTTCCGGGTGGGTAGTCGAGCTGATCCTCGCGATCAGTCCGATTCAGTTACCAAGCTTCGTGACGATTACGTCGGACCTGAATGTTCTCATTTTTGCAGGCATTCTCGCGCTGGTGACGTCTCTACTGATGGCGGTTGGACCGGCTCTGCAATTCCGGATATCCGATCTCCAACAAGCTCTGGTCCGCAGTTCGGATCGAACCACGGGTGCACTTTCTTCAGGGCGCGTTCGCCACGCCCTTGTGATCGGAGAAATTGCTTTGAGTTTTATCCTGCTGCTGGCTTCCGTACTACTCATCGAGAGTTTCCGGAATCTGCTGAGAGTGGACACAGGTTTTGAAACATCCCACTTGCTGACGCTTCGCCTGGCATTCGATGGAGGCTCTTCGACAAAGGCCGAGGCTATGCTGGAGTCGATCAAGCGGTTGCCCGGCGTTCAATCGGCAGCGCTTTCCTCAGTCATCCCGTATTCCGGTGGAGGCGCTGTCTTCTTCGCAGCCGAGGGAGAGGAGCCGCTTCGGGACGCCACCACCGCGCCTCGGGCCTATATTCATTTCGTAACGTCGAATTTCTTTCAAACAATGGGAGTCCCGCTTCGTTATGGACGGGCACTGACAGCCACGGAAGCGGATACTTCCGTCGTCGTCAACGAAAGGCTCGTCCGGAGGTTCTGGCCGAACCAGGATCCCATAGGCAAGCGAATCCGGATAGGACGGGACAATTTCGAGAATCCCTGGTTGAAAATCGTCGGCGTCGTGGGCGATACGAAAACTCGCGGTATTCCCGATAACCCGACGGCCGATCCCGACATCTATTTTCCTTTTAAAATGTTCGGTGGAAGTCCCGGCATGCTGGTTCGGACGCAGGGTGATTCTTCCGGGCTCATTCCCTCGGTGCTCCGCGAAATCAAGAAAGTCGACAAGCTCGCCACTATTTCAAATGTAGTGACTGTCGAAGATCTGCTGCGCCGGCGAACTGCCGGACCTCGTTTCCTGAGCTTCCTCAGTGGCATGTTTTCAGGTTTGGCTTTGCTTCTTGCGCTCGCCGGCATCTACGGCGCGATGTCCTATTTCGTCGCGCAGAAAACCCGCGAGATCGGCATCCGTGTGGCACTTGGCGCCGGCCGTGGAAGCCTATTCCGTCTGGTTCTCGGCCGCTGCCTGGTACTCATCGCCGCCGGTATCGGTCTGGGGTTGCTGGGTGGCTTTCTTGTGGGTAAGGGAATGACGGCCCTTCTGTTTGGCGTCAGCGCCACGACGGGGTCGGTCTTTCTCCTGGTGACCAGCTTGATGATTCTGACGGGACTCTGTGCTGCGTACATACCTGCCCGACACGCTACACAAATCAATCCACTTCGCGCTCTGCGCCAGGAATGATCCGGCCAGCCAGCCTGTAGACCACTGTCCTCTTGGCGCAGCGCTAGTCTCTTCCCGTGCGTTGGGAATATTTCTAAAGTTTCAGATGTGCAAACCGTCCCGTATAGTCCGAAACTCGAACGTGCTGAAAACGCGGCCAAAGCTCCGGACTCTGTGGATGGTACGGACCTGTAAATCACCTGCTTCCGCTTCAGTTGGAGGAGCCCGTGCGATTCGAAACACCCGCGGTGGTACTGGCGGACGTTATGACCTTATATATAAGAATGGGCCTCAAATAACGTATACGCGTCGGCCGAGACAGATAACTTCGGCCGGATTATGCTCACAAAATGCTCACAGAAATTCGAGAACAAGCGGTAATACCGGGGAAATGAGGGGACAGTCCCCTTATTTCCCTGAACGCCGCCGGGCTCGCTTATCCGTGGGCATCATGTGGCCGAAACAGAGCAGTGAGACAAGACCACTATGACGTTTACTCGGTCCAGAGAAACGAGAACTCGATGAAGTGGCATTCGTCGATGGGTCAGCCGTGCGATGAAAGCGTCGTCGTCTCCTCCTCCCCGACTACGCCGTGTTCACCACGATCGGCACCCTGGATTCTGGCGGCGGCCATTCTCGGATCCAGTCTCGCGTTCATTGATGGCACAGTCGTCAATCTTGCGTTACCTGCGCTTCAGGCCAGCCTCGGAGCGACAGCTACTCAGATCCAGTGGATCGTTGAATCGTATGCGCTGTTCCTGAGTTCGCTCATGCTCGCCGGTGGATCTCTTGGCGACATTTACGGCCGCAAACGGGTGTTTGTAACTGGCATTGTCGTTTTTACCGGCGCATCGATGTGGTGTGGCGTTGCTTCCAGCGTCGAGGTTCTCCTGATCGCGCGCAGTCTGCAAGGTGTTGGCGGAGCGCTGCTGGTGCCGGGAAGTCTCGCCATACTCGGCGCTAATTTTGGCGAGCGTGAACGGGGAAAGGCCATTGGGACATGGTCTGGTTTTACATCGATTACGGCAGCCGCTGGGCCCGTTCTCGGCGGATTCCTTATCGAACATGCGACCTGGCGCTGGGCCTTTTTTATCAATCTGCCTGTGGCTCTTGCCGTTCTTGCGATTACAATGCGGTACGTACCGGAAAGTCGAAATAGGAAAATAGATGCTCCACTCGACTGGCCGGGCGCCGTACTTGCTTCTGTCGGTCTGGGTGCGATCGTTTACGCGTTGATTGAATCCACAAATCGATCCTGGAACGATCCAGTCCTGATTGCCGTGATTTTACTCGGCTTGTGTGCGCTGGCCGCGTTCACCGTTGTCGAGTCGCACAGCCGTGCTCCACTAATTCCGTTGGGATTGTTTCGCTCGCGACGTTTCAGTGGAGTAAATATTTTGACGCTATTCCTCTATGGTGCGTTGAGTGGTCTGCTCTTCTTTCTTCCATTGAATCTGATTCAGGTGCAAGGATACACGCCCACAAGTGCAGGCGCGGCTCTACTTCCTTTCATATCGCTGATGTTTGTCTTGTCTCGATGGTCGGGCGGGCTCGTAGATCGATACGGTGCACGCCGACCTCTCATCATCGGGCCTGCAGTCGTCGCTATCGGATTTGCGCTTTTCGCGTTGCCTGGAATTGGAGGCAGCTATTGGTCGACGTACTTCCCTGCCGTGACGCTGCTCGGATTCGGGATGGCGATCAGTGTCGCGCCACTCACGACAACCGTCATGAATTCCGTCTCAGGAGAACATACCGGTACAGTTTCTGGAATCAACAATGCAATTTCCAGGATGGCGGGACTTCTGGCCATCGCCGTTCTCGGCTCCATCATGCTTTCGGGGTTTTATAGTCATTTAAAGGCCGGCCTGGAAAGCTCAGGTCTGGAGACCTCCACTCGCATCAAGATCGCGAGTCAGCGCGAGAGATTAGCAGCGATCGAAATCCCTCAGGACATCCCTCCAGAACAAAGAGCGAAGGTCAAACAGACCATCGACGAATCATTCCTTGCCGGATTTCGTTTCGTCGCGTTCAGCGCATGCGGGCTCGCACTTCTGAGCGTCGGGACGACATGGCTTTTCATCGGAGATAACCCGAGGGATCGCTCGACTACTTCTGTTTGAGAAAAGTCCCGTCTTCCAGCTCCTGAAAGGCCTGTCGCAGCTCCGACTGGGTATTCATCACGATGGGCCCATTCCAGGCCACCGGTTCATGCAGTGGTTTCCCGGAGACAAGCAGAAAACGGACGCCATGGGCTCCGGCCTGAACCAGGACTTCATCACCGCCATCAAACAGAACAAGACAGCGGTTATCTGCGTCAACCTGCGACTGCGGGGCTGATGGATCGCCGAACTTCCCATTCCCGGAGAAGACGTAGGCGAACGCGTTGTGGCTGGCGTCGACGGCAAAGCTCTTTGTTTTTCCCGCCGGGATCGACACATCCAGATATGCCGGGTCTGCTGCAACGCCCTCTACCGGACCGGCAGTATCCCGAAATCGACCGCAGACAATACGGACTTCCATACCGTCTTCATCCCGAACCAAGGGAACATCGGCCGCAAGAACTCCCTGGTATCGCGGAGCCGTCATCTTGAGCGAGGAGGGAAGATTGGCCCAGAGCTGAAAACCATACATGCGGCCTGCGGAGTCGCCGTGTGGCATCTCTTGATGAATAATCCCGCTTCCCGCAGTCATCCATTGAATATCACCGGCGGAAATGACACCCCGATTTCCGATGCTGTCGCCGTGCTCGACGGTACCCGCAAGAACATAGGTGATGGTTTCGATGCCACGATGAGGATGCCACGGGAATCCGGCGAGATAATTCTCCGGCTGATCGTTTCTAAAATCGTCCAGGAGAAGGAACGGATCAACGTCTGTCGTATTGCCGAAGCCGAATGCGCGGTGAAGGTGCACACCCGCGCCCTCCATTGTCGGCTTCGAACGTACCATCCGTCTGACAGGCCGAACGGACATGTTGACCTCCAGAACTATCAAATCTTTCGATTCCGTGTTTAAAAGAAATGCACCACGCAATCAATGGCCGGATGAATCACCCTTGCGACTCGCCTCGAACAGAAACCACGTGCGCCGTTCGGTTTCGTCAATCCATACTTCAATGAGACTTGCGGTGGCGATGTCGCGGTGTTCATCGCATACGTCATGCGCCTCCCGAAGTCGTCCTGACAGCGCTTTGTTGTCCTCCCGCAGTTCTGCGAGCATGTCCAGCGGTTCAACATAATCGGCATCGTTGTCCAACACGCGCTGTGCGCGAGCGATTCCTCCTATGGACTTCAGCGTGGACCCGCCAACCTTGCGGACGCGTTCGGCAATCGTGTCGGTCATCGCGTAAATCTGAGTCGCCTGTTCATCCAACAGCAAATGATAGTCGCGGAAATGCGGCCCGCTCATGTGCCAGTGGAAGTTCTTGGTCTTCATATAGAGCGCAAACACATCCGCCAGGACGCCGTTCATCGCCCCAGAGATGTCTCGGGTTGCTGCGGCACTAAGGTCGGTCGGCGTTCCAAGCGGCGCGCTCAGGCGGGACTTGGGGCTTGGGGATTTCTGCTTTATGGCTTTGCTCATTTGTCTCCTCAATAGGATTTCAAGAATTGTAATGCAGAAGGATACCATTACATTTGCATTCGCAACCGAGTTGGTGCAGCGACCTCGAATGGGCAGACGATGCGGCATTCGACAAGTCCCGACAGTACGCGCGGGTATTCACGTCGATGGAGGTAAGTGCAATGACGCATCCGAAAGGTGGCGCCGTACAGCCGCCAGTTGAACCGATGCTCGCCAAGCTCGCCGAAGAGCTTCCCGTCGGCGAGTACCTGTACGAGCCGAAATGGGACGGTTTCCGGGCGATCGTTTTCCGCTCCGATGACGACGTGTACATCCAGAGCCGCGACTCGCGGCCGCTCGATCGGTACTTTCCCGAGCTGCATGACGTGCTGCTCAAACGCCTGCCCCGCGGATGTGTGGTCGATGGCGAAATCGTAATTGCAACGGCGCGCGGACTCGACTTTGACGCGTTGCAACTGCGACTGCACCCTGCGGCCTCTCGCGTGGAGAAACTTGCGAAAGAATCGCCTTCGTCCTTCGTCGCGTTCGACGTGCTTGCCATTGGCGAACGCAATCTTATGGGCTCGACACAGGAACAGCGACGCGGAGCCCTCGAGAAGCTTCTTGCCAGAGTGAAGCCGCCGGTCTACCTCACCCCCGCGACTCACGACCGAACGGTTGCCCTCGACTGGCTGACGCGCTTCGAAGGAGCCGGCCTCGACGGCGTGATGGCAAAACTGCAGGCGGGCACCTATCTGCCGGGCAAGCGCGCGATGATCAAGGTGAAGCATGCGCGAACGGCCGAGTGCGTCGTCGCCGGGTTTCGCTGGTACAAAAGCGGCACCGATTCGGTCGGCTCGCTGTTGCTGGGGCTGTATGACGATAGCGGCGTCCTTCAGCATGTCGGGGTGACCTCTTCCTTTACGATGGAAATCCGCAAGAAGCTCCTGACCGAGCTCGCACCCCTGCGGACGAACGCGATGGAGGATCACCCGTGGCGTGATTGGGCGGGTGCCGCAGCCGAGTCGAGCCGCATGCCCGGCGCCAGGAGCCGTTGGACGGGAGCCAGGGACCTGTCGTGGGAACCACTGCGCATCGAGCGCGTCTGCGAAGTGAAGTACGACCACATGCAGGGCGATCGCTTCCGTCACGCGGCAATCTTCCTGCGATGGCGAGCGGACAAGCGCCCCCAGGACTGCCGCTACGACCAGCTCGAAGTGACGAAGCCCTACGAGCTCGAAAAGATCTTCTCGTCCGGGTCGAGCGGGGCTTGAGGAGGCCGCAGGGCGTCCGGCACGTGTTGCAAATTGACGCGGATTCGCGTCCAGGTGCTGTAACGCCCGCGCATCGCATCGACCAGCACGTCGGCCGGCTGCAGGTGCGTCGCAACGTCGGGATGACGGACTTTCCAACGTTCCAGTCCTGCCAGCGCATCTTCCTTGCGGCGAGCCCGACCAATCTCGATGAGCGGCATGGACGATCTGCGTTTTGACGATTTGCCCGTCGCTGACTTCAGCTCGGATGATTTGGGCATGGACGATTTCCGCTTTGAAGGTTGGACGCGCAGCGGTTCGGAAGCCTGTTTTTTGTAATGGGGCGGCCACGGCGCATCGCCCTGGCCCTGCTTCTCGAAGAGCTCGAGCAGCCCCTCGATGGAACCCGCGTGCTGATCCATTCCAGCGTGCGGGTCACCGATTTTCTGGAAGCGCGCAGGCATAGAGGCCATCGTGAAATCTGCCGGGTCGCACTCGTCCACTTCATTCCAGCGGAGCGGCGCGGATACCCGCGCGTCCGGCGTTGGCCGAACCGAGTACGCGGAAGCCACGGTACGATCCTTCGCGTTCTGGTTATAGTCTATGAACACACCGTGGCGTTCCTCTTTCCACCACTTGCTCGTGGCCAGCGCGGGTGCACGCGCCTCGACTTCACGCGCGAGCGCGAGCGCGGCCCGTCGGACCTGGTCGAAGTCCCAGCGCCGTTCGATGCGCACGAAGATGTGAATGCCTCGTGACCCGGAGGTCTTCGGCCATCCAAGGAGGTTGAAATCCTCGAGCACGGCCCGCGAGACCGCTGCGACTTCCCGGATCTGCTGCCAGGCGATGCCGGGAACAGGGTCCAGATCGACTCGCAGCTCGTCGGGATGATCAAGATCGTCCGCGCGCACCGGGTGCGGGTGCAACTCGAGGCACGCGAGGTTCGAAAGCCACGCGAGCGCTGCGGCGTCGCGCGGCACTACCTCCTCTGCCGTGCGCCCCGAAGGGAAACTGAGTTCGACGACGTCAATCCAGTCCGGGCGGCTTTTCGGTGCCCGCTTCTGAAAAAAGTTCTCGCCTTCGATGCCGTCCGGATAACGCACGAGCATGTTGGGGCGGCCACCGGCGCCACGCAAGGCTCCTTCCGCAACAGCGATGTAGTACTGCGCGAGGTCGAGCTTGGTGTGCCGGGGCTTCGGGAACAAGACCTTGTCCGGGTGCGAGATTGCAACCTCCCGTCCGGTGACAGTAAGAATTTTGGCTTCGCGCGCGGTGGGCATGATTTCACCCTTTCAGCTGTGTGATGTTTTAGGATGCAAAAGGTGAATGCAGGAAGTATAAGAGACCTCGATCCAGTACCGCCATTTCAATGTCGCAGTCGGAACCTGACGTGGAACCGCTGCCGCGCGAACGTCGTACGAACCTGTCTGCGCGCACTCCGAGGCGAGTACAATGTTCGGCACGAAAGGAAGGCCTCATGTTCAAAACCGTTTTTGCCGCGACGGCGGCGCTCGTCATCAACGCGATTCCGGCCCAGGCACAGACCTGCACGCGCGATGGTCTGAAGGCGATTGTCGCCAACTATTTCAAAGCCGTTGAGACACACAACATGTCGGCGCTGGAGACAGCGCCGAACCTCCGCATCACCCAGAATGGATCGGAGATCAAGCCGGGCGAAGGTTTTTTCAAAACCGGCGGCAAGTCGCAATTTCAACGAACCCTTATCGACACGGAACGCTGCGGCACGCTCACACAGGCCGTCATTGACGAAACTCCGGATCCCAACGCGCCGGCACCCGCCGGACGAGGAGGAGCAGCACGAGGAGCAGCGGCTCCGCGCGGTGCGGCGCCCGGCGGCGGCGCCGGTGGAGGCGCAGCGACTGGAGCAGCGCCTGGTGCTGCTCCCGGTCGAGGTGCGCCCGGCGGTGCGCCTGCAGGTGCGCGAGGTGGTTTACCTGCTGCGCCTCCTTACAACGGACCCGCTGTCA
>Ga0207676_10003698_pt1 | contig 10818 bp, 11 predicted proteins | sample KBSSwiS72_FD_184307 | JGI IMG/M metagenome (GOLD analysis project Ga0207676, IMG submission 184307) | Switchgrass rhizosphere microbial communities from Kellogg Biological Station, Michigan, USA - KBS Switchgrass S7-2 (SPAdes) (version 2) | ecosystem: Host-associated > Plants > Roots >... | reverse complement strand
CACGGTCGGAGGCGTAGAAGAAGCTCGCGAAGATCACGGTGAAAATCGGCTACCCGGACGTCTGGCGCGACTACTCCGCGTACTCCGTACGACCCGACGATCTCATCGGGAATCTAGTGCGCGGCGCCACGTACCGGCTGGACAGGCACATCCAGCGCGCGGGCGGACCGGTGGACAAGGGTGAATGGTTCATGACGCCGCAGACCGTGAATGCGTCCTACAACCCGTCGACGAACGAGATCACCTTCCCGGCCGCGATCCTGCGGCCGCCGTTGTTCGATCCGGCCGCCGACGACGCCGTGAACTACGGCGCCATCGGCTCGGGCGTCGGCCACGAGATCAGCCACGGCTTCGACGACCAGGGCCGGCAATACGACGGCGACGGCAATCTGCGCGACTGGTGGACGGCCGACGATGCCGCCAAATTCAAGCAGCGCGCCGGCGTCGTCGTGTCGCAATTCAACGGTTACAGCGTGCTCGATGACCGCCACCTCAACGGCGAGCTGACGCTCGGCGAGAACATCGGCGACCTTTCGGGGCTCGAGATCGCTTTCCGCGCCTACAAGCTCGCGATGCAGGGCAGGGCCGCGCCCGTCATTGACGGATTCACGGGCGATCAGCGCTTTTTCCTGGGTTTCGCCCAGGTGTGGCGCGGCAAGTACCGCGATGCCGAGCTCCTGCGACGCACGCTTACGGATGCGCACAGCCCGAGCGAATTCCGCGTCAACGGGCCGACCAGCAACATCGACGCGTTCTACGACGCGTTCGGCGTGCGCCCGACCGACCGCATGTATCGGCCGGCCGGCGAGCGTGCCAGGATCTGGTGAGGCGGAGCGGCCGCCTAGCTACCGTTCGCGGCGGCGCTGTCGCGTTCGAGGAAGCGCAGCGACCATTCGAGCGGCGTCTCGGCATCGTGACGGTAGGCGCGGCGCCACGGCGGCGGCGCCACCTCGCTCCAGCAGCGCATGGTCGATCCACCCACCAGCACCACGGGTCCGGGCGGGAGTTCGAAGCCCTTCGCGGCCTGGAAGCTCTCGATGGCCGACGGGCTCCAGAAGGCGTAGCCGAGCGGCGGGCGATCAGACTGCGGAGTCTTCAGGGCGGCCAGCTCCTGCGCGAGGTTCGCGGGTGCCACGGTGGAATACACCGCGCGCGTGTTGACACGCAATCGCTTGCCGAGCGTCGCGACCGCCGCGAGATGCTCCGGTTGGCGCAGGGCCGCATCGCTGGTCGGATAGAACACTTCGGTGCCATCCGCCACCGCGGCGGAATTCACCACGGCCTGCGCGAGCTCGCGCACGCCGCCGTGCGCCGCCAGGGATACGCGGATGCCACGTGCTTCGAGCGCGGCCGTGGTCACGGGCGCGATGGCCGCGACCAGGGTTCCGGCCGGCACTTCGACGCGCGCAGCCGCGGCGCGGCTGGTGACGAACAACATCGCGGAGCCACGCGCGCCTATCTGCTTGAGCTCGGGCCAGTCATGCCACTGGTGCTCGATGCAACACAACGCGAGCGCGTTGAACCCCTGCCGTCGCAGCTGGATGACCACGCTGTCGGCATGCGGCTGTGTCTTGGTGATGAGCCAGGTGTAATTCAATGTCACAACTCGATCATGGATGTTAGCGCTGGTTGGTGCCGGGTGGGGAAAGTGGGGAAAGGTTCGCATCTAGTTTGCCGAATATTCTGCGCGACTTTCCCCACTTTCCCCACCCGGCACCGTCGTGACACAGCTGTGACAGTGGCGTAGGGCCCGCGCCGTACGCTGCGGCTTGATTCCACTGGAGTTTGTGATGCATCCGCGCGAGCGATTCCTCGCGGCGTTGCGCGGCGACGCGCTCGACCGACCCCCCGTGTGGCTGATGCGGCAGGCGGGCAGATACTTGCCGGGCTACCGCGCGCTGCGTGCCGAACACAGCTTCTGGGATGTCTGCCAGAAGCCGGAGTTGTCGACGCGCGCTGCGCTCGAGCCACTCGATCGCTACGCGCTCGACGCGGCCATCGTGTTTTCCGACATTCTCGTGATCCCGCTCGCCATGGGACTGGGCGTGACCTTCGGCAAGGGCGAGGGTCCGATCATCGCGAAGCCACTGCGCACCGGTGCGGACTACGACGCCTGGCAACTCGACGGCGTGCTCGGCCGCATCGACTACCTGCCGCGCGCGGTGGCGCATCTCAAGCAAACACTGAAGGACCGTTACGGCATCCTCGGCTTCGCGGGAGCGCCGTTCACGCTGTTCGCCTACTGCGTCGAAGGTGGCGGCAGCGAAGATTTTCGCGAAGCCCGCCTGCTCATGCATCGCGACCCGGCGCTGGCCAAGCGCGCCCTCGGCACCATCGCCGACGTGGTCGCGGACCTGCTGCTCGCGCAGGTCGATGCCGGCGCAGACGCCGTGCAGCTGTTCGACTCCTGGGGCGGCTTGCTCGCGCCGGATGAGTACCGCGATTTTGCCCTGCCGGCCCTGCAACGCATCACCACGAAACTGAATGCGCGAAAGGTGCCGACACTGCTGTTCGTGCGCGGCGGACACCACCTCATGCCGCTGCTCGGCGACAGCGGCGTCACGGGGTTCTCGCTCGACTGGCGCACCGAGTGGGAGTACGCCCGCCAGATGTATCCGCGTCACCTGCTGCAGGGAAACATCGATCCCGTCCTGCTGCTCGGTGACGCCGAGGTCGTGCGGCGTCGCACGCGCGCGCTGCTCGAGTCGATGAAGCGCACTTCGGGCGGTCGGCACTGCATCCTGAACCTCGGTCACGGCATCCTGCCGGGCACGCCGCCGGAAACGGTGGCGGCCATGGTGGAGACGGCCGCGGAATTCCGCTGAGGCATCATGATCCCGCTCGCCCTGGTCGGCATGAGTTATCGCGAGGCGCCGTCCGCGGTGCGCGCCGGACTCGTGACGCTCGATTCCCAGACCGACGGCCCGGCGCAGCAGCTGCTCGACGCCGGTGAAATTACCGGCGTGGTGCGCATCGAGAGCTGCGCACGCGTCGAGTGGCTCATGGCTTCACCGCGGCCGTCCTGGGCCGCGGAACTGTTCAGTGCCGCACTGCTCGGTGCGGCGGAAAATCCCGATCACCTGCGACCGCGCGTACGCCACGGTGCGGCCGCCATCGGCGGCTTGCTGCGCGTGGCGGCCGGGCTCGATTCCGTGGCGCAGGGCGAACACGCCATCGGCAACCAGGTGCTGCGCTCCTTCGAGCGCTCGCACGAAGCCGGCACGCTGTGCCGCAACCTGCACGTCGCCTGGAAGGGCGTCGGCGAGTTGTTAGGGCGTGCGCGGCGCATCCTGCCGCAGGGCCGCACGGGTGGCGTGCAGTCGCTGGTGGTGCAGCGCATGCTGGACGCAATGCGCGATGCGCCGGTCGCGGTGTTCGGCCTGGGCGAGATCGGCCGCGCGACGCTGCGGGCGCTGGCCGATGCGGGATTCACCGCCGTCGAGAGTTTCAATCGCGCCAGCATGCGCGCCTTCGAGAGCGCCGTGCAGCGCGCGCATACGGTGATCGTCGCTTCCGGCGCTCCGCACGCCTGGCTGAGCCTGCCTGCGTCGGTGGCGGACGGCACTGCCCGGCGCGTCTTCGACCTCGGCAGTCCGCTGCAGATCGTCGCTGCACCGGGCTGGCAGCTCACGCCGCTGGACGAACTGCTCGACGGGCATGGCGCGGTATTGCCCGAGGCGGAATACGCCGCGCTCGACGCGGAGTGCGCCGCCGCCGCGGAAAAGATCTGCCAGACATTGCTCGCGCCGCCGCCCAGCGACACACTGGCGGCGATGACTGCGATGCGCACGGAATTCATGCAGAACAAACTACCCGGCCTGCTCGAGGGCCTGCCGCCGCAGCGCGCGCGAAAGGTCACCTCCGAAGTCAACGCCATGCTGCACCAGTTCATCTCCGCTGCCAGGCGGGAAACTCCGTGACCGAGGCACGCATCGGCAGCCGCGGCAGCGACCTGGCGCTGTGGCAATCGCGCACCGTGCTGGCCGCGTTGCGCACCCAGCCCGCCGCCGAATGGCAGTCGGACATCACCGTGATCACCACGCGCGGCGACGTCGACCAGTCGCCGTACCTCGCCGGCAGCGTGGAGAAGGGGTTCTTCACGAAAGAACTGGAGGTCGCGCTGCTCGAACGGCGCATCGACCTGGTGGTGCATTCCCTGAAGGACCTGCCCACCGCCGAGCCCGCGGGGCTGGTGAATCGAACCATCCTGCCGCGCGCCAGCGCGGCCGACTGGCTGCTGATCCGCCGCGAATTCTACACGCCACGCGAGGATGGCCTGCTGCCGCTGCGCGCCGGCGCACGCGTCGGCGCCTCCTCGCTGCGCCGCGGCGCCTTGTTAGGGCGCTACGCGCCGCAGGCGAGCGCCGTGCCGTTGCGCGGCAACGTGCCGACACGCGTGCGCAAGCTCGCCGAAGCGCAGGGGGTCGACGCCATCGTGCTCGCCGCCGCGGGCCTGTCGCGCCTGCAGCTCGATCTCGGGCCATTCGCCGTCGTGGAACTCGCGCCCGAGTGGTGGGTGCCGGCGCCGGGCCAGGGCGCGCTGGCGGCGCAATGCCGCGTCGATGACCGGGAGATCGAAAGCCAGGTTGCCCGGCTCTCGGAGCCTGCCTGCGTGGACGCGACTCGCTGGGAGCGCGAATTCCTGCGCGTCATCGAAGGCGGTTGCTCCACGCCCTTCGGTTGCCACGTGATCGACAAGCGCGCACACATTGGAATCGCCACCCGGCAGGGCTGGGCGGCGAACAGCATCGAACTACCGCCTGACTCAGTAAAGGACTCGCAACGTGACTCCTTCATCCGCGCAGCCGTCGCCGGCTGCAAGCCCGTCGAGCTCACAGAAACCGCCGCTCGCGCGCTCAGCCGAACTCTTCTCGCGCGCTGAATCACTGATCCCGGCGGGCGTGTCGAGCCCGGTGCGCGCCTTCCGCAAGGTCGGCGGCACGCCCGTGTTCTTCAAGGAGGCCCAGGGCGCCCACGCGATCGACGAGGATGGCAACCGCTATCTCGACCTGTGCATGGCCTGGGGTCCGCTGATCCTCGGCCACGCACATCCGAAAGTGGTCGACGCCGTGGCGCGTGCAGCGCGCGACGGCCTGGCATTCGGCACGGCGCACCGCCACGAAGGCGAACTCGCCGAGCGCGTGCTCGCGGCGTATCCGTACGCGAAGCTGGTGCGCTTCGTGGTCAGCGGCACCGAGGCCGTGGCCACCGCGGTGCGCATCGCGCGCGCCAGCAACGGGCGCCGGCGGCTGCTCAAGTTCGACGGTTGTTATCACGGTCACGTCGATCACCTGATGGTCAAGGCCGGCAGCGGTGTCATCACGCAGGGACTGGCGGACAGTGCCGGGGTGCCGGCCTCGGTGGCGGCCGACACGCTGGTGATTCCGCTCGGCGACATCGCGGCGCTGGAGCGCGCCTTCCAGGAAGCCGGCAAGGACATCGCCGCGGCGATCATTGAACCGCTCCCCGCCAACAACGGCCTGCTGCAGCAGTCGCGCGCATGGCTGCAGAAGCTGCGCGAACTCACGAGCCAACATGGCGCGGTGCTGATCTTCGACGAGGTCATCACCGGCTTCCGGTTCGGTTACCACGGTTACGACAAGGTGCTGGGCATCGAGCCCGACCTCACCACGCTCGGCAAAATCGTGGGCGGTGGACTGCCGGTGGCCGCGGTGCTCGGTCGCCGCGAACTGCTGGCGCAGCTCGCGCCGCTCGGCCCGGTCTACCAGGCGGGCACCATGGCTGGAAATCCGGTGTGCCTGGCCGCGGGCGTCGCGACCCTGACGGAGCTGGCCGAGGGCGGCGTGTATCGCCATCTCGATGCGCTGGGCAAACACCTCGACGCGACCTACGCGCGCCACGCGCTCAAGTCCCAGGCGCAGCTGCCGCGGGTCGGCCCCATCGTCTGGCCGTACTTCGATACGCGTGCGGCCCTGCCCGTGGCGGCCTCCTCGATCAGCGGCAACGCGATCGAGGAATATCACCGGCGTTATCGCGGCTGGCTGGCCCACGGCGTGTACCTGCCGCCCTCGGCGTATGAAGTGTGTTTCCTGTCGGCGGCTCACACGACGGCGGATGTCGATAAACTGCTGGACGTGCTGGCCACGAGCGAAAAAGCCTGATGCGCAGCAGCTTCCGTCAATGGTTCGCGGAGCGCGCCGAGCTGGTCGTGCTCGGCTTCACGTTGTTGACCACGGCGTCGCTGGTGGTCTGGTGGACCATCCTGTTGCGCGGCCAGCTGCACAACAACGAATTGCTGGAACGCGAAGCGCTGGCAGCGCAAGTGAACATCAGCGAAGCAGAGCGCGCCACGAAACTCGAAGAGATCGCCACGCACCACGATCGTCGCAACGTGATGCTGGCCGGCGAGTCCACGCTGCTGGGGCTGCTGCTGTCGGGCAGCCTGGTGGTGCTGTTCCTGCTGGCGCAGCGCCGCAAGCAGCAGCGCGAAGACATGGAAAAACTGCTGCAATTCACCAGCCATGAATTCAAGACGCCGGTAGCCGGCGTCAAGGGCCTCCTGCAAAGCCTGGCCATGGGCAGCATCCCCGACGCCCAGCGCGCCGAGCTCATTCACCTCGGACAGCTGGAATGCGATCGGCTGGAACATCTCGCCGAGACCATCCTCGCGTATCAGCGCGCCATGTCGCGCGAGCCGCGCGAAGGCGTGCAGCCGATCGACGCGGCGCGTTTCATCGCGGACCTGCTCGCGCACCGTTCGCGCACCGCCAGCGGCGGCGACGTGCAGGTGGCGCTCATCGACGCCGTGCAGGTGCTCGCCGACCGTGACGGGCTGCGCGTCATTCTCGAGAACCTGCTCGACAACGCCCACAAGTACGGCGGCGGTAGCGTGAAGCTCGCGGCCGGCGTGAACGACGGCCAATGGCGCCTCGACATCAGCGACCAGGGCCGCGGCTTTGCGCCGGCGGCCGCGGAAAAACTGTTCGACGTGCACAACCGCGGCAGCGGCGAGGGCGTGACGCACGGCGCCGGGCTCGGGCTCGCCATCGCGCGCCAGCTGGCGCGGCGCATGGGCGGCGACATCACCGCGTACAGCGCGGGCCCGGGAACCGGGGCGGTGTTCAGCGTGACGTTGCAGCTCGCACCGCCACAGGCGCCGTCGAGCGTGGGCCGCGAGGGTACCGCACATGGCTGAACGTATCGCCATCGTCGAGGACGAGCGCCTGGTGCGCGAGCTGGTGGCCGTCAACCTGCGGCACGCCGGCTACGAGATCGTCAGCGCCGAGAATTTCGACGAGGGCAAGGCGTTGCTGGCGCAGCGCGCTTTCGACCTCGCCATCCTCGACGTCATGATGCCGGGCGGCGACGGCTTCGCGCTCACGCGCTTCGCGCGCGACCAGGGCGTGAGCGCACCCATCCTGATGCTGACGGCGCGCGCCGACACCACTTCGAAGGTGCGCGGCCTCGACGCCGGCGCCGACGACTATCTACCCAAACCATTCGACGTGAACGAGCTGCTGGCGCGCGTGCGCGCGCTGCTGAGGCGCGCCAGCGGGCGCGCCCCGAGCGCGCCGCCGCGCCTGGCGTTCGCGAACTACTGGGTGCGCTTCGACACCGGCCAGGCGCTCACCAACGAGGGCGAAGTGTCGCTGTCCGACAAGGAGCTGCGGCTCATGGAAGTGTTCTCGGCCAACGAGAACCGGGCGCTGACGCGCACCGACCTGCTGGAAGAGGTGTGGGGCATGGACCAGTTTCCCACCGACCGCACCGTCGACAACTTCATCCTGCGGCTGCGCAAGCTGTTCGAGCCGGATCCCGAGAACCCCACGCACATCGTGACGTTGCGCGGACGCGGGTATCTTTTTCGGAGCAGTCCGTGAACGCGGCAACCCCGGTCCGCGTGACGCCGATCGGCGCCGCCGAGATCGAAGCCGCTCGAGACTACTTCACCGGCCTGCACACGCGCCTCAGCGACGCCTGGAAATCGCTGGATCCCGGCGCGCCGCAGCGACGCGACGAGTGGCAGCGTCCTGCCGGCGACGCACTTTCCGGCAATGGCCGGCTGTCGCTCATCGAGAATGGCGCGACCTTCGATCGCGCCGGCGTGGCGTTCAGCGATGTCACCGGCGCCAAGCTGCCGGCCGCGGCCAGCGAGCGCCATACCGAGCTCGCCGGGCAACCGTTCCGCGCGATGGGGACCAGCGTGGTGGTGCACCCGGTGAATCCCTATGCGCCGACGTCGCATGCCAACGTGCGGTTATTTACAGCCTGCGGCGGTGCAATGTGGTGGTTCGGCGGCGGCTTCGACCTGACGCCGGTGTATCCATTCGACGAGGACGCGCGCGACTGGCACGAAGCCGCCCGCGGCGCCTGCATGCCCGCGGGACCGCGCGTGTACGCGGTGCTCAAGGAAGCCTGCGACCGCTACTTCTACCTGCCGCATCGCGGCGAGACCCGCGGCATCGGCGGCCTGTTCGCCGACGACGTCAACGACGTGAATGCGGAGGTCGGCGGAACCTTCGAACATTGCTTCGCGCTGATCCGGCGCATCGGCGATGCCTACCTCGATGCCTACCTGCGCATCGTGAAGCGTCGTACCGCCACGCCGTTCGGCGGGCGCGAGCAGGATTTCCAGCGCCTGCGGCGCGGCCGCTACGTCGAGTTCAACCTGGCCTTCGATCGCGGCACGCGTTTCGGCCTGCAATCGCAGGCCCGCACCGAGTCTTTGCTGATGTCGCTGCCGCCGCGCGCCGAATGGCGCTATGACCACCGCCCGGAGCCGGGTTCGCCGGAAGCAAAGCTCGAGGCCTATCTGCAGCCGCGCGACTGGCTGGGTCCATGAAACACGGCGTGCTGCTGGTGAATTCGGGCACGCCCGCGACGCTCGCGACGCGCGACGTGAGAGCGTTCCTGGCCGGACTGCTCGGCGACCCACGCGTCGTGGAGATTCCCCGGCTGCTGTGGTGGCCCATTTTGCACGGCATCATCCTGAGGGTGCGGCCACGCGCCAGCGCGAAGAAGTACGCCGCGATCTGGACGCCCGAGGGTTCGCCGCTCGCCGTGCAGAGCAACGCCCTGCGTCGCGGTCTCGAAGACGCGCTGCGCCCCGCGGGAATGCCGGTGGAACTGGCCATGCTCTACACCGGTGGCAAGACGGTGGCCGAGGCCATCGAATCGTTGCGCACCGCGGGCGTCGACGACATCATCGTGATCCCGATGTTTCCGCAGTACTGCGGCGCAACCACCGGCGCGGTATTCGACCAGGTGAGCGCGGCGTTCGCGGTCATGCGTCGAGTGCCGTCGCTGCGCTTCATTTCGGAATATCACGCCGCGCCCGCCTACATCGACGCGCTGGCGGCCAGCGTCGAGGACCACCGGCGCGAATTCGGCACGAGCCGGCACCTGCTGATGTCGTTCCACGGCATTCCCGAGAGATTCGTTGCGCAGGGCGATCCGTACCGTGTGCAATGCGAGCACACCGCGGCGTTGCTCGCACAGAAACTCGGCCTGGCGCGCGATGCGTGGAGCGTGTCCTTCCAGTCCCGCTTCGGGCGTGCGCGCTGGCTGCAGCCCTATACCATCGAGGCCGTCGCGGCACTGGCGCAACGCGGAGTAAAGGACATCAGCGTGATCTGTCCGGGCTTCGCCGCCGATTGCCTCGAGACGCTCGAGGAGATCGGCCTGGAAAACCGCGACGCGTTCCTGGCCGCCGGCGGCGAAACCTATCGCTACATCGCGGCCCTCAATGCGCGACCCGATCATGTCGCTGCGTTGCGCGACCTGGTGTCGGGGCCGGGCGACAGCGCGGACATTCCGGGGCGATCCGCATGCTTTGGCTGAAGGCTTTTCACGTGGTGAGCGTGGTCAGCTGGTTCGCGGCGTTGTTGTATCTGCCGCGGCTGTTCGTTTATCACTCCCAGATTCAGGGCTCACAGACCGCGCCGATCGATGACGCCCCCGGCAATGCGCGCTTCAAGATCATGGAGCGCAAGCTGTTTGGCATCATGACCCTCGCGGCGCTGCTCTCCATCGGTTTTGGCGTCGCGATGCTCGCGGCCGCGCCCGATTACCTGCTGATGCGCTGGCTGCAGCTGAAACTCTTCCTGGTCATGATGCTGATCGCGTATCACGGCGCCTGCTTCGCGCTGCTGCAGGATTTCGCCGCCGACCGCAATCGGCGCAGCGAGCGCTGGTATCGCGTGTTCAACGAGGTGCCGGCGTTGCTGCTCATCGGGATCGTGATCCTGGCGGTCGTGAAACCTTTTTGACACGCTGCAGCAGGCAGGGGCTGGTCCCATTTGATGGGATGCCCTCCCATATATATTAAAGAGTCCACCGCGGAACCGCCGCGCGGTGCAACGACACTCACTTCGTGTGGGAACGAACGTCCACCAGAACGGCGCCGGCAGGCGCCTAACTACTCTGCAGGCGTGTCTGTACACAAAGACACACTTTCGCACCAAGATCGTGCCTGCGCCGGAAATGGATGTGTAAATGTCGGCGCATGCCGACAGTGTGTAGGCTTTACGTCTGAGGGAACTTCTCACGAAAATCGGGCTCGATATGGCCATGCGCAGACTCATTACAGGGATGGCCGCAGTTGCCGCCATCGCAGGTGTGGCCCTCGCACAGGTCGAGGCCACCAGCAGCACGTATTTTCTCGACATCGACCCGGCGCGTTACAACGGACCGCCGGGACAACGCATCGCCGTCACGCTCGGCGACCAGCCGCGCCACGTCTCGCTGAACTCGCAGGACGAAATCTGCGTCCAGCTGCAGAGTATCGCCAGCGACGGATCGGTCGCCGCGCGCGTGCGCGTGCTGCGCCCGGAGCCGCGCGACGCGGTCGACGTCAAG
>Ga0207676_10003693_pt1 | contig 10823 bp, 7 predicted proteins | sample KBSSwiS72_FD_184307 | JGI IMG/M metagenome (GOLD analysis project Ga0207676, IMG submission 184307) | Switchgrass rhizosphere microbial communities from Kellogg Biological Station, Michigan, USA - KBS Switchgrass S7-2 (SPAdes) (version 2) | ecosystem: Host-associated > Plants > Roots >... | reverse complement strand
GCTTCGGCCGGAAGCGCGATCTCGGCGCGGAAGAGGCCCTTGTCGACAAAGCGCACGCCGCGCTCGTCGACGGCGTAGAGCCCGCCCTTCTCCTTCAGCCGGACCACGGCGCGGCGCCAGTCGAGGTAGTCGGAGCCCAGCCGGCTGACCACCATGTCGCGGATGCCGTAGCGGGTCTCGACGCGCTGCTCGGCCGGCGCGTGGATCGCCAGGTGGTCGACGCCGGCGCCCAGGCGGCGCAGCTCCGCAAAACCGGCGATCTCATCGAGCGGGCGCGAGGAGGCGGCGATGTAGAAGCCCGGCGCACCCTGGAACACCACCGGACGGCTGTTCATCCACAGGCCGAGGATCCGGGTCTTGCGCGCGATCCGCACCGGCTGCTCGGGCCCGCGCACGATGACCACCACATCGCTTGGCCGGTCCAGGGGGTCGAACACCGCGCCGTAGAGCACGATCCGTGCGCCGCGGAAGCCGGAATTCACCTGGACATTGGTCTCGGTGAGAGCGGCCGAAACGGCCGCTTGGGCCTGAACGGCGGGCGGCGGCGAGGCGGCGGGGATCATCCGCCCAGTCCCGACATCAGGACGAAGGGATCCTCCGGCCGTACGAAGAGGCCAAGGCCCATCCGCAGGCCGACCAGGAGGACGATGAGCGCCAGCACGGCGCGCAATTCCTCGGCCCGGAAGCGCGAGGAGGCCCTGGCCCCGAACTGGGCGCCCAGGACGCCCCCGGCCAGCAGCAGCGTCGCCAACACGATGTCCACGGTCTGGTTGCGGCCGGCCTGGAGCACGCCGGTCAGCGCCGTGGTGACGATAATCTGCAAGAGGCTGGTGCCGACCACGACATTGGCCGGCATCCGCAGGACGTAGATCATCGCCGGCACCAGGATGAAGCCGCCGCCGACCCCCATGATCGCCGAAAGGATGCCGACGAACGCCCCAAGGAGGATCGGCGGGATCACGCTGATGAACAGCCGCGAACGCGGGAAGCGCATCTTCAGCGGTAGGCCATAGAGCCAGGGCGGGCGGCGGTCGCGGCGGGCCGGCGGCGGCTCGCCCCGTCGGCGGCGCAGGATCGCGCCGAGTGACTCCGAGAGCATCAATCCGCCGATGACGCCCAGGAACACGAGGTAGGAGAGCGCCACGACCAGGTCGGCCTGGCCGAGCAGCCTGAGCCAACGGAACAGCTCGACGCCCAGGATCGCTCCGATGACGCCGCCGCCCGCCAGCACCGCGCCCATGCGGAAATCCACCGAGCGCCTGCGGCTGTAGGAGATGACGCTGGACATCGAGGAGGCCGCGACATGGTTCGACATGCTGGCCACGGCCACCGCCGGCGGGATGCCGAGGAACACCAGGACCGGCGTCATCAAAAAGCCGCCGCCGATGCCGAAAAGGCCGGAGATGAAGCCCACCAACGCGCCCAGCGCCACCAGGAGCGGCGCGTTCACCGAGACCTCGGCGATGGGCAGGTAGATGTCCAAACCTAGCCTAACTGGCCGCCCTGAAGGGCCTCAACGCGTGAAGACGGAGAGCCGCGACGCGGTGGCGGGGTCCAATGCTCCGGTCGCAGCCAACCCCTGATCGCGCTGATAGGTCGCCACGGCAAGCTGCAGGTTGCGCGACATCGCCCCGTCGGTGGGGCCGGTGTAATAGCCGAGGCGGCCAAGCACCTTCTGGGCCCTGGCCAGCGCCGGCCCGGAATTGAGGCTCGCGACCGGCGGCGCGACTACTGGCGCCAAGGTTTGCGCGACCGCATCGCCCGTTGCCTTGAAATGGTCGGCCGCGCTCTCGGCGGCGGCGAGCTGGCCGGTGGACAGGTGGTCCTCCAGCGCGACGGCCGCGGCGCGGGCCTGGGCGTCGCCGCCGATCGCGGCGATCGAGAACCACTTGTAGGCCTCGGCCAGGTCGCGCGGGACGCCCGAGCCGGCTTGGTAGAGCTGGGCAAGATTGTACTGCGAGTCCGTGACGCCGCGCTGGGCGGCCTTGCGGAACCAGCCCGCCGCAGCGGCCGTGTCCTGCGGACCACCCTCGCCCCGGAAGTAGTAGAGCGCCAGGTTGTGCATGGCGGCCGGGTCGCCGCCTTCGGCCGCGCGGGCGGTCCACTTGCGCGCTTCGGGCAGGCTTTGGGTCACGCCCGCCTTACCGTCAGCGTAGAACCTGGCGAGCGCGAGCTGGGCGGGCACATGGCCGGCGTCGGCGATGGCCCTCAGGCGGCCGAGCGCGCCCGGCTCATGTTGGGCCACGCCCTTGAACGCGGCGGCGAAGGCGGTGGCCAGGGCGTCGACCGGCGCGGGCGGATCGGGGATCTGGACGGCCGCCGGCTCGGCCTGGCGAGCGCCTGCCAGGGACGCTGTCGGCGCTAGCGCCTGGGGCGCCAGCGCGACGGCGGCGCGCGGCGTCGCGTCGAAGATTGGCGCCAGGGGCGAATCCGGCCGCGTTCCGGAGCCTTCCAGCAACACCACGCCGGCCGCGCCGACGCTCAGGAAGGCCGCGCCGCCAGCGACCATCAGGGCGGTCTGCCAGGTGGAGGTGGGCTTGCCGGGCCGGAAGGCGCTGAACAGGCCGCTGCGGTTCGGGCGCGGGCGGCGCTCGGCCGGCGCGATCGAGGGACCGCGCGAGACGCCCGCCGCACGGGCGGCGGCGCGGGCCTGTTCGATCACTTCGCGGGTCGAGAGCGGCGCGGACTCCGCAGCCGCCGCGATGGGCGTGTGCTCGACCAGTTCGTCTTCCGGCTCGGCCAGCGGCACGAAGCTGTCGGCCGCGGCGAAATCCTCCTCGCCGAAGGCGGGATTGCCGGGATCGAGGGCCGGTTGGATGATCGGTTCGGCGCGGGAGAAGAGCTCAGGGGTGAAGGCGGCGGCCGGCGCGGTGCGTTCCAGAGTCCAGACTGGCGAGGGGACGTCTTCGGACGTGGATTCCTCGGGCACAACCTCCTCAACGGCGTCCGCGATGACGGCGTCCGCGATGACCGCGGGCTCAGGCTCCTCGGCGCGGGCGACGGCGCCTTGACGCACCTCGGCCAGCAGGCGTGCGGTGCGCTCCTCGCTCTGGCGGATACGCTCGGCGAGGTCGCCAGCCGCGCGCTCATGGCGCTGTTCGGAACGCTCAGTGACCTTGGCCACCTGCTCGCCCACATCGTCGATCGCCTGCGCGGCGCGACGTTCGGACTGCAGGATCCGGTCGGTGAGCCGCTCGGTGATACGGCCGATTTCCGCGCCCAGGCGCTCCAGAGCCTCGGCGTGCAACTGGTCGACGCGGCCCAGACGGCTTTCGACGGCGCCGGCGATGCGGGCGATCTCGCCGCCAACCTGCTCGATGGCTTCGGCGCTGCGCTGCTCGGCGCTCTGGACCCGCTTGTTGAGGGTCTCGGCCATGGTCAGGACTTCTCGGCCCATGGTCTCGATGGCCTGGGCCGAGTGCTGTTCGGCGGCGTCGAGCCGCCGGGCGATCTCGTCGAGCCGGGTCTCGACCTGGCCGGAACTGGAGCTGGCCAGCCGCTGAGCGATCTCGGCGCGAGTATCCTCGACGCGGTGGGTGAGCTGTTCGGCAAGAGCTTGGAGCCGCTGATCGAAATCCGAAGACGCGCCGCCGACCGCCACCCGACGATCGAGTTCGGCCAGCGAACCGCGCAGGTTCTCAAGCGCCTCGGTCGTCCGGCTCTCGGCGTCCGCCAGACGTTGGCCAAGTCGATTGACCACCTCTTCGATCATCGCGTCGGCGTCGCCCCCGGAGAGCGCCTCGGCGCGGGCGATCCGCGCCTCAAGACCGCTCATCGTCTCCCGGGTCCTGGTTTCTCCCTCGTAAAGATGGCCTGCGACTCTTGATACCGACTGCTCGAGCGCCTTCAGCGCCTCGACCGAGCGCGGGCCAGCGGCCTCGGCCTCCATCCGCCGCATGCGCTCGCCCAGGCGGGCCTGTTCGGTTTCGAAACGTTCAGCCGCGCCGTCGTGCCGCGCGGCATAGGCCATGGTCTCGCGCTCGGCGGACTCGATGCGGGCGACCGCGTGGCGCACGGAGTGCTCAACGCCGGAGATGGCCAGGCCGGTGCGAGTCTCGGAGGCTTCGATCCGGTCGGTCAGCCGATCCAACGCGAACGCGACGCGCCCCAGTTCGTCCGGCCGGACCGGCGTCGGGTAGCTCGCCATGAAGCTCTTTGGGGCTTCGAACACCGCGCGGGGCCGGCCGCCGAAATGCGCCTCCGAGGTGACTTCCTCCGGCACGTCGTCCTCGAGGATGACCCGGTTGAGCCATTCGCCGAGCGTCATTCCAGAACGGCGGGCAAGCTCCTTGGCGACCTCACGGGCCTTCGGGTCGATCCCTTTGACGCTCCAGGGCGCCCCCATTCGAATCGTTCTCCAAACTACAGTGAGGCTAGCCACCGCAGCTTGAGGTGTAAACGAGAGGTAAACGCTACATGTAGTGACGCGAGCTCTTGATCTGTGGACGAATTGAGGCGCTGCGACTTCCGTTTCGGCGGGCGGCCTGCGATAGGCCGCTGCAGATGACGCTCCTCCTGACACTTGCCATCGCCGCGGGCCTCTTGGCCCTCGCGGTCTTCGCCGGCTGGCGCGGCGCGCGGCCGCCAAATCCGCTGAAGGGTCCCCGGATGATCCCTTGGCGGTTGATCATGGTGACCTGCGCGGCGCTGCTGCTGCCGATGCTGGTACACATCCTAAACCTGCTCGGCGTGACCACCGGGCGCTAGCGCTGCCGCCAGCGCGCCAGCGTCAGGGTTCGGCGAACATGCCGGGCGGTCCCGGATCCTGCGGCAGGTGCGCTTCCATCGTGCAGACCACGCCGCTCGGGTGGTATTCCGTGACCGCAGATCCGTGGAATTCGCCACGCAGGCCGCGCTCGATGAGGCGTGAGCCGAAGCCTTTGCGGGTCGGCGGTGCGACGGGGGGGCCGCCGGACTCGACCCACTTGAGCCGCAGCAGACCGTCCTCGGGGTCGAGATTCCACTCGAGGTCGACGCGCCCAGTGTCGACCGAGAGCGCGCCGTACTTCACCGCATTGGTGGCGAGCTCGTGGAACACCAGCGCCATGGTCAGGGCGGCGCCGGGCTGCAGCCACACGACCGGCCCATTGATAGCGATCTGGCCCGAACTCAGGCTGGAAAACGGCTCGAGCGCCCGCTCGGCGACTTCCGCCAGCCCTGCCCCGTGCCAGCTCTCGCGGGTGAGCACATCGTGCACCTGCGACAGGCTCAGGAGCCGCGACTCGAATTTCTCATAGGCCGCGCTCGGGTCAGGTTCGCTCCGCATCGTCTGGGCGGCCATCGACTGCACGGTGGCGAGCGTGTTCTTCACGCGATGGTTCAGCTCGTTGTTAAGGAGCCTGAGCTGCCTTTGGTAATGCCGTTGCTCCTCCTCCACTTCCTTGCGCGCGGTGATGTCTTCGATGATCGAGACGAAGTAGGCAGGGGTGCCACTGTTGTCGCGCACAAGGGAGACGGTGAGGTTGGTCCAGACCGGGTCGCCGGGCTTCGTCAGATAGCGCTTCTCCATCGCGAAGGTCTCGGTCTCGCCCGCCAGGAGGGCGTTCGCCTGCTCGACGTCCGACTCGAGGTCGTCGGGATGGGTGATCTCCTGGAACGACATGTCGCCAAGCTCTTCGCGGCTATAGCGGACGATGGCGCAAAAGCGGTCGTTCACCTCAAGGAACCGGCCCGTCGGCGAGACGCGCGCGACGCCCACCGCGGCCTGGTCGAATACGGCGCGGTAGCGGGCCTCTGCCGCCTCAAGGCTCAATCGGGATTCGACGCTCGGCGTGACGAACTCGGTGTAGAGCACCAGGCCGCCGATCTCGCCGCTCTCCGCGCGCCAGGGCTTGACCGACCAGCGGATCCAATCGACCCGGCCATCCGTGCGTAGGAAAGGGTCAGCCTCGTGGCTCTGCTCCTCTCCGTCCTGGAGCGCGCGCCTGTGGATGTCGCGCCACCGTTGCGGGATCTCGGGGAACACATCGTAATGCAGCCGCCCGATCAGCGGCATGTCGCCGGGCAGCCCCTGATCGATGAGGAACTGACCGGACGCGGCCAGGTAGCGCATGTCGCGATCGAAGATGGCGATCCCCAGTGGGGCCTGCTTCAGGGCGGTGAGCACGCCCGAAAGCGCCGACAACCGCGATGCCGCCCCCGCGGCGTCGTATATGCCTATGCTTTCTGCCCACCACTCGGTCACGGTGTTCCTAGCCACCTGCGCGCGGAGCCCACGCCACAGTCTGAGAGGATGGCGCCCAGGCGAACAGGTCAATACGACCGGACCCGGAGGTAGGCGGCTGCGACCTCATGCTCCGAAAGGCCACGTTAGGCGGCTTCGGCCATCGGCTTGGGCTCCTCCGCCCGCTTTGGCCGCTTCGCCAGGCTGGACACCCCACCCGACGAGAGCAGCCCGACGTCGGCCATCAACAGCGGGATCGCCCATTTGTGCGGCGCGGCAATGTATCGCGGCTGCCAGAGGGGGTCGTACTTGTCCTTGTACCGGCGCACGCCCTGGAAATTGTAGATCTCCTCGCCGCGCTCAAAGAGCAGGTTGCCGACCCGTGACATCATCGGGGCGAGCGGCCGGTCGTCGAGGCCCGCCAGCGGCGCCATGCCGAATTCGAAGGCCTGGTAGCCCTGCGCCTGGCCCCAGGCGATCAGCTCGACGAAGAGGTAGTCCATGATGTTCTTCGGCGCGTCATCAGAATAGCGCATCAGGTCCATGGAGAAGGCGCTGCGGGCCGCCGTGGTCCAGAGCGTGGCGAAGGCGACCGCCTTGCCGTGGACGCGCACCACCGCGACCGGAAACTCGGCGATGTAGCCGGGCCAGAAGCCGCCCATCGAGAAGCCCTTCTCGCCGCCGGCGTGGTGAGTGAGCCACTCGTCGGAAATGGCCTGGAGCTGCGGCATCAGCGCCTCGACCGCTTCGGCCTCCACGATCTCGAAGGTCGCGCCCTCCTCGCCCGCCTTGCGCCAGGCCCGGCGAAGGTTGCCGCGCTTGCGGCCTTCGATGGAGAAGGTCTCCAGCGGCACGGCGGCGCTTTCGCCCACCTTCTGGATCGAGAAACCCAGCTCGACGATATCCGGCAGGTCCTCGGCGCCCAGCCCGTAGATCCCCGGGCGGGCCGCGTGGGCGTCGGCCAGTTCGCGGAACCGCCAGAGCAACTCCAGCCGCTCCTCGCGCCGGCCGACCGTACCGCCCAGCGCCACCCAGGTGCGGCCGCGCACGCCGAACATCAGGAAGCTGTCGCCGGAGGCGGAGAACAGGAAGCGCTTGTCGCCGAGCAGCGCCAGATTGGAGCCGGGCTCGGCCACCTCGGCCTTGGCGAGGATGGCGCGCACCCGCTCGAAATCGGGATCCGCCTCGCCCACCACCGGCGGGGTCGCCGCCGAGGCGAAGAGCCGCCAGAGCCCGAAGCCGAAGAGCGCCGTCGCCGCGCCCGCCCAGGCGCGCATGGCGCGCGCGGCGTCGTCGTCGACCATCACCTTCCAAAGGGGCACGTCGGTGTAGTCCATGTGCTGGAAGGACCACAGGCCGAGCAACCCCGCGCCAAGCACGGCGCAGGCGGCCGAGATCAGCCAGCCGGGGGTGATCTCCATGCGAGTCAGGCGCGAGACCCGGGGGAAGGCTCCGCGGAACGGCGCCAGCAGGACGGCGATGCCCAGCAGGGTCGCGGTTTCCTCCCAGTTGAAGCCTTTGAAGAGCGCTAGCGACGCCGATAGCACCAAAACGCCCATGGTGGCCGCCCAGGCCGCATCCAGGCGGGCGCGCAGGCCAAAGGCCAGCATCACCAGCGCCAGGCCCGCGATCGAAGAGAGGAAGTGGCTGGCTTCGATCACATAGACCGGGGTGATCTGGATCAGCCGCATGAAGCGAACGGGTTCGGAAGGCGTCGCGCCTGACGCCAGCAGCATCACGCCCGCCGCTAGCGTGAGGATCGCCGCCGTCAGAGGTGCAGCCGCGAACGCCGCCGGTTTCAGGTCTTTCAGGAAGCGCATCCGGGCCCGGGCGTTGTTGCAGACGCGGGCCTTATAGCGCTGTTTTCGCGCGAGGCTGCGCTTCAAACACCTGTTTGGTCGCGCTTGCTCTCACAGGCCCCAGCGCTAAGGTGGAACGAGTTCATCCCTCAGTGTTCCCGGAGCATCTCATGGCCGACTTCGGCGCCACCGATCTGGACGCCTTCCGCGCCGAGGTCCGCGCGTGGCTCGAGGCGAACTATCCGGCCGAGCTTCGCAATCCGAGCGCCAAGACTGACCCGGAAGCGGTCTGGGGCGGCCGGGCCTTCGCGGGCTCGGACGATCCGCAGAGCGTCTGGATGCGCCGCGCCGCCGAGCGCGGGCTGACCGCGCCGACCTGGCCGAAGGACTATGGCGGCGGCGGACTGACGGCCGCTCAAGCCCGCGTCATTGACCAGGAAATCGCCAAGGGCCGCTACCGCCCGCCCCTGCTCTCCTTCGGCATCTGGATGCTGGGGCCGGTGCTGCTGGAGTACGGCAACGACGAGCAGAAGCGCGAGCACATGCCCAAGATCACCCGCGGCGAGATCCGCTGGTGCCAGGGCTATTCCGAACCGGGCGCGGGATCCGACCTAGCCAGCCTCGCCACCCGTTGCGAGGACAAGGGCGACCACTGGCTGATCAATGGCCAGAAGGTGTGGACGAGCTACGCCGACAAGGCCGACTGGTGCTTCTGCCTGGTCAGGACCGATGCTTCGAAGAAGCACGAGGGCATTTCGTTCGTGCTGATCGACATGCGCAGCCCTGGCGTCGAGACCCGGCCGATCCAGCTGATCTCCGGCGAGAGCCCTTTCTGCGAGACCTTCTTCACCGACGTGAAGATCCCCAAGGGCAATCTGGTGGGTAAGGTCAACGGCGGGTGGGAGATCGCCAAGCGGCTCCTTCAGTACGAACGGCAGAACATCTCGGCCGGGTTCGGCGAAGGCGGCTCGGTGGGCGGCGGCGCCTCGGGCGACCTGGCCCAAGTGGCCAAGCAGTACATCGGGACCGAGGCGAGCGGACGGCTGGCGGACCTCGACCTGCGCCAGCGCATCACCCGCAACAAGATGGACTTCCAGTCGCTGCGCCAGACCATCGCGCGGACGGCGGCGGAATCGCGGGCCTCCAACGGGCCAAGCGCAGCGACCTCGATCATCAAATATGCGGCGGCGGAATCGGCCAAGGAGCGGTCCGAGCTGATGGTGGAGGCCATGGGCTCGCAAGGGCTCGGCTGGGAGGGCGAAGGCTTCAGCCCCGCCGAGCTGATGGCCGTGCACGGCTGGCTCCGGGCCAAGGCCAATTCGATCGAGGGCGGCACCTCGGAGGTCAACCTGAACGTGGTCTCCAAGCGGGTGCTCGGGCTGCCCGACCCAAAGTAAGGGACGGACCCAAAATAGACGAAATGGCCGCCGTTCTATTTCGTGCGGCGGCCGGACTTGAGTTTGAATTTCCAGGGACGAGATTTCGATGGCGGATTTTGGCGGCGACGTTGAGGCCTTCCGGGCGGAGGTCAGGGCGTGGCTGGACGCGAACTTTCCTGAAGACCTGAGGCGCGACCCGGCGCAGCAGATGGCCGTGGCCATGGGCCAGCCCGAGGGCACAGCAGCCAAGGCCTGGCGCGAGGCGATGGGCTCCAAGGGGTGGGGAACGCCGACCTGGCCCAAGGAATACGGCGGCGGCGGCCTGTCGCGCCAGGAAGCGCGCGTGCTCGCGGAAGAGCTGGCCGCCATCGGCGCCCGCAACCCGATCGGCGGCATGGGCGTGATGATGTTCGGCCCGACGCTGATCGAATACGGAACCGAGGAACTGAAGCGCCAGCACCTGCCCGGCATCATCAAGGGCGAGGTCCGCTGGTGCCAGGGCTACTCCGAACCGGGATCGGGGTCCGACCTCGCGAGCCTGCAGACCAAGGCCGAGGACAAGGGCGACCATTGGCTCGTGAACGGCTCGAAAATCTGGACGAGCGGGGCGAATCTGGCCGACCGCTGCTTCTGCCTGGTGCGGACGGATTCGACCAAGAAGCACGAGGGGATCAGCTTCCTGCTGATCGACATGACCGCGCCGGGGGTCGAGGTTCGGCCGATCCGGCTGATCAACGGGACTTCGCCCTTCTGCGAGACCTTCTTCACCGACGTGAAGGTGCCGAAGGACCAGCTGTTCGGGCCGCTTAACGGCGGCTGGACGGTGGCCAAGCGGCTCTTGCAGTTCGAGCGCGACAACATCTCGGCGGGGCTGGGCGGCGGCAACATCGGCCAGGCGACACCGTTGCCGACCGTGGTCGAGGCGGCCAGGGACTATGTCGGCGTCGATGAGACCGGCGCGCTGGTCGATCGCGACCTTCGTCGGCGGATCACCGAGCACCTGATGGAGGCGCAAAGCTTCCAGCTGACCGTGCGCCGCGCGGCCGACGAGGCGAAGTCGGCCAATGGTCCCTCGGCCGCCACCTCGATCATGAAATACGCCGGCGCCAAGCTCGCCCAGGAGCGCAACGAACTGCTGGTCGAGGCGATGGGCCATCAGGCGCTGGGCTGGGAGGGCGAGGGCTATTCCGCGCCCGAGATCACCGCGCTTCGGACCATGCTGAGGTCCAAGGGCAACTCCATCGAGGGCGGCACCTCGGAGATCAATCTGAACGTCGTTTCCAAGCGGGTGCTGGGGCTGCCGGACCCCAAGTAGGGGCCGACTCCTACGCCAGTCAAGTTCATGTTATAGTGCGTTTAAAATATTGAAATAATAGGGAGAATTCGTCATGGCCGATTTCGGCGGCTCCGATCTCGACGCCTTCCGCACCGAAGCGCGCGAGTGGCTCGAAGCTAATTTCCCGAAGTCGCTGGCGGCCGATC
>Ga0207676_10003691_pt1 | contig 10826 bp, 9 predicted proteins | sample KBSSwiS72_FD_184307 | JGI IMG/M metagenome (GOLD analysis project Ga0207676, IMG submission 184307) | Switchgrass rhizosphere microbial communities from Kellogg Biological Station, Michigan, USA - KBS Switchgrass S7-2 (SPAdes) (version 2) | ecosystem: Host-associated > Plants > Roots >... | reverse complement strand
CGAGCCAAACGGGTCACCACCGCAACATAGCCGTCGCGTGCTTTGTCGATGGCCCCGAGGACATGACGCATCAAGCCGCGCCTGCTGTCGCCGCGCTTTAAAAGGACCGCGCACAAGGCCGGGCTGAGAGTTAGCGCGTTAAGCGCTGAAATGAGCATCGATACGGACACGGCGACCGCGAATTGACGAAAAAGTTGCCCGCTGATGCCCGGAATGAAGGCCACCGGCACGAACACCGAAAGCAAGACGAAAGTGATGGCAAGGATAGGACCGGTAATTTCGGTCATCGCCTTCTTGCAAGCTTCGGGAATCGTAAGTTCGGGTTCTTCCTCGATCACGCGTTCGATGTTTTCGACAACGACAATGGCGTCGTCGACGACAATGCCGATGGCGAGCACAAGCGCGAGCAAAGAGACGGTGTTGGCCGAGTAACCAATGAGAAGCAATACGGCAAACGTGCCGACGATCGATACCGGCACGGCAACCAGAGGAATGAGCGTCGTCCGCAGCTTGCCAAGAAACAGAAAGACCACGATCGCCACCAGGATGATGGCGATCACCAGCGTGCGGACAACTTCATCGATTGTCGACGTAACGAAAACCGTGGCATCAAAGAACACGGTTTGGGCCAAGTCATTGGGAAACCTGGCAGATAGTGCATTCATGGTCTCGCGCACCTGCTTTGCGACTTCGACCGCATTGGACCCCGGCAGTTGATAAATGCCGATGGCCGCGGCCGGCGCACCGTTAAAGCGACTGAATCGATCTTGTGACTTGGCGCCGATCTCGACGCGAGCAACGTCCTTCACGCGCACGACCGAGCCGTCCGGATTGGAGCGCAGAACGATCGCCGCAAATTCCTCCGGACGCGCGAGCCGGCCTTTTGTCTTGATGTTGATCTGAACCTGCTGATCGCTGGTAATCGGCGCAGCGCCGATGCGACCAAGTGCGGCCTGGACGTTCTGATTCTGCACCGCCTGAATGACGTCATTCGGCGTCAGATTGCGTTCAGTCAGACGATCAGGGTCAAGCCAGATGCGCAGCGAATAGTCGAGTGGTCCGAACAAGGTGACCTGGCCCACACCTCTTATACGGGCCAGAGGATCGATTATGTTGATCGTTGCGTAATTGCTCAGATAGATGGCATCGAACGTGTTATTTGGCGAATAGATATTGATGACCTGAAGAAGCGCCGCAGATTTCTTTCGCACCGTGAGTCCGGCGTGAGCCACTTCCGCCGGAAGGAGAGGAATCGCGAGGCTCGCCGCGTTCTGTACGTTCACCGTGTTGATGTCGGGATTGGTCCCCAGGGCAAAGGTGACGGTGAGCGTATAACTGCCGTCCGAACCGCTGGCCGACTGATAGTAGAGTGCATTGTCGACACCATTGACCTGCTCTTCGATCGGTTGCGCCACCGTGGTTTCGACCACTTCAGCATCGGCGCCGGGATAATTCGCGGTCAACGTTACCTGTGGCGGAACGATATCCGGAAACTGAGCGATCGGGATGGCCGTGATCGCGATAGCGCCGGCAAGCGTGATCACGATCGCAATAACGACTGCAAACCTCGGGCGATCGATGAAGATACTTGAGAACATGCGGTGTTCAGTTTCCCGCAGCAACGCTTGTTGAAACAACCTGGCCAGGACGGACCTTCTGAACACCCTCCACAATTACAATTTCGCCGGCTTTGAGCCCTTGCGTGATGACGATGTCGCGCCCTTGTTCGATGCCGGTCGTGACGCGTCTCTGTTCGACCTTTTTTGCATCGTCGACCACCAGGACGTAGTGGCCTGCCTGGTCCAGCAGTACGGCAGACTGCGGCACGAGAAGCGATTCGACCGGAGTACCGCGGTCCACGACGACGCCAACCACGCCGCCTGGGATGAGCAACCCATCGCTGTTCGGTAACTGCGCGCGGACCGTCACGGTGTCGGTGTCCGGCTGCACTTGAACGTCGAGGAAGTTGGTCAGACCGGGATGCGGATAGATGGTGCCATCCGGCAATCTGATATGAACCGTCAAGTGCGGGCTCTTGCGATCCGTCTGGGCAAGCCAGCGCTTGTAGGCGAGAACGTCTGCCTCGCTCGGCTGAAACGTCACGTAGATCGGGTCCTGGCTGACGATGGTCGCGATTGGCCCGGAAGACGGTTGAACAAGATTTCCCACGGTGAATTTCGCGATGCCGATTTTCCCGTCGATTGGAGAACGAATCTCCGTGTAGCCAAGATTGATCTGGGCCTGCTCGAGCAATGCCTGCGCTTGCAAAATGTCGGCCTTGGCGCCCTGCTCCGCGGCTGCGAGCTGATCGATTGTTGCCTGAGGCACTGCCTGGCTCTTGATCAGCGCTTGATTGCGCTCCAATTGCAAATTCGCGTTGACTTCGTTTGCTTTGGCCTTGGCGAGATTTGCCGCCTGCTGGTCGACCGACGCCTTGTAGGTGTCCTGCTCGATCCGGAAGAGCAATTCACCTTTCTTCACGATTTGTCCTTCCGTGAAGTTGCGTTGTTCGATGAACCCGGGCACGCGCGCGACGACTTCGACTCTCTCAATCGGCACTACGCGTCCAATGTACGCACCTGTGTCGGTCACCGGGCGATTCACGACCGCTTTCACAGTGACTGCTGGAGGTGGCGCGCCTTGCGAGTGGGCCGCCCTTTCAGGACTGACCACCGCGAGAACCGCAATCAAGATTGCCCAGAAGCATGCGTTACCGTGGCCAGCCACGACCATGCAAAGCCCCTCTTAACTGCCAAGTCCCCCGGCCGATTGATTGTCCGGATTGCCAACATCATATCGAGTTGGACTTTAGGCCCATAGGCGCAAAATAGGGGCGGCTATGGTGTCTTAACCTGCCAATAAACCTGCTGACCCGCGCGCGACGCAAGGCTTACTGCTGATCAAGTAATGACGAAAAAGTTTGGTCGGTCGCAAACGAAAGTCGATCACTTCGTTGCACAAAAAGTGGGCCGTCATTGGCCCGTCACGCAAGCCTCATTAAATCCACAAGTTGCGCACAGTTTGCGAAATGCTAGCGGTTAGCTGTGTCCGGAACGTTGCGATCATTGACCGGAGTTTCGATTCGGCCAACGGTTTACCGTCTGCGGAGGAAAAATGAACAAAGGTTCGAACAGCGATGATTGGCTTCAGGCAGAGCTGGCTGACACGCTGGACGAAGATATTGAGCTCGAACTGTCCGAGCCAGCCCTGTCGGAGGAAATCCGAAAGATCTACAAGACCAGTCACCCGCCGACGATCGAGCGTGCGGAATACTTTCAACATCTTCTTACACTGCAGGCCGAACTCATCAAATTGCAGGACTGGGTACACACACCAAAGCGAAGATTGTCGTGGTCTTTGAAGGCCGCGATGCCGCGGGCAAAGGCGGCGCAATCAAGCGCATCACGCAGCGGTTGAATCCCCGTGCTTGTCGCGCCGTCGCGCTCCCCGCCCCGACCGAACGCGAAAAGACCCAATGGTATTTCCAACGCTACACGCCCCATCTGCCGGCGGGCGGCGAAATCGTGCTGTTCGATCGCTCCTGGTACAACCGCGCCGGCGTCGAGCGCGTGATGGGATTCGCCACGCCCGAACAGGTTGAGCAATTCTTTCACGACGTGCCCGAGTTCGAGCGCATGCTCGTACGCTCGGGGGTCATTCTCCTGAAATACTGGTTTTCGATCACCGACGAAGAGCAGCAACTGCGCTTCCTCATGCGCATTCACGACCCTATGAAGCAATGGAAGCTCAGCCCGATGGATCTGCAGTCACGCGTTCGCTGGGAAGATTACACCAGGGCAAAGGAAGACATGTTCACCCGCACCAACATTCCAGAGGCGCCGTGGTTCATCGTGGAAGGCAATGATAAGAAACGCGCGCGCCTGAACTGCATCGATCATTTTCTGAAACAGGTGCCGTACACGACTGTGCCACACAACGAGATCACCCTGCCGCACCGCAAATTCGATCCGCACTACGAACGAAAAACGCTCCCCCACGAGCTATATGTCCCGCAGAAATATTAGCGCCGCACCGGCGGCGGATCGGCAAAGTCGTTGACCACCGACGCCAGGGCCTCCGGTCCAACTTTCACCGTGCCGGCAAACGGATGAGCGATTGCTACAACCGTGAGCAATCCCGCAAAGATCAAAACCGACAAGGCACCGGTCATCAGCACCTGAGCTCGCAGGTTCTCGGTTGCGAAGAAAAGCGTGAACCCAACGGTCAGGAAGGCTCCGCCGAAGAGCACCAGCCAAATGACCGTGGGGACGATGCCGTCGGCCATGACAAGACGCTCGCGTCGCGCCTCGCTGATCTGGTCGATCTGTCGCAGGATTTCGGCCAGGATGAGACCTTCGTCGCCGCCGAATGAGTGGAATTTGAGAGTCGCTTGGTAAACTTCGTTCAACGCCTCAGTGGTGGCGCGGCTCTGCTTGCCGTTCGCCATGGCTGGCCAGTCACTTGCAATCGCTGAATTCAGGTAGTCTGTCGTGGCCTTGCGAATGGCCGCCGCGTGTTCGGGATCGATTCCTCGTATCAGCCGGTAGACGGTAGCCGCCGCGCCGGCTTCCTTGGCCACGTCGCTTTCCGCCTGGTTGAATTTCTCCCAGACCACGATAACCGCAAAGGCCAGCAGCACGGCATAAAGGACGCCCACGGTCGCAAACTTGAAACCGGCTACTTCATTGTTGGTGCGCAGCTGCTTGAAATCGAAGAACCGCCGCACCAGGATCGGGCCGGCCATCGCTAGCAACGTTGTCGGTACGAGTAGAATGACGGCAGAAATCCACAGCGGCTGGGTGGCGAGGAAGTTCATGGCATTCCGTCCTGTGCGCTGATTCAAATAGCGCAACGAGAAAATCACGTTACTTCTTCGATTTCTTGGTCTTCCGGCCACCGTCGGCGGCTTGATGGTAAAGCTTGCGGATCTGCTGCAGGTCAACTGTGGGCTTTGGCAGACTGAGGTTCATGTCCTCCATCGCGCGAACGACAATTTCCGACACAGCGAGGTTCCTGAACCACTTGTGATTGGCGGGAATGACGAACCACGGCGCATGCTTGGTAGAGCATTTCGAAATCGCCGTCTCGAACGCGTCAATATATTTGTCCCAGAGCTTTCGTTCTGAATAGTCGCTGTCACTGATCTTCCATTGCCGCGCGGGATCGTCGAGACGGTCCTTGAAGCGAGACAGTTGTTCTTCCTTCGAGATGTAGAGGAAGAACTTGAGAATGGTGGTGTTCTTCTCGTCTACCAGAAGCCTTTCCCAATCGTTGATGAAGTCATAACGCTGCTTCCACACGTGCTTTGGGACAAGGTCATGTACCCGCACGACAAGAACGTCCTCGTAGTGCGATCGATTGAAAACCGCCACCTGACCAAGTCCGGGCGCATGCGGGTGCACCCGCCATAGAAAATCGTGGTCGCGCTCCTCCGCCGACGGCTGTTTGAACCCCGTGACACTCACGCCCTGAGGGTCCATCGCGCTCACGACATGCCAGCAAGTCCCGTCCTTGCCGGCTCCATCGATTCCCTGAAGCACGATCAGCAGACAGTGACGGCGATCGGCGTAGAGCTTTCGCTGCAATTCCGTGATGCGATTCAAATTGTGCTGCAGCTCGGCCTTAGCCTCATCTTCCGACTTATGCGCCCCGTGAAAATCGGGATCGATATCGGAGAGCTTGACCTTGCTGCCGGGTTCGACCTTCAGCCGCTTGGCAAGATTCACGGAAATACCCTTTCGTTATGTGATCAATGACGCTCGCTGGATCATCGGATCGCGCGTGGGAAGAAACCAATAGGCAAACTTGCAAATATCAAGGATGACCATCCAGAGGAGACAATAGATCCACACTCCTACAATGGCCGCCGCTGGAATGGCCGCAACACCCAACCCCGTATAACAAATTATCAGCGCAGCGATCTGGGTCGCAACGATTGCCCAGAACAGGCGCGCGCTTGGATAGGGCGGTCTGAAGAGGAAACTCTTGGTGCGAACCACGAACAACAGCAGGTGTCCGCCGATCGCAAGCTGCAGAAACATCACGGTTTGCAATTGGCGTGCGTCGAGGGGAACGATCCCCTGCAAGAGCGGGTCGGCGAGCCACCGTAGGCCGATCAACAGCAGGCCAAAGGTTTCTGCTACCGACAGCAGCCCCATAAACGACGCAAAAAGAAGAATGTGGTGCATGTCCCAGCGGACCGGCCGCGGCGGCGCCGGCACGTTGTCGTAGGCAATTGTCATGATCGGGATATCGTCGAGCAGCGCGAGGACCACGATCATGATCGCCGTGATTGGCTGAAATTCAAAAAAGACAACCGACGCAACGACCAGCACCATGATGTCGAGCGTCATCGCGATGCGATAATAGACGTAGCTTTCGATCCGTTCGAATATTTGGCGAGAAACGCGGATCGCGTTGATGATCGTCGAGAGGCCCGGAGCAGTCAAAATAAGCGCCGCCGCGCTTCTGGCGGCATCGGTCGCGCCGCTCACCGCGATACCGCAATCGGCCTGCTTTAGCGCCGGGGCATCATTCACGCCGTCGCCGGTCATGGCGACGATATGGCCGCGGCTTTGCAGGGTCTTGACGATTTCGTACTTGTGCTCCGGAAAGACGCGCGCAAATCCGTCGGCCCGCTCGACGGCGTCAACGACGGAGCTATTGGGTGACGCAGTCTTTCCGTCACCCGCTCCGAATACATCGCTGGCGACAAGAAGGTGATCGCCAATACCGAGCTGCGCGGCGATCTGATCTCCGATCGCAACATCGTCACCGGTCACCATTTTGACGTTCAACCCGAGGGCCTTCGCCTCCGCGATCGTTGCCTTGGCATCGGGACGCGGCGGATCCATCAATGAAACGAGACCGACGATTTCCCACGCATTGCCATCGTCAGAACGACCTACGCCCAATGCGCGATAGCCCTTTTCAGCAAGTCCTGTGACCGTCGCTTTGTAGCGTTCGAGGAGACCGGCGTCCGGCTTCGCCAGGCTCGCGATCGCCTGTGGCGCCCCCTTCGCGTAATGGCGAACCTGGCCTCCCGGCTCCATGACGGTTGAGATTGTGCGCTTGTTGACCGGATCGAACGGAACGAAAGCGGTCTGCTTTATTCCCTGCAGATCAGTCCGCGTCCCAGTCGCTTTGAGGATGGCAACGTCGATTGCATCCTGGCTGCTCTTCTGGGTGGCGAGCGCGGCATCGCGCAGCACGTCGTCCGCCTTGGCTGAACCGAACGGGATGCCGGACTGAACCGTAAGCTGATTCATCGTCAGCGTGCCGGTCTTGTCGCTGCAGAGAATATCGACGCCGGCGAGCTCCTCGATTGCAGACAGCCGAGAAACAATCGCTTTCTTGAGCGAAAGCGCATAGGCACCGATCGCCATCGTGACCGACATCACGGCCGGCAACGCCACGGGGATGGATGCAATCAGCAGCACCAGCACATATTGTGCAACGCTGCCAAATTCGGACCAGCTCCAGTCATCGGCCAGAACGAGGCGGTAGCCTTGAACGCCGACCAGGATCGCGGCGAGAACCAAAGCCAGCAGAAGGAGGAAGTCCCCAACCTGAGTGACGGCACGCTGCGAGTGCGAAACGGCACCCGCGGACCCGACGAGTTTGGCGGTCCGGCCGAAAAACGTGTTGCTGCCCGTAGCGGTAACGACTCCGGTCATGGAGCCCTGCTTCGCAATGCTTCCGGAATATGCCTTGTCGCCAACCTTCTTTGAGACGGGCAATGATTCCCCTGTCAGCGCGGCTTGATCGCAGCTCAGATATTCGCCGTCGATCAGAACGACATCCGCTGGCACAACCTGGCCGCCGGCAATCTCGACCACATCTCCGGGCACAAGATCAGACGCATTGATCGTGTCCCATTTTCCGTCGCGGCTTACACGCGCACGTAACGCCAATCCCTTTTTCAGAGCGGCCAACGCATTTGCCGCTTTGTTGTCCTGCCAGAAACCCACGACGGCGTTGTAGATGAGCAGCCCGGTGACGACCGCGAAATCCGCCCAATCGCGACGCAGCGCCGAGATGATGGCCGCTGCTTCAATCAGAAACGGCAGTGGTCCCCAGAAATACGCCGCAAGCTTGTGCCACTTGCTTTCGGTTCGATCGGCGATCGTGTTGGAGCCATATTGCGCGAGACGTTGCGCGGCTTCTGCTGACGACAATCCAGCGCGCGAGGTCTTTTCCTTCTGGAGCACGGCGGCAACGCTCGTGGTCGCTGACGTCGTCTCTGATGGCGCGGCGGCAACATGTTCGCTCGTCATGGCAAGACCAACACTGCTCCCAATTGTGAGCATTAAGGCTACGCGCCTTCCGAGTGTCGCGCTAGCCGAGGTCTCTGCTCTCGGGACGCAGCGCAGACAAAAGCCGGTTTTTTCTCTAGGTTGGACCGAGCATGCCAATCGTCCCACGCGCCGGAAATTCGCGGATGAGCGAGGTCGAACAGAATACCGTCTCGTCGAAGGCATCGGTCTTTAGCCTGCTCGACGAAACGCCGATGACGGCGCTGCACTACTACTATTGGTTGCTCGCCAGCGGCGGAACGCTGCTCGACGGTTTTTCGGTCGCATCGCTGGGAATTGCCATCCCGCTTCTCAAGCAGGAAATGACGATTACTCCGATACTGATCGGCCTCATTGGTTCAGCTTTGGTTCTTGGGGCAGTCCTTGGAGCAATGTTGGGCGGGCTCGCGGCGGATCGAATCGGCCGCAAGCGGGCGTTTATCGTCGACATGGCGATTGTTGTCGCCGGCTCCGCGCTGTGCGCAATGGCTCGCGAGCCGTTGCTGATCGTGGTCGGCCAGTTCCTGATCGGCGTCGGAATTGGAATCGATTTTCCCGCCAGCGGTTCATACGTCTCGGAGATCATGCCGCGCTCGTTACGCAGCCGCATGACAGTTGCAACGATTGCATTGCAATCCGTCGGCATGATCCTAGCCGCGATCGTTGCGATCGCGATATTCCGGATTCACCCATCAGCGACTGATTGGCGAGCACTGCTGGGCACAGGCGGAATATTGGCAGCGATCTACATGAGCGCGCGGTTTTTTCTTCCCGAGAGTCCGCGCTGGCTGGCAGAGAAAGGCCAACTCGCCGAAGCCGCGAAGGTGCTTTCTCGGCTGACGAATACTTCCGTCTCCACGACTCGCTTTGAAGGTTCGGCAAGCGCGGCGGCTTCGCCAGTCGAAGCGACGAAGCCGCTCGGCATTGCGGCGCTTTTCGGTCCTCGTTACCGGACGCGCACACTGCTCGTGTCGATACCCTGGCTGTTGATGGATGTCGCCACTTACGGCGTAGGCCTTTTCACTCCTGTCATCCTCGGAGCAATGCATTTCGAATCCGCACGCAATAGCACGGTTGCGGCAGTGCTCGCCGAGGCAGAAGGCAGCGGGCTGGTCGATTTGTTTTTGCTCGCCGGATTTATCGTAGGCATCTGGGCTATCCCGCATTTCGGTCGCATATCACTGCAAGTGGCGGGGTTCTTCGGAATGACGCTCGGAATGCTCTTGCTGATGTTTGCCGCGATGGCCAGCGACGGCCCGCAAGCCCACATCGGACTGATCATCGCGGGTTTTGTTCTATTCAATTTTTCAATGAATGCAGGCCCGAACGCCACGACGTTCACACTGCCGCCAATTCTCTTTCCGACGGCGATCCGGGCATCGGCGAGCGGATTCGCGGCGGCATGCGCAAAGGTCGGCGCAACCTTCGGCACGTTCCTGGTTCCTCAGTTGCAAGAGACGTGGGGACTGACGGGCGTGCTCGCATTGATGGCATTTGTGAGCGTTGGAGGCCTCGTAACAACCGCTGCCTTTGCATATTCCGTCGACAAGGAAGACGAGCTCGAAGAGTCTGAAACCGTCAAAGGCGCGCATCAACCGGCCTGATGAACGCGCCTCGAGGCTTTTGCGAAAATTGCTGGTGACTACTCGACCGACTGCCCGTGTCTGAACATGCAGTCACGATAAACGGTCAGCTGCGTGCTCTGGAAATCGCGATAGCTCCACTTTGCCGCTTCGGCGTTGCAGGACTGAATGGCTTCCGACCGGTCCATGGGCGCGTATGCATATCCATATCCTTGAGATTTGGACTTCGCGGCCGAGTGCTGATCTTTGGCCACTGCAATGCCCGGGACAATGGCAATCGCGGCCGCCACCAAAAGCGCTGAAGGTTTCATGATCTTCTCCTTATGCACCAACCCCGCTCCGCGCTTAAGCGCAGCAATTGACGACCGCGTGACGAAATGACGAAGTTCTCACTGTCAGCGACACGCAGGCGTTTTCGACAAAAGTCGAACGTTAGAAAACAGTCATCGCTCGGTCGCAATCGCGGCCTTTAATTTCGCCTATGCTGACCTTTTCCGGTGAACGCCGATGGTAGCCGTTACTCCAATCTCGGTTCCAAAGCTGGTCGAGCGACCAAGTTGTCCCGAGTGCGGGGCAGCCATGCGCCTCGTGTGGATTGCACCGGAACGGACGCACGTTGACCGGCACACTCTGCAATGCCGCTCCTGCGAACAGACCATCGAAGTGATCGTTGAGCGCGATCTCGATTAGCCGTTCAAAATCCTGATCAAATATTAGCGGTTATGCGGAGTATCACTCCGATAACCGCGTCGGTCGAAATCGATATCAGACGCGACAAAAAGCCGAGGTCCAGGCCCAGTTGCGAGCCCAGCAAGGGCAGAATAATGAGAAGCCCGATAAGGATGATCATGCCGTAGGGCTCAAGGCGGGCGAGGTATTGCCCCAGCACATTCGGAAGCAAGCCCACGGCAATCCGCCCGCCGTCGAGAGGCGGCAAGGGAAACAGATT
>Ga0207676_10003688_pt1 | contig 10829 bp, 8 predicted proteins | sample KBSSwiS72_FD_184307 | JGI IMG/M metagenome (GOLD analysis project Ga0207676, IMG submission 184307) | Switchgrass rhizosphere microbial communities from Kellogg Biological Station, Michigan, USA - KBS Switchgrass S7-2 (SPAdes) (version 2) | ecosystem: Host-associated > Plants > Roots >... | reverse complement strand
GGCGGATTACGACAGTAACGCTGCAGCTCCGTGCTACGACCAAAGGCCATTGGCGGATTGGGAAAATCCAGATCCGCCAGGGATCCCATCTCGAGGAGGCGGAACCGGTCGATGTGTATGTCGATCGCGGCAGCGCCGCGACGGCCTCCACGCTCCCGAGCCGAATCCGCCGGGTGCTGGAGCAGGCGCCTGCGCCCAGAGGTTCACCACCTGCAGCGATCAGCGTGGTTGTGTCCGACCCCTCGGTCGTCGTCGGTCAACAGGTAGATGTGGTGACCATCGCCTGGTTCCAGCGGGATCTCCGGCAGCAGCTTCGCCGTTCCCCGACGGTCGAGGCGCCGCGAATCGAAGGCGTCTGGAGCTATCCCCAGCAGGTTCCGTCAGGAATCGCCGCGAGCAGGCTCATTGGAGGCCGCTGGTATGACCTCTTCATCCTCCACCAGATCATTTTCCCGTTGACACCGGGAACCGTGAAGGTTTCCGCCGCGCGGTTGCACTACAGCGTGCCGCTCGCCTTCCAGTTCTTCAGTCAGGAAGAGCGTTACTCCTTGGCGAGCGGGCCCAGCAGCCTCGAAGTGACCCCGCTTCCCACCGAGGGGCGGCCGGCCGATTTCACCGGAGCGGTGGCGCGCAATCTCACGGTCACAGATTCGATTTCACCTCCGGTGGCGCAACAGGGGGAAGCGGTGACCGCCAGCCTGGTGTTGCGCGGAGAAGGGAACGTCGCTCTGTGGCCGGCGCCGGCCGTCACCTGGCCTCCGGGGTTCCGCGCCTACCCCGACGCGACGGAAGAGCGGGTCTCGACTACCGACGGCCGGCTGGGTGGCACCAAGACGTTCCGGTACCTCCTGGTCGCCGACAGTGCGGGTACCACGGCAATTCCTGCGGTTCGCTATTCCTATTTTGATCCCGGCACCGGGACCTATGCCTCCACCCGCATGGGGAGCGTGAGCCTGACGGTGGCGCCACGATCCGGAGGTGCTCTCCTCCGCGCCACACCGCCTCCGCTCATACTCGATGCACGCCCGGGGCTCGCCCGCGAGATCCGGGAGACTTTTTTCCCCTGGGTCTGGTGGGTCGCGCTCCTGATCGGACCTCTGGCCTTCGCCGGGCGGGTGATCCATCTGCCCCGTCGGGCGAAGCGTACCGAGCCGCCGCGCGCCGACAGCCTGGCCGCCGTGGAGCGGGAGCTTTCCCGAATGGTCGCGGCCCTGGCCGCAGGACAGGATCGCAATGGCCCGGAGTCGTTGCAGGCATCCTTGCGTCGAAGCGGACTGAGCGAACCGGACGCGCAAAAAGTGATCGAAGTGCGCGAACGACTCCGTGCCGCCCGGTTCGGGGGATCCGGAATCGACCCGGCGGTGCTGGCCGAGGCCAGAGCGCTGATTCTGCGGATTCGCCCCGAAGGGCCGCGGAGCGGGCCGCGGTGGAGAAGCGGGACCGCAGCGATGCTGCTGTTCGCTTGCGCCGCGACGCTTCGAGGGCAATCGACCTCTCCCGAGCAGCTTTACGAAGCCGGCGCCCTTGGTTCTGCAGCGGCCGGCTTTCAGGCCCGCGTGCAAGCCGCGCCCGAAGTGGGCGCCTACTGGTACAACCTCGGCGCCGCGCGATTCCGGCTTGGAGAAGACGCCGCGGCACTGGGCGCCTGGACTCGGGCAGCGCGGCTCCTTCCCCGGAATCGAAATGTTCAGCGGGCACTGGTGTTGGTCCCCCCGGCCAACGGCGCCTCCGCGAGCGAGCTGACAGTCTCACCGCTCACCCCGGACGAATTGTGGTTGATCGGCTTCATCGTGTGGACGCTCGGATGGGCTGGTCTCGCGGTTTCTCGCCGAGTACGGGGTCGCTGGCTCATCATGCTCGGCTGTGCCGCAGCGTTTATCGGCGCCGCCGAAGGGCTGCGGTGGTGGTACGCTCGCCCGGTGGCCGTGGTGATCAATGAAGGAGCGATGCTCGTCTCGCCCAGCGAGCGTGCTCCGAGAGTGACCACGCTCCCCAAGGAGACCAGCGTGAAGATTCGGGAAACCCGTGCCGGCTGGGCGCTGGTCGAGGATGGATCGGGGAACCGGGGATGGACTGAACGGGGGGGACTAATCCCGCTCGCCGGGCAGTATTGAATTCCTTCCGATCCTCCTGTCTCTTTCCGCCATGCCCCGTCGCATCGCCATTCTCCCCGACGCCGTCGCCGATCAGATCGCGGCCGGTGAGGTAGTCGAGCGCCCCGGGTCTGCGGTCAAGGAACTGGTTGAAAACGCCCTCGACGCGGGTGCGCGCCACGTCCGGGTAGAGCTGGAACAAGGGGGCAAGACGCTGATCGAGGTCAGCGACGATGGGTGCGGTATGGGCCGGGAGGACGCGGTACTCGCTCTCGATCGTCACGCGACCAGCAAGATCCGGAGCGCAGCTGATCTGGTGGGCATTCGCAGCTTCGGTTTCCGCGGCGAGGCGCTGCCGGCCATTGCTTCGGTGTCCCGCTTCCAGCTGGTGACTTCGGAGGACGGGAAAGAAGGCACCGAGATCGGCGTCACGGGCGGGCGAGTGGACGGTGTGAAGAGCCTGGCACGGCAACGTGGCACAACCGTGACGGTTCGAGGTCTCTTCTTCAACACGCCGGCGCGACGGAAATTTCTCCGCTCGGTGCCAAGCGAGGCGCGAGCGGCTCACGATGCCCTGGCGACCCTGGCGCTGACCCATCCCGAAGTTGGATTCGAGCTGCACATTGATGGCCGATCCCGCCTCGCGGTTCCGCCCGATCAATCTCCCGATGAGCGACTGGCCGCCATCTGGGGTCACGATCTGGTGAAGACGCTGATCCCTCTCGACCACGCCGTCGGCAGCTTCCGGGTAACCGGATTTATTCAGCGGCCTGGCGACGCCGCCCCCAGTGGCCGCCGCACCCAGCTCTTCATCAACGGCCGCCCGTTCCGTGATCCCTTCCTGGTGCGGGCCGCCGAGGCGGGCTATCGCTCCGCGATCCATCCCGGAGACCGACCATCACTCTTTCTCAAGCTCGAGACCGCGCCCGAGGAAGTTGATGTGAACGTTCATCCCGCGAAACTCGAAGTGCGCTTTCGCGACCGGCTCGGCGCTGAGCGCGTGGTGGAGGAAGCAGTGAGAGAGGCGCTGGGGCGGATAGTCTCGGCGGCAGTGGTTTGGGCGGGGACAGGTGGGGCGGACAGGGCGGTCAGGACGGACGAGGTGGACGTGGAAGGGGCCGACGGAGTGCTAGCATTTTTCGAAGGAGGACCCCCCGCCCGGTCCGACGTGTCCGCACTGTCCGACTCGTCCACCCCGCCCGCCCTTTCTCAACTCTTCAACACCTACATCTTCTACGCCGAGTCCGACCGCCTCGTGCTCATCGACCAGCATTCGGCACATGAACGGGTGCTGTATGAAGAGGTCATGACCAGGATCCAGAGCGGAGGGTTGCCCAGCCAGCGGCTGTTGCTCCCGTTCACCCTCGAATTCACCGACGAGGAGCTCGAAGCGATCGAGGCCCACGGGGAACAGATCTCCCGCATCGGCTTCGAGGTCGAGGCCTTTGGAGGCCGCAGCGTCGTCGTGCACGCGGTGCCGGCGCCGCATCCCCGCTTCGATGCGCAGCGCTGCCTGCGCGAGCTCGTTTCCGATCTTGCTCGTGGCCGTTTCGGTGGCTGGGCCAACCGGCTCGAACGCTTCGCCGCGACCTATGCCTGCCGTGCGGCGATCAAGGCCGGAGAGGCACTCACGGAGCAGGAAATGCGCGGGCTGGTGACCAGACTCTTCGCCTGTGCCCTGCCGCCGCACGACGTTCACGGACGCGCCAGCATGGTACAGCTCCCCCGCGAGGAGCTGGAGCGCCGGTTTGGCCGGCGCTGAAACTCCCGTCATCGTCGGACCCACGGGCATCGGCAAAACGGCGGTCGCCCTCGCCTTGGCTGCGCACTGGCCGCTCGAGGTCATCTCCGCCGACTCGCGCCAGGTCTATCGCCGGCTCGACGTTGGCACCGCGAAGCCTTCCCGGCGAACCCTCGCCCGTGTGCCACATCACGGGATCGATGTCGCAGAACCAGGGCATCGCTACAGCGCGGGTCTCTTCGCCCAGGAGGCTTCGGGATGGATCGAGACGGTACGCGCGCGAGGCAAGATGCCGGTCGTGGTGGGAGGAACCGGGCTCTATGTGCGCGCCCTCGTGGATGGCCTCTTCGTCGAGCCACCCATGGACCCGGAGACCCGGAGAGCGGTGGAGCGCTGGACTCGAGGATTGGCGGTCCCTGATCTCGTGCGGTACGCGCTCCGCCTCGATCCCGCGTTTCAGGGTGGGGGGAGACAGCGCGCGGCACGCTCGGTAGAAGTGGCACTGCTCACCGGACGGCCGTTGAGCCATTGGCAGCGGGAAGGGAAGGCCCGGGGCGCCATTACTCCCTGGTACGTGGTGCTCACTGCGCCACGGGCGGTGCTGCATCAGCGGATTGCGGCGCGTGCCCAGGAGATGGTTACTCGCGGCATGATTGAGGAGACCGCCGCGGTGCTGGCCGAAGGGCTCTCGCCGAATGCGCCCGGTCTCGACGCCATCGGGCCCCGTGAGGCGATAGAGTACCTGCACGGCCAACGGGCGCGCGACACCGTAGCCGAGGCGGTTACTATCGCCACTCGGCAATACGCCAAACGACAGGAAACCTGGTTCCGGCATCAGCTGGCGGGCGGGGTACTAACGCTGGACGCGACCCGATCGCCCGAGGCTGTCGCCGAGGAGATTGTCGCTGCATGGGAGACAGAAGTAGCGAATAGGGAGTAGGTGGTGGGTTGTGGGCCCTACTCCCCACCACCTACTCCCCACTACCCTACATGACCTCACATCGGTGCTCTAAATGAAGATTGGCATCACCTGCTACCCGACATACGGCGGATCTGGAGCCGTGGCCACCGAACTCGGACTGGAACTGGCCCGCCGGAGTCACGAGGTGCACTTCATCTCCTACGCCTCTCCGTTTCGCCTGCGTGGCTACGCGGAGGGCGTCTACTTCCACGAGGTGGATACCAAGGTGGGACGGTATCCATTGTTCGAGCACTACCCGTACACCCTGGCGCTCGCCTCCAAGCAATATGAGGTGGTGAAGCGGGAGAATCTGGATCTGCTCCACGTGCACTACGCGATCCCCCATGCGACGACCGCCTACCTGGCGAAGGAGATGCTGAAAGGGGAGCGCTCGCTCAAGTTCATCACCACCCTGCATGGCACCGACATCACGCTGGTCGGGCAGGAAGCGAGCTTTTACCAGATCACCAAGTTCTCCATAGAGACCTCGGACCAAGTCACTGCAGTCTCCGCCTTCCTCCGCGATGAGACGTATCGGGCGTTCGGCTGTGTCTCCTGCGACCTCAAGGTCATTCCGAACTTCGTGAACCTCCAGGAATACCAGCCGGGTCCCGGAGCCGAGCGTGGGTCGCTGGCGCCGGCCGGCCACAAGATCATCACCCACGTCTCCAATTTCCGTGAGGTCAAGCGGGTGAGGGATGTGGTGCGGGTGTTCGCCCGGATCCGCAAGGCGATGCCGGCGACCCTGTTGATGATCGGCGATGGTCCGGATCGGAGCGACGCAGAGCGCGAAGCCGAGGAATTGTCCGTTACCGATGACGTGCTCTTTCTGGGCCGGCTCGACCGGGTCACCAGCATCCTCCAGGCTTCCGACCTCTTCGTGTTGCCCTCACAGACCGAGTCGTTCGGCCTCGCGGCGCTGGAAGCGATGGCGTGCGGGGTGCCGGTGGTGGCGACAAGAGCGGGCGGTCTCTCGGAGATCATAGACGACGGGGTCAATGGCATTCTCGAGCCGGTTGGTTCGGTCGAAGCGATGGGCCGCCGCGCCACCGATCTCTTGAGAAACGCAGCTGCGCATAGCGCCATGGCGAGCGCGGCGCTGGAAAAGGCCCGCACCTTCTCGGCCGACCGCATCGTCCCCATGTATGAGGCGTTGTACGCCGAGACTCTCAAGTGATGGTCGACGGCTACCTAACCGCCGCGATTCTCGGCCTGGTCGAAGGGATCACCGAGTTTCTTCCGATTTCATCCACCGGGCATCTGATCATCGCCGGGTCTCTACTCGGCTTTGAGGGAGAACGGGCCAAGACCTTCGAGATCTTCATCCAGCTGGGCGCGATCCTGGCGATTCTCTGGATCTACCGATCCCGCTTCCTGGAGCTGGTGCGAACCGCGGCCCAATCGGAGCAGAGCCGGCGATTCATCTGGAACCTCGCCATCGCTTTCCTCCCGGCCGCGGTCGCCGGCTTGATCTTCCACCGCCAGATCAAGCAATACCTCTTTGGCCCAATTCCAGTGGCGTGGGCTCTCATGGTTGGCGGCCTCGTGATGTTGCTCATCGAGCGGCTTAAACCAGTCTCTAAGGTGTCCGACGCAACCGGGATATCGCCTCGACAGGCACTCGGCGTGGGGATGGCGCAGGTGCTGTCTCTGTTTCCCGGGGTCTCCCGGTCGGGCGCCACCATCATGGGCGGGTATGCGCTGGGGTTGTCCCGAACCGCCGCGACCGAGTTTTCTTTCTTCCTCTCCGTGCCGGTTATGATCGCTGCGACGGGCTTCGACCTGCTGAAGAGCAGGGAGGCCCTGAGCCTGGCGGACTTCCCAATTTTCGCAATTGGCTTCATCGTTTCCTTTGTCTCGGCGGTGGTCGTCGTCAGGGCCTTTCTGAGGTATATCAGTCACCACAGCTTTACCGTCTTCGCCTGGTACCGGATCGCACTCGGGGGGCTCCTGCTGTGGTGGCACCTCCATCCATCCGCGCCTGGAGTCTGATGTCGGAACCTCGTATTCACTGGATGGACACCGTCGAGTCCACGCTCGACGAGATCCACGCGCTGGCCGAAGCCGGCGCGCCCGATGGTACTGTGGTTGTGGCGAAGGAGCAGACGCAAGGACGGGGAAGTCGGGGGCGGTCCTGGCACTCCCCGGTCGGCGGATGCTGGTTCAGCATTCTCCAGCGGGGGGCCGTGACTTCGGGCAGCAGCGTACTGAGCATCCGGGTCGGCCTCGCTGTGGCCGATGTGATTTCCGCGCTGGGCGTCCGGCATCCTGTTCGACTCAAGTGGCCCAACGATCTCATGTGGTGCGACAGGAAGCTGGGTGGGATCCTCTGTGAGGCACAGTGGCTGGGGCCCACGCGGGAGTGGGTTGCGATCGGGATCGGGATCAACGTCAAGAACGAGCTGCCAGCGGACGTGAAGCGCACCGCCATCTGCCTGGGCCACCTGTTGCCCGACATCACTCCCGAGGCGTTGGTCGAACCGCTTGCGACCCGGCTCCGGTCCATGAGCGAATCGGGCCCCATGCTGACTCTGGCCGAGGCGTCTGCCCTGACATCGCGGGACTATTTGTTCGGGCGGCGCCTTATCGAGCCCATTCCGGGGGTGGCTCGCGGCGTGTCGAGGCAAGGCGAGTTGGTCGTGGAGAATCGAGAAGGCGTGATACAGGCGTTCCGCTCGGGTCACGTGGTTCTGGCGGGGCCGGCCTGATACCCATGCTCCTTGCTCTCGACGTAGGAAACACCGAGATCACCGCCGGGCTATTCCACGGTCCCGAGCTTTCAGCACACTGGCGGCTGACTACCGCAACCGAGCGAACCCCGGACGAGTGGTCGGTTACCCTCAACGCGCTCCTGGTCCAGGCGGGGCATTCCCCGAACGAGGTCCGGGCCGCGGTGATGGCGTCGGTTGCCCCCAGCGTGACGCAGAGTCTCATCGCAGGGGTGCGCTCCGCCACCGGCAGCGAAACCATCGCCGTGGACGCCGCGACCCCGCTGCCCATTCGCCTCGACGTGGATGAGCCACTGACGGTCGGCGCCGATCGCATCATCAACACCCTCGCAGCGGTCACTCTCTATCAGGTCGATACTCTGGTGGTGGACTTCGGCACGGCGACGACCTTCGACTGCATAACGGCCGATGGCCGGTTCATCGGCGGAGTCATCATGCCGGGCCTCCGCACGTCGGCGGACCAGCTCACCCGTCGCGCTGCCAAGCTCCCGGCAACCGAGCTGACGCCGCCTGAGCGAGTCATCGGACGTCGCACCGAAGATTGTATTCGTGCCGGAGTCTTGTACGGCGCGGCCGATGCTGTGGATGGCATTGTGAAGCGGATCATGAAGGAATGGCCCGGCGGCCGGCGGCCCAAGGTCGTGGGCACTGGCGGGCTTGCCACCATCGTTGCGCCGCTGACGACCACCATCGAGTCGGTAGACCCAGACCTCACTCTGCACGGCCTTCGCATCGCGGCCGGCCACCTTGCCCTCAGGTGGTGAGCGAGGCCGCTTCCTCGCCCGGAGCCGGACGCAGGCTCGGCTACCGGCTGTTCGGCTCCTCTTTCGATTTTCTCCTCCATCTCCGTCCCGCCGAGTGGCCGATCATGGCGGCTCACACGGCGCTGGGATATTTCCTCGCAGTGGGTCTCTCGGGGGCAATCGACGGCGAGGCGGTGAAACCGGCGTTGGCGGGCCTGGCACTTTGGGTCGTGTGTCTCAACGGCGGTACCCTGGCCCTTAACTCTGCCTTCGACCGCGATGAGGGTGACATCGGGTATCTCCGGTCGCCTCCACCGGCACCGCGGCATCTCGCGATCTTCGCTCTATTGCTGATGATCGTGGGACAGGCTCTCTCCCTGTTGCTTCCTCGCTCCTACCCGCTCGCGTACGCCACCTGCTTTGCCCTTTCGGTCGTCTACTCCATGCCTCCCTTCCGATTCAAGGCGATGGCTGGAGTTGACTGGCTCATCAACATGTGGGGATTCGGCACCATTACGCCGTACGCGGGTTATGTGGCCACCGGCCGCGTACCCGGGCTGGTACACGGCCTCGTTCTGCTGGCGTTCTGCCCGCTCTTCGCTGCGCTATATCCGCTTACTCAGCTCTACCAGTTCGAGGAGGATCGTCGCCGGGGCGATAGGACCTTTGCATTGCTGCTGGGCATGGAGCGTAGCCTGCTGGTGGCACTCGGTGCGGCGACCGTCGCCTTTCTCTGGTTCGGAACGGCAGCGATTCTGGCGAACTGGTCGCTTCAAGGCATGGGGATCGTGCGGTGGGTACTGCTCGCTACAGCCGCCGCCTCTTGGGGAATTGTCCTGATCCGCTGGCTAAGGCACTATCGGACCATGAGCCCGGCGGACCACCAGCGCGGTATGTATCTGGCGCTAGCCGCCTGGGCGATCACCGATCTCGCGGTGCTGCTGGCCTTTGGAAGCTGAACATGTGGATCGCAGCGCTAATCGCAGCCGTGCTCGCCCTTCTCATCATTATCAACCTGAGCACCGGTGAGAAGAAGATCGAGCATGAGCTGACCCACCTTTACGGCGTCGATGATCCCCAGTTCGCTCGTACCGTCGGCACCCTCCTCGGTCCCGCCCTCGTGCCCGGCAATCAGGTCATGCCGCTCTACAACGGCGATCAGATCTTCCCGTCAATGCTCGAGGCTATTCGGGGAGCTCGGCGCAGCGTCACCTTCGAGACCTACATCTACTGGTCGGGCGAGATCGGCAGACGATTCGCCGATGCCCTGTCGGAGCGGGCTCGGGCCGGCGTCAAGGTCCACCTGCTCATCGACGCCGTCGGCTCTGCCCGGCTCGACGCCGAGGCGCTGCACGAGATGCGGGAGGCGGGCGTAGAAATCGTCAAATTTCACCCGCTGCGCTGGTACACCCTGGGACGGCTCAACAACCGCACTCACCGCAAGCTGCTCGTGGTCGATGGCAAAGTAGGCTTCACCGGTGGCGTCGGCATCGCCGACAAGTGGGACGGTCACGCTCAGGATCCCGATCACTGGCGCGACTCCCACTTTCGCATCGAAGGACCCGCCGTTGGCCAGATGCAGGCGGCGTTCATGGATCACTGGATTGCGGCGCGCTCGCTGGTGCTGCACGGAGAAGACTATTTCCCCACCCTGGACACGAAGGGAGGGCAGTGGGCCCAGACATTCAAGAGCGGGGCCGATGACGGGGTCGAGAGTGTGCGGCTGATGTACCTGCTATCGCTCACCGCAGCGACCCAAAGTATCCGGCTGGCCAGTGCCTATTTCGTCCCCGATGATCTCACGATTCAGACCATGATCCGGGCCAGGCAGCGCGGTGTGTCGATCGATGTGGTGGTCCCCGGCCGGCACACCGATGCCTTGGTGGTGCGCAGGGCGTCACGGGCGCGCTGGGGCCCGCTGCTCGAAGCCGGTGTCGCCATTTACGAGTATCAACCCACGATGTACCACTGTAAGGTGATGATCGTGGATGATTGCTGGACCAGCGTCGGCTCCACCAACTTCGACAACCGGTCGTTCCGCCTGAACGACGAGGCCAATCTCAACATCCTCGATGGTGCCTTTGCCAGGGCCGAGAATAAAACCCTCGACCAGGACATCGCCCGCTCCGTCCGGGTCACGCTGGAGAGTTGGCGAAGGCGGCCCTGGACGGAAAAGCTGGCCGAATTCTTCGCTGCGCTACTGCGCCGCCAGCTGTAATGGAACCGGATTCGGCACTTGGCCCGAAATAGGTGTGGTGGCTATACTTGAGCAGCCTGATCAGGACACCCTTTCGGGAGAACACATGGGTTCTCTGGCGCATCCGCAGGCGGGGTACGACACCACCGAAGTCCCCATCATTGTGCGCGGCGCGCTCAAACTTGGCGTGGCCGAGGCGCTCATCGTTGCAGCCATCGGCCTGGTATCTCGCTATCTGGACGGCCCGGTTGAGATAGCACTTGAAGCCGTCATTCTGGCGTTCGGCGTTTTACTCGTGGTCGGCCTCCCCGGCATCTGGACCCGGGCCCGGACGATCGAAGGGATCGCGGGAGCCGCCGGAATCG
>Ga0207676_10003686_pt1 | contig 10829 bp, 10 predicted proteins | sample KBSSwiS72_FD_184307 | JGI IMG/M metagenome (GOLD analysis project Ga0207676, IMG submission 184307) | Switchgrass rhizosphere microbial communities from Kellogg Biological Station, Michigan, USA - KBS Switchgrass S7-2 (SPAdes) (version 2) | ecosystem: Host-associated > Plants > Roots >... | reverse complement strand
CGTCGAATACGTGGCGACCGGATCGGCATAGGACGGCCGCACGAGCGATTGAGCGGCCATGTGGATGATGATCTCTGGATCGGCCTGCCTGACCGCTGCCGTCAGCGCTGCGAGGTCGCGCACATCGCCGACGTTTGACGTCATTCCCTGGGCGACGAGCGCCGCATCGAAAAAACTCGGGTCGGTCGGTGGCGGCAGCGCATAGCCGGTCACCCTGGCGCCGAGCGTTTGGAGCCACAGGGACAACCATCCGCCCTTGAATCCGGTGTGGCCCGTGACCAGGACTTTTTTCCCCTGCCAGAAGCGCGGGTTCACGTCCAGATTTTCCACGGCGCCTTGCCGGAACTCCACAAGTCCTCGAGACCGTACTTGTCGCGCATCGTGTCCATCGGCTGCCAAAAACCGTTGTGGTGATAGGCGGCAAGCTGGCCCTCGCGCGCGAGGCGCGGCAGCACGCCCGCTTCCCAGCTCGTGGTGTCGTCTTCGATGTAATCGATCACCTTCGGCGAGAGGACGAAAAATCCGCCGTTAGTCCAGCTGCCGTCGCCGCGCGGTTTTTCCTCAAAGCTGACCACGCGCGAGCGGTCGAGATTCAGGATGCCGAAACGCCCCGCCGGTTGTACGGCCGCCACCACCGCGAGCACCTTTTCGCGCTCGAACAACTCCACAGTTTTGCGCACGTCGATGTCGCTGACGCCGTCGCCGTATGTGAAACAGAACGGCTCGTCGTCGAGATACGACGCCACGCGCTTGAGCCGCCCGCCGGTCCGCGAATCGTCGCCCGTGTCGACCAGGGTTACGCGCCAGGGCTCGGCGCTCGCCTGGTGAACCTGCATTTTGTTGTTGGCCATGTCGAACGTCACGTCCGACATGTGCAGAAAGTAATTCGCGAAGTACTCCTTGATGATGTAGCCCTTGTAGCCGCAGCACACGATGAAATCGTTGATGCCGTGGGCCGAATAAATTTTCATGATGTGCCACAGCATCGGCTTGCCGCCGATTTCTATCATGGGCTTGGGCTTCAAGTGGGACTCTTCGCTGATGCGCGTGCCCAATCCACCGGCGAGTATCACGGCTTTCACGATGGCTGTCCCTTTCCTGGCGCGGTAGCGGCAGTTTTGCGACGATGTGCAGCGGCATATTCCGCGAATACTGCCGTGATCCCTTCGCGCAGCGCGATGCGGGCGTTCCAGCCGAGCGCCGCCAGGCGCGAGCTGTCGAGCAGCTTGCGCGGCGTGCCGTCCGGCTTGCTGGAGTCGTAAACGAGACGGCCGCGGTAACCGGCGATTTCCGCAATGAGCATGGCAAGCTCGCGAATGCTGATTTCCCGGCCGGCGCCAATGTTCACGAATTCGCCGAGGTCCGCCGCACGATGACGTTCCATCAGGTGGATGCAGGCATCGGCAAGGTCGTCGCTGTGCAGGAATTCGCGCAGCGGTTCGCCGCTCCCCCAGAGCACGATCTCCTGGCTGTCGCGTTCCTTGGCCTCATGAACCTTGCGGATCAATGCGGGCAGCACGTGCGAGGTTTCGGGATCAAAATTGTCCCCCGGACCGTACAGATTCGTCGGCATGACGCACAGGTACTCCGTGCCATGCTCGCGGTTATAGGCGGCGCACATTTTGAGCCCGGCGATTTTTGCGATCGCGTAGGGTTCGTTGGTAGGCTCGAGCGTGCCTGTGAGCAGATACTCTTCCTTCATCGGTTGCGGCGCGAGTTTCGGGTAAATGCAGCTGGAGCCGAGAAACAACAGTTTGTCGACCCCGTGGCGATGGCTCGCGTCGATCACATTGACCTCGATCGCGAGGTTGTCGTAAATAAATCGCGCAGGATAGTTCGCATTGGCGGTAATGCCGCCGACGCGTCCAGCGGCCAGGAACACGTGGCGCGGCTTTTCGCGCGCAAAAAAAGCCTCCACCGCAGCCTGATTGGTGAGATCGAGCTCGGAATGCGGGCGCGATACTATATTGCGATAGCCGCCCCGCTCGAGGCGGCGCATTAACGCGGAACCGACCAGACCGCGATGGCCTGCGACATAGATTTTGTCGCTCTTGTTCACGCGTCGGTTATTCGTGATAGTCGTACGCGCTGTAACCGTGGCGCTTGACGAGCTCGTCGCGCTCGGCGGCTTTGAGGTCTTCGCGCATCATTTCGGCAACCAGCGACTTGAACGACGTGCGCGGCTTCCATCCGAGTTTGCGGCGCGCCTTGCGCGCGTCGCCGAGCAGCGAATCGACTTCGGTCGGCCGGAAGTAACGCGGATCGATGCGCACGACGGTCTGCCCTCGCGCCGGCACGTTGCCTTTCCCGCGCGGACCCGTGTCGACGACCGCCACTTCTTTGACGCCCTTGCCGCGCCAGCGCAGCTTGACCCCGATTTCGGTCGCGGCCGCGTTTACGAAATCGCGCACGCTGTACTGCACCCCGCTCGCAATCACGAAATCTTCGGGCTTGTCCTGCTGCAGCATGAGCCACTGGGCCTCAACGTAATCGCGCGCGTGTCCCCAGTCGCGCTTGGCATCGAGGTTGCCGAGATAAACGCAATCCTGCAGCCCAAGCTTGATGCGGGCGAGCGCGCGCGTGATCTTGCGGGTCACGAACGTTTCCCCCCGCACGGGCGACTCGTGATTGAACAGGATGCCGTTGCACGCGAACATCCCGTATGCTTCGCGATAATTGACCGTGATCCAGTACGAATAAAGCTTGGCGACCGCGTACGGCGAGCGCGGATAGAAAGGCGTCGTTTCGTGTTGCGGCGAATCTTTCGTCTTGCCGAACAATTCCGACGTGGAGGCTTGGTAGAAACGGGTTTTAGCGCCGAGCTTCAATATGCGAATTGCTTCGAGCACGCGCAACGCGCCCAGCGCATCCGAGTTTGCCGTGTATTCGGGCTCCTCGAACGATACGGCAACGTGGCTTTGCGCCGCCAGGTTATAAATCTCATCCGGCTGCACGTGCTGAATCACGCGCATCAGCGCGGACGAATCGGTCATGTCGCCATAATGCAGAATCAGTCGCCGGTGCGTTTCGTGAGGATCCTGATACAGATGGTCGATGCGATCGGTGTTGAACAGCGAGGAACGCCGCTTGATACCGTGCACTTCGTAGCCTTTGCCGAGCAGAAACTCGGCAAGGTAGGCGCCGTCCTGACCGGTAATGCCGGTGATCAACGCTGTTTTTTTCATCCGCCCAGGTCGCTGTATTGATAGCGGATTGATTATACTTGGAAAGGCTTGCGCTCATAAGTAGAGAGCGTCGCGCGCCGGCGCTGAACAGCAGTCCGGTGCTGAATCGATTACAGTCGCCAGACGTGCAGACCGGCCTCTTCCAGCGCGCACCGATCGAGCGCCGATTTGACGTCCGCGATGCCGCCGCCGGGTACTACCTTCGCGACGTAATCCTCCAGCGGATGGCGCGCCAGCGCTCCATGCACCACGCACAGTGCGAGCGCATCGGCACGCGGCAGTTCATTCCAGGACAATAAGCGAATACCGTATTCGTGTTGCGCTTCATCTGCGTCGGCGAGCGGATCGTGAACGAATACTTCGCACCCGAGCCGCTGCAATTCCGTCACCACGTCGGCCACTTTGGAATTACGCAGGTCGGGACAGTTTTCCTTGAACGTGAGGCCCAGGACGTTCACCTTCGCGCCGCGCACCGCGCGGCCGGCGCGCGTCAACAGTTCGGTGATTTGGCCGGCAACGTATGCGCCCATGCCGTCATTGATGCGGCGCCCGGCGAGTATGACCTGCGGGTGGTAGCCGACCATCTCTGCTTTGTAGGTGAGGTAATAGGGATCGACGCCGATACAGTGTCCGCCGACGAGACCCGGCCGGAACGGCAGAAAATTCCATTTGGTGCCGCGCCTGCAGGACTTCGAGCGTATCGAGTCCAAGGCGCTCGAATATCACGGCCAGCTCGTTCATCAACGCGATGTTGAGATCGCGCTGTGTGTTTTCGATCACTTTGGCGCCTCCGCCACCCGTATCGACGACGCGCGGTGAATGCCGGCGCCGACCACGGCACCGTATAACGCGGCAACCTTCTCCAGCGTGTCCGTGTCGTCGCCGGCCACCACTTTGACGATGGTGGTGAGCGTGTGCGCCGCATCGCCGGGATTGATGCGCTCGGGCGAGTAGCCGACGTGGAAATCGCGTTTCCATTGCAGGCCGGAAAATTGTTCGAGTATGGGCACGCAGATTTCTTCCGTGGCGCCCGGATAAACCGTCGACTCAAAAACGACGACGGCGCCGCGCCGCATGTGTTTGCCGACGGTCTCGCTGGCGCCGCGCAGCGGCCCGAAATCGGGTTGGTGCGCGCTGTCGACGGGAGTCGGCACGGCGACGATTATGCGGTCCGCCTCGCTGAGCTGTTTCGGATCGGCCGTGTACTCAAGACGGATCGCGGTGCGCAATTCGTCGCCCGAAAGCTGGCGATTGGGATCGACGCCGGCGCGATAACTTGCAACCTTGGTTTGCGCGAGGTCATAACCGATCGTGCGGAAGTGGCGACCGAACGCGACGGCGAGCGGCAGTCCGACGTAACCGAGACCGACGATGGCAACGGTTGTCATGCGGCGCCGGTGACCAGTATTTTCATCGCGGACAATGTTATGCGAGCTGTGCCGCAAGTAATAGAGTTGCTTCGCCGGTATTCTATGCGTAAAGCCCGGCTGCGTGTAGGCTTACGGCATTAGGGACGCGCAGTTACCGATGCTGATAATGAAAAAGATCCTGCTGATCAAAACATCCTCCCTGGGCGACGTCATACATGCATTGCCGGCCGTAACTGATTTAACCGTTGCAGGCATGGCGGCGCACGTCGACTGGGTAGTCGAAGAGTCGCTCGTGCCGATCGTGAAACTGCATCCGGGCGTGGCCGATGTGATACCCGTGGCGATGCGGCGCTGGCGGCGCGCATGGTGGCGCCATGCGATTCGCGACGAGATCAGCGTGTGCCGGCGCCGCCTGCGGGCGCAGACTTACGACGCGATAATCGACGCGCAGGGCTTGCTCAAGAGTGCCTTGATCGCGCGCACTGCACGCGGTGTGCGACACGGGCTCGATTTTCATAGTGCCCGCGAGCCGCTTGCACCGTTCTATCATCATGTCTACCGTATCCCGTGGGACGTGCATGCGGTCGAAAGGACGCGGCTGCTTTTTGCGCGCGCAGTCGGCTACGCGGTGCCGCCAATTTGCGACTACGGCATACACGCGTCGCCGCGCCGATTCGATTGGCTGGCGACCGGCAAATATGCGGTGCTGCTGCACGCGTCGAGCGGCGATTACAAGTTATGGGGCGAGCAGCACTGGAATTTGCTGGGCGATGCGCTGAACGCCGCCGGTATTGCGTGCGTATTGCCGTTTGGCAGCGCGCCAGAACAGGAACGCAGCGCGCGAATTGCGGGCAAGTTGCGTTCCGCCGTAGTGCCGCCGGCGTTGGGCCTCGATGAACTTGCCGGCTTGTTGGCGGGGGCCAGGACCGTCGTCGGTATCGATACCGGCCTCACGCATCTGGCGGCGGCGCTCGCGGTACCGACCGTGGGTATATACAACGCCACCGATCCTGCCGCGACCGGAATTTATGGCTGCGCGCGCGCGGTCAATCTGGGCGGCATCGGAGGCGCGCCGACCGCGCAGCAGGTAATTGCCGCAGTGGAAAAAATCGTCGCATGAGCGCGTCCCGGTTCGTTTACACGCTGTTGCTCTACGCGCTTCTGCCGCGCGCGCTCGTGCACTTATGGTGGCGCGCGCGGCGGCAGCCCGCGTACCGCGAGCATATCGGCGAGCGTTTCGGCCGTTACGCCGCTCCTGCACGTGCGCCATTGATCTGGGTGCATGCGGTGTCGGTCGGTGAAACGCGCGCCGCCGCGCCGCTGATACGCGAGTTGCAGCACCGCTATCCGGGCCACCGCGTGCTGCTGACGCACATGACCCCGACCGGTCGCGAGACGGGCCACGTACTGTTTGGGAACGGGGTGGAGCGATGCTATCTGCCTTATGATTTTCCGTTTGCCGTCGCGCGTTTTCTCGATCATTACCAGCCGGTGTGCGGGATCCTGCTCGAAACGGAGATCTGGCCCAACCTGATCCATGCGTGTCATGCGCGCAAAATTCCGGTCTATCTCGCGAACGCACGGATGTCGGAGAAATCCCGCCGCCGATACGCGCGCTTTCCCGCGTTTGCCGCAGCCTGTCTCAACGAGCTGACCGGTATTTCGGCGCAGAGCCGCGACGATGCCGGGCGCCTGCAGGGCCTCGGCGCTGCGGCCGTCGCCGTTACGGGGAATCTCAAATTTGATATCACGCCGGATTCCGCCCTCGTCGCGCTCGGCACGGGTTGGCGCACGCACTGGGGCCGCGCGCGGCCGGTGCTGCTCTGCGCGAGCACGCGCGACGGCGAGGAGGAACTGTTACTGGCAGCAGTGCAGCGGCTCGACGTGCGGGACCTATTGGTCCTGATCGTACCGCGCCATCCGCAACGCTTCGACGCGGTGGCGGCACTCATCGAGCACTCCGGGATCGCTTATCAGCGGCGCAGCGCGGGTAAGCCGGTCGCGGCAACGACGCGCATCGTGCTGGGCGACAGCATGGGCGAAATGTTCGCGTACTTTGCGGCGAGCGACGTGGCGATCATCGGCGGCAGCCTGCTGCCGTACGGTGCGCAGAACCCGATCGAAGCCTGCGCGGCGGGCTGCCCCGTTATTGTCGGTCCGCACACATACAATTTCGCCGAGGTCGTGCAGCTCGCGGTAGATGCGGGCGCGGCCGTGCGCGTCGACGATGCGCCGGCGGCGGTAGCAGCCGCACGCGAATTACTGCTCGATCCGGCGCGCGCGCAACAGATGGGCGCCGCGGGAGTCGCTTTTACGCGCGAGCACCGCGGTGCCGCGCAAAGGATCGTCGACCTCGTGAAGTTCTGAGGGCGTCCGGAAGCGCCTCGCGCTCAGCCGCAATTGCAGTAAAACGAATGCTCGGTGATCACCACGTCGACGCGCTGATCGCTGGCGTCGAGTGGAACCGCGTCGCGGATCTGCAATGCGAAGCTGGCGGCGACCAGCGGGGGCCGGCTCGCGAAGCGGGGAATCAGGCGATCGTAGAAGCCGCCGCCATAACCCAGCCGATCGCACTGCGGCGTAAACGCCACGCCCGGCAGCAGGACGAAGTCGATGCGGGCGAGATCCGCCGGCGGACACTCCGCGCGCGGCTCGCGTATGCCCCACGTGCCGACTTGCAAATCACTGGCGGGATTCTCGACGTAATGTAATTCGAGGCGGCGGGTGCTGCGGTCGACGCGTGGCAGGCACAGCTGCTTGCCGGACGCGAGCACGTCCATCACGAGCGCCGCCGTGTCGAATTCGCTGCCGAAGCTCATGTAAGCGAGCACGCAGCTCGCCTGGCGATACGCGTCGAGGGCGAGTAATTGGGGCGTGATGCGCGCGCTCAATTCGCGTCGGGTCGCTGGCGGCAGCGCGTCGCGCGCGGCGATGAGCTGCCGGCGCAGCGCAGCCTTGGTGTCCGCCGCTACTTTTCCAGCCACTGGTTCACGTAGGCGAGATCTTCGTCGCTCAATGTGCCCGCCGCCGCCTTGAGCTTGAGCACGTTGATCGCATAGGTGTAGATCGCCTGCGCGTAGTCACGGCGCGCGCTGATCAGCTGTTGCGTAGCGTTCAGCACGTCGACCTGGGTCCGCACGCCGACTTCCTGGCCCAGCCGGGTCGAATCGAGCGAACTCTGGCTCGAGGCCAGTGCCGTTTCGAGCGCCTTGATCTGCGCGGCTCCGCTCGTGACGCCCAAAAATGCGGTGCGCGTGTTGAGCGCGACCGTGCGTTTGGTGTTTTCCAGATCCTGCTTCGCCTTGTCCTGGTTGGCGAGCGCCTCGCGCACCTTGGAGTTGACGAGCCCGCCCTGATACAGCGGGACGGCGAGTTGCAGGCCGATATAGCGGATAGTCGTGTCGTATCCCGGCCCGATCTGAAATCCCGCGCCTTGTCCCGCGTCGTTATACGTGGCCACCGCGTCGAGCGTGGGCAGATGCCCGCCGCGATTCTTGGTGACCTCCTGGGCGGCGATCTCGGCATTGGCCTGCGCGATTCTCACCTGCAGGCTCGATGCCGTGCCGTTGTCCACCCACTGGTCCATGTTGTTGGGCGCCGGCAGTTGCGCGACGAAGCCCTTGCCGATGCGTGCGATCTCGGGCGCCGTGCGGCCGAGAATCTGCCGCAGCGCCTGCTTTTTTATCTCGAGGTCGTTCTGCGCGGCGATTTCCTGCGAAACGGCCAGGTCGTGGCGAGCCTGCGCGTCGTTGGCGTCCGTAATCGTGGCGGTGCCGACTTCGAAGTTGCGCTTGGCCTGCGCGAACTGTTCAGCGAACGCGGTTTTCTGCGCGCCGGCGAGCGTCACGTTGTTCTCGGCCAGCAACACGTCGAAATAAGCTTGCGCAACCCGCAGTATCAAATCCTGGTTTGCCTGCAGGAAAGTCGCTTCCGCTTGCGATACCTGCGTTTTGGACTGCTCGTAGGTTACCCAGTTCTGGTAGCGAAAGAGCGGCTGCGTCGCCGTGACGGTCATCGAGTTCGAGTTGTACTTGGAATTGCCGCCGATGAGTCCTTGGGCCGGCGGACGAAACGAGATGTCGCGGTCGTTGTATTGCGTATTCGCCTGGACCGTGACCGCGGGCAGCAAGCCGGACAGACCTTGCGGCAGCTTTTCCTGGCCGGCCATATAAGTTGCCCGGGCCGCCGCGTAAACCGCGTCCGCCGTTTGCGCTTCGCGATAGATCGACAGCAGATCGGCTGCCGCGGCCATGCGTAGCGGGGCGCATAACCCGATTGCGGCGATCCATACGTATTGGAAAACTGTTCGCATACGCTTAATAGCGCGCCATCGTCGGCTCGACCTGTTCGGCCCACGCGGCGATGCCACCGTCCAGGTTGTAGAGTCGCTCGATCCCCGCGTCGCGCAAGTAATGCGCGACTTGCAGGCTGCGCATGCCGTGGTGGCATACGACGACGATATCGCGGTCGCGCGGCAGTTCAGCGCAGCGCTCCGGAATTTCCTGCATCGGCAGCAACTGGGCCTGTTCGATCCGGCAGATCGCGTGTTCCCACGGTTCGCGCACGTCGAGTATCAGCGGCGCGGCACGGCCGCCATCGGCCAGCCACTCGTGCAATGCCGTCACCGGCAATTGCTCGATCAAAAGACGAACCTTTCCGGTTGCGGCGCATTCTTCAACGCCGGAATGCAGGTCTCGAACAGTGCGACAGTCGCCACCGCGCCTTCACCCGTATACGTCGTCAGCAAAGCTTCCATCACGGGCGCTTCGCCGATCACGGCCAACAACCGTCCGCCGGGCTTCAGGCTGCGCTGAAATTCTTCTGCGAGCACCGGTTCCGAACCGGTCAGCACGATCACGTCGTAAGGCGCCTGTTTGGACCAACCCCGCGCGCCGTCACCAACTTCGAGCGTGACGTTAGTGATGCCGTGAGCGGCAAGCCGCGCAGCGGCTGTCGCGCTCAACGCGGGATTGATTTCGACGCTGGTCACGTGCGCGCCGCGTTTGGCCAGCAGCGCCGTCAGGTAACCGCTGCCGGTGCCGATTTCGAGGATGCGGTCGGTGGGTTTGATCGCGAGTTCCTGCACCATGCGCGCTTCGAGTTTCGGCGCGAGCATGCGTTCGCCGGAATGCGCGTTCTCCGTCAACGGAATTTCCATGTCGACGAAGGCCAGGCTGCGATACTGCGGGGGCACGAAATCTTCCCGCCGCACCGTGAACAGCAGGTCGAGCACCTGCTGATCGAGCACTTCCCACGTGCGGATCTGCTGCTCGACCATGTTGTAGCGCGCGCGTTCGACGTCCATTCCAGCGTTCATAAGGGGGAGAGAAAACCGGGTTGTTATACGGGGAATCGGACTTGCAATTATCACATAAATCCAGTAGTTTGAACGTCACACGTTGGGGGTCCTGGCGGGCTTGAACGCCGGGTGAGAAAAACCCTTCGAACCTGATGCGGATAATGCCGCCGCAGGGAAGCGTGGCGCATATTCCGCAGCGGCGCCGCTCCTCCCTGTTCACCGAGGAGCGCACGATGAACGCAAATCCTAAATTTTTGAGCGCCACGGCCCACGTCGATGAGGCGGCGGTCAAATCGCTGCCCAATTCGCGCAAGGTTTACGTCGAGGGCTCGCGGCCCGATATCAAAGTGCCGATGCGCGAAATCAGCCAATCGGATACGCCGGCCGAAATGGGCGCGGAAAAGAATCCCCCGATTTACGTTTACGACACGTCGGGCCCGTACACCGATCCGGCCGCGCACATCGACATTCGCTCCGGGCTCGCGCCGGTGCGCGAAAAATGGATAACCGAGCGCAATGACACCGAATGGTTGCCCGATCTTACCTCGGCGTACGGCCGCAGCCGCGCGGCCGACCCCAAGCTTGCGGAACTGCGCTTCAACTTGAAGCGGCATCCGCGGCGCGCGAAGGCCGGGATGAACGTTTCGCAGATGCATTACGCGCGCAAAGGCATCATCACGCCCGAAATGGAATACATCGCGATCCGCGAAACGCAGCGGCGCGAAGGCCTGCCCGAGCTCATCACGCGCCAGCACCCGGGCCAGAGTTTCGGCGCGGCGATTCCCGCGGTGATGACGCCTGAATTCGTGCGCGACGAAGTCGCGCGCGGCCGCGCGATAATTCCGGCGAACATCAATCATCCGGAAACGGAGCCCATGATCATCGGGCGCAACTTCCTCGTGAAGATCAACGCCAATATCGGCAACTCGGCGCTGTCGAGCTCGATCGCCGAGGAAGTCGAGAAGATGACGTGGT